>OGLI01000159.1_pt1 | contig 69169 bp, 65 predicted proteins | sample 1572661 | NCBI WGS metagenome assembly OGLI01 (sample SAMEA2581901, study PRJEB24529) | metagenome | biome: Human gut stool | place: China | collected 2011 | reverse complement strand
AAAATCTTTTGGTTTATAATTCGTGATATTTGACGTGTTCATAATAATACCTCCACAGGTATATTTAAACACATTTAACCATATTAAGCAACATATTTAGTTACTTATAAATTCCTCCTGTGCTATGATTTTTCTCTTCCATAATACAGGAGCTGTTGCAAAGATGAGACGCCCCTTCGCTTCATAAATATTGCAAATAAATTTATATCTATATCAGTAATATATTTTATACAATATGTAACTCTCTATTTTATTTTTAAATTTTCTATAAACTTTTCAAAATCTCTTGTCAAATATTTTAATCAATGCTACTATATCTTCAAAGCATACTTCTCTTTACGGTATTTCTACCATCTGTTTTTTCTAATCTCATTTCAGAAATCCATGCTTTTATCCCATCAAAAAATAAAAAGCAGGAGTTCTGAATAAAAACAGAAGTAAGCATTTCAGCTCCTGCAATACAGGAGGTAATGCCTATGGCAAGAAAAAAGACTGCTGCTGCAAAGAAAAATCAGGCAAAAAAATTACATTTGTCTGCAAACCGCAAGTATAAAGACACGGTATTTCGTATGCTATTTGCAGATAAATCCAATCTTTTGTCACTCTATAATGCAATGAGCGGAAGCGATTATCACGATCCTTCCAAACTGCAGATTATTACACTGGAAAATGCGATTTATATAGGTATGAAAAATGATCTGGCATTTGTTATTGGCACAAATCTGTTTTTATACGAACATCAGTCAACCTATAATCCAAATGTGCCGCTTCGCAACTTGTTCTATATTTCCAGTGAATACCAGAAAATGGTAGATTCAAACAAACTCTACTCTTCAACACTGTTAGAGATTCCTGCACCGCATTTTGTTGTTTTCTATAACGGAACCACAAAGTAGGAAGACAGCTGGTACAACTACCTGTCAGACTCTTATCATAATTTTTCCGGTATTCCCGATCTGGAACTGAAAGTAGTGACCTTAAATATTATTCAAGTCGAACGCACGTGAGACTTGGCACGCGATTCTGGTCAGCTGTGCTGACATTTACCCAACAGAATCGCTGTGCATCCTCGCGGAGCGTTTATCTTAGTCGGAGATTGCACTCCGACTAAGATAAAGGGCATAATAAAGAATTGATGGAACAGTGTCAGACCTTAAACGAATATGCTCAATATGTAGAAAAAGTGCGTACCTATACAAAAGAAGACAACTTAGATAACGCTGTGGAACGTGCTGTAAATGAATGTATCCATGATGGAATTCTTGCAGATTTTCTCACGCAAAACAAATCGGAGGTAATTGCTATGAGTATTTTTGAATATGACGAAAAAGCAGTCCGACAAGTATACTATGAAGATGGACTACAAGCCGGACGCAAAGATGGTATCAAAACTGGCATTTTAAATATGCTGAAAACGCAAAAGTATTCTCTGGAAGAAATCTCTGAAGTTTTTCAGGTTCCGGTAGAGGAGATTGAGCAAATAAAAAAACAACAAATATAATTTCCCTATTGACAAATCCACACCCCGGTTTTATACTCAGAAACAACAAAATATTTATCACTTTAAACCGATGAACAAGAGAAGTAAGCAGGAAGTTTTATTCCCAGAGAGCTGCAGGTGGTGCGATTGCAGTAATAAAGATTTTGCTGAATGGACTTGTGAGGGCAGTCTGAAACTGTATATTTTCTTTATTAAGATATAAAGATATAAGGAGTAGGAACTGACGGTGGCTCGATCCGTTATCAGCAGAGTATGTATGAATGTACATAACAGAGTGGCTGCAATGCAGCAATTTGGGTGGTACCGCAGAAGTAATTTATAGCTTTTGTCCCTTTAGAGGGGACAGAAGCTTTTTTTATTATGTCAGGGTCATAAGTCTGAAACCACGATATGCAAATATTGGAGCAAATTGTGAGAGTACGAAATACGAATCAATTCGTATGGCATTTTTATATATTTATAAAAGGAAAGGAGTATCGCATGTATCCAGATTGTGATGAGATTTTAAAACTTGCAAATGATTACGATATTATTCCGGTCTGCCGTGAAATTTATGCAGATGTTATCACACCGATCACGCTTCTTAGAAAGCTGTCCGGCATCAGCAGCAGATATTACCTGCTGGAAAGTATTGAGGGCGGTGAAAAATGGGGACGCTATTCTTTTCTCGGATACGATCCGGTGATGCGTGTTTCCTGCAAGGAGGGCGTGGTAACCATCGAAAAGGGCGATGAGGTTGCAACAAAGCAGACAGACAAACCGCTCGATGTTCTGCGTGAGATCATGAAGGATTACAAAGCTCCACGTCTTGCAGGACTCCCTCCTTTTGCCGGAGGATTTGTCGGATATTTCGCATATGCCATGATCGGATATGCAGAACCGACACTGAACATCAAAAAGGGCATGTTCAATGATTATGATATGATGCTGTTTGATAAGGTCATTGCCTACGATCATCTGACTCAGAAGATCAGCGTCATTGTAAATATGAAGACCGACCGTGTGATGGAGAATTACGGAAAAGCTGCTGCCGATATCCAAAATATCATCAATATTATCCGCACTGCCCCGGCTCCGGAAATCCCAGTTTCTTCTTCAAAAGTGAATTTTACCTGCAATGTCACTCAGGAAGAATACTGTAAGCTGGTTGAAAAAACAAAAGAATACATCATCGATGGTGATATTTTCCAGGCAGTTATTTCAAGACAGTTCTCCACTCCTTACGAGGGCAGCCTGATCAACCCGTACCGTGTACTGCGTACCACAAATCCTTCTCCGTACATGGTGTACCTAAGCATTGACGGTGAAGAGATCATGAGTACTTCCCCGGAAACGCTGGTTCGTCTGGAAAATGGCCGCCTGACTACATTCCCGGTAGCCGGTTCCAGACCGAGAGGCACAACACCGGAGGAGGACAAGGCTCTGGAAAAGGATCTGCTTTCCGACGAAAAAGAACTTTCCGAACACAATATGCTCGTCGATCTCGGCAGAAATGACCTTGGTAAAATTTCGAATTTTGATTCGGTTGAGGTTACAAAATACATGATGATCCACCGCTATTCCAAGATCATGCACATTTGTTCACAGGTTGAGAGCAATATCCGCAGCGACTGCGACGGCTTAAGTGCGATTGAAAGTGTCCTGCCGGCTGGAACGCTTTCCGGTGCACCAAAGATCCGTGCATGTGAGATCATCGAAGAACTGGAAAGTGAACAGCGTGGGATTTACGGCGGTGCACTCGGTTATCTTGATTTTACCGGAAACTTGGATACTTGTATCGCGATCCGCATGGCAGTCAAAAAAGATGGTCATGTGTATGTTCAGGCGGGAGGCGGTATTGTCGCTGACAGTATTCCGGAAAATGAATATATGGAATCCTACAACAAAGCACTCGCTGTTATGAATGCCGTGAAAAATGCAAAGGAGGTGCTGGAATAATGATTCTCTTGATTGATAATTATGATAGTTTTTCTTATAATCTTGTTCAAATGGCAGGAAGTATCAACCCGGATATCAAAGTCATCCGAAATGATGCCATGACCGTAGAAGAAATCCGTGCCCTCGCACCTTCTCACATCATTCTGTCCCCGGGACCTGGTTATCCGAAAGATGCCGGTGTCTGCGAAGAGGTTGTGCGGCATCTTCAGGGAGAAATCCCGATCCTCGGCGTGTGTCTCGGACATCAGGGCATCTGCGAAGTATACGGCTGCACCATTTCTCATGCAAAACAGCTGATGCACGGAAAAAAGAGCCGCATCCACATCAATAACAACAGTCCGATCTTCAAAGGACTGGACGAAGAAATGGATGCCGCCAGATATCATTCACTGGTTGCTGTCCGTGAAACCGTTCCGAATGTTCTTCAAGTGATCGGTGAAGATAAAAATGGCGAAGTGATGGCAGTACAGCATAAAACGTACCCGGTATATGGTATGCAGTTCCATCCAGAATCCATTCTCACACCGCAGGGACGCATCATTCTTGAAAACTTTTTAAATTTATGATGCCTACGGATTGTTCCGTGCGTCGCACTCCCACAATATACAGGAGGAAATTTACCATGATAAAAGAAGCTATTTACAAACTGATCAACCACAAAGATCTTACATATGAAGAATCACTCGCTGTTATGGGCGAAATGATGGACGGCACCGCAACTCAGGCTCAGATGGGTGGATTTCTGACTGCACTGCGTATGCAGGGGGAAACCATTGACGAGATCACTGCTTTTGCCACGGTTATGCGTGAAAAAGGTGTCAAACTTCACCCGGAACGTGATGTCATGGAAATTGTCGGAACCGGCGGAGATGAAGTCGGAACTTTCAACATTTCCACAACTTCTGCTTTCGTTGTTGCCGCTGCCGGAATTCCGGTTGCAAAGCACGGAAACCGCAGTATTTCCAGCCGAAGCGGAGCTGCCGATGTACTTGAAAACCTTGGTGCAAAAATGGATCTGACAGCCGAGCAGAACGAAACCGTTTTAAAGAAAACCGATATGTGCTTTATGTTCGCTCCGGTTTATCATTCTTCCATGCGTTACGCTGCTCCTGTCCGCAAAGAACTTGGCGTTCGTACCGTATTTAATATCTTAGGTCCTCTGTCCAATCCGGCGGCCGCCAAAATGCAGCTTCTCGGTGTTTACGACAAAAATCTTGCACCAGCTCTGGCTCAGGTTCTTTCCAATCTTGGTGTTACCCGCGGCGTGGCTGTCTGCGGCGATGACGGACTGGATGAGATTACCCTGACCGGTAAAACTTACGTCAATGAAATCCGAAATGGTGAAATCATTTCTTATACGATTACCCCGGAACAGTTCGGTTTAAAGAGCTGCGAGCTTTCCGAACTGATCGGTGGCACACCAAAAGAAAACGCTGAAATTACCCGCCGTATTCTGACCGGTGAGGAAACTGGACCAAAGCGTGACGTCATCCTGATGAATGTCGGCATGAGCCTCTATCTTGGCATCGACGGCATCACCCTTGCAGAAGGTATTGAAAAAGCAAAAGAAATGATCGACAGCGGAAAAGCTTACGCAAAACTTCAGGAATTTGTCAAAGCTACACAGGAGGCTTAATTTATGATTTTGGAACAGATTGCGGCATATACCAGACTTCGCCTGATCGAGGAAAAGAAGCTGGTTTCCCCGGAAGAAATGAAAGAAAAAGCTCTCGCCCTTGCAGCAGATGAGACTTTTCCATTTGAAAAAATGTTGAAAGAACCTGGTATTCATTATATTTGTGAAGTCAAAAAAGCTTCTCCATCCAAAGGTCTGATTGCAGAAGATTTTCCATATCTGCAGATTGCAAAAGAATACGAAGCAGCCGGTGCAGATGCCATCTCCTGCCTGACAGAGCCGAAATATTTTCTCGGAAAGAAAGAATATTTAAAAGCGATCACAGATGAAGTTTCCATCCCGGTTCTGCGAAAAGATTTTACCGTAGACGAATATCAGATTTACGAAGCGAAAACACTCGGTGCAGGCGTTGTTCTTCTGATCTGTGCACTGCTTGATACCGAAATGATCCGCTCTTATATTGAAATCTGCGACCGACTCGGTTTGTCCGCACTGGTCGAAGTTCACGATGAAAACGAAATGGATTCTGCGATCAAAGCCGGTGCCAGAGTGATCGGTGTAAACAACCGAAACTTAAAAGATTTCACGGTAGATATCTCCAACAGCACCCGCCTGAGAAGTCTTGCTCCGGAAAATGCACTTTTCGTGGCAGAAAGCGGGATCAAAACAGCGAAAGATATTCAGGTATTAAAAGATGCCGGTGTAAATGGTGTGCTGATCGGTGAAACACTGATGCGAAGTCCCGACAAAGCTGCCATGCTTGCAGCCCTCAATGGAGGAGCCTTATGACAAAGATCAAAATCTGCGGTCTGAAACGCACAGAAGATATTTCTTATGTCAATGAACTGCTTCCCGATTTTGCCGGATTTGTTTTCGCAAAAAGCAGCCGACAGGTCGATGCAAAAAAAGCAGCAGAATTAAAAAAGCAGCTTTCGCCAAAGATCAAAGCAGTCGGTGTTTTCGTCAATGCCGAACCGGAATTTATCGCCAAATTATATCAAAAACAAATCATTGATCTTGCACAGCTGCACGGCGATGAAACCGCAGATTACATTCATAGATTAAAAAATTTATGCCCTTCCCTCCCGCTGATCAAAGCCGTTCGCGTACAAAGCACGAAGCAGATCCTGGAGGCAGAAAAGCTTCCATGCGATTATCTGCTGCTCGATACCTGGCAGAAGGATTCTTACGGCGGAAGCGGCAAAACATTTGACCGTTCCCTAATTCCACCGCTTGCGAAACCATGGTTTTTAGCCGGCGGACTGAATACAGAAAACATTGCAGAAAGTATTGCTCAGTGTCATCCGTGGGCGGTCGATGTGAGCAGTGCTGTTGAGACAAACAGTATAAAAGACAAAGAAAAAATCAAAACATTCATCGATCATGTACGAAGATAAAACATTGTATGATGCCAGGGTCAAAAGCCTGAAACCACGATGTGCTTGCACAGGAGTGGTTTTATGGCTTAATGACCCGCCCCGATATGAGCATAAAAGTGGAGCGTAAGCTTCACGATATGCGAATATTGGGGTGCTATGTGCCAGTGGCACATGTTTAGCACCGACCGAAGCGGAGCGTAGAAAGAATTGTGGGAGTACGAAGTACGGAACAATTCGTATGGCATCTTTTTACCCCAACATCATTGTATTATATATAGAAAGGATTCACTTATGAGCAAAGGAAGATTTGGAGAATACGGCGGACAGTACATCCCAGAAACACTGATGCCCGCTGTTCAGGAAGTAGAAGAAGCTTACAACAAATACAGCAAAGATCCGGAATTTATCGCAGAGCTGGATGACCTGCTGAAAAATTATGCGGGAAGACCTTCTCTGCTCTATGAAGCAAAAAAAATGACCGAGGATCTCGGCGGTGCAAAAATTTATCTGAAACGTGAAGACTTAAACCACACAGGAGCACACAAAATCAACAACGTACTCGGTCAGGTTCTTCTGGCAAAAAAAATGGGCAAAACCCGTGTCATCGCAGAAACCGGTGCCGGACAGCACGGTGTTGCAACTGCTACCGCTGCTGCTCTGATGGGACTGGAATGTGAGATCTTCATGGGCAAAGAAGATACCGACCGTCAGGCACTGAATGTATTTCGTATGGAACTGCTCGGTGCAAAAGTGCACGCTGTCACAAGCGGCACAATGACTTTAAAAGATGCCGTAAATGAAACAATGCGTGAATGGAGCAAACGTATGGATGACACGCTTTATGTACTTGGTTCTGTCATGGGACCTCATCCATTCCCGACAATTGTCCGTGATTTCCAGAAAATTATCGGAGAAGAAATCAAAGAACAGCTGATAGAAAAAGAAGGCCGTCTTCCGGATGCCGTGATTGCCTGCGTCGGAGGCGGAAGCAATGCCATCGGTACTTTTTATGAATTCATACCTGATAAAGAAGTCGCCCTGATCGGCTGCGAAGCAGCCGGACTTGGCATTGATACCCCGAAACATGCCGCCACGATCGCCAAAGGAAGCACCGGTATTTTCCATGGCATGAAATCTTTATTCTGCCAGGACGAATACGGTCAGATCGCACCGGTTTATTCTATTTCTGCCGGACTTGACTACCCTGGAATCGGCCCGGAACATGCGATGCTTGCAAAAGAAGGCCGTGCACAGTACGTTTCCATCACCGATGAAGAAGCTGTTAATGCATTTGAATATCTTTCCCGCACCGAGGGAATCATTCCGGCGATCGAGAGTTCTCACGCCGTTGCCTACGCAATGAAACTGGCACCGACTATGGATAAAGATAAGATCATCGTAATTACTATTTCAGGACGCGGCGACAAAGACGTGGCTGCCATTGCACGATACAGAGGAGTGGATATCTATGAGTAATATATATAAGGCATTCGAAAATAAAAAAGCATTTATCCCTTTTGTAACAGGTGGGGATCCAGACCTTGAAACCACAAAAAATCTGCTGATCGCCATGGAAAAAGCCGGTGCCGACCTGATCGAGATCGGTATCCCGTTTTCCGATCCGATCGCCGAAGGCCCGGTCATCCAGGAAGCAAGCCAGAGAGCACTCGCTGCAGGATGCACCACCGATAAATTGTTTGATATGGTAAAAGAAGCCCGCCAGAGAGTAAAAATTCCGATGGTGTTTATGACCTATATCAACCCAGTCTATACCTACGGAAAAGAACGCTTCATGAAACGCTGCGTAGAATGCGGCATTGATGGAATCATCGTTCCGGATCTTCCTTATGAAGAAAAAGAGGAGCTTTCCGGTGTCTGCGAATCATACGGCATCGACCTGATCTCCCTGATCGCACCGACCTCCCACGAACGCATCCGTATGATTGCAAAAGAAGCGAAAGGATTTGTCTACTGTGTATCTTCACTTGGTGTAACCGGCGTTCGAAGTGAGATTAAAACGGATGTTGCAAAAATGGTAGAAATGGTGAAAGAAGTAAATGATATCCCGGCTGCCATCGGATTCGGTATCTCCACCCCGGAACAGGCAAAAAAAATGGCATCCGTATCAGACGGAGCCATCGTAGGATCTGCGATTGTAAAAATTGTGGCGAAGTACGGAAAAGAATGTATTCCGGAAGTCGAAAAATATGTGAAAGAGATGAAAGCGGCGGTGGAGATTTGAATGTGCAAATGAACGAATTCCCCGAAAGGCACGTAAAAGTGCCTTCTTGGGAATTGTTCATTTGCACATCTCAAAAAGTCCGCTCAACGGCTTTGCAAACTCCCCGCTTTTTTCGACATCCAGCGTACAGATCACTTTGTCGCACTTCTTGATCCATTCTTTTGCTTTCTGTATTTCTTTTTCTTCAATCCTGCCAAATGGTTTCACGGAGATCACTTCTGTCGCCAGTGCTTTTGCTGCGGGATAATCCAAATCGTTTTCCCACAGAATCCCCGTCACAAACGGCACTCGCTCTCTCTGTAATTTTCGAAAGACTGCTGTACCGGTTCCGTTTCCTGCGATCACAAAAACTTTCGGCTCTCCTTCTGTTTTCGGAAGTTCGAGATCTCCGGTACGTTCATCATAAGAACCTGTTGTCATCTGATAAAGCTGTGGGATGTAGCCCTGCGTAAAAATTTCTTCCGGTGTTCCAAATCGATCTACTTTGTCTCCTCTGACACAGGCTATTTTATCGGAAATACGTCCTGCCAGGTCCAGTTCATGCAAGGACATGATTACGGAAAGATTTCGTTCCCTGGACATATTCTGGATGATGGATAAAAATTCCAGCTTATAGCGGATATCCAGAAAAGAGGTCGGCTCATCCAGAATGATGATATCCGGCTGCTGGCAGATTGCTCTCGCCAGCATTACCCGCTGTTTCTGGCCGTCACTCGTTTTTGAAAAATCACGGTCAGCAAGCTCGTGGATGTGCACCAGTTCCATTGCCTCATCTACCAGTTTCCAGTCTTCTTTTGAGAGTACGCCGAACTTCCCGGTATATGGATAACGTCCGGTCGCAACCACTTCTTTGCAGGTCATCATTTCCGGTCTTACCCGTTCTGTCAGCACAACCGAAAGTTTTCTGGAAAGCTCTTTTCCGCTGATTTGTTCCGTCTCTTTTCCATCCAGCACAACGACTCCGCCAAGCGGTTTCAGCTGTTTTATGATGCTTCTCAGGATCGTCGTTTTTCCCGCTCCGTTCGGTCCGATCAATGTCAGGATTTCTCCCTTTTTCAGACTGATCTTGATATTTTTTATGAGCGGAACGCCGTGATAGCCGACGGTCAGACCTTCCGTATAAAAATAATATTCTTCCATATGCTATTCCGCCTTTTCTAAGTCAAAAATTCAAAAATATTTCTGACATTCTTGCTGCAAGATATACCTTATGCATTGCATGAACTGTTCCATGATTCCTGATTTCACACTTTTTCTTTTTTTCTGTGAATCATAATATAAATTACCACCGGTGCCCCAAATACCGCTGTGATCGTACTGATGGAAAGTTCTGTCGGAGCAAACATAATTCTTGCCAAGAGGTCACAGAGCAGGCAGAACACAGATCCGCCAAGGAAACACGCGGGTATCATGATGATTGGTTTTGCGGTGCCGAATAAATTTTTAACCAGATGCGGAACAGCAATTCCAACAAAGGATACTGGTCCTGCAAAGGCTGTCACACAGGCTGACAGAATACTGGATAACAGCACGAGCAATATGCGAAACAGCTGTACATTCAGTCCCATATTCTGGGCATAAGATTCTCCCATCTGATAGGCACTGATCGGCTTTGACATCAGAAAAACGCAGATCGAAGTGATCCCGACAACGATCGCCATGATCACTACATTATCCCAGGTAATCCCGGAAAAACTTCCTTTTGACCAGTTATGCAGATTGACAATATCGGCATCGTCCGCAAATGTTACCACAAAATCGGTAATCGCAGAACAGATATATCCGATCATAACGCCGCTGACGATCAGCATCGACATCTGATCGGTCACTTTCGACATCAGGATCACAAATCCCATACAGATCATGGAACCAACAAAAGCTGCCATGATCATCACCCAGGAACTTAAATGCAGGGCATTTCCAAGGGAAGCTACCATGACAAGTGCCACGACCAGTTTTGCTCCGGAGGAAATTCCCAGTGTAAACGGTCCGGCGATCGGATTATGAAAAAAAGTCTGCAAAAGATATCCGGACAATGCCAGCCCGCCGCCCAGGATTGCCGCTGCCATTGCTCTCGGAAAACGGATTCCCATCACAATATCCGTAAAGGTTTCATCCGCTCCATTTCCCCACAGCATTTTCGGTATCTCCGAAACCGGTATATTTACACTTCCGATGCATATATTCAAAACCAAAAATAAAAATAACAAAGCTGCAAGAATGATAAATGCAGCACCATATCTGCTTTTTTTCATCGTATCACTCCACCTTATACAGATAAGTCAGGTCTGCATCGTCTCCGGTCAGCATTTTTCGAATATCGGATGTGATTGTCCCAAGTTCCATTGTTGACTGATAGAGATTCTTGGTCGTGCAGTATACATGTCCTTCTTTCACCGCTTTGAATTTCTCAAGCAGCGGGCTTTTTGCCAGAAGATCCTGCATAGAAGACAATTCTCCTTCTATTGTACTATTATAAATAATATAGTCTGCATCTTTTGCTCCGGCATAAAATTCTTCCATCTGAAGGGAAACTGTAGATGTCGCTTCCTCCTCGTCACCTAGATCATCAAAAATATAGCTTCCGCCGGCAAGTTCAATCATTTTCGGCAGATAATCCGCACTTTTTCGCACATTTGCTTCCCCATTTGTCGTGATATAGAAAAATGCCACCGTTTTTCCGGTTGCATCCTGATCACTCACCTGTTCAAACGCTTTTGCTTCTGCATCAAACGCCTGCTCTGCCTGATCTTCATGCCCGGTCAGCAGCCCGTAAAGTTTGACCCATTCAGTACGTCCGAGCGGATTTGTCTCATAGCTGGAATGATCGACCAGAACCGGAATATTAAATTTTTCCATCTGCTCTTTTACTTCCGGTGTATGCAGAATCATGGTATTCTCGATGGCAAGCCCACAGTTTTCATTCAATATCATCTCATAGTCCGGGGCTGAATATTTCCCGGCATAAATAATATCCCCATCTTCCATGGCTTTTTTCGCCTCTTCTATGTACCAGCCATCTGCTTTCAGCGAGCTGAATCGAACCGCATCCAGTGCATCTGTCGCCACAAACATATCCATCGCCGCCGAAGCCGCCAGATAAATATTCTGGATCGGCTGCTGCAACACCGTGATATCCTTATCCATATCTTCCGGCACAGATTCTCCTTCCGGTACGATCAGATATTTCCCGTCATCTGCGATCGTGACAAGTGCATAATCATTCTGATAATAATCCACCGCAAACATCTTTGCGTACTCCAGTTCCATGCTGTGATCATATGTCAGATCCTTGCTGATATCGGTATTCCGCTTTTCAATCGTATCCTGTTTTTGCGATGCACAGCCTGCCAGCATCAGGCAGAATGCAACACCGAGTACCCCCACTATTTTCTTCATTTCTTTTCCTTTCGTCTCATCCTGGTAACAACCGGCATGAACACAGCCACTGCAACTGCAATCCACAATGCGATATTTACCGATCCACTCATACCCGATCCGGAACCGGACACTGTCACGGTGTCTGATGCAAAGGTCAGCGTATACTCTATTTCATGCGGGACACTCATCGCAGTCGTATCTGCCGTTACAGCCATCGGTTCATCAAATTCTGCAACCGGAATTTCAAAAACAGAATTTCCTTCCGTATTGACCGGAAGAAATTTTTCACCGTCAACCAGCATATAGTCATAATGTGAACTGCTCCATTTAATCTCAGCTGTTACTTTTCCATCTTTTACCGAAATGTCAGTCGGAGAATCGATCGTTGCTCTTCCGCTTCCGCCTTCCATCGTAACTTCTGCGGTGTATTCACCGTCTTTTAAATTTAGCTCCTCTGCTGTCATGATTTCTCCTTTTCAAGATAAAAAGCTGCTGCAAAATATGTAGATACATATCGCAGCAGCTTTTCGCAAAATCTGATATTTTTTATTCTTCTGCTTTTACCGGATTGGAAACGCTGACTTTATGGTCATACCATTTTCCTTTTGTTCCGATCAGTGCCAGATCAAATTCCTCGTCGATAGCCGGAACAGGAACATCAAATGCATTCACTTCTTCTGCCGGTTCACCGTCATTATAATCTACGGTTTCCACAACTGGCTGCAGCAGTTCTGCTCCATCTTTCTGTGCATCTTCTGCAAGTCCCGGATACAGGTTTACGATATTTGTAGAACGCAGCGTGATATGAATGGTCATCTTTCCGTCTTTTACGGTCAGAGTTCCTTTTCCGTCACATGTCTCATTTACCTGAAACATACTGCTGTCTGTATTAAAATCAGCAGTGTAAGTTCCATCCTCCAGTACTGCAGCTTCTGCTGTCTTTGTATCTGCTGTCGTTTCTGCTGCACTCTCCGCTGCCTGTGTTTCTTCGGTCTGTACCTGTGTTTCAGAAGCTGCCTCTGTCTGTGCAGCACTCTGTGTTTCTGTCTGGCTTGTGCTGTTTCCGCAGCCAACTGCCAGTGCACAGCTAAGTGCCATTAATCCTGCTAATGTAATGATTCTTTTCTTCATTTTTGTTCCTGTCCTTCTGTTTTGCTTCTTTTTCAAGAATACCTCTGACATTTCTGCTGCGAGGTACACCTCATGTATTACTTATTACTCGTTCATAGCGTCTGCTGTATGGGCAACGTAGAGATCCTGGATTGCTTTGATCTCACCCAGACCTGCGATCTGTGTATCAATGCTGTCAAATTTTCCGGATGCCTCAAACTGGCTCTTCCAGGAATCGTCATCATCGCCTGCCATATCGTTGTTTGCATGATCTCCAGCAACAACCATCAGCGGACGAAGGATTACTTTTTTGTATCCTGCTGCAGATACAGCTTTGATCACTTCTTCGCATGCTGTCTCTTCCGGTTCGCCTTCAACGGTTCCGATAAATACATTTTCATAACCAAGCTCTTTCATCTGAGCCTGCATCTGGCTGTAAGAAACTTTTGCTGTATGAGAAGTTCCATGTCCCATAAATACAAATGCAACGCCATCTTCTTTTGCTGCATCCAGGGAATCATAATTTGCTGTTGCTACTGCTTCAGAAGTGATTGCTTCTGCTACTGCTTTTTTATCATCGTTTACAGTATCTGCATCATCTCCGACCTCACCCAGCAGCGGTTCTGCTACTTTTACAGATTCAAATTTATCTTTATATGCATCTACGGCATCCATCAGTTCGTCATACTCTGCACCATGCATCAGATGTGTAGGCTGAATAACCAGATTTTTAACGCCATTATTTACGGCACGTTCCAGAGCCTGATCCATGTTGTCGATGTGCTCATCATCACGAGCCTGGATGTGATTGATAATGATCTGTGCTGTGAATGCTCTTCTTACAGACCAGTCCGGATTTGCAGCCTGCAGTGCATCTTCAATACCTTTGATATCAGCAACACGGCTGTCATTGAAAGAAGTACCAAAGCTTACAACCAGGAGTTCGTTTTCACCGATCTCATCACCATTGCGCGGATCATCTTTGGATGCATCACCGGTATCTCTTCCGAAATAATCCGGATCAGCTTCTTCGCCTTCAACCAGTTCTTTCTGAGCATCTGTCAGAGCATCCCATGCTTCTTTTGCTTCTTTACACTGCTCGTCTGTGTTCTCATTTCTTTCCTGAACATAAATTGCATCGATCAGAGCTGCTACTTTATCTGCTGCTGCCTGATCATCTTCTGCTTCCGTAGCTGCTGCTGTTTCAGAAGCTGCCTCGGTTGTTGCCGCTTCGGTAGCTGCTGCTGTCTCGGTTACTGCAGTTGTCTCTGTCGGAGCAGTTGTCTCTGCTGTTTTGCTTCCGCATCCTGCCAGCATAGATGCTGTAATTGTTGTTACACATAAAATCGTTACCAGTTTTTTCTTCATTTGCCTTTCCTCCCAAAATAATACTTTTATTTGAAACAAATAAGATTTGGGAGAAAAAGAAAATCCAACGAACACACGTCGTTGGACTGTATACTGGATAACAACAGCCAAACCAGAATTTCTTCGGCTTCGCTGTTTCTATTTCAATTCGGTACAATCAATCCTCGTGACCTGGAATATCTATTCCCCGCACCACAGTCTGGCAGGTCTCCTGGCTTACAGTTTTAACGCACATTGCCGCCTTCCCGATATCTCAGTGGCATAATAAGCAACACACTCCTGTTTACAGTGACGAGATCGCACAGGTCTTTCACCTGTTTCCCTATTCTCCGCCTTGCGGCAGCACCAGCTGCTTCTTATTCTATTTCAAATATTCGTTCCTAACAGTCCGATAATTACCCTATAACCTATCATTTATATCTGACTGTTATTTACATTTCCAAATTATAGCATAAATTTTAAAATAATCAACTGTTTTATGTTATTTTAACTCAAGGCACAACCATAGAAAACAATTATCTATATCAATTTCCCTCCCTGCCATAATATCGATAAATCTGATTCATACCTCACTTTTTCTTCCTTTTTTACTTAGCTATTTATTAATAATTCTTCTATTTTACAGGTATGTTTTTTTGTTATTTTATCATATGAAATCCCCACTGCCAGAATATTTTGCGGGCATTGTCTGTGTTCTCCCAGTTTTCCTTTGAAACGTAATATATAATCTTTTTCTTTAATCTGTTTGATAGCTTCTTCTGGTGTCTGATCCACTTTTAATTCCAATATGATGCCCTTATCTTCATATCTGACAGGATAAAAAATAAAGTCCACAAATCCTTTTCCAGCTTTATCTTCTCTTTCTATCCTATAAAAATCTCTTGCAGAAAGATAAACCAGATTTACAATCGCCGATAATTCCACCTCATTATTATAAGATAAGATTGGCGTTTCCGTATTATGTGCATATTGCAAAATTTCAGCCATAGTATCTGTATCTTTATTTAAAGTCGCCTGTAACATTTTATTAGAAATATTTGCAAGTCTGTATATATATCCCAGGGATTTTTCCTTTTTCATCATAGATGCATAGCTTCCCTGTAACTCTTTATTTGGAATAAACACGCAGCCATTATCATACGTCAATAACCCATAAACAACCATCGCCGAATATATTTCTTCCTTTGTATCGAGCTGCTGTGCCGTTGCTGCATATTCCTCAATACCCGATGGTATTTTTTCTCCTGCAAACATGAGAACCAGATCTTCCTGTACGTCATCTATATTGTTTTTAACATAGCTGAACACGGAATCATATTTTCCTGAGCTGACCCAGTAATTTGACAGCTGATTATCGGACAATGCACATACAACCGAACGCGGATTATACAATCTCTGACCGGATGCTGTGTGATAACCGTCATACCATTCCCTCAAGCCCTCTCGGTCAATTTGAGGCTTTTTTGTATTCTGAAGATATTTTTCATACAACTTATCTACTTCTTCATCTGAAAATCCAAAATACTCACTGAAACGAATACGTGTTGCCACATTATATTCCAGAAACATATTCAATTCCGATCCGTCGGAATATTTTGCAATCGGCAACACCCCTGTCATATAGGCAAGCTCAACATAACTCTGTCCTTTTAATAATAATTTCAAAAAAAGCAGATAGTCTTCTCTGTTCTTTTCTGTCATAAATGACATGTGAAATACCGCATCCCATTCATCCATAACAAAAATAAATTTCTTTTTTGTTTCATTGAATATTTTCGAAAAAATATCCCATATAGCATCTTCCTGTTTTAAATACAAATCCGAATATTTTTCTCTTAAATCATAATATATTCCCTCTTCAATGCGAGAAATATATTTTTTATAGCTATCACATTCTTTCGGCATTTCACTGAAATCAATATATACCACATCATGTTTATTTAAATGCTCTTTATATTTTGGATATTCTGAAATTTTAAGTCTGTCAAAAATATCGGAACCGCCCTCCGATTTTTCAAAAAAAGATGCTATCATATTCGCCATAACCGTTTTTCCAAAACGCCTTGGTCTTGTGATACAGAAAAATCTCTGTTCCTGTTCCAGAGCCGGTATTAATTCTTCCAGCAGCTCTGTTTTGTCTACAAAATAAAGACCTTTCGTAATTGTTTTGTATTTATCATATGGCTCAATACTGTTTAAAAACATTCCCATATCAATTCCCCCGAAAATCCCCTTTTCTCTGCTGACTTAATCTTATCAAAAATTCTTATTTCTGTAAATCAGAAGGTTCTTTTCTGAACTTCTCTGCATCCAGTATCTTGATCACCTTCGCCGGATTTCCAACTGCTACCACATTATCCGGAATATCTTTCACGACAACACTTCCGCCGCCGATCACAACATTGTTTCCGATCGTAACACCCGGCATAACGTGTACACCGGCTCTTTTCTTTTACAGATTTATCCCCTTCATTCACACATGAAAAAGATACTGTTTCTATTATATCGTTTTCTCTGAAAAACGAAAATACTTTTTTGTAACCTTTTTCCCTGCTGATTTGTATTATAATTGAAAGCACCTTGATCAAGGACTTGCAATTTTTACGATTCAGGCAGCAAATACTTCAATCTGCAATGAATTGTTATCAAATTGTAACTGTTCAGAGCCAAGCAAAATTTCAAAAAACAGGTATAAAATGCTTGCATTTTTAAAACTGTTTTTGAAATTTTATTTGGCGGATACGCCACACCGACGAAATGCGTAGCATTTTGGAGGTTGGCTCTGAACAGTTACATCAAATTTTATATTTTAGGAGTACTCATGAGACAACCTGTACAGGAACTGATCGAACGCTATCAGAACAATCTCTACGCCATCGCCTTTAACATCTGTAAAAATCAGGCAGATGCAGAAGATGTTGTTCAGGATACATTGATCCAGTATTACACGACAAGCAAAGATTTTGAAGATGAGCAGCATATCCGTGCGTGGCTGATCCGTATCGTGATCAATAAAGCGAAAAATACAACGCTTGCTTTCTGGCGGCGTAACAGACGTTCGCTGGAGGATTATATAGAAACGTTAACTTTTGAAAATCCGGAATCTGAGAATTTATTTGAGGAAGTTCTGAAACTTCCCGAAAAATATCGCATCGTTATTCATTTATTTTATTATGAAGATTATTCCGTCAGGGAAATCGCCGATATTTTAAAGCTCTCGGAAAGCAACGTAAAAACACGCCTGTCACGCGGACGCTCTCTTCTGAAAACAGCACTGAAGGAGGAATGGGAAAATGACGAATAAAGAAAAATACAAACAGGCCTTTTCGGTTTTGCATACCTCCGATATCTCTGAAGGGGAGGTCAAATATATGGCAAAATTAAGAAAACAGCAGAAAATGAAACTTGCGGCGGCTGCAATCGCAGTCTGCGTGATCGTTGGCGGAACAGGAACGGCTTACGCAGCAAATGTCGGCGGAATCCAGCGAACTATCCAGCTTTGGATGCACGGTGACCAGACAAGTGCCACTCTTGATTTAAATACCGACGACGGTTCTTATTCTCTTGAATACAAAGATACCGACGGAAACACCGTCACTCAGGGCGGAGGCGGTGTTGCCTTCGATGCAGACGGAAACGAACGTCCTCTGACCGAAGACGAAATTATGGAGGAACTGAACGCACCGGACGTAGAATATTTCGACGATGGCAGCGTATGGGTTTATTATAAAAATCAGCAAATAGAGATCACCGACAAATTCGACAAGGACAATATCTGCTATGTCAAAATTGAAAACGGCGATGAAACGATTTACATGACCGTTAAATATCAGAATGGATATAGTACTTCTCCTGATAAATATCCGGATCCACGCAGTTTTAATTAGTCTTCAATTTTTAACCTGAATTCTGAAACCAATTATTTTTATCAAGTCAAGCGGATATTCGCAATCCGCTTTGCTACTTCCTCATAACCAAATAACTGCTCCGCAGTTTATCAGAAAGAGCTTGCACTCCTCCTGATACAAGCAAGTCCCCACCCACTGCTTATTGCTTTTCGTAATTGAAGCTGGGGACTTCCTTGATTTGGTTAAATTTCAAAAAATGTGCAGGCTTTGAGTTTTCCTCTGCCTGCACATTTTTATGTTTTCTCCCGCTTACGGTTTTCTGCTTTCTGTCTGTTGCTTATTTGCCTTTTACAGAAAAGCTTCCGGTTCTCCTTTTTCAAGGATCCATCCAGTACCACTTGATTCAAAATCATCTTTTTGAGGATAATAATATCCCCTTATTCCATAATCAACAATTAAACTTACAAGAAGCACTAACACTATTACTATAAATTGTTTTTTCATTATTTAATTTTATTGGCTGCGATCCCGCCTTTTTTGAAGATTCTTACATAAGCTGCTTTTTTGTTCTTTGGCACTCTAACCGTTATCTTCTTTGAAACACCCTTGAAGGCTGATTTTCCAACGGTTTTCAGTGTTTTTACTTTCTTCAGGTTTACGGCCTTTAAGTTCTTATCTCCTGAGAAAGCTCTCTGTCCGATGGTCTTCAATTTGTTTCCGTTTACCGTAACGGTTTTCAGTTTCGTGCAGTTTGCAAATGCCTTCTTTCCGATCTTTTCTACGTTGCTGCCGATGCTTACGGAAGTTACTTTTTTATTGCCTTTCAGGGCATTTGCTGCAATAGCGGTTACTTTGTAAGTTTTACCGTTTGCTTTGATGGTTTTTGCGATTTTCACGCTGCTCTTTGCTTTGCCTTTTGCAGTCATGTTTTTCACTTCAACGGTATTGTTTCCGGTAACTTTATAATTAAAGATACCTGTAGCATCTGCGATCACGCTGCCGATCGCCGGGGTCTGGCTGTTGTTATTTCCATTATTACCGTTGTTGTCGTTATTATTATCCGGTTTCTTTGCTTCCAGTGCTTTCATGGCGATGTCTAATGCATCTGCTGCATCTTTCAGCTGTTTTGCAGTTGCTGTTTCAGAAGCAAATGCCATTTCTGCATCCCTTTTTGCTTTTGCAAAATTTGCCCAGCTTTCTTTTGTGTAATCTGCTTCTTTCTTTTCTGCCGCCTGTGCAATCTTTGTCTGTACTTCTGTTTTGCCGGAGGCTTTTACTTCATCGAGTTTGCCCAGTGCTTTCTTTAAAGCATCGTCTGCTTCTTTGATTTCCAGTTTGGTTACTTTTTCTTTCTGTGCAACTTCTTTTGCTTTTGCGATTGCCTCTGCGATACCGGACTTGGCAAAAGTTCCTTCCGGATAATCTTTTTCCAGATAAGTTCTCTCTGCAACCTGTGCATCGGTACTTAAGGTCGCTTTATCGTTTACTGCTGCCGGCTCATCGCATACGATATTGTATGTCACACCGTCGATCACCGTTGTGGTTCTTCCGATCTCGTTTGCTTTGATTGTCACGGTTGCTTCCGTCGGTGTTATTCGTTTCTCTGCTGCTCCAAGAAGTTTTGTCTGATTTCCTGTTCCATTCGTTGGGTAGAGAACAATAACATGGTCTTTATTGTCTTTATTAAAGATATTGGCGATCAGATATTTTTTACCGGAAGTAACTTTTGATACTCTCTGATATCCCGGAACAATATCTCCTGCTTCTGCTTTGTCCTTTTTCTCAAGCAGAACCACCTCATAGGTCCCAGCTGTAAAGCTTGCATTATAGAGTTGGTTTGCGTTGAAGTCCATGTTTGTATAATAGAAAATTACATATCGTTCTCCGTTTTCTTTACAGATACGGAAAGTATCACTGCCATCTGTCGGCGTTACCAGCATATTATTTTTTGCTGCTGCACTGAAAAATGAATTTGCACCGCTTGCATTGGTGAGATATACCTTTTTATTTTCATTATATACTGCATACACATTTGCTGTTCCGGTTGAAGTAAAGGTAAACTCTGCATCTGTCAGATTCAGTGATATATCATTTTTTGCTGCAAAACTGCTCAGGTCAGAATTATTGTTTGCTATATGTGCATACATCGGCACAACTTCTTTTTCTACACCATCTACTTTTGCATAATTTACATCTGCAATCTTTTGATCTGCTTCCGTCGTAATACCTGTTTTATGTTCTTCTGCCACCTGGTAAGACCTTGTATAAGTTTCATTTCTGGTAAGTTCTACGCCAAGCTCCAAATCATTTATATAACCATCTGCCGCAAGCTGGGCGATATCATAATTATCATAGCGTATGCTTCCTCCACCATTTTCCCAGAGAAGTCCTACCGTTCCGTTTTTCAGCTCTGACATACAGGAATACTGATAAGTGCCGCTGTTTACTGAATAGCTGTTTTTTAAAGTCAGCGTCTTGTCTTCTTCTACCAGAAATGTAAATATTTTACCGTTTGCTCGTCCACTTCCGCCCGGGGCAGCTACCAGGATTGCCTGTTTTCCATCAATCGTTTTAGAATAACTGATCGCTGTCACATTACAGGTTGATGTACAGGAAACGCCTGTCTTGACCGGCTTTGTAAATACATAATCACCGGATGTATTTCTTACTGCATCTGAATAGCAGACCACTCCCTGTCCGCTTCTGAAGAACATACGCAATGTTCCGTCTGAAAGCTCTACGACTTCACTTTCGGATGACCAGTAACCACCTGCGGCTGCTCCTGGTACGTCATTGGATCTTTCCCATGTTTTTCCATTATCATCAGACCAAATAATGCTTGCATTTTCTTCCCCATCGCCATGATCATAGAATGGAATGACGATCGTACCATCTGAAGTCAGTACCCCCTGCCCCGGAGATACCAGCAGTGCTGTCTCTTTTGTCGGACGTTTGATCTGTGGATTCAGGATTTCCGGATCTGTCCAGGTAAATCCATCATCGTATGTTTTTGCATACATCATATATCCGGTATTGTATACATGCAATGCAGATCCTTTATAGAAAATATTCTGCTGAATATCAGTATTGGAATTAACCTGTTTCTGTGTCAGGGTATCTTTATACTCTCCATTTTCTACTTTATACAGGTTGTACCACTTATCCACGCCATATTCTGTTTCCGAATGATCGGATCGTTTTAAAATTTTTGCATATCCGTTCTCATCCCAGTCCCCTACATAATAAGCATACGTTGTGGCATCGTCATCTTTTGGCTGTGTGTTTACATTGTCATAATTATCCGTTACTGCCAGATAATCTTTTCCGTTTACTTTAATATAACCGGTTCCTTCTCCCGGAGCTTTATAACCGCCCATTGTCGTTACGCCGGTTGGGTTTACATCGGCAATACAGTAAATTTCTCCGTCTTTTCCCTGTACCAGTGCCGGGTCGATGATCGTAGTTGCCGTATTGCCGATATAACCATCGCTGTCCGGAAAATACAGCGGGAATGAATAATTCCAGGTCTTACCATTATCGGTTGATACAGAAGCGATCGTATCCAGTCCGCCGCCGTCACCGGTTGTAGAATATCTCGCATCCGCTGCTGCCAGAAGATTTCCCTTCTGCGTAACGATAAATGCCGGGATACGGAAATACTGACTTCCCGCTGTTCCCTCTGCAAACGGCTGCTTCTGTGTTACATGCTCTGCTGTCGTGTTGATCGGACCTGCTTTCAGCAAGTCTGCTGCGTCTGCTTTCGCTGCCGGAAACACAGCTGCTGCAAGACCACAAACAAGAGCTGTTCCAAGCCCCTGTTTCCACAGTTTTCTTTTTTCATTCTTTTTCATAGTTTCCTCCTTATTTTCCCTCCTGTGATTATTCAAATTTACTATATTTTTACCGTTTTGTCCAGCAAAAAAAACCTTCCTACAGCACTTGCATGCTATAGAAAGGTTCGCCGCTCTTTTTATAATCTTTATATTCTCAAATTTTGATTAGTCCTGAACGTATGGCATAAGAGCGATGTGACGTGCTCTCTTGATAGCTACTGTCAGAGCTCTCTGATGTTTTGCACAGTTTCCTGTGATTCTTCTCGGAAGGATTTTTCCTCTTTCAGAGACATATCTCTTCAGTTTGTTTACATCCTTGTAATCGATTTCATTGTTTTCTTTACCACAGAAAACGCAGACTTTTTTTCTTCTGCGTCCGCCTCTTCTCTTCATCGGAGAATCTGGTCTTTCAGATTTATTGTAAGCCATTGCTGTAAACCTCCTTTAATGTCTAGTTAAACGGTAATTCTTCGTCAATACCGTCCGGGATATTCATAAATCCATCGCCGCTGGCTGCACTCGGTTCCGGTCTTGCAGGTGTATAGTTATTTCCATTTGCCTGAGACGCAGCTTTGCTTTCAGCAAACTCCTGATCCTCTACTACTACATCTGTAGTGTAAACCTTGTTGCCATCTCTGTTGGTATAGCTTCCTGTCTGGATACGACCTGTAACGACTACCTTCAGTCCCTGATGGAAATACTTCTCCGCAAACTCTGCACTGCGTCCGAACGCTACACAGCTGATAAAATCAGCGGTTGCTTCGCCATCGCGTTTGTTGAATCTGCGATCTACAGCCAATGTATATCTTGCAACTGATGTGCCGCTCTCCCCTGCGGAATAACGAACATCCGGATCTCTGGTCAAACGTCCCATTAAAATAACTTTATTCATTCTAAATCTCCTTATTTATGCTTCCTGTCTTACGCATAAATATCTGATAACATTTTCCATGATACGGACATGTCTTTCGATTTCTGCCGGAGCTGTAGCATCAGCTTCGAACTGAATGAAATAGTAGAATCCTTCTTTCATCTTCTGGATTTCGTAAGCTAATCTCTTTTTACCCCATTCGTCAACATTAGTAACTGTTCCGCCGTAACGTGCAACGTATTCTTTTACTTTTTCTACAGTTGCTACTCTTACGTCATCCTCAATTTTTGCGTTAACAACAACGGTTAATTCGTATTTGTTCATGCTCTTCGCACCTCCTTATGGTCTCTGGCCCACTATTACCTTCGTGAGCAAGGAATTCAATGTTTCAAAATGGCTGCTTGTCTGCAGCCACTCACAATTTTTGATTTTATCATATTTTTGCAAGACAGGCAAGTATTTTTTCTTATTTTTTGCAATGTTTCCGCCTCGCAGCCAAACCTGACTTTGAAGCGGAATCATGATCTAATTCACATATTTCGCTATTACATCCCATATGGATGATCTTTCAAATCCAAGCTTCCACTCTGCCACTCCGGCCAGGCCATATTCCTGCACAAGTTTCATCTTCTCTTCGATCGATGCTTCGTTTTCCAGCCAGATCTGACAGAAATTGCCATCTTCATCTGTGAACTCTGCATAATCCTGTGATGTCTCGCTGCTCCATCCGGCAGTCACCTTGTAATCGGACAAGATCTGGTCTGCTTTATCCATGCCGATCGCCTCACTGCTTACTTCACCGGAAGCATTGGTCTTCCATAATCTCGTGTAGAACGGAATACCGCTGATGATCTTTTCTTTCGGAACGTTTTCCAGTGTTCCGGTAATGCCGTCTCTTTCATAGGAAAGGGATGCCACGGAACCGGCATCGGAGCCGACATAGTGTTCATCATAGCCCATAATGATCACATAGTCTACGACTTCGCCAAGCTCTTTCTGGCTGTAATGTTCATTGAAACTGTATGGCGGCGGGACATCCACCGAAAGTACAAGATTGTTATTCCTGCACTTTACAGAGAGTTCCCTCATAAACTGCACATAGCTTTCGGAAGTTTCTTCCGGTAAGGATTCGATATCGATATTAATGCCATCCAGCTGATAGTTGAGTGCTTCGGTAATCAGCTGTCCTTCCAGGTTCTCTCTGGATGTGGTAGTGCCAAGCACAGTGTCGGTATCAATATCCGTACTGAAATTGTCCATCAGTCCCCAGACTTCCATATCATTCTGATGTGCGGTATCTACATAGTCACTGCTTGCAAGAGAAGAAATATCTCCATCGTTGCTGCTGATAGAAAACCAGGTCGGTGAAATGACATTGACCCCTTTTACATCCTGAATGTCTGCTGCAAGTGCATCGTTTGAATCCTGGCTCGTCACCTGATGCCAGAGAAGATTCATGTCATAATCTTTATGTATGCTGGTGTACTCTGCCGCCCGGAAATCACTGGTGACCTGTTCTTCGTAGCTGTCAGAAAGCTTTTTGCTCTTCATATAGCCAATATATCCATCCGCAGTCAGAACTTTTGTCCACTCTTCTTCCTGCTCCAGAACCGTCACTTTATCTCCGGTCGCTTCTTTTTTTAGGATCGGACTTTTAATATCTGCATCCAGACGTACGCTTTCTTCTTTTATCACATCCGAAAAGGTTTTCGTTCCCCACTGATTGTTTATAATAATATGAAGCGGTTCCTGCTCCACCGAATACTGAAGTGCTGTATACTGTGCCAGATAATCCAGTGCAATATAGACATTTCCATCCTGCGAAACAACGATCTGATACGGCATGCTGCCATTTCCGGTAAGCGTTGTATATTCATTGCTGTCATACGGAAGTTTGATAATATCCACTGCCGTTGTCAGTATGACCTGCTGTTCTTCATCGCTTTTATAAAGATGATCGTTCAGATTTTCTTTTGCAGTCGCATATTCTACATATGCCGTGCCATCCTTCACAAGTGCTTTCCCCTGTTCCAGACGGTCCGGAAGTACGACTGCTGCATCCTCCCCTCCGGAAGTGCCAAAATATTCATTGCCATCCATCACTTCTTTGGATGGGATATATCGATTTACAACTTTATATCCTACGCCTGCCGCAGCCACCGCCAGGATCAGCGGCACTACGACCTTCACAGGACTTTTCTTTTTCTTCATTCATTGTACCTCCATACTATGATGCCTGCGGATTGTTCCGTGCGGTGCACTCCCACAATCCGCCTCAGTATTCGCATACTGCAACATCGTTTTTACAACGGAATACATCGTTTTGATTCAGTGTATCATAGATTTATGAACGAAAGATGACTTAAGTCTACATTTTTTATAATCCTTCGACCTGTATGGTTGTCTTCTGTACTATGGGGATTTGTCATCAGACCTCTTTCTTTTTTATATAGTCGAATCCGATTCCTATAATGTGATCATCATCATCGCTTACAAAATCTCTCATATACTCCTCTTCTTCCCGGATCATGCACTGGTGCATGATATCCGAAGGTGTACTTGGCTTTCCATTCAACCACAGCTTCATGCCTGCTCTGGCATATGCATTTAATTCTTTTTGCAGTCGATGTTTCCGTTTTTTTCTGCTGCCTATAGTTCCACCCCCTCCTGTTAAACTTAAAGATTCTGCTGACATTATCGTGAGAATTTAACTCGAATACACATAAGGCTGCTGCCTGACATGCAATTCCGGTCAACATTGCTGACACGAAAACAACACCGTATACGAAATCTGTAAATCAGAAACATTCAAGCCTTTTTCTATTCTTTTGCAAAGTGCAGTACGTTCTTTTTTGTTCCGATCAACAGTACTTCAGGATACCAGATAACATTCATTGTACGAATGCAAAGTACCAAAGAGTTTACATGGCATCTTTTAAGCTCAATATTGCTTTATGGAGGTACAATCATTTTTTTGGAATATTGCGGAGAATCCCGCATAAGATAATAAAAAGCGACAGAATTCGCTTTCTTATTCATTTTGATTTTTGATGTTGCTTAAAGCATTGTTTCATCCTCACATTGATTATTATATACTTTATGTTTGAAAAATGCAAGATGTTTTTACACTCTTTTTATAATTTTACACTGGCAATCTACTTTACTTTTTGATAGTATGCAGATATAATTATAAGATAATAAGATGCTAGGGTCAAAAGTCTGAAGACACAATGTGCTTGCACAGGAGTGGTTTTATGGCATCTTTTAACCTTAATCAATATCATAATCATAGTAATTCCAATAAAAGTTTAACATATCATAGATAGGATGTGATAATATGAAGATAGAAAAAATCAACGATAATCAGATTCGCTGCACGCTTACACGTCAGGATCTGGCAGACCGTGAGATCAAGCTCAGTGAACTTGCTTACGGCACAGAAAAAGCAAAGCTGCTGTTTCGTGATATGATGCAGCAGGCCGCATACGAATTTGGTTTTGAAGCAAATGACATTCCTTTGATGATAGAAGCGATCCCGATTTCTTCCGACTCTGTAATTCTGATCGTTACCAAGGTGGAAGATCCGGAAGAACTTGATACACGTTTTGCAAAATTTTCACCGTCAAACGGCGAAGAGAACAACAACATCACTCCGCCGGCACCGGCACCTCTTGAAGGAGCCGATGATATCCTGAATCTTTTCAATAAGATCCACGAGGCAAGAAAGATGGCTGAAAATGCAGCAGCAAAAACTTCTGAAAAGAAAGAAAAGACTCCTGCAAAACCGGAGATCAATCCGGAATCCTTTCATCTGACGAAACTTTACCGTTTCCGCGATCTGGACACTGTGATCCGTGCAGCACACATTCTGCAAAATTCTTACCAGGGTTACAACACGCTCTATAAGAATCCGGAAGGCCGTGAATATCTGCTGACACTCAGCAAATCTGCACACACACCAGAAGAGTTTAATAAAGTCTGCAATACCCTTTCCGAGTATGCTTCCAGCCTGAAATACACACCGGGCAACGAAGCATTCTTTGAAGAGCATCTGGAATGTATCGTTGCGGATGAGGCTCTGCAGAAGCTTGCATTGATCTGATTGATATGAAATCGATAGTCAGAGTTTCTGAACCGATTCGCTGCAAACGGAAATAGCGTGTAGAAAAAGCGTCTCCGCCTAGAAAATCCTGGTGGAAACGCTTTTTATTTTTTAATGGATATTCACAATCCACTTTTGCTGTCTGTTTATGCCTGTTTGCTTTCAACAAATGCATTTACTCTTGCTACCAGCAGATCCGGCTCGATACCATGAACGAGAGCTGCCTCTTCGATGGTCTCCATCTGTGCGGATGGGCATCCAATACAGTGCATGCCGCCTGCTACCAGTACGCCTGCCATTTCAGGATCCATTCTTAAAATATCGCCGATAATCATATCCTTGGTTATTTTCTGCATGATTTTCCTCCTTTATCATTCTGTACAGACTTAAATTTCTCATAAAAATCTGTACCTGATTTCTTTTGACAGGTTGATTATAATATGTTTTTGTACTTTATGCAAGGCATAGAAAAAACCTCTTGTATATTCCAGACTTATGTATTAAAATGGGATAAAGATTCGGAGAGCCGAATCCTGTTGAAAACATATTTCATAAAAATAAGGAGGTTTTATCATGGCATACGTTATTACAGATGAATGTGTAGCTTGCGGTACATGTGCAGAAGCCTGTCCGGCAGAAGCTATCAGCGAAGGCGATGGCAAATACGTAATTGATGCAGATGCATGTCTGGATTGCGGTACATGTGAAGGAGAATGTCCTACAGGTGCTATCGTAGCAGGTGAATAATTAAAAAATTTTATAAAAGCAAGGGGAGCTGCGTAAGCAGCTCTCCTTGTTTTTCTATTTTCTTTTTATTTAAAAATCCGAAACCATTTTTTATGGCTTTCCTTCTCTCTTGTCGCTGCCACCATCTGCCGATTATGCTGAAAGGAGCGAATGGTTTCATCCAGATTTCGGTAACGTTCTTCCTCTCTTTTTTCCTGGATCTTCATCAGGATCTCCATTTCTTTTAAAACACTGTCTGCAATCCGATTTTCCAGCTCCACATTATTTTCCTGAAGAGCACGTTTCATGATATCACCGACAATGTCCTGAAATTTTTCCAGGTTGTCCAGTGAATCTACAAACGGAAGTATGGTCTGTGGTTTCGGGACTTCCTGTGTGCTGTCTTTTAAATTCGCATCCGAATCTGTTTTTTCTGTATGTTCTGCTTTTTCAGTTTTTGTTGCTGTGTCTTTCATTACTGCATTTTTCTCTTCTGTGATTTCCGTTATTTCTTCTGCTTTTTTCTGTATTTCCGGAATCAGCACCTTGATCGCTTTGAGCTGAAATCCTTTGTCCCGCAGTTCTTTGACTTTCTTCATGATATAGATCGTTTTATCGGTATAGTAGCGATGTCCAAGTTCCGTTCTGCCCACTTTGATGTCCAGCTCTTCCTCCCAGCTTCGAAGTACATGTGCCTCCACCCCTGCCTGTCTGGCGGCATCGGAAATCATGTATCTGATCTCGCTCATCCTCTACCTCCCAATATTGTAACCGTTCAATACTTTCACAATTACAATGCAAAACCAGTTAAAGTAACTGCTTCCATTTGTATTGAATCATTACTTATGTTTTTGGACGTTGTCCCTTTTTGATGCCTGCGAGTTTGACCCTGGCATATTTACATGAGAATGCCAACGAATTTGTACCCTGGCATTCTCATATGATTGTAACATATTTCTTTCTCAAAAACGCAAAAAAGATATCGCAAAAAGCGACACCTTTTTCATCCCGGAAACTCCCGGCGTTATTTTTTTAAGTTTGCAAATTTGGTGAGGTTTGGCAGCCATGCAAGCTCTACCGTACCGATCGGACCATTACGCTGTTTGGCTATGATGACTTCTGCAATGTTCTTTTTCTCGGAATCTTTATTGTAATAATCATCTCGATAAAGGAACATTACAACGTCGGCATCCTGCTCGATCGCACCGGACTCTCGCAGGTCGGAAAGCATCGGTCTGTGATCCGGTCTCTGCTCTACCGCACGGCTCAGCTGAGAAAGTGCAAGCACCGGAACCTGAAGCTCTCTGGCAATCTCTTTTAAGGATCTCGAAATATCGGAAATTTCCTGCTGTCTGGAATCTGCACGTTTGCTTCCTGTCATCAGCTGCAGGTAGTCGATCATGATGACATCCAGACCTTTTTCTGCTTTGTATTTGCGGCATTTGGAGCGAAGCTCCGCAACGGAAATACCAGGCGTGTCATCGATGATCAGGTTGGAACGTCCGACGATCCCGGCTCCTTCGATCAGTTTCGCCCAGTCATCATCGCTCAGATTTCCGGTACGAAGCTGCTGTGAATCTACCTGTGATTCGAGTGCGAACAGTCGGTTGACCAGCTGTTCTTTTGACATTTCCAAACTGAAGATCGCTGCCGTATAATTTTTCTTAAATGCCATATACTGGGCTATGTTCAGTACAAATGCGGTCTTTCCCATGGAAGGACGAGCTGCGATCAGTACCAGGTCGGAAGGCTGCATACCGGTTGTCTTGTAATCCAGATCAATAAATCCGGTCGGGATTCCGGTCACGCTTCCTTTGTTTCTCGATGCCGCTTCAATCCGGTCGAGTGCCCGCAACACGACATCTTTGATCGGCACAAAGTCTCCGGAATTTCGTTTTTGAACAATATCAAAAATCCGCTTTTCTGCTGATTCCAGAATATCTTCCAGTTTTTCTTTTTCGCTGTAGCAGTCATTTGCGATCTGTTCATTGACTTTGATCAGTTTTCGCAGAACTGCCTTTTCATGTACAATCTGTGCATAGGCATCTGCATTTGTAGAGGTCAGTGCAGAAGTCAGCAGATCTTTGACAAACTCCAGACTGCTGATCTCAGGCGGTACGTCTTTTTCACGCAGAAGATTCTGCAGCGTGATCAGATCTACCGGTTTGCCGTCATTATAAAGCTCTACGATCGCATCAAAAACAATGCCGTACTGATGCTGATAGAAATCGTCTCCGCTTATGATCTCGGAGGCTTTTATGATGGCTTCCTGATCCATGAGCATAGCACCGATTACAGACTGCTCTGCCTCAACACTGTGGGGCAATACCCGCTTGATCAGTGCTTCTTCCATTTTTATGCCCCCTGTTAAATACCTTCTACTACGACTTTCAGCTCTGCTGTTACCTTCGGATGCAGCTTAATCGCAACGCTTGTTGTGCCGACTGCCTTGATCGGATCTTTCATCTGGATTTTCTTCTTATCGATATCATATCCAAGCTGTGCTTTTGCAGCTTCTGCAATTTCTTTGCTGGAAACAGAACCGAATACTTTTCCGCCTTCGCCTACTTTTACAGAAACTTTTACCTGTGCCTTTGCCAGTTCTTCTGCAAATGCTCTTGCGTCTGCCAGCTGTTCTTTTGCAACTTTTTCATCGTGTGCTTTTTTCAGTTTCAGGTCATTGATGTTCTTTGCACTTGCTTCCAGTGCAAGTTTTTTCGGGAACAGCATATTTCTTGCATATCCATCGCTTACATTTACCATTTCACCTTTTTTTCCAAGTGCTTTTACATCTTCTACAAGAATAACTTTCATTTAAATCGCTCCTTCTTCTATCATCGTTCTTATCGTACTTTTCAGCTTATCTTTTGCTTCTTCAAGTGTCACTCCGTCCAGCTGTGCCCCGGCGATATTCAGATGACCGCCTCCGCCGAGACGCTCCATAATGATCTGCACATTGACCTCATCGATGGCTCGTGCACTGATATAAATACGCTCTTTGTATTCTGTCAATACAAAAGAAGCCTTGATACCGACAATGTTCAGCAGTTCATTTGCGGCCTGAGCACCGACTACAGTCGGGCTTTCCAGATCCTCGCTCGGACAGCAGCTGATCGCATAATACTGCTCAAATACTTCTGCGTGGCGAACCGCTTCTGCTCTCGCCTTATAGGAACTCATGTCATTCCGGAACATCTTGCGGACACGCGTCACATCTGCTCCACATCTGCGTAAGAATGCTGCCGCTTCAAAGGTGCGGACCCCTGTTTTCGCCATAAAATTATTGGTATCAATAATAATACCTGCATAAATACAGTCTGCTTCTTTTCCTTTCAGACGGATATCATCTGCAAAGTACTGCAAAATCTCTGCAATCATCTCACATGCGGATGATGCATACGGCTCGATATAGGACAGAACCGCATTTTTGATCACTTCGCTGCTCTGGCGGTGATGGTCAAGCACAACGATCGTCCTGGTCTGATTCAGGATCTCGGAACACTCTGTCATGCTTGGACGGTTCGTGTCAACAACCACCACAACAGTGTCGTGATCCACGATCTTTCTCGCCTGCTCATGTGTCACAAACATATCTTCCGGATATTCTTTGTCATTTAGGAACAGATTCACCCACTGACGGATCGATCCATTGATATCTCCGAGCACAATATGGGCTTTTTTGTCAAGAATCCTTGCCGCACGCCATACGCCGACGGCTGCTCCGAAAGAATCGATATCCGTGATCTTGTGTCCCATGATGACCACATCTTCGTGGCTTCCGATAAATTCGCGAAGTGCATGTGCCTTTACTCTTGCTTTTACACGCGTGCTCTTTTCCATCTGCTGGGATTTGCCGCCGTAGTAAGAAATTTTATCGTTATCTTTTACGACTGCCTGATCACCGCCGCGTCCAAGAGCAAGCTCAATGGCAATTCTTGAAAACTCATAATTCTGTGCATAAGTACTGCCGTTCACTCCGATACCGATACTTAAAGTGACCTTCATTTCGTTTCCGATGTTGACCGTCTTTACCTCTTCCAGAAGGGAAAAACGGTTTGCTTCCAGTTCTTCCAGTGACTTATATTTCAGAACTACAAAATACTTGTCCTTCTCAAGTTTTTTTGTGATACCGTCCAAATTCGCCACATATTTGCTGATCTTACGGTCGATCAGGGCAAGCAGAAGGGAACGTCTTACCTCCTCCACGCTCTCAAGCACTTCATCGTAATTGTCCAGGTAGATCAGTCCGGCAACCATTTTCTGTTCCTGATTCTGACGGATGTAATAATTCAGCTCCGTATTGTCAAACAGATACAGTGCGATCAGATAATTCCCTTCCTGCGGAATATCCACAATCGATACTTCCTCGTTGAGATCTCCCATTGAAAGCTTCTGCAGATGTGCCTGATAATCGTTTTCATTATAAAAAATCTGCACATCTGTTTCTTCCTTTTTGCACGGAAGTGCAGACGCATCAATCTCCGGAAACAGGTTTGAAATATTTTTCCGATACCTGGAATCCTTTCCTGTCACATCACAGAATGCATCATTCATCCAGAGTACTCTTCCATCCGTATCGAGTACCGCATACGGAATGGAAAAATTTTTCAGCATCCCTTTCTGGATCTGGGAATACTGGGATGCAAACGCAATCATCTCACGGAGAACAAACGGACGGTAACGCAGCATCAGAACAGACATCAGAACCCAATAAGCGGCAGTAAAACAAAATACCAGAAATCCTGCTTTCACATCGATCGCAAAAACCAGAATATCCAGCATCACAAGTAAAACCGCCACGACTGCCGGCCACTGCATATAGGATTTTAATTTTCCGCTGTGCCTTACCTTCTTTTTCTTATTCATTGCATCTTCTCCAAACCCTCAGTTACTATCAAAGCCTATCATACCATTTTTTCCGGAAATAGAAAAGGTTTTTTTACGCTTCCAGCCATTCCCTGATCACCTCTCTGATAACAAGAAGCATCAGAGGACCAAGCAAAACTCCCGCCGGTCCGAAGATGCAGATCCCCACATATACCACAACTGCGATAACAATGGGATATACGCCCAGCTTTTCCCCTAAAAGCCGTGGCTCCAGGAAATCCCGCGTGCTGTTGGTAATGAGAAAGAAAGTCAGGTAAGCTGCGGCATGAAAGAAGTCTCCACGAAACAGTTCCAATGCCGCCCACGGAAGCAGGATCGTCCCTGTCCCGATAAACGGAAGTGCATCCAGAAAACCAATCAGGATCCCGACCAGCAGGGCATAGGAATTCTGCAAAACCCACAGACCTGCCACGCACTCTGCCATCACTGCCGCCATGATCAGAAGCTGTGCCCGAAGCCACAGACCCGCCATCTGCCACAGACGTTCTCCAATCCGCACCAGATGACGAAACGTGCTGTATTTCTGCAATTTCTGACAGATTTCATCATAATCTTTGATGATCAGCAGGACAGCCACAAAAACCACAAAGAGCACACTGAACCATTCTGCGGCAACGACTGCATACCGCACGGAATATCGAAAAACCTGCGTAATATTGACTGCCTGTATTTTTTCCGACATTTTTTCAATGTTCTGGTAGACGATCTCTCTGACCGCCTCACTTTTCATCCCGAATTTCTGATTGAGCAGCACACAGCATCCGTCGATCATCGTTTCCATCTTTGCCTCGTACTGATCAATATGCAGAAAAATGCTGCGGATCTGTGCAAACAACCGCACACCGAGGAACCACATGCATACGCCTGTTATTCCAAGGATCAGGCTCATCATGCAGAACAAAAGACTCCCTTTTCCTACTTTCCGAAAACACGGATATTTTTGCAGACGGATGGCAGCCGGATTTAAAATCCTTACAATCAAAAAAGCCACCAGAAATGGGGCCACATAGACGAATATATATTTAAAAATGATATATACCGCCATTATGATTCCCACAATTCCGATTGCTTTTCTGATTTTTGTATTCATCTTCGCCGCACCTTCCTTATCCACTTTTATCGGATTTAGTATGTACGACATAATCTTTTTCATTCTGTTATCCTGTTTTTACCGGATATTGCTATTCTTTGCGGAATTTTTCAAACGCTCCTCCTTCCGGAAGAACGGTGAAATCCATCTGTTTTCCGGTTTTCGGATGCAGGAAACTTAAGCTGTAAGCACAGAGTGCCGGAGTTTCTTTTTCGCGTGTTCCTGTCGTTTTTGCGGATTTTTCGTCGTATTTTTTATCACCCGCAATCGGCATGCCCGCTCCGGAAAGCTGTACACGGATCTGATGATGCCGACCGGTCAGAAGTTCAATATCTACCAGGCTGAGATCCTCTGTTTCTTCCAGGATCGCATAACGCAGTTTGCTTTCTTTTGCACCTTTCGTTCCCTTTGGCACAATATAAGAAGTGTTTGTCCTGCGGTCTCTCTGAAGATAATCAGTCAGTTCCTGATATTCTGCTGCTGTTTCTGTTTCTTTGTATACATCGGCATTTCTACGCACAACTGCACAATATCGTTTCACGACCTGACCGCTGCCCTTCCGGTCTGCGATCTGACTGCTTAAATTCGCTGCTGCCTGTTTTGTCTTGGCAAATACAATCACGCCCTGGACCGGCTGATCTAAGCGATGCACAACTCCAAGATATGGCTCTCCCGGTTTCCCGGACTCTTCCAGAAGATACAGTTTCAGAATGCTGACCATATCTTTGACTCTGGCATTTGCACTCTGAACCGGAACTCCTGCCGGTTTGCGACATACGAGAATATAGGGATCCTCATACAGAATCCCTATATTCCCTACCATTTTGATACATTGTTTCTGATTGCTGTTTTCCGTTTTCATTTCTCCACACATAATTCTGTCTGCCTCAGTCAGATTACAGATATTTTTTCAGTGCATCCACCTTGTCCAGTTTTTCCCATGGCAGATCCAGGTCGTTGCGTCCAAAGTGTCCGTAAGCTGCTGTCTGTTTGTAGATCGGTCTTCTCAGATCCAGCATTTTGATGATGCCGGCCGGTCTTAAATCAAAGTTCTCACGAACGATTTCTGTGATCTTTTCGTCAGAAAGTTTGCCTGTTCCGAAGGTATCTACCATAACAGAAGTCGGCTGTGCCACACCGATCGCATAAGAGAGCTGGATCTCGCATTTGTCTGCCAGTCCTGCTGCTACGATGTTCTTTGCTGCGTAACGTGCTGCATAAGCTGCAGAACGGTCTACTTTTGTGCAGTCTTTTCCGGAGAATGCTCCGCCGCCGTGACGTGCATATCCGCCGTAGGTGTCTACGATGATCTTACGTCCGGTCAGTCCGCTGTCTCCGTGAGGTCCGCCGATCACGAAACGTCCGGTCGGATTTACAAAGAATTTGGTGTTCTCATCTACCAGTTCCTGTGGCAGGATCGCATCAAATACATGTTTTTTGATGTCTTCGTGGATCTGTTCCTGTGTTACGTCCGGATCATGCTGCGTAGACAGAACAACTGCATCCAGTCTTGCCGGTTTTCCGTTTTCATCATATTCTACGGTAACCTGAGTTTTTCCGTCCGGTCTTAAGTAAGGCAGTGTTCCATCTTTGCGGATCTTGGTCAGCTGGCGTGCCAGTTTGTGTGCCAGTGCGATCGGATAAGGCATGTATTCTTCGGTTTCGTTTGTTGCAAAACCGAACATCATACCCTGGTCACCTGCACCGATTGCCTCAATCTGATCATCGGTCATCTTGTGTTCTTTTGCTTCCAGTGCTTTGTCTACGCCCATAGCGATATCGCCGGACTGCTCATCGATTGCTGTGATCACACCGCAGGTATCGGCATCAAAGCCATATTTTCCTCTGGTGTATCCGATCTCACGGATCGTATCTCTTACGATTTTCTGGATATCAACGTATGCTTTTGTGGTGATCTCACCCATAACCAGTACCAAACCGGTTGTTGTTGCTGTCTCGCATGCTACACGGCTCATCGGATCCTGCTCAAGCAGTGCGTCCAGAATCGCATCAGAAATCGCGTCGCACATTTTGTCCGGATGTCCTTCTGTTACAGACTCAGAAGTAAATAATTTTCTCATAATTAGCCTCCTTTAGATAAAGTACACATCATCAATCTGCCTGCTTACTAAAAAAGCGCTCTCATAATGAGAGCGCTGCGTATTATTGTTCAGCATTCTCATCTCACGAATTATCGCAGGACTTAGCACCGTTTTGCAAGACTTTCACCTTACAATGGTTGCTGCGGTTTCACAGGGCCATTCCCTCCACCAGCTCTTGATGAGTAATATTCAATTACAATGCTTATTATAGCGGAACAACTTTCAAATTGCAACAGATTTTACAAAAATCTTTCATTTTTACATCCCGAGGCCTACAAAAGCTTATTTCTACGCCTTTTGAACGAGTTATACTATTTACGATTTGCGCAAACGCAGAACAGTATTCAAAAGCTCTTCTGCAACTTCTGCTTTGGTCATTTGCTCCAGCTCGCGCACTTCGCCGTCCGGAAACAGGAATTTAACGATATTGGTATCAGAGTTAAATCCTGCCCCCTGCAAAGTGACATCGTTAGCAACGATCATATCCAAATTCTTTTTGCAGATTTTTTCTTTTGCATTAGCAATCAGATTTTGAGTTTCGGCGGCAAATCCTACCAAAAACTGTTTTTCTTTACGTTCGCCCAGAGCTTTTAGAATATCAGGGTTTTTATCCATTACGACAGTTAAAGCGTCGTCAGTTTTCTTTTTGATTTTCTGTTCGGCAACATCATGGGGTCTGTAATCAGCCACAGCAGCAGCTTTGATCACTATATCCATGTCGTTGTAAGCTGCCAGACAGGCGTCCATCATCTGCTGCGTAGTTTCAACCTGCACCGTTTTGACATTAGCAGGCGGATTCAGCACCGACGGCCCCGAAACCAGCGTCACCTCGGCACCGCGGTCAGCAGCGGCCTGCGCGATAGCATAACCCATCTTACCGCTGGAGCGGTTGCCGACATACCGTACCGGGTCGATCGGCTCGCGGGTACCGGCAGCAGTTACCAAAACACGCAGATTTTTCATATCGCCACAACTTCTGGCAAAGAAAGCTTTGACAAATTCCACGATCTCACAAGGCTCAGGCAGACGTCCCGCACCAGAAGTACCACAGGCCAAAAAGCCTGTCGCCGGGGCCATCACAGTTACGCCATGCTCTTTCAGGCAGGTAATATTTTCCTGCGTCAAAGCATTTTCATACATACCTGTATTCATCGCCGGACAGACGATGATCGGTGCCTGAGCGGCCAGTAAAGTTGTAGAAAGCAGATCGTCGGCAAGACCGTGCGCCATTTTCGCAATGATATTGGCAGTAGCCGGAGCTACTACAAAAACATCAGCCCAGTTTGCCAGAGCGATATGCTCAACATTAAATTCCTGGTTGCTGTTCCACATAGAAGTCGCAACAGCGTTGCCGCTGATTTCCTTAAATGTCAGCGGCGTAACAAACTGCCGGGCATGCTCTGTCATAACGACACGCACCTCGGCCCCCTGCTTGCGCAGACGGCTTACCAGATCGACAGCTTTATAAACGGCGATACCGCCAGTAACGCCTAAAACGATTTTCTTTCCTTTTAGCAACAAGGCACTAAGCCCCCTTATCTCAGCGTACTTTACGCTCGTAAGTAATAACATCGTCAGCGATCTCGCGTAAAGCGGTGCTTACTTCTTTCTGAGGCATATTCTGATTGCCTACCGTCAGTTCACGGGCACGTTTGGCAGCTAAAATCACCAGGGTGTATTTACTGTCAACTTTCTCTGCTAAATAATCGATAGAAGGGTCAACCATACTCATATTTCTCTCTCCTTATGTGCCGCATGGCAAATTTCATTGATAATAAAATAAGTTCTGGCAGCACGGTAACGTTCTGCTTCCATGATCGTCAAAACTTTGCTGGTAGCTTTCTGCGCCACATCATTAACGACTATATAATCATATTCGTTGGCATAAGCCAGTTCACCTGTTGCCGAAGCTAAACGGCGTTTAATAACGTCTTCGCTGTCCGTGCCGCGTTTATAAATGCGCGAGCATAATTCATCAAGTGACGGTGGTACGATAAACACAAATACTCCATCAGGAAAGCGTTTTTTGATCTGCATCGCGCCCTGGATATCAATCTCCAAAATAACATCCTTACCCTGATTCAGCAGTTCCATAACATAAGAACGGGGCGTACCGTAATAATTTCCATAAACCTCGGCATATTCCAGCAGTTCTCCCTCTGCGATCATCTGCTTTACTTCTTCCACAGATTTAAAAAAGTAATTCACGCCGTCAACTTCGCCGTTACGCGCCTGTCTGGTAGTAACTGAAACGGAATAAGCCAAGTCGGGAAGCTTTTCCCTAAGCATCTGACAAATCGTTCCCTTGCCGGCTCCTGAAGGCCCGGACAAAACTAATAATAACCCCTGCGGCTTCACGATTAGCCCACCTTCCGTTTTATTTATTCTTCGTCTTCGTCGTCAGTCTGCACTAAACGGTTGGCGACTGTTTCCGGCTGCACAGCCGATAAAATAATATGACCGCTGTCAGTCACGATAACCGCTCTGGTTCTGCGGCCATAAGTGGCATCAATCAGCATACCTCTGTCGCGCGCTTCCTGAATAATCCTTTTGATAGGAGCAGATTCAGGACTGATGATAGAAATGATCCTGTTGGCAGCTACAATATTGCCAAAGCCAATATTGATCAATTTGATATCCATACTTTCACCCTTTCCCCATTACTCGATATTCTGGATCTGTTCCCTGATTTTTTCTATCTCAGCTTTAATCTCCACAACAACTTGCGCCAAAGTATAATCGTTGGCTTTGGAAGCAATGGTATTTGCCTCGCGGTTGAATTCCTGGATAAGAAAATCGAGCTTGCGACCGACAGGCTGATCTGCATCAATGATCAGCTTGAATTGTTTAATATGGCTTTTCAGTCTGACGATCTCCTCAGTAATACTGGTACGGTCAGCAAAAATAGCGACTTCCTGCAGCAATCGTTCCGGTTCAATGACCTGGTTATGTTTCGCAAGCAGTTCGTTGATCCTGTCGCTCAGGCGAATCTGGTATTCTTCAACTACCTGCGGCGAACGTTCTTCGATTACTGCCAGTTTTTCGGCAATCAGATCGGCACGTTTAATGAAATCACCATAGATATTACTGCCCTCGGTCTCACGCATAGCGACAAGATTACTGATAGCCTGACGCAAAGCCTGTTCCAGCTTCGGCCAAACACTCTCAACGTCAAAAAAACCTTCTTGTGCATTGATCACATCCGGGCAGCGTGACAAATATAAAATTTCCGACTGCTCGTTAAGCTTATAGTCTTCACAGCCGATAGCGGAACCAACATCACGCAAAGCGTTATGATACGCCAGTACCAAAGCTTTATCTACTTTAATCGAAACGTTTTCTGTATTGGTATAAGAAGCATTGATAAAAACATCGATGCGTCCACGATTAACAGATTTTAAAATAGTCTTACGGATTCTGTCTTCTACCGGATTCAAAAAACGCGGTAAGCGAATAGCTACCTCGTTATAACGGTGATTGACCGTTTTCATTTCAATCGTTACTGAAAACTGCTCGTCTTCATATTCACCCCGGCCGAAGCCAGTCATACTTTTCAGCAAGCTAAAACCTCCTAAATTTTATGATGATTCATTTTATTTTAATAACGCAGGATCCACGGCAAATTCTCGTCCGCCGCAATAAGCGTCCTTAATGACCAGTAAATAAGGTTTGTCAACATTGAATTCTGCCTGATCAAAATAAAAATTATACTGCAGCTGGCAGATCTTCTGCTTTACTTCCACAGACTCAGATTTGACATCCGATTTCGTTTTCTGCTCCAAATCGATGTCTGCAGGCTTGATTTTATTTTCCTTCAAGGCATCCAGCTGTTTTTGCAGTGCTGCCGCTTTTTCCTGGATCGTTTCCATCCGATCCAGCTTTTTCTGTACCTCCACATCAACGATAGGCTTATTGACCGCCTTGTCAAGATATCTGCCGTCTAAATAGTCGCTGTGGTATGGTGTGACAAAATTCCCATTTTGCACAAGCTGCACTTCCAAATCTTTTTCATTCAGAATTATCGGTGCGTTGATCACCGCACATATAACTAGCACGCCATCGTAACGCGCTACCAGTTCTTTAGCATTCTCCACACTGATACCGGCAGCCTCCTGCGTTTTTCCTGCGGTATCCAGAGCCGTCAGCAGATAAGGAGTATAAACTATGATCCTTTCCTCATCACGATAAGGATTGGTTTCAAAACTTTCAGCAATTACCCACGGCTGCAGCATAACTGCGTCATTTTTTTCACCCTGATAGCTTTTACCATAGGCAATAGCCGCTTCTAAATTCTGATCAGTAGCTGGAAGCGCCGCTTCTGCCTGCAGGCAAAAGACAACCAGGCACAGCACCAAAAGCAGATTTTTCATAATCGTATCCCCTTCCGATTATTTGCTAATCGCGAAATCTGTTGTATACTTATTCTTGAACTATTATTATATCTTATTCTGCTTTCACGTGCAAATCAAAATCACTAAAAAACGAAGTAAAAAGGAGCAAATCAATGAATTTAGAAGGTTTGACCTTGCATATTTTAACAAATAAACTAAAAGAAGAGCTTTTAGGCGGCAAGATCTACAAGGTTTTTATGCCCTCATACGAGTCGCTGCTGCTGCTTGTAAAACGCGAACGCGATACTGCGGCATTGCTTGCTGATTTCAGCTGCGGTTCACCGATGCTGTACCTGCCGAATAATTTACCCGAACGTCCCGAAAGTCCTCCGGCTTTTTGTATGCTGCTGCGCAAGCATCTGGAAGAAGGCCGTATAACCAGAATCGAGCAAAGCGGTCTGGATCGTATCATTACCATAGATATTGATACAATCGGTACCGCTAGACAAATAGTTACTAAACAACTGATTTTTGAACTGACCGGCAAAAACAGCAATATCATTTTTGCCGAAAACGGTCTGATTTTCGACAGCTTGAAGCATGTTAATAAAGCAATGAGTTCTTTCCGGCAGATCATGCCTAATCTGCCTTATCTTGCGCCGCCTCAGCAGACCGGCCTTTCTATTTTAACAGCTCCAGCTAATGCAATCATTGAGGCAATGCACGAATTTAAAACTAAAAACAGCTTAGCTGCTTTGATCGCTGCCACTACAGGCATTGGCAAAATAACTGCATCCGAGCTTTTAGCTGCGGCTGGTATAGATAGCAACACAACTGCTTTGACTGCAGAGGAAGAACAACGTCTCGCCAATGCAATCTATTCATTACAGCAATCAGCTAATCAGCAAACATCAGCGCCGGTATATGCTGTCATCAGCCGCACTAATCAGGTCAAGACTATTCTGCCTTTTGCGCCCACGATTTTGGAACCAGGCTGTAATACTAAACAACTGCCAGATATCAACAGTGCGCTTAATTATGCAGTCACCCTGACGCCAATTCAACTACCTGAACAGGAAACACTGCAAAAATTAGTCATCGGCGAAAGTCAGCGTCTGGAAAAGAAGCTGCCGGTTTTGGAAAAAGATCTGCTTACCGCTGATAAAGCTGAAGCACAGCGGATGATCGCCGATACCATCATGGCTAATATTTATCAGATCAGCAAGGGACAAAGTTCCTGCCAACTGCTTAATATTTATGACAACGAGCCGCTTGAAATCCAATTATCCCCCTTACTTTCACCTACTGAAAACGCACAGGCTTATTATAAACGGTACAATAAATATAAACGTGCACAAAGCGAAGTCCAAAACCAAATTGAAACGACCAGGGAGATGCTCAATTACCTGGCTTCCATTGACGCTTCACTGACTACGGCAACAACCAAGAACGAAATTGCTGAAATAAAACAGGAGCTTATCACCGCAGGACTGCTGCAGAATCAGGGCAAAAAACATAAAGGTCAGGAACCAAAATCGGAGCCGCTGCTCATAAAGCTTTCCAAAGAAACGACCTTATATATCGGTAAAAATAATAAACAAAACGACTACGTGACTTTTACATTAGCACGCGGTAAGGATCTGTGGTTCCATACTAAAAACATTCCCGGATCACATGTCATCTTAAAAACAACGCTGCCCCAGGCAACGGCAAGTGATATTGCAGCAGCAGTTCTACTGGCCGCGTATTTCAGCAAAAGTCGCAGCGGCAGCAAGGTACCTGTAGACTGTACCGAGCGGCGTTTTGTCAAGAAACCCAATGGCGCTAAACCTGGGTTTGTGATCTATACCGATCAAACAACCTACTATGCTACGCCTGATGAAGCAGAGGCTCAAAAACTTTTAAGCAAATAATAAAAACACCTGGTTTACCGACCAGGTGTTTTTATTTTACCATGATTATTTTTACAATATCTTTAAAGCCAGCAGCCCTAAATATTCCTTTAACGCCATTGCAGAAAGCTCCAGCGCAAACCCCTGCGGCATAAAGCTAAAAATACTTAGCTGCATTTTTCCGCTCAGCTGATAATCACAGGGAAAAGGCACTATGTCCAAACCTTTATCCGCAAAATTCAGTACACTGCGCGGCATATGAAAAGCAGAGGTCACCAATACGATTTTCTGCCACTGCTGTTCACGGCACAACGCAGCAACATTAGCAGCATTTTCAGTTGTATTTCTTGCTTCGGTATCAGTAAAAATCTGTTGTGGCGGTACACTCAGCTCTAGCAGCACTTTTTCTGCCACTGTAGCTTCTGTACCACTGTCGGCAAAAACCTGCCCACCGCTGATAATGATCGGGATATCTAATCGTTTCTGCAAACGCACCCCGGTGATCAGTCTATTCATAGAGACCGCCGACAAGGCCTCTCTACCACTGATATCAGGCACATCCCTGACCGCTCCGCCACCAAGAACAACTACAGCATCAGTTTTACCGATTATTTTTTCCAACGCCGGAGGAACATACTGCTTTTCCAGTCCCTGCATCAGCATTCCGGCAACAGGAAGAATCGAAAACAGATATAAAGTGACCGTTACTGCTGTTAAAGGATAACGAAGTCTGCTGCGTTTCTTAAAACAATAACCGCACAGTAAAAACAGCATTACAATAATACCGCCGGGCGGCAGCAGCCAGCCCGAAATAAACTTATGTACATACAGCATATTACTTACATTCCTTCACCAGCATCTCATACATCTGTCTGAAAATCTCCGGCTGTAAATTGATCTTATTTAAAATTGTATAACGCTTACGAACTTCTTTGGCAAACATCCAGGCTTTGATAAATTCTTCTTCAGTAATATTCAAAGTTTTTGGGCTAACGGAAATATCGTAAGCTTCCAGAAAATCCAGCAGAATATGATGGTCACGTCCCTGAAGACGGCAGGCTACGACACTGCCAAGAGCTACCAAAATACCATGTGGGATATTATGCTCAAACAGCTCATCCATAGCGTGACAGAATAAATGTTCCGACCCGCTGCAAGGACGTGAATTACCAGCTATCTGCATCGCCAGCCCGCTCAAGACCAGTGACTGGGCCAGCATTTGAATCCCGGGAACTGTCGTCAGTGATTTAGCCTCAGAATATAAAAGCGAAGTAAACGCCGTTTCAGAAAGCATATAGGCAAAATCGTTAGGACGATCGCTGTTTTCTTCACAACCCAGCTTCCAATCATACAGTGCCGTATAATTACTGATCGTATCACCGACACCGGCTTTCATCAAAAGCCTCGGCGCGTCAAAAACAATATCAGTATCGATCAATAATCCGTCAGGAATTTTAGAAGTAAAAGAATGTTTGCGGCCGTTTTCTGCAAACAATACGGAAACAGGAGAAGCAACGCCGTCATTGCTAAGTGTAGTCGGTATCGCTATATAAGCTACGTTGGCGACAAAAGCAGCATATTTGGCCGTATCCAGTGCTGTACCGCCGCCCAAACCAATGATCAGGCTGATATTGTTCATTGCTACCTTTTTAGCAACATCAACAGCAAAATCAAAGGAACTCTCCTGAACGGTAATGATTTCAAAATCCAGTAACTGTTTCAATAGAACAACGACTTTTTTCTCTAAAGTCTGTAAAAGTCCGTCTGTCGTTAAAATCAAAGTTTTGGTATGAATAAGTTTAGGCATATATAAACTTAGATTTTTATTGAGGTCCTGAACTGCGTTTTCTTTGACCTGCATAAACAACGGCAAGGAATAATTACTCATCATTTAACCTCCCGGCGTAGTTTTATTAGCATATTATCTATTCCCTATTATATAGCAAAATCATTGTTACTAACAGCATTATTACTAAAACAAAACAATATTTTACAAAACTCTGTCACCTTAACAGGAAAATAAAAAAGCCTGCCGAAAAGGCAGGCTCTGATACTCAAAATTATTTACGGATACCAAGTTTAGCAATGATAGCGCGATAACGTTCGATATCTTTAGCCATCAGATAGTTCAGCAGACCACGACGTTGACCAACCATTTTCAGCAGGCCGCGACGGGAATGATGATCTTTCTTGTGTTCTTTCAGATGCTCGGTCAAATATTTGATGCGTTCGCTCAAAACAGCGATTTGTACTTCCGGAGATCCGGTGTCGCCTTCATGACGTGCATTTTCAAGAATGAGTTGTTGTTTTCTTTCAGCTGTTAACATTGTAATTCCTCCATTTTTTTATAATCCCCAAAGCATAGAGGTCGTTGGAGAAGCGAGCATCCAAGCCTTGGTTAAAGTACTTATGTAGTATACCACACTTGACTTTTAAAGACAACTATTTTTTGTAACATTGGAAATAGTTTTTAATATTTTCGCGGTCTTCAGTAATACGTGCTTTCAGCTCATCGATACTGGCAAACTTTTCTTCACCACGTATATATTTATAAAAGTAAACAGTGATCTCCCTGCCATACAGATCGCCTTTAAAATCAAACAGATTTACCTCCAGACGTGCATGCTCCACATCGCCAAAAGTAGGGTTATTGCCGATATTGGCCATACCAAAATACAGCTTATCGCCTACCTTGACCTTGACCGCATAACCACCAGTTGCCGGCACAGCAGTTTCACTGCGCTGCAGTTCGATATTCGCAGTTGGAAAACCAATTGTCCTGCCGCGCTGCGCCCCATGCGTAACTATACCGGTGAGCGCATAAGCACGCCCCAGCATCTGATTAGCATGCTCCACATGCCCTGCCTGAATCAGACTTCTGATGCCAGTACTGCTGATAACGTTTTTACCGCATTTGACCAGTTGCCTGATAATCACGGTAAAGTGATCGTGCAATCCGGTACGCTGCAAAGTATCTGTTTTACCGCTGCCTAAAAAACCATAGCTGAAATTTTCACCTACTACTAAGCATCGATAATTAAATACAGCCAGTTTTTTCAAAAACTCATCCGGCGATAATCCGGCTAAATCATGATCAAAAGGTACGTTCACCAAAATATCAACGCCTAATTTTTCCAGGTATTTTATTTTTTGCTGCTGCGTAATAATTCGCACTGGCACTAAATCAGGCTTGATCAGGGATAAGGGATGATTGCTGAATGTAAAAACAATCAGCTTCAAACCATGCTTTTGGGCATAATCACGTGCTGTTTTTATAATATCCTGATGACCTAAATGCAGCCCATCAAAAGTTCCCAAAGCAATAACACTGGGACTATATTCAGTTTTCACAGCTTCTAATGAAGTAATGATTTCCATATCTGCCTCAATCTAAATCATTTCCGCATCTGCTTGAAATTGTTTCAATATTTTTTCAGCTTTAACGAGCTCGGACTCTGCACTGCCAATGCCAAGAAAATCACCTGTAATCGTTTTCAAGCGGTATGTACCGTTTGAAATGCCTCGCACAGTGGTCTTTACCCCCTGAGTAATCCGCAGCGCCTGCTTATCTGTCAAAACCAGTTCCTGTAAATCCTGCACTGCTGCTTCGGCAGGAAGCAGATAAGCATACGGTGCAGCGGCAATTTCTTCCAGAGTTTTGGCCTCTGACAGGTAAAAATCTCCTACCTGTTTGCGTAATAAAAAGCTCATTGTGCCGCACATACCAAGTTCTGCCGCAATATCTTCCAGCAAAGTCCTTACATAAGTTCCTTTTGAACATACAATATCAAGTGTTAAAGAAGTACCAGTTTTATGAAGCAGCTCTAAAGCATCAATAGTAATGCTCCGTGCTTCCCGTTCAACTTCAATCCCCTGCCGTGCCAGCTGATAAAGCTTCTGACCATCTTTTTTTATAGCAGAGTACATGGGCGGAATCTGTTTTTGTTCACCGATAAATTTTTGCAGAGTTTCTTGAATTTCGGCTTCAGTAACAACACGAACCTCTGAACTGGCAATGATCGTACCACTGTCGTCTCCTGTGTCTGTCTTGATACCGAATTTCAGTTCAGCCCGGTAATTTTTACGGCCTTCGACTGCATATTCCAACAGCCTTGTTGCCGTACCGATAAAAACAGGCAGTACTCCCGCGGCATCAGGATCAAGTGTGCCGCCGTGTCCGATTTTCTTAGTTTGCAAAGTCCTGCGCAGAAAGCCGACCACATCGTGAGACGTCATTCCACAGGGCTTGAGTACATTCAAAATGCCTGATGTCATACTAATTTTTCCTTTAAGGCTTTCAAAAGCTGCTGCTGCGCTTCAGGTAAAGAGGCTTCGATAGTACAGCCTGCCGCGCGCAGATGACCGCCGCCTCCGAAGGTAATAGCGATTTCAGAAACATCAAGGTTACGAGACCGCATACTGACACGGGTAACAACTTTTTCCACAGCTTTAAACATAATAGCAACTTCGACGCCTTCAATATACCTTGGATAAGAAATGAAGGTATCTGTATCAACATCTTTGTCATACATTTCGTTATTAATAGAAATATATGCAATTTTACCATCAGCATCAAAGGTCAATGTTTCCAGAACCTTTGTCAGCATCTCGATATTAGAGCGCGGCTTAATCTCCATACTGTCAGAAATTTCATTGGGTTTTACCCCTATTTCCAATAAAGCTGCAGCTATCCGCATCGTTTTCGGCATCGTATTAGAATATTTGAAAGAACCGCAGTCCGTATACAGCGCCGTATAGATACACGTTGCCATCTCCAGATCCACTTCAACTCCTAATGTATCAATCAACTCATACATAATTTCACCAGTAGCAGCCGCAGCTGTATCAAGATACAAATAATCGGCATATTCGGTATTAGAAATATGATGGTCGATATTGAGTGTTTTAGGAGCACTGACACACTGTGACACGTTACCGGCTCTATCTAAAGAACTGGCGTCGATCACGACTAACAGATCCGCAGCTATCCGCTCATCATTTTGAAAACGGACAAAGCTTTCGATACCGGGTAAAAATTTATAGACCTTTGAGATTTCATCATCAACAGTCACAATGACATCTTTCCCAAGCTTCTGCAAAGCTTTCATCAAACTCAAAGCAGAGCCCAGCGTATCACCGTCTGGGCTCACATGAGAACATAATACTATTTTATTGGCAGCCTGCAGTAAACCGGCTGTTTCCTGCAGGGAACAATGCTTACTCATGCGAGGAACCTTCCTCTTCTTTGATTTTCTTCAGCAATCCCTCGATATGTGCACTATACTCCATCGAAGCATCTTTTACTAAAATCAAATTAGGAGCAAAGCGGAGGCGAATCCGCTTTGCTATTTCCGTACGCATAAAACCAAGTGCTTTATTCAATCCCTGCCAGGCGGATTCATGATCCTTTTCCGGACCATAAAGGCTGACATATACTTTAGCAATGCTCATATCGTCAGTAAGCTCAACACCGGTAATGGTAACAAACTGGATCCGTGGATCTTTGATATCCATCAGCAGCATTTTACTAAGCTCCTGTTTGATTGCTTCCTGTACTTTTTCTACTCTTAATCTAGCCATAGTTCACCTATTCGACGGCGACTTCTTCCATAGTGAAGACTTCGAACACGTCGCCTTCTTTCAAATCGCGGAATTTTTCCAAAGTAACACCGCATTCATAGCCTGCAGCGACTTCCTTCACATCGTCTTTGAAACGTCGTAAAGTGTCGATTTCGTCTTCGTTGATGACGATACCGTCTCTAACTACGCGCACTTTAGAAGTATTGGTGATCTTACCTTCCAGCACATAGCAGCCAGCAATCAGCATTTTCGAAATAGTGATCATCTGACGAACCTCTACACGGCCCTGGATAGTCTCCTGGAATTTTGGTGCCAGCATACCTTTAATAGCAGCTTCAACGTCATTCAAAGCGTCATAAATAACGCGGTAAGTCCGAACATCTACCTTCTCTGCTTCCGCTGCTTTACGGGCGTTAGCATCAGGACGAACATTAAAGCCGATAATGAGGGCATTGGCGGCTGAGGCCAGCATAACATCGGACTCGGTAATAGCACCTACACCAGCATGTACAACAACGACTTTAACTTCGTCATTTTTTATATTCTGCAAAGAAGAACGCAAAGCTTCGATAGTACCTTGAACGTCGGCTTTAACGACGATATTCAGGTCTTTAATCTCGCCCTCTTGAATACGTTGGAACAAATCATCCAGCGAAACTTTGGAATTCTGCTGAATTTCTTCAATACGTTTTTTCGCAACACGCTTTTCAGCAACACTGCGGGCAATCTTTTCATCAGTAGAATCAAGAATATCACCGGCCAGCGGCACATCGTTCAAGCCTAAAACCTCTACAGGCGTAGAAGGCAGTGCTTTTTTGACTTTTTCACCACGGTCATTGACCATTGCACGCACCTTGCCATAAGCAGTACCGGCAATAATAGTATCACCGATCTGCAAAGTGCCGCGCTGAACTAAAACAGTAGCGACAGGGCCGCGGCCTTTATCAAGCTGCGCTTCAATAATCGTACCATGAGCAGGCAGACTTGGATTAGCTTTCAGATCCTGCATTTCTGCAACCAGCAGAATCATTTCCAACAGTTCGGAAATACCTGTTTTCTGATGTGCGGAAACCGGAACCATGATAGTATCGCCGCCCCAGTCTTCCGGGATCAGCTCATGCTCAGCAAGCTGCTGTTTTACATGATCCGGATTAGCTCCGGGACGATCCATTTTATTAATGGCAACGATAATAGGTACCTTTGCTGCTTTTGCATGGTTAATAGCTTCGAGCGTCTGCGGCATAACACCGTCATCTGCAGCAACTACCAAAATAGCAACATCTGTTACCTGTGCTCCACGCGCACGCATAGCTGTAAAAGCTTCGTGACCGGGAGTATCAAGGAAAACAATCTTTTTGCCCTGATAATTAACCTGATAAGCACCGATATGCTGCGTAATACCGCCAGCTTCTCTTGCTGTAACATTAGCCTTGCGAATAGCGTCAAGCAGAGAAGTTTTACCATGGTCAACGTGACCCATAACAGTGATTACCGGCGGCCTCGGCAAACGTTTAGCCGGATCATCTTCCACTTCCGGAATTTCAGTCGGATCCTCTTCAGGCGGTAACGCGGCAACTTCGACATCAAATTCACTGCCGACCAACAATGCCGTATCAAAGTCGATATCCTGATTGATAGTAACGATCACGCCCAACATGAACAAAGATTTGATAACTTCGCTGACTTCACGTTTCAGCAGGTTGGCAAAATCTTTGACATTGATAGTTTCGCCGATCTCTACATAAGTAGGTTTCTGAACCTCTACTACAGGCTGCTGCACGCGCGGAACATTATTATTGCCGCCCTGGCGTTTATTACTGCGTCCCATATGATTATTACTGCGGTTAGGACGGCTGTCTTTAGTTGCATAAGAACCTTTGATCTGCGGTTTATCTTTACGGGCATTTTTATTAAAAGGTTTATTATTGGCACCAGCAGGACGAGCAGTATTGGCCTGCGGACGCTGTGCACCGGTACCGCCTTGCTGCGGACGTGCATTATTATTGTTATTCATATTTCCCTGTTGCGGGCGCGCATTACCCTGCTGCTGCGGGCGCGCTGCGTTAGCATTATGCTGACCAGGCTGCTGCCCACGCGGGCCTATATAAATGCCCCCCTGAGGACGCTGCTGCGGTCTGTTTCCCTGCTGCGGGCGTTGTCCCTGTTGATTATTGGGACGATTTTGCGTATTAACGCCCTGGTTAGGACGGTTTTGATTAAACCTCTGACCTTGATTTTGGGTATTAGGACGTTGCCCCTGCTGTTGCTGTGGGCGCTGACCTTGTTGGTTGTTAGGACGATTCTGCTGGCTGATGCCCTGATTAGGACGGTTTTGACCTGCGTTCTGCCCCTGCTGATGATTAACGGCAGCAGGACGCGGACCCTGATTAATAGGACGTTGCCCCTGATTGTTGGGACGCTGACCCTGTTGTTGCTGCGGACGCTGTGTATTCGCAGCGGAATTCGGTTGAGTTTGCACCTGCTTCGGAGCAGCTTCAGCCTGCTTAACCGGCTCTTTTTTCACTATATGTTGCGGTGCAGGAGCAGCCTTCTTCTCCTGTACAGGCTTCCTGGCCGAGTTTTTCACTACCAAATCTCTAACCGTATCGTCTACAGTGCTTAACGTACTTTTTACCTGAATGTTATTTTTAGCTAAAATATCGATTACTTCCTGGTTTGTTTTACCAAGTTCTTTTGCTATCTCATATACTCTATGCTTACCCATTCATCCACCTCCAAGCGTATTTATGTCATATATTTTTATTTATCATATTCGCAAAGCTGTTATCCAAAACAACTACTGCGGTTCTTTTAGCCTTGCCAATCGCCCAGCCCAGTTCATCTCTGGTCAGGCATTCAACCACGGGTGTATCAGACATCTCTGCCATAAAATACATATCTTTTTTAGAATTTTCAGCAGCATCTGCGGCCACAAGCAATAGCTTAGCTTTACCGTTTTTCAGAGCAGATCTTACAGCATAGTCGCCTGATGCCAGTTTACCTGCTTTCTGTGCCAATCCTAAGGCAAAAGTCACACCATTATTCGCCATCAGGCAAATCCTCCAGCAATTTGGCATAAACTTCTTCGCTGACCGGCTTTTCCAAGGCCCGTTCCAAACGTTTTTCCTTCACTGCTTTGGTGATACATTCTTTAGATTGGCAAACATAAGCTCCACGACCTGCCTTTTTCCCAGTCAAATCAAGGCTTATCTCACCTTCCGGAGAACGTACTATTCTCAGCAGAGCTTTTTTCTCTTTCATTTCATTACAGCCCACACATTTACGTTGAGGGATCTTTTTAATCTTCGTCTGCTTCATAGGCTACACCAACTTCTTGTGCTCCCTGTTCTGCTTCTTCGGCAGCCTGAGATTCACTTTTGATATCTATCTTCCAGCCTGTCAGCTTCGCTGCCAGACGTGCGTTTTGTCCTTCTTTACCAATTGCCAGAGACAACTGATAGTCAGGCACTATAACGCGGCAGATTTTTTCTTCTTCCAGAACTTCAGTACTGACAACCTTAGCTGGCGATAAGGCATTAGCCACATATTGGTCAGGCTCGGAACTGTATTTGACGATATCGATTTTTTCACCGCGCAGCTCATTAACAATAGTCTGAACACGCATACCTTTATGTCCAACACAGGCGCCGACCGGATCAATATTCTCATCCTTAGTATAAACGGATATCTTAGAACGCATACCAGGTTCACGAGCTACTGACTTGATCTCGACCAATCCGTCGTGAATTTCAGGGACTTCCAGCTCGAACAGTCTTTTCAGCAATCCCGGATGTGTTCGGGAAACCATAATCTGTGGGCCTTTGCTGGTCTTTTTTACTTCCACGATATAGGTTTTCATCCTATCATGATATTGATAAATTTCTCCGGGTATCTGCTCGTTAGGAGTCAAAATAGCCTCGGCCTTACCTAAATCAATATAAACATTTTTATTTTCCATACGTTGAATGATACCGGTTACGATATCATTCTCTCTGCTGGAAAATTTCTCGAAAACCATGCCGCGTTCTGCTTCACGGATACGCTGTACAACAACCTGTTTGGCATTTTGTGCTGCAATACGACCAAAGTTACGTGGAGTCACCTCAGTTTCTACAATATCATCGACTTCATAGCGAGGATCTATTTTACGGGCTTCCTCCAGAGAAATCTCATTAGGATCGTCGCCTACCTCTGCCACAATATGACGCTGTGCATATATGTGAAGTTCACCTGTTACTTTGTTCATATCAACACGGACATTCTGGTTAGAACCAAAATTCTTTTTATAAGCTGTTACAAGAGCTTCTTCGACCGCCTGGAACAGGAGTTCCGGATCAATCCCCTTCTCTTTTCCCAATTCCCCTATTGCCAGAATAAAATCTGCGTTCACGTTTCTTAATCCTCCTATACTTTATAATCTTTAAAAATCAATATGCGGTCTGATCATTGCGATAAGTTTTCGGTCAATGCTGACCGGATTTTTGGCTTCTTTTCCCTTGATAATCGTTTTTATTTCTATTGTCTCATCGCTGTGACTTATTAAAATTCCAACCAGGTCTTTTAAGCCTTCCCACGGAGCAAAAAAGGAAATATCAACTTTACTTCCATAAGCTGCTGTAAAATCTTTATCTTTTTTCAACGGGCGGTCAATGCCGGGTGATGAAACTTCCAGGTAATATTTCTCTTTAATCGGGTCTTTTTCATCTAAAACTGTAGTCAGTTTTTCACTTACTAATTGGCAATCGTCGATTTCAACTCCACCCGGTTTATCAATGTAGATACGCAGATACCAATCTTTTTCACGCACATATTCTACATCTACCAAAGTCAGATCGGTACCATCTAAGAGCGGCGTTACCAAATCAGCAATCAAAGCTTCCAGAGCTTCCTTCTGCACAATACTCACCTCCGGTCTGTAATTTATCTTAAATAAGCGGAAAGAGCGGGCATAGCACCCACTCTCTCAAAAGAAGTCATAAATTTTCTGCTTATATTATACCACCCTGTAAGATTAATTACAAGTTTTTTGTTAACTTCCCTACAATATATATGGCAAAATTCAAACTTTTATCAAGCCCAGTCACAAATTTCAGTTTTTCAGAAAAACAAATTCCTTTGCGGTGGATTGCTCCTTCTGATATTTATATCCTAAACAGTCAAATTTTTTTGTGTCTTCAATGTGTAAAATATTATGCTCGGCACACCAGCGCACCATTTCACCACGGGCCATCTTCGCTTCAGTAGCTTTAACCTTTACTTTACCGTCCTGCCAAATACCAAAAATACAGCTGACATATTCCACTTCCGGCGTCAAATATTTTTCTATAACTTTACTGTATTCTTTTGATGCCAGGTTAAGAATGCTTTTATCGTTTTGCGTCAGCTCAAAATAAAGCCTGCTTCCCCAAAAGTCATACAGATTTTTACACCCGGCAGCCGGCAGCCTTGCCTGCATCTCCAAACGATAAGGAACAACACCGTCCATTGCTTTTAAAATACCATAAAACCCTGATAAAATATTTAAATGTTCTGCCACATAATCAAGCTGTGCATTTTCAAAAACACGCGGTGCCATATATTGATACTGGATACCGTCATAAGCCAATACTGCCGGGGTAAGATTAGCACGCAGACGCATAGTCTGTAAACGCTTATAGTTTAATGCCGCAATCTCATCGTTACATTGCCACAACTTTTTTAGATCATCATACTGCATCTTTCTCAGCTCTGCCAGTAAAATTTCTGTATCTTTTAAAAAGCGCGGTTCTGCCGCAGAAACAAGGTCATCATTATCAATACGCATTTTTTTTGCTGGGGAAATAATTATCTGCATCGTATCCTCCTGCAAGTATTTATCAAAAAGCGCGTTCCTTATACAAGAACGCGCTTTTGATTCTTAACCTTTCAAATAGGCTAAAATTTCTTCAGCATTAGTATCAGGATTAGCATTGGGATATGCTTTTTCGATCATACCTTTTTCATCAACGATATAAGTCGTTCTCACTACTCCCATTGATACCTTGCCATACAATTTCTTTTCCTGCCATACATCATAAGCTTCGATGGCCTGACGTTCAGGATCAGCTAAAAGAATAAAAGGCAGCTCCTGTTTCGCGGCAAAATTAGCATGAGATTTTACGCTGTCTTTACTGATGCCGATAACCTCAATGCCCATTTTTTTATACTCACCGTAATTATTACGAAAAGAACAGGCCTGACGTGTACACCCCGGTGTAGAATCCTTAGGATAAAAATAGACAACTACTTTTTTCACTAAAAAATCCTTCAGGCTCACAATATTACCATCTTTGTCCTGCAACGAAAATTCCGGTGCTTTTACTCCTGCTTCTAACATACTAATCGCCTCCTAATGTCAGAATAAATCTATCTGATCTGTTTCAGGCAAATCCCCTAAGGCTCCGTGTTCTGCCAATTTTTCAACTACAGCTTTACCAACCTTGGCTCTTACCCGCAGATCTTCCTGGGAAATAAAAGGATGACCGATTTCTCTGGCTTCGCTGATACTTTGAGCGGCAGTAACACCAATTCCTCCCAAAGCAGCAAGCGGCGGCCTCAATCCCTTTTCAGTGACGGTAAAACGCGTCGGATGGGATTTATACAAATCGATATGTTCCATTTCAAAACCACGAGCCAGCATTTCAATCACCAACTCCAGATACGTCACCGTATCTTTATCTCTGTTACTTGCTTTATAGCCCTGTGCATAAACATCTTTAATATAACGTTTCATATAATCAACGCCTTTGACAACATGATCCATATCAAAGTCCGGTGCACGCACAGTAAAGTATGCCGCATAGAATTCACGTGGATAATGCACTTTACAGTATGCTATACGATAAGCCATCATAACATATGCCACTGCATGCGCCTTCGGAAAAAGATACTGGACCTTATTACAGGATTCAATATACCATTCCGGCACCTTTGCGGCACGCATCGCTTCAAGCATGGGTGCTTCCAGACCGCCTTTAGCTGCCTTGCCTTTACGAACATATTCCATAATTTTAAAGGACATACTGGGATCTACGCCTTTCGCGATCAGATTAGTCATAATATCATCACGCGTCGAAATCGTTTCCTCACTGGGTTTACCCTCGCGAATCAGATCCTGCGCATTGTTCAGCCATACATCAGTACCATGCGAATAGCCTGATACCCTTACAACCTGACTGAAATTTTTAGGCTGAACATCCTGAATCATCTGCCGTACAAACTGTGTACCACATTCAGGAATACCATAAGTGCCAACGGCACTGCCGATCTGCTCAGGTGTTACGCCGAAAGCCTCAGTCGAACGGAAAATAGACATAGTTTTTTCATCGCCGACGGGTATCTGCTGCGGTGGAATATTTGTCAATTCCTCCAGCATTTTGATAACCGTCGGATCGTCGTGACCAAGTATATCAAGCTTAACCAGACGGTCGTTGATCGAGTGATAATCAAAGTGAGTAGTTACTGTTTCCGAATCTTTTTCATCGGCCGGTCTGTTCATCGGCGAAATATAATGAATATCCATATTGCGCGGTACAACCATGATACCGCCTGGATGCTGGCCAGTAGTTCGTTTAATACCGGCAAAGCCTTCTACAAGACCTGCAACATGTGCCGAATGCACATGCAGATTTTTCGACTCATAATATTTTTTGACATAACCAAAAGCCGTTTTGATAGCAATCGTTGAAATCGTACCAGCGCGGCAAACATTATCGCGTCCGAAAAGTTCTTCTGTATATTTATGTGCTGTCGGCTGATAATCTCCGGAAAAGTTCAAATCAATATCAGGTACTTTATCACCATGGAAACCCATAAACACGGCAAACGGAATATCGTGCCCATCACGGATCATCTCTGTACCGCACTCAGGACATGCTTTAGCAGGCAAGTCAAAACCTGACGCAACTTCTTCTTTCATGAAGAACTCGCTGTGTTTACATTGTGGACAGCGGTAATGCGGTTTCAGCGGATTGACCTCTGTAATATCGATCATAGTCGCTACAAAAGAAGAACCGACAGAACCACGGGACCCAACCAGATAACCATCGTCCAAAGATTTTCTTACGAGCTTATGTGCAATATAATACAGAACTGAGAACCCATGATTGATAATGGAATCGAGCTCCATTTTCAGTCTGTCGCTGACTACCTGAGGCAGATTTTCACCATACCATTCGTGCGCACGCTGATAAGACATTTCCTTGATAGCTTTTTCTGCCCCAGGTATAAATGGTGAATACAGCTGATCACGATCAGGAACAGGTTTGATTTTTTCTACCATCTCCGCAATCTTATTCGGATTGGTTACACACAACTCATAAGCAATTTCTTTACCAAAATACTCAAATTCCTTGAGCATTTCTTCTGTTGTCCTGAAATAAAGAGGTGCTTGCTGATCAGCATCAGAATAATTTTGCCCAGCCTGCAGGATAGCCCGCAGCTGCGCGTCCTCCGGATGCAAAAAATGCACGTCACAGGTAGCGACAGTCAACTTACCCAGCTTTTTACCAAGTTCATAAATTTTCCTATTATGCTCTTGCAGCTGTTTGACTGTGCAGCGCTCCTGTCTGACTAAAAACATATTATTTCCGGTTGGCTGAATTTCCAGATAATCATAAAAAGAAGCTATTTTCTCTAATTCTTCATCGGGACGACCTGCCAAAATAGCCCTGTACAGTTCACCAGCTTCACAGGCAGAACCCAGGATCAAACCCTCGCGATATTCTTCGATAACCTCACGCGGCAGCATCGGCCGTTTATGCAGATAACGCAAATGACTGATTGTTACCAGTTTATACAGATTACGCAGACCTGTTTCGTTCTTCGCTAAAATGATAATGTGGTTATTTTTGACCTTCTTGATACGGCTTTTCTTGATCGTATCCGTCGGCTCCAGATCGATATCATGGCCGTCGTCGTTCATCAAATAACCTTCCATACCGAAAATCAGCTTGATATCCGCTTTTTCAGCTACATCAAAGCAGAACGGAAAAGCCTGTACAACGCCATGATCTGTGATGGCAAGAGCTTTATGCCCCCATTTTATCGCTGTCTCCACCAAATCTTCCATTGGTGTTACGCCATCCATCTTACTCATTTTTGTATGACAATGCAGCTCGACACGTTTAACTTCAGCGTTATCCATACGTTCTTTTTTAGGAACAGCTATAATACCCTGAGGACTGATGACCATTTCATCAAACAAAAATCTGTCAGGAGCAACATTACCCATAATACGCAGCTGCATCCCCGGTTTGATCTTCTTTTTAAACTGCAGACATTCTTCCAGATTTTCAAAACGCATTCTAACATAAAGTCCACTGGTTTCATCACTCAAATTAAAAGTGAGCATCACATTGCCGGTACGCAGGACTCGCTCAATAAAAGCAGTCAGCTTACCGTCCTTATCAATGCTTTTTACAAAAGCACCTTCTACTACGACTCGATTTTCTTCTTCGATAACGTCGATCATCGGCCTGGGCTTACCTTTAAATGCTTTACCAAAAATAAGGCCGTCTGCTTTTTTATTCCCTCCATAGAGAAGGTTATAAGCCTTTTCATAAGCATCGTCTTTACGCTCTGCCTCACACGAAGGTACTGCTTCAAATGCGGCAGCTTCTCCTATTTCAACTGCTTCAGGTTCTTCCGGCGGCAAAGGAATTTCTTCACGCTCCGGCTCTACCTGCACAGACTTATTTTCTGTTTCAAGCTTATTTTCTGTTTTAACCGATTCAGCCACAACGGAAGTTTCCAGCAGATTTGTCTGCTGCAGCTCCACTTTTTTTAAATTAAAAGCAGCGGTAAGCTTATTTGCCACCGCTGCAAGTAAAGTTTCTGTCACGGGAGCAACTGCTTTATACTCTATCTGCCACACGGCAGCCTCGATATCCATAAAGATTTTCTCCGGCTGGATTAAACGAGCACGCAATAATTCTGCTTCCGTTAAGGACTGCTCGGCTAAAAAAGCAAAAAATTTATTTTTATCAGGAACAATACAATATTTCGCCTTCATGCTTGCGTCCTTTCTTACCAATCAACCAACGTTCTCTAAAGTAATGATGCCTTCAATACTTTGTAAACCGCGAATAATATCAATATCATCTCTATCTTTACTTATTTTGAGATACAGCTCTAAAACTACCTCATTTTTTCTGGAGTTGTTTTTTACGTTTAAAGTGCGTACCTTCACGCCATTTTCAGTCAAATACGCAGTAATATTCGTTATAATACCGGGTTCATTTTCGGCAACAATCCGAATAAAGCGGCGGGCATTTCTACTGCTGCCGGCAAAACGTTTTTCCCAGCTGTGAAAAGTTACCAAAGTAACCATCATTACCGCCGTAGAACCAATACTTAAAACATACATCCCAGCACCGGCAGCCAACCCAATGGCCGAAATCATCCACAAGCTGGCAGCTGTTGTTAAACCACGTACGGTAACTCCCTCATGCATTATCGTACCGGCACCAAGAAAACCAATACCGCTAACTACCTGTGCAGCAATACGGGAAGAATCACGATTGCGCGGGAATTCTTCCCCATGCATAGGGTAATCATCATAACCGTACATAGAAACCAGCATAAATAACGCCGCACCGGCACAAACTAAAATATGTGTTCTAAAGCCAGCCGGTCTATCGCCGCTGCCGCGTTCGATGCCGACTATTCCGCCTAAAAAAGCGGCCAATAATAGACGAATAAGCATCTCCCAATCATGAGAACTCATTATCGGCACCTCCTTACTGTCAGTTTAATCTTTTATTTTGAAAAAGCAAGTTCTGCGATAATATTTTTGATATCTTGTACGTAATCGCCATCTAAAGGCAAATATCTGATCTCGCCTGTTTTACGAATTTTAACTTCCAGCTTACCTTCAGTCAATGTTTTCGGCCCAACTACAACGCGCAGCGGATAGCCGATCAGATCAGCATCTTTAAATTTAACACCGGGGCGTTCTTTGCGATCATCGATAACTGTTTCCAGACCTACTTTTTTCAACTGCATATAAATTTCTTCAGCTTTCGCTGCAGATGCTTCATCTTTTGTATTAACAGGCACAACCAGCACATGATAGGGTGCTATTTCGATTGGCCAGATGATACCATTGTCATCATAATTCTGCTCAATAGCAGCCGCCATCGTTCTGCTGACACCGACACCATAGCACCCCATTACCATAGGCTGCTCTTTACCGTTTTCATCAAGATAGGTAGCTTTTAAAGCAGAGCTGTATTTAGTAAACAGCTTAAAGACCTGCCCTACCTCGATGCCGCGGGCTTTGCTCACTTCGCCGCCGCAATGCGGGCACGGATCCCCTTCCTGAATAAGACGGATATCTGCTACATATGTTGGTGTAAAATCACGGCCCGGGTTAACATTGATGAAATGGTACCCTTCTTTATTAGCGCCGCAGCAAACATTATGCATTTTCATAACAGTAGCGTCAACAACTACTATGACTTTTTTATTATCGATGCCAACAGGGCCCATATAACCGCCGACAGTACCAGCAGCAGCTAATTGTTCCTCTGTCGCCATTTCCAGGTCAATAACGCCGCAGGTATTGATAACTTTGATTTCATTGACTTCGTGATCGCCACGTACAAAACAAAGAATCAAACCTTTTTCACTGTTATAAGCAACAGCTTTAACAGAATGGTCAACAGGAAGTTTTAAATAAGCGCACACATCAGCAATAGTTTTACAGTCTGGTGTTACTACCTCTTCTTTAGTCAGCATTGCTTCTTCTTGAGCTTCCAAAGGAAATAGCTCTGCTTTTTCAACATTGGCCGCATAATCGCAGCTGGTGCAGAAAACAATCTCTGCTTCACCACTGTCGGCAATTACCATAAATTCATGGGAACCACTGCCGCCGATAGCCCCGGAATCAGCTTCAACAGGGCGGAAGTTCAGGCCGCAGCGCGTAAAGATATTGGTGTAAGCATCGTACATATCCTGATAAGATTTATCAAGACCAGCTTCGTCACGATCAAAGGAATACGCATCTTTCATAATGAATTCACGGCCGCGCATCAAACCGAAACGCGGGCGACGTTCATCACGATATTTATTTTGGATTTGATAAACACTAAGCGGCAGCTGGCGATAAGAACGAACATCACCGCGGATCAAAGTCGTTACCATTTCTTCATGTGTAGGCCCAAGGCAGAAACAGCGATTATGACGATCCTGCAACCTGAACATTTCCGCACCATATACATCCCAACGTCCGCTTTCCTGCCAAATCTCAGCCGGCTGTACAATAGGCATCAAAAGCTCCTGTGAACCTTTGGCATCCATTTCCTCACGTACTATTCTTTCTATTTTTTTCAATACACGCCAGGCAAGCGGCAGATAAGTATAAATACCACCGGCAGCTTTACGCATAAATCCGGCACGCAGCATTAATTGGTGACTAACAACCTCCGCCTCTGCAGGTACCTCACGCAAAGTAGGAGCATACAGTTTGGAAACTCGCATTATTTCATCTTCCTCTCAACCAAAATTTTCTTAATTTCATCAAACAGCTCGTCAACTATTTTATCTTCGCTGACTTTTTTTATGATCTCGCCTTTGCGGAACAGCAGGCCCTCGCCAATACCGCCGGCAATGCCTATATCGGCCTCCCTGGCTTCACCAGGTCCATTAACTACGCAGCCCATAACTGCAACCGTAATTGGTTCTGCTATTTCGTCTAAACGGCGTTCGACCTCTAAAGCAAGCTTTTCCAGATTGATTCTGGTCCTGCCGCAGGTTGGACAGGAAATCAAAGTCGGCCCATATTCTCTAAGCCCCAAAGCTTTCAAAATATTATAAGCAACCTTTACTTCATTAACCGGATCCCCGGTAAGCGAAACACGAATCGTATCGCCAATACCTTCCGCCAATAACGTACCTATACCAACTGCCGATTTTATAATCCCGGAATTAACGGTACCAGCTTCAGTAATCCCCACATGCAGCGGATAATCACATTGAGCAGCTAAAAGCCTGTAAGCCGCAATCGTTAATGGTACGTCATGTGCTTTCAAAGAAATTTTGATATTGCGATAATCAAGTTCTTCTAAAATATGAATATGACGCCAAGCAGCTTCTACTAATGCTTCTGCTGTCGGATGCCCATATTTTTCCAATAAATCCTTCGGCAGTGAACCGGCATTAACACCGATACGAATAGGTATATTTTTTATTCTGGCCGCTGCAACTACCGCTTCTACCTTTTCACGTCCGCCAATATTACCAGGATTTAACCGAAGTCCGTTGACACCGGCATCTATAGCCGCCAAAGCAAGCTTGTAATCAAAATGAATATCAGCTATTACAGGAATCTGGCTCTGCGCAACTATTTCCCGTAAGGCCTGCGCTGCAGGCATATCAGGTACAGCACAACGAATGACATCGCAGCCAACTGCCGCCAGTTCCTTAATTTGTTTCAAAGTCGCTGCAGCATCGTCGGTCCTCGTATTAGTCATCGACTGTACTGAAACAGGAGCATCACCGCCAATAAATACAGATCCCAACTGTAATTGTCTGGTTATTCTGCGCTTCATAAAGACACCTCTTTATTTTATCGGCTGATGTCGTTAAACACCGCCAAAACAGTAATACTTAGAATGATTGCTACGCCAACCATTTGAATAGCATTGGTCGCACGCGCTCCTAAAGGCTTGCCACGTACAGCTTCCAAAACTAACAGAACAAAATGCCCGCCGTCCAAAGCCGGCAATGGCAATAAATTGATAACGCCTAAATTAATACTGAGAAAAGCAATAAAGTTCAGTAGCGGAAGCATGCCCTGATTTGCCATCTCCCCTGCCATTTTAGCTACGCCGATAGGACCTGAAACATCTGCCGGCGCCGCCCCGGTAATTATTTTCTGCAGACCGTCAATCATCGCAAATATAATATACTTAGTATAGCCAGCGCCCATGGTAGCCGCTTCAACAACGCCTGGCTGATATTGTTCATATGTAGGAGAAATACCTATCAAGGGCCTGCCGTACTGCGCATCATAGGCTGGCGTCATTTGATAATTTTTTACTGCGCCCTGATGCTCTGCCGTAACAGTAATCTCCTTATCAGGATACTTCTGCAAGGTAACTACCAAATCATTCCATGTGGCAATCTTTTCACCATTAATGGCAAGGATACGATCGCCTACCTGCAAGCCTGCCTGCGCGGCCGCCTTTTCTTCCATAATCGTGCCCAAAATAGGCTGATCGACTGGCTTTTGAATACCATTGATCATAAAAATACTGAAAAACAAAATTATCGGCAGCAGAAAGTTCATTAACGAACCTGCTAAAATAACCAACATTCTGGCAGGAATAGATTTTGACTTAAAAGAATCATCGCTGTCAGGCTCTTCCGGATCCATACCGGCTATTTTATTATACCCGCCTAAAGGAATAATTCTTAAACTATATAGGGTCTCACCAACTTTTTTCTGAAAAATGTTGGGTCCGAAACCAATGGCAAACTCGTCCACGCGCATGCCTGTCATTTTTGCCGTAATAAAGTGGCCGAATTCATGTACGGTGATCAAAACACCAAAAACAAAAATAGCCGCTAAAATAGTTGTCATGTCCGAGTTCCCCCTCTCATTACAAGTTTTTTAAAATTTCTCTGGTCAGCCTGCGAGTTTCAGCATCTGTCTGCTCTATATCCTCAATAACAGGCTGCAATATATTCTGATGTCTGACAATAATCTTTTCTATAGTCATCGGAATATCAAGGTATTTAATCTTATTGTCCAAAAATGCGTAAACAGATTCTTCATTAGCCGCATTAAATGCACAAGGTAAGGTACCTCCTGCTTTACCACATTCGACAGCAAGTTTCAGTGCCGGAAATGCTTCCAAATCAGGAGCTTCAAACGTCAATTGACCTGCTTTTACTAAATCCAGCTGTCCGAAAGCATTATCAAATCGCTCTGGATATGAAAAAGCGTACTGTATCGGCAAACGCATATCGGGCAGTCCCAACTGAGCCAAAACAGAACCATCCTGATATTCAACCAAAGAATGAATTACGCTCTGCGGATGTACAACTACATCGATTTTTTCATAAGGCATGTCAAAAAGCCAATGCGCCTCAATAACTTCCAACCCTTTATTAGCCAAAGTAGAAGAATCAACAGTTATTTTTCTGCCCATACTCCAATTTGGATGCTTCAAACACTGTTCTAAAGTCACATTTTCAAGCTCAGCTTTACTTTTACCACGAAAAGGACCGCCAGAAGCAGTTATCAGCAACCGCTTAACTTCCTGATGCTTACCACCTGCCAAAGCTTGAAAAATGGCACTGTGTTCACTGTCGACCGGCAATAAAGTAACATTGTGCTCTGCTACCGCACTCATAACAATACTTCCTGCAGCAACCAGCGTTTCTTTATTAGCCAAAGCGATGTCTTTACCATGCTCAATCGCAGCCAGAGTAGGTCTCAGACCGGCATAACCGACCATTGAAGCTAAAACTGTGTCAACTTCGCTGAACGCAGCCACTTCCAAAAGACCCGCTTCTCCTGCAAGGATTTTCGTCTTGCCGGTATAACGTTTTTTCAACCGCTCTGCAGCGGCCTCATCAGAAAGCGCCGCAATATCAGGCTGAAAAATATTAATCTGTTCTTCCAATAAAACGTCACTTGTATGTGCCGCCAACGCTCTGATTTTTATCTTATCAGGATTAGCTGCAGCAACCTCTAATGTCTGTTTACCAATGGACCCGGTACTGCCAAGCACGGAAACATTTTTCATTTTGAAGCCTCCGAATAATATAATCAGTGTGTTTTAGTCAACAAAACCGAAAACACTAAAACATAATAGCCAAGCGGTATGGCAAACAACAAGCTGTCACAACGATCTAAAACTCCACCATGGCCTGGAAAAATCTTACCAGAGTCTTTAACGCCAAAGGAACGTTTCAAAATCGACTCTACCAAATCTCCCAGCGGCGCAAAAACAGCTACGCATAAACCTAATGCAGCTGCCTGTACTATCCCCATATCTAACACCTTTACTCCCAAATAAACCATTACAGCCAGACAGCCGATAAATCCGGCTGCAGCTCCTTCTACAGATTTATTAGGACTGACATTTGGACACAACTTGCGTTTACCGATCGCACAACCGACAAAATAAGCAAAAGTATCACTGGCCCATGTTCCAAGCATAATCAGCCAGAAAAAACATTCGCCGCCTTCTAAAACAAATGAACCAATAACCACCGGTTCAAATGGTAACTGCCTTAAAAGGCCAAAGTGAAAAAACAGAATGCCGATATATAAAACCGCCATAACCGACAAACCAACATTCTCAACCAAATGACCTTTACAGTGCTTATGCAGGCCTTCCAGTAAAATAGCAATAATAGTTACGACCAGAAAAAGCGGCAGTGAATATAATGTATAAATAGAATCATCCAAATACATCAAACTTCCTACCAGCACCAAGGTCATAATACCGGACGAAAAATAAAAAACATTATAGCCTTTATTTTTGGCCATATTATAAAATTCCAGCCAGCCGATAGCTGCCAGTACAAATATTGCAGCATTAAAAAGCATACCGCCGCTATGAAGCAGCCATACTATTATCGGAACGCCTACCAAACCTGTCAAAATACGAGTCAACATATCTTTTACACCTGCTTAATTTATTTTGTCACTAACCCGCCAAAGCGTCGTTCGCGTCCCTGATATTCTTTGATTGCCTGCAAGAACATTTCAGGGGTAAAAGCAGGCCAATATGCATCTGTAGTCCAAATTTCCGCATATGCGATTTGCCACAGCATAAAATTACTGATACGATTATCTCCTCCTGGTCTGATCAAAAGATCAGGCGCAGGCAAGCCAGCCGTATAAAGATAATTTTCAAAAGTTTCTGCCTGTATATCTTCTACTTTCAGCAAGCCTTTTTCGGTATCTGCCGCAATACGCTGTATTGCCTGTAAAATTTCGGCCTGCCCACCGTAGTTTATTGCCAAGTTTAAAATAATACCGGTATTGTTTTTAGTTGCTTCCACAGCGTGGTCCATTTTCTGTTTTACAACTTCCGGCAAACCTTCACGTGAACCCATAAAACGAACCTGAACATTATTTCGATTAAATTCTTCAATCTCACTGGTCAGATAACGGCTTAAAAGCTCCATAATAAAACTGACCTCAGTAACAGGCCGTTTCCAATTTTCTGTTGAAAAAGCATACGCGCTGATAACTTTAACACCAATTTTATCAGCAATTTTAACAATAGTTTTTAAAGTTTCAGCTCCGGCCTGATGCCCAAATGTTCGCACTTTTCCCTGCGCTTTAGCCCAACGGCCATTACCGTCCATAATAATTGCTATATGCTGCGGCACATTAGCCAAATTAATACCATCGATATCGATATTTACGTCGGGGTTTGTATTCTTCTTGATTTTGAACAAGCTGTTAAACACAAGCACACCAACCCTTCCCTGGAATAAATAAAACTGACAGACCCCCTCTAAGAGGGGGCCTTGCAGTCCTAAAAACTTAAAATCAAGGTTGTTTAATAGCACCTACAGGGCAAACACCAGCGCAAGCGCCGCATTCAACACATTCATCACCGATTTCATATTTACCGTCAGCTTCTTTAATAGCACCTACGGGGCAGGTAGAAGCGCAGGAACCGCAACCGATACATTCGTCTTTATTGATTACTAATGCCATTCTCCAGCACCTCCTTTCTATATTTTTTTACTGTTACAAGAGCTACTTTATTGTCAGACAGCAAACTCTGCCTAACCACATATTCAACAGCTATCTTCTCCGCCACAACTTCGTTTTGCCGGCGCGGCGGCTGCGTATCAGCAACCGTATATCCGATCTCGGCAGTTTCCAGTCTGGCAATAGCTTCTGCCAAAGGCAGTGCCAACACATCAGGTATCAGCATCAGATCTCCATAACTTCCTTTTCTTTATTAGCCATGATATTATCGATTTCCTTGATAATTTTATCAGTCATTTTCTGAATATCATCAGTACCCTTTTTAGCTTCATCTTCAGTGATTTCTTTAGCCTTCTCTGCTTTCTTAACAGCATCGTTGGCGTCACGGCGCAGATTACGCACAATCACACGTGCATCTTCAGATTTTTTATGAACAGTTTTTACAATCTCTTTACGGCGTTCTTCTGTCAGCTGCGGCAGATTCAACCGAATTACAGCACCATCACTGTTAGGGTTCAATCCCAAATCAGATTTCATAATAGCTCTTTCAATATCCTTCAGAAGATTCTTCTCCCAAGGCTGGATAATGATCATTCTCGGTTCAGGTACAGTAACGCTTGCTACCTGGTTAACAGGTGTCGGTGTGCCGTAATAATCTACCATAACCTTTTCCAGCAGAGCCGGAGTAGCACGTCCTGCACGAACAGAAGCAAGATCTACGCGCAGTACGTCAGTAGTTTTGTGCATTTTACTTTCTGCTAATTCAATGATTTCTTTTACTGTTGCCATGATTATTTTCCTCCCACCAGGGTACCGATCTCTTCGCCTAAGGCAGCACGCAAAATGTTACCCGGTTTATCAATATTAAATACTACGATAGGAATTTTATTATCCATGCAAAGACTGATTGCCGTAGAATCCATTACACTCAATTTTCTTTGAATAACTTCGATATAATCAAGTTTTTCAAACATTACCGCATCTTTATTTTTAGCCGGATCGCAATCATAAACACCGTCAACACCCTTTTTAGCCATCAAAATCGCATCGGCTTCTACCTCGGCCGCCCTTAAAGCAGCAGTGGTATCTGTTGAAAAGTAAGGATTACCAGTACCAGCGGCAAAAATAACTACACGCTCTTTTTCCATATGACGTATGGCACGTCTGCGAATATACGTTTCTGCAATCTGACGCATTTCGATCGCTGTTTGCACACGTGTTGGGACTCCCAAAGTCTCCAAAGCATCCTGCAGCGCCAGAGAATTGATAACTGTGGCAAGCATTCCCATATAATCTGCAGTAGCGCGGTCCATACCTTTCGAACTTCCCGATAAACCACGCCAGATGTTGCCACCGCCGTTGACAATAGCGACTTCTAAACCACATTCCGTAACATCTTTGATTTGTGAAGCTATGGACTCAACCGTTTCCGGGTCAATACCGAACCCTTTATCACCAGCTAAAGCTTCACCGCTCAATTTTAAAATGACACGCTTATACTTCGATTTCTCCGCCACTTCCACGACCTCCTATTTTCTGCAACTCTATATCCTATTTCATATTCTACATTTTACCAATATTTCCTCTTTTTTACCTTGAGTTTTTTGTGAACTACAGCCATTCGGGCAAAAAATAAGAGAACACCGAAGTGTTCTCTTATGCGGTTTCTCATTATTTTACGAAAGACATAACTTCTTCTGCAAAGTTTTCTTCTTTTTTCTCAATGCCTTCGCCCAGTTGATAACGGGTGAAACGGCGAATAGAAATATTCTCACCGATTTTAGCAATTGATTCGGTAATCAAATCAGAAATAGTTTTGTCGGGATCTTTAACGAAAGGTTGTTCCATCAAGCATACTTCTTTATAGTATTTCTCGATACGTCCTGCAACCATTTTTTCAATGATTTTTTCAGGTTTGCCTTCGTTGCGAGCCTGTTCAGCCAAAACAGCTTGTTCATGCTCAAGTTCAGCAGTAGGAACTTCTTCGCGTTTGAGGTAAGACGGATTCGTTGCAGCAATATGCATAGCAATGTCTTTTACTAATTCTTTGAAAGCATCAGTTTTAGCAACAAAGTCAGTTTCGCAGTTAACTTCTACCAAAACGCCGATACGTCCGCCGCCATGGATATAAGCTTCAACTAAACCTTCAGCAGCTACACGGCCAGCTTTTTTAGCAGCAGCAGCCAAACCTTTTTCACGCAGGAAGTCGATTGCTTTTTCAAGATCGCCATCGGTTGCGCTCAAAGCTTTTTTGCAGTCCATCATACCTGCGCCAGTACGTTCACGCAGTTCTTTTACTAATGCAGCAGTAATTTCAGCCATTTATTCGTCCTCCAGTATTTGATTATTATTCAGCGTCTTCAGCTGCAACTTCTTCAGCTTCAGCAGCTTCTTCCATTTGCATACCTTGACGACCTTCCAAAACAGCGTCAGCCATTTTTGCAGTTAAAAGTTTTACTGCACGAATAGCGTCGTCGTTAGCGGGAATCACATGATCGATAACGTCAGGATCGCAGTTAGTGTCAACAGTAGCAACAATAGGAATATTCAGTTTGCGTGCTTCAAGCACAGCAATATTTTCTTTGCGGGGATCAACAATGAAGAGAGCACCCGGCAATTTTTTCATATCTTTGATACCGCCAAGATATTTAGTAAGTTTTTCCATCTCAAGACGAAGACCGATAACTTCTTTTTTCGGCAGTACGTCAAAAGTTCCGTCAGCTTCCATAGCTTCCAGCTTACGTAAACGGTTGATACGGGTTTGGATAGTTTTGAAGTTAGTCAGCATACCACCCAACCAACGTTCGTTTACATAGAACATGTTGCAGCGTAAAGCTTCTTCGCGCATAGCTTCTTGAGCTTGTTTTTTAGTTCCTACGAATAGAACTTTTCCACCTTGCTCAGCAATCTCTCTCATTAGTGCATAAGCTTCTTCGATTTTCTTTAAAGATTTGTGTAAATCGATTACGTGGATTCCGTTTCTCTCTGTGAAGATGTACTTAGCCATTTTTGGGTTCCATCTTTTTGCTTGGTGTCCAAAGTGAACTCCAGCTTCTAATAATTGTTTCATTGTTATTACTGCCATTTTTTCCTCCTAATAGTCTTTTGGTTTTTCTTCCATCAGTCTCAAAACTAAGCAATTTTCATTTGAAAACACCTGGCTTAGAAATAACTGATGTGTGTATTTCACAACGGCTTATTTTATCATATTTTTTAAAAAATGTCAATATTTTCAATGGATAGATATGTTTTTTCTTCTAAAAAATGGTATAATAAAATTAGAAAAATATTTTAGGAGGATTTTATGAAAGCTTTATTATTAGTTGACTTACAAAATGATTTTTGCAAAAATGGTGCTCTTGAAGTAAAAGATGCTGATTTAGTTATCCCTGTTGCCAACTCTTTAATAAAAAAATTTAGTGAAAATAATGATTTAATAGTTGCAACTAAAGATTGGCACCCTAATTCCCATAAAAGTTTTGCTATTAATTCAAATGGAAAAGTTGGAGAACTTGGAATCTTAAATGGTTTACCTCAAGTTTGGTGGCCTGTTCACTGTGTAGAAAATACTTTTGGTAGTGAATTTCATTCAGAATTAAAGAGTAACAATATTGATAAAACTATATTTAAAGGAAATAATCCTGAAAT
>OGLI01000141.1_pt1 | contig 73429 bp, 90 predicted proteins | sample 1572661 | NCBI WGS metagenome assembly OGLI01 (sample SAMEA2581901, study PRJEB24529) | metagenome | biome: Human gut stool | place: China | collected 2011 | reverse complement strand
TTGCGCTATGAGTGAACAAGTTAGAGATTCTTACGAAAAAATTTAGAAAAAAGGTATTGACATTATCCGCCCCTTTGCTACTATGCCGTTGTGCCTGAAAGGTGCCACGTATAACAACAAACAAACTAAAAATATGAATACTTATATCGACCCTACCGAAAAATATGACTGCATGGAATGCGACAACCGCGCCGTAACCCCCGTAAATGGGCGTTGCCCGCACTGCGGAAGTACCGTCTTGGTACTCGCCGAAGAACCGGAAAACCGTGTAGATGAAAACCTTACGATTGTTGAAGGGGTGCCGGAATGGGCAATCTGGTATCTCGAAAATCCGAATGAAAGCCGGGAAGAGTTGGAACCGGAAGAACAGGAAGCTTTGAAGGAATTTGAAGAAGACTATAGCTTTGAGTGCATTGTTGAGGGTAGCGAGGATTCCTTCAACCGCTTTCCCGCCTTTGGTCTTGCTTGCTCCACGGTAGACGTTTACGCCCATGAAAGGGGCAAGGAAAGTTGGACGGAAGAAGACGAAGAAGCCGCTAACTCTGAACTGATTGATGAAGTAATGGCGAAGGTGGAAGAAGCAAGCTTGGAAGAAGAAGCAGGCTTGGAAGAACTTACTTGCGTGCCGGATATGGAGGATTACCACATAGCGCGGGAAGTTGAGGAAGATGGATGTACTCAAACACGCGCAATCTATTATGTTCCAAGACTTAAAAAGATTCTGTACTCCAATTTCAGGGAGAATGTGATTAACGTGGATATTGAGGGACACTATCTTACGGATGCCTCTAATCTCAAAAAACTTATGCTGGACATTAGCTTCAACCCCGGCGAAAAGGTAGGAGATGAATTTGAGCTACAGGGGTATAGTGACAGGATTCCCCTTTACACTGAAACAGTTATGGAAGAAGGAGAAGGTATCTTTGACATTATTGTAATGGATGGAACAAAGGGACTGTAAAAATATGAGAACCTACATACTGACTAAAAACAATAAAGGATATAGGATTTACCTGTTCGATGAATCTGTAACACTCTGCATTCCTATTGGTTACGTGGATTCGGAAGATGAACAATCCGCACAAGCGGCGATTAAGAACGTTGAAGTAGCTGAAACAATGCCGGGGTTTAAATCCTATATCGGTTCCTGTCGAGCCGAAAATGAAAAGGTACTTGAGCTTACCCACGTAGACGTTAACGGGAAAAAAGTAAAGAAAATAATCGCATGAACGGAAAACTTGCATTTTTTGCTAGCTTGGTTGAGGAGCGGGAGAGAAGGATTGCCGAAAAAATCCTTACCCGGTACAAGGTGCTCCACCATTACTTGGATAGTGTAAATCCGAACACGCTTTTCATCTTGGCTTTTGTAGCAACCTTTTCACTCTCTGCATTCTGGGAATTTGACAACATTTTCCTGCATGTAATTATCGCCGTGGGGGTTGCTTTCGGCATTTCATCCCTGCTGGTAATTCTTGTCTCTCTTTTATGGGACATTACCCGGAGAAAGATTGACATTTTAGAAAGGGTTATACTGGACTACAATACTCGCCACAATATCCGAGTATACAATGCGCGCAATGTTGTAGCGGTAGAAGTTAATAACGGAAAAATTACTTATGAATACTAAAAACGGTACAGATAAATTTTCGGAACTTATCTTTTCAGCCTTGTCCGGTTCCGGCATGCGGGTTTTCGACATGATGACAAAGGAAGAAAAGCAACTGGAAGAGAGTAAGCGAGTTATCGCAGTTTACCCGGACAGGAAGGATGAAGCACTATACAGGCTCCACAAGTCCGGCTATAGGGTAAACGCTAAGCATCAAAAGGTTGAAGGGGTAGGCTTTCTTGCCCTGCTCACTATTCATCATGATGAACGGAAGAAGTTGCTGGTCAGAGCGTTAGAACTAGTTGAAAACGTAGTTGCCCGCCACGGCGGAAGCAAAAGGGAGATTGTCCCTGAATTTTTCCTTACCAAAATTGAGCTAATCCTTCCAATCATCGACATTTCCCCTGCGGAAATGGAAAAAACTTTGTCCAGCAAAAAAGAGTTTAAGCCGTTGAGAGTCAAGGCAGGATATGGTTATACAGGGGATAAGGATTGCTACCGTATGACAATTAGTGTACGAAAAAATGCTTTTTAGTGTTGACACTAACCCCCCCCCCGTTTGCTATTATTCCCCCGTACCTAAGGGGTACAACCAATAAACCAATATAAAAATATGCAATATACCGAAAAAGTTATTACGGATTACCTGAAAGGTGAGAAGCGCATGGGAAATTCCCCTAGACGTTTTAGCCAGTACTATGGTCATAAAGTTACTAGTATGAGCTTTAGCGAGTGCACCTTATACAGTTATTCCACGGTAATCGCTAAGGTAGACCGTACCGAAAAGGTCATTTACCGTAGCGTAGCTAAGTACTCCCCTACAACCACTAGACAACAAAATGACTTGGAACGCTTAGGTTTTCGCATGGGGTTTACCTTTGTAGATTGCAATGATGAACGGGAACTTTTCAAAATTGACTTGTAATGAAAGAATATACCACGTATGAACTGATTGAGGACCAGCAGGGGAATCTGAACCTTGCCATATTTTTGGAAGACGCTTGTACCGTTGAAGAACTAGTGTATATCAGAAATATTGCACCTGAAAGAGTGCTGGAAATGTTAGATGACATTGAAAATTGGAAAAGCTGGAAAGAATGGAAAAAGTCTAAGGGTAGCGGACTTGCACAATATTACGAAGAACAGAATCAGCTAGGTTCAAACTCCCATGTCATTGCATTCAGCTACGTAAACAATGATAACGTTCTCTGCTCCATGAAGTATTATGATTGCTTAAGAGAGAAGGGGTTAAAGGCTTTCAGAATATCCTAATAAAAAAGTTGTAAAAAAGTATTGACACTATTTCCCTGTTTGCTACTATGCCGTTGTTCCCACGGGGAGCCAACAACTAAACAAACTAAAAATATGAACAAGTACGACATGGAAAAATTGGACGACCTGAAAGAAACTGGAGACATGGCTTTCTTAGACAGTGTTCCGGTAACGGTAGTTAAGCTTGCTGATTGTTATGAGGTTAGGCAGAACTATTCCTTGCACCGTATATTTTATTCATCCCTTGCGGAAGTTAAGCGTCTTATTGTTTCCCTCTACCGCTAATAGACTGTCATGAAAAAGTTACCCTTCATCTTCCTTCTCCCCTTGCTTAGTACCGTTTCCGTTGCTAAACAACTGAACTTTGAATCTTTTCGCCCCCATATTCCTACTCCCTATGAAGTAGGTTATGAAATGGAGCGTGGGAGAATCCGAGCAATGGAAGAAGCCAGAATCAGAAGGGAACAAGAAAGGCTTGATTCAGAAATGTTAGAAGAACTCAACAAAGCCTTTGAAGAAGCTGAAAGGGAAACTGAAAGGGGAAAGGCAAGAGTGAAGGAAGCACTTGTGTACGCTAAAGAAAATCTACCTTTAAAAACCTTTGTACGTGTTAAAAAGCATGTAAGACAGGAAATGCTTTCTGGAAAAATTCCTTTTGACTATGACATAATTGCCAAAAGAATCATAAAATATACTGAACTTGAACTAGCTAAAATTGACTAAGAAAATGATTGACTATAACCCCATAGAATACACTACGTACCAAGTGTACCGGAGAAATACCGGGGAATATGTACTGGTATTTTACCGTGAGGACTTTGCACTTTGCCGATACAAGTGCTCCATCACCGTCGATACGCTAAGGGAAGTAAAGGAAGCAATCCAGAACAAGGAAGATATTTCCAGCAACCCGAAGGTAGAATTCAGCATGGAGCATACGAACGAACCGCTTCCCGGAACTCTAATTTCCGAAACGGGCGTAACGATTGACGGTTTCTACACGCTCGAAGGGGAAAACCTTGAGTTTAAGAACCTTGAGAGAATTGAGTATGGCCGTGGGGATGCGGTAAAGTGCAATAATTGCGAATGGGCAGGCATTGTTTCAGTTGGTGAGGACGGTTGCCCGTATTGCGGGTACAAGGGATGCCTTTCCGACATTGAGCAGGACGTTGAGGGAGATGTATATGTTCCTGAAAATTAATGTATAAGAGAGATATACTTGGTTTTAAAGGGGAAATTATTGGTATCAGCTTTCACGGCGAGCGGAAAGATTGCCACGTTGTCAAGCTAAATAATGAGCTTAACGCACTAATTGCGCTCAACGGGCAACTTCAACCTATCTTTTGCGAACCGGAAGAAATTCCGCGCATGGCTAAAATTTGCCTTGACCTTTGCAAAAACAAGGTTGAAAGCTACAGGTCCATCACAAGACGAATAGAACTGCTAGGGGAAAATGTAAGGCTTGCGAAAAGGTATGTACTGGTGAAAAATGATGACGTTAATACTCCTGTACAAGCTGAAAATTACTACAACTACCTTTCTTCCCTGCTCAATTTTTCCACTAGGTTTTTCTTCATCCGTTCCGCAAGTAAAACCTACGTCATTTATCTTGGCAAGCATCTAATAACCTCAAACAAAATTCCGAGAGAAATTGCAAAAGAATACTTACCGGAAGCCAAAGGCAAGCGAACCTATAAAAAATCTAGAAAACGAAAGAGAAAAACACAATGAAAAAAGTTACATTTAATCTGTACATGGAGGACGAAGAAGGGAAGTTCAACCTTGTCCTGACCGCCGAAGACAGCGAGGAACAAAGTTGTGCAACCCTTCGGAACTATGAGCATATAGACTTCGAAACCGTATGCAAAGTACTTAGTATCAGAAACAAAGGAGTAACTCTCCCTGCTGATGGATTCAGTTCACAAGTAAAGAGATTTAACGCGCATCTTCATTTCTATTTTGACCTTGACACTGTTCCGATTGTCGTTCAAGCCATCTATACGGGCAAGGTTGAAACGGCGTATTCCTCTAGTTTTGAGAAGCTTACGGAAGACCAGCAAGAAAAGTTGAAAAAAGTTATCGAAAATTCTTGACAACCGTTCCCAGTATGCTATTATTCGTCCGTACCTAAGAGGTACAACAAATAAACTAAACAAACTAAACAAACTAAAAATATGGCACTGAAAGAATCAATCACCACGGAATTTGAACTCTATAAATGGCTTAGAGGAACTAGCTTGGAAGATAGCTATACCTTTCCAGCTTTGAGGCATATCGTCGAATACTTTAATGAGCTTGGCGAAGATGTAGAAATTGACAGGTTTATCATTTCGGAGTTCACGGAATATGATGCGGAATGTCTAGTTGATAACTACAGTCACCTGCTGGATAAAGATTACGTGGAGGACATGGACGAAACTGAAAAGGCAGAAGAAGTCTACAACAAATTAGAGGGAGATATTTATATTTACAAGCTTGAAAACGGAAACTATATTGTAAGGGAGTAAAAAAAAGTATTGACAACCCTTTCCCTTATGGTATTATTCCGCCGTACCTAAAAAGTACAACAACTAAACAAAACTAAAAATATGGATATGGATATAGTAACTATTGACAGTGGAGAAATGGCTCTTATTACGGAACAGATTTACGGCTATCTGTCCGCAATGGACAAAGCGCACTTAACGCTCTACCCCGCCGAATGGTACGAAGAGAACGGATGCACCTGCTTCAAACTGGTAGGTTGTGGGTTCGTTGCGGGCGTTGCGTGCGTAACTAGGGACGGCGAACTTGCTTCCCTTATGGTATCACCCCTCAATCAGGGACGGGGTAACGGAAGGGTGCTTGTTGATTACGCCGTTGAGAAACTGGGAGCAAGGTTTCTCTTCTGCTTTGAAGACCTGATTCCCTACTATGCTAGTATAGGTGCAGGTTTTAGCGTAACTCACTTCATTAAATGGGATGAAGAAATGGCACCTAAGACATGGGACTTTTTCACCTACCCGGAAGGCATGGACCTTGTGTTTATGAGCCTTGACGCAAGGCCCTACCCATGGCCCCTTAGTCTCGGAAGAGTATACAGTAACTTTGACCTTGCCCGTTCTACCGTAGCAAAGACGGCTCAACCAAAAGTAATCACTGCTATTTCCAGTCAGAGAAACGGAAGGGATTGTACTGTCCATATCAGCAAAGTTAGTGACGGCCAATACGAAGTTGCTTCATTCAACGGGCAAAGGTGCAAGTCCAAACTTTTTAGCAACCCAGAAGAAGCTACCAAATACGCAACCGAATACGCAAATCTCTAAGCCATGAACGAAAAGGAATTAGTAGATAAGATTCTTGAACGGGAGAAAGAAACCCTGCCCGTAATGTTGGCAACCCTTACCGAGTACGAAGCCGTAGAGGCCTTGCTTGAAACTTTGAAGGTTGCGATATACAAGGACGGGTTCTATCGGAAGGACGGAAAGCATAGGGTAATCAGGCACGAAGACTATGTACGCCTTTCGGATGTATTAAATGGGACTGATATGCCGGAACTGAATACGGCCATAGTCATGCGGGGTAAGAAAGAAGTAGGGAGTGAAATGGACTTTCCCCTTGTGATAAATCGTCCGGGAAGGGATAAGCTGGAAATTTTCTTTTCACTTAGCACCCTAATGGGGGACGGAACAGTAAAGCATAACTACTATGATATTTTCCTGCTCATTCTGGATGATAAAGGACGGCTACGGGAGAACTGGCGAGATGAAATGAACAAGTTTATCGGAGAATGGGCGCAGGAAGCAGACAAGATTCGCATCAGTTTGAAGAACCGGGGAGCCAAGCTAGCGGCATTTATTCATGAAGCGGTTGAAGCTTCCAAGAAAATTGAAAGGGTGAAGGGAATGATTGAAAAGGAAATTTACCCCACACTCTCAAACAAGTACCCTCACTTTAGTATTAACGACATAGTATGAAGAAGTATGTAGAGGAACTAGAAAACCTAGGTTGCAAAGTAAAAGCAGAGACGGAAGCAGAGATAGACGGGGAGAAGGTACTATACGTAGAATTATTCCTAAACAGTAGGGTATGCTTCCCGACATTTCAAAGACGGCTATTCGTTACTCCCTTCCGCATGGCGGTGCTCCACAAAATACCTACCTATGCAAGGGTATGCTTCATGAACAAGGAACTAATTTCAAAATTCGATAACTGGACTAAACTCTATAATTCACTGAACAAAAAATGGCAAGAACTAAACTGAACTTTTTGAAAGCTTGGCAGAGTCAAATTCTGCTCACCGAATACCTGAACCAGCCGGACATTAACCAATGGGTTTACAGTACGGACATGAAGGTAAGCAAGGACAGGTACACGGCCAAAATCGTACTGGAACATGACACTTCCCCTTTAACCGCTAATCTGATTCTCTCCACGTTTCAGAGCTTCACGGACGGCAATGCCGTATTGGATGGGCGGGAGATTACCGTTAGCTACGAAACGGTGAGGCCCTTTGAAGGAAAGAACATTGGATTCTCCATTCACCGCAAGCCTATGAATGGAGTCCTTGTTCAGGTGTTTGAAGATGACGAAAAGAATCTCTATCGCCACTTCTCCGCTTCCAGTTTTGGAACCGCCCTTCACACCTTGTCTTTAATGAAACTGACAAAGCCCGCAGGGAGTATTCAACGCACTATCTACCGGGAAGACTGCGAGCTTCTCCTCCTGATAGAAAGCGGAAGGTACGAACTGAACTACAACGCACTGACGGCTAGAGAAATTAAGTACCTTGCCCATAGAATGAACGCTGAAAAGTATGATTAAGTTAATCTTCACCCTCCTAATCACCCTGCTTGTACTGTTTGCGGTACTACTCTATACCCTTATCGGTATTCACGTTTACTACACCAAAAAGCTTATCAAACAAAAACTTCAAAACAATAGACTCGAAAATGGAAAACTCTAACAATATTCTGGATTACAAGGACGGCTCCCCCAGCAAGGAAGTAATTGCTATGGCGTGGGAAAAGAAGCAAACCCCTGAGCAAATGGTATTCGAAATGATGGCCCCCTCCACCCATCGCAACTGCCTTCTAGTGGATGCTCTCACTCTTTGCCGTGTAGAAAATCCTATTGCTTTCTTTGAAGACCCTACCAACAACTATGACATTAAGCAGGTATTCCATTCCAGCTTTACCCGTGCCATCATTTCCTACCACAAGCACATTGAAGCGGTAACGGAAGTGGATATGACTGACCGCTCTGCATATTCTGGACTGGACGGGAAGGCAGTCTCCAACCTGCTACAGAATCACAAGTACCTGTACAAGTACGCACTCGCCTTCTTTGCTCTCCACCTGTCCGCTAGTCTGGACCGCAATGGCGTAGAGAGTGATAGACGGGTAGGGAACTCTGCCGCCCTCTCTATGCTCCTGCTAACTGAAATGGGCAAGTACATGCGCATGTCCAAAGCCTCCATGCTCCTGACCAAGGAACTCACCGTAATGCCTAAGATGCCCCTGTAATGAATATCAATACTAAAGACTTGGAGTTTACGACGTTCATGGTATGCCGGGTAAATGATACTGGAGAATACGAATTGAACATGTACCGGGAATCCGTAGGCGACTGTAGGCAGATTCACTACTCTCTTCACAACTCTTTGGAAGAAGCCATGGAGCTTCTCATGAACGGAGAGGAGTGTACACTTCCTGAAAGTATTCCAGATAAAGACGGCTACGCTATCTACGAAAGCCATGTTGAAGCAGATGATACAGGGGAGCCTTATATGAGGACGGACATTAACATCTACTATACTACTGAAAAAGAACTCGAAACCCTTAAGAAATATTTATGAACGTATCTACCGCATTCACTATCACCCGTGGGAACCGCAGGGATAGCTATGATGTTGTCATCCTCTTGGAAGTAGAGCAGAGAGGAATTGAATACAGGGAATATCTTCCTATCTATATTAAAAGGAGTGTTACCATAGAGACGGCTTGCAGGATTGCCATGAACCGGGATAGCTTGAAGGGACTACCTAAGAGCGAAGGAAGAACGGCACACCAGAAGAGAGTCATCTGGTTGGAGAATACCAATGGGGACGTTCTTGTAAGCTGGGATGCCAGTACGGGATGGGAGTTCCTTGACCATGACATGACGGAAGAAGAACGGAGAAAGTTTCTAACCCTTCTACCAGATGAAGCGATTCGAGATTTACAAGAACAGTGGAAGTAAGGCTTACTCCATCTGTGCTTTCGAGGACGGAATATCCCACTACCCTTACGCCATCCTCTGCACGGATTCACTTAGAAGGGGTATAGATTTTATACACTTGAGAAGTGAAGACTTAGTACGGGAGCAGGCAACTCTATCAAACGACTTCGGTTTGAAAGAAGAGTATGATAAACTCCGAATAGACGACCATCTATTAGTGGGTTCCATTCCTGTCCTCTTCTACAAAAAACCCTACCTGCTCATTAGTCCATCAATATCAAACACCGAACTTAACTTACTCAACCCAAGCAAATTGAATATATGAAAACACATACCACCTATTCACTGTACCGGGAATATTGCACCCTTCGATACCATGTAGCCATATTCCGTGAAGCACCGCTTCCTGAAAAGATTAACGTCCTTTTCTACAATGGCCCCTATGAACTGGACAAGGCCCTTGAGATTATTAAGAACAGGAAGCGGCCGCCGAAGGACGACTACAGCAACAAGCAAGAAAGGTATGATGCTTGGATAAATGACAATCGAGTTAGGGTTGTAGCAGAAGAATGCGTTAGTCAAGAGGGAACGGTTCATAGCTGGATTGCAGATAGTGATATTCCCGAACAGGTCCATTACAAAATTGTAAAAATGATGGAAGATGAAAACAGCAATGTTCGACCTGATAAAGAATGAAGATGGGAAGTGGTCCCTGTTCCTTTTCAGTGAAGGCGAGAAAGTATTTCCAATATGGGCGAAGAAAAATTTATTTCTTGACATTGCCCTCGACTATGTTAAAAAGCTTGACGCAGGGGCGAACCTGATAGAGGAAGAACCAAGCGACCTTAGCTCCAACGAACTACTGGACACCTACTCCTCCATCTCCGTTGAACAGTCCTACCTATTCACAGAAAGTAGAGAATGGTCCATGCGGGTTGGCGAACTCCCTGCTCACGAATATCTAAGAATCAAACAAACCTACGATGAACATTTCAGAAAGACTAACGTATGACTTCTATGCCGGACCGGAAGAGGGGAAGTTCTCTTTGGCCCTGACTATGGAAACTAATGGCGGTGAAGACATTGAAGTGGTAAGGCTGTACACCAATGAGAGCTTCGATTTCTGCATGACTATCTTGGAAAACAGGAACAACATGCAGGTGGATGAACTTGAAGATGATGGACGACTTACTCGAGAGGATAGAGAGCAGGGGAACAAAGAACTTGGTGCAAACGTAATCTCTGTTGAAACCATTGACCTCTTCGGCATGGGACCTTGCATTTCATTTGCCCCTTCTGATTCCCTCGATAGTGAACAAACCGAAAGATTCTTAACCTTTTACAAAAACGAAAGACATGAACTCCGTATCTGACGCAATTACTTACTCCCTTTACAAGATGGGTGAAGGGAAGTTCTCCGTAGCCATCACCTATGAATATAAGGTAGGAGAGAAGATGGGCTGTAATCTTTTTACCTACCACAGGGGTGTACCCCTTTCCAAGTGCCTTGAGGTAATCGAAAACAGGCATGACAAAGAGACACGTATTCCAGATGACTTCGATGACCCTGATGTAAGATTCAGCACCTATATGATAGATGACTACCCTATCCCTGCTATTCAAACACTACATAATGGCAAGGTTTTTACTGCTACAGATTTAGAAATGAAGGGATTGACCGAAGAAGAGATTACCCTGCTGAAAGAACTTGACCGTAAAGAAAATGAAGGGAAGAATTAAGTTCGCAGTATTCGCAATCCTGCTGGCCCAGCCCGTGCTGGGTATCAGCAGGGACCACCAGTTCACGGAGGAAGAACGACAGGCTGTACTGGAATTAAAGGAACTGAACAATGAGTTCATGAACTATCGTCTTCTCTATCGCCTTAAGAACGAAGCGTTCGAGGTGGCCATGAAGATGAACAACGATAGCATCCTGCTACTAGAGGGAAACCTCGATGTGAAGGAGGCGATTGAGAAAGGAGAAAAGAATCTCAATACTCTTCACTCCATCTACAAGCGGATGCTTATGTTGGAAGGGACGACGGACGAATTCAAAGCCGCACAGAAAGTAGAGGCAGAGATTATTCTCAAAGTCATCAACCTCTACTACACCACCCTAAAGAAAGTAACCACTATTTATAATCCTTCTAGAAAATTCCCAGCTCTATTTTAATCTGGACATAGAGCTACCCCTGTAGTAAAATGTTCATCACCATGAATAGTATTATTAAGGAAATCAAAGAGGCAAAGCTTCCTGTACCTGACCATGTAGAGGAAGGAAAGATTGGTTGGAGCTATGATAGCCTTCGTGGCATGGACGGAGATAAGCTGTCCAAAGTTCTTGCTCCATACAATCCGGTGAAGATTTACGTACCTAGGATGGGAGCCTTGTCATTCCAGCTTAGTGCGTAATAAAAATTATAGGGGAGACTTAAAGTTTCCCCTTGACATTTCCTTTCCACATGTTATCATCCAGCCACATGAACGAAGACAAAGAAACAGAAACCCGGAAGGAAAAGGTAGACAAAGTAAAGGTACTCATTAACCGCAACAGTATGCTGGAAATGATTAAGGTAGCCAGCCTTGTACCGATGCTTCTGTTCACTCTCTTCTGCAATTCAGACCTAATTGACCTGTTTGCACTGGGAGTCACCTGCTACTTCATTATTACCATTACTGGTAAGCAGAACCGAAACACCAACGTTATTGACAAAACCCTGAACGAACTAGTCTAATGAATGAAGAAAGAATATGGAGAGAAATAAAGGAGATAGAAGAACTAAGGGAGCAATCCCATAAGGTCAGTAAACGTGTAGACTGCTACTATAAGGTACAGCTTTTGATTTTAGGAGCCTATGGTCTCATGTTGCTCCTTGTTAAGGACAAACAAATTGTACCCTATTTAGCAGGAGTAATGGCTCTTGTCTCCATCATCAACTGCATCTTTTTTATCAGAAAAATGAGCAAGCTAAACAAACTTCGCAAGCAACTCTACGACAAGGAATATGAACTGGACCGCTACCTTTCCGCATAAATTAGTTCGCAAGTGGGATAGTCTTCGCATCGCAGTGATGCGTTCCATTCTCCCCGTACTAATCGTTCTTCTCGTACTTACCGTACTTGACGTTCTGCCCGCCCTTCTCGGTATGGCAATCTATGGAATCTACGTAGGAGTAGCCTGCTGTATTTCCATGGTACTCCTCGTACGAATCGTACGTATCATTCTAATCTTCAACGACAAAAACTAACATGAATCAAACTGACGTAATCAAAACCATTCTGGACGAACAGCCCATTGTGTCTCACCCTAACCACTATACCTCCCATCCCTCCGGTATTGAATGCCTTGAGATTTCACGTTACCTCCCCTTCGGTTTGGGGAACTGCATCAAGTACCTCTGGCGTAGTGGAATCAAAGGCGGCCAAGAGAAACGTCTCGAGGACGTAAGCAAGGCTTTGTTCTATTTGGACGATGCGCTCGCTGAGTGGCAAGGCATCCGTGTGAACGCTACGTTCATGATGAACATGGCCCGGTTCCTTCGAGCCATGGCTAGTCCCAGCATTAATAAGCGGGAGGAGGACCTGCTCCTTATCCGTGCTATCATGGCAATGTATCAGGACATGGAATGTGATACTGTGGACCTGAACCGGGAGCTTAAGTCCATGCGTACTGACTTGGCAGAACTTGTGGAGAAGATGAAGAAGCTTGAGGTAGTAGGAGGAGGCGTTGTAGACGTGTATGAACTCGATTGATTGCGCAAAAAAGCTAGACCACATATTCACATCCCTTGGTGAGGTGGAAATAAATGGAAGGATTTATCGCTGGGACAGTGGAATTAAATCCTTCGTAGACGAAGAGGGATGGAAAGATTCCTCTGCCACCTTGAAGGTAGTTGAAGGGAGCTTCTCTACGGTCAAGCACCTTGACAAGTGGGAATTCGACCAGACTTTATCGGACATAATCGAGGATGATTGTGGGGTTTATGCCATGGACTTGGTTGACCCTAAGAACCTCTTCAATAATCACCCTGCTGATATTGAGAATGAGAGATACCAGTTCATCTATTTCGGAAAGGACGGCTCTCTCTATGTTACTGATGAAGTAGAGGTAGGAGAATGCGGCTACTATGACGTAGTAGGAAACTCGATTCCTCTTGACTTAGCCAAAGTGAGAGATTATAAATTCCACACCTTACAATAATGAAAGACACCTTAGAAGAATACATAACCGAAGGTCTCTCCAATGCCAAGATTTCCAGGCTGGTTCATACATGGGGAGAACGGGATGTGAAAGGGAAGCGGAGAACTCTTAAGCTCCTCGAAGAAGACCTTGCACTCTCGGATGTAGAACCCTACTTACGTACGCAGAGAGACCTCCTCGAAACTCCCTACATTTTCAATCTCTGGTTGGATAAAGTAGGTGGAACTTTCCATGTAACTTTCAGAAGGAGATACATCTTTTCAGGAGATGACGCTCTCGCTATCATGGGTTCAATGGCAATAAAAAGCCGTGAGATTTTTGAACTCACAGGGAATTCAGATAACGATGAAATGAGGTTACTTAGCAGGCTCCCTTGGCTTGACTGTGAGGAAGTTGGGGAGATATTGAGAAAGGATGGGGAAGAAAACCCTACTACTCATGGCATCCTTACTCCCTCCAATGAATACATTCTATTCAAAAAATTTTTTATATGAAAGCAGGAATTAACTTACCAGAAGGGTTTTATACCGTTGATGAAAAACCCTGCGAAATCTTCCTTGTAAGGGAGGGAGCACTGTACCGAATTCCGAAAGGGAAATTCACCTATGATTTCTATGAGCACCCTCTTGACAGAGGGGAGAGTGTGTCGGAAAAACTCACCCAAATTTGTCAGTGGACTTTCCAGACTTTCGCCTCCATGGAACAGCATGGTCACCATGGCCTTGGGCACGTCTTCTCCTCACTAGCAGGGAACCCTTATGGGGTATTCATCCTGCGCGAACCCCATCTGAAACTCGAGATGGCTAACGACGGAATCTCCGGGTATGCAGGACTTGTGTTTGCTGACCAATCCGGGGACCTCCTCTATGCTCCTAACCTCGGCCACCTCAAAGCCATTTATGAAATTCAGCGAGGGAATAAGGACTACTCCGAAAGGGTTTACAAAGTAAACATCAACAGCCAACATACCTTCTACCCCCTCTGCTTTGACCTTACCGAAAGAATAATCACCTTGTTATCATGAACTACGACGAACTGATTAAGACACTAAAGGAAGACCACGATTACTGGAAGCAACCTATCCTTGTAACACAGCCGGACGGGGAAACCTTCTACATGACCTATTGGGGAGAGAAAGGAAGCTTCTACTACCTTTCAAAATGCAATGGGGGTCTCATTATTGGAGGACCTATGGGAGACCATCTTCTTTTATCTGATTGCAAGTTCAAGCTGTTCAAAAGGATAAATTATAAGACCCTGATAGAAAAGCTTGGGAACAAAGAACTCTGGGCTAGGGTTATCAAGGTATTTCCCCCAGAAGGTGAACCCTTTTATGTGACCTACATGGGAGGGGTAGACTGTCTCTACCTTGTGAATAAAGAGGAAGGGCTGTTCACTATGGGTCCCCGGATTGGTCTTCATCGTAGCCTGACTACGTGTGAATTTGAACTGATTGACGCTCCTGCATCCGGGCACATCAACCTCGGTTAAATATCATGAACTACGACGAACTGATTAAGACACTAAAGGAAGACAAGTCCTATTGGGAACGACCTATCTACGTTGAGGAACCTAATGGAAGAAAATACTGCATGGCCTATCTGGGAGAGAAGGACAGCTTCTATTACGTTGAGAGGCGTTATACTAGGTATGAGATAAAAAATCCGGTCAGGAAATTTCTTTCTTTAACTGAAAGCAAATTCAATCTTCATCTAAAGATTGACTACCCCACCTTGCTAAAGAAACTTGAGAACCGCGAACTGTGGAACAGGGTAATTGAGGTGAACCCTCCAGAAAAAGAATCCTTCTATATAAGCTATATTGGTATAGAGGACAGTTTCTATCTAGTGAATTTTACGGAGGAGGATGGTTTCTCTATTGGTAAACAAATCGGTCTCCCCCTTACTTTGTCCAAGAGTATGTTCAGACTTTCGGATAATCCCGGATTTAAGTATTGACAATAAAGGGAATAACCATTATGTTGTTCTCGTCCTAGGGAGAAGTACTCCCACCTAAAAGCATTCGCAAAGAAAGCCCGCTACGTTAATTCCGTAGCGGGCTTTCTCGTTTCTATTTCCAGCAGGAACTTTGAATATCAAACCAGACCTTGGCCTTTAGCTGGCAACCACACACCTTGCAATAGAGGTCCCCGTCTTCCTTCCCCGGGTCCTCAACTTCTCCCAGCCGCTTCGTGGCTTCGAAAATCTTTTCCCTTGCTCCATGTTCCAGAGCACAGGACTTACAATTCAGGTCCTGCTCTTTCAGCCGAGTACTGTGAGGGCAGGCTAGGCACCTATCGAACCTATCCTGTGCAACCTCTTTGCTTACAAACTTCTTCCCGTTGCGTACCCACCTCAGCATGGTAACGAAGAAAGCGAGAATCTTCTTTGCATCCAAGGGCCTCTCTTCCTGCCATGGGTTCCCTTCATCACCACAGGTTTCACACCACCCCTCCGGCAACAGGGCACATACTACCTCTTCAAACTGGGCATCGCTTATACTGTACCCATTGTTAATGAACAGCTTGGACACAGCCTCCTTAAGCTGGCCTAAAGTAGGGGCAACAATGGTAGTCCCGGCCAGCTCCTCATTCAACTGCACAGGGACAATGAACCTCCACCCATTAGGCGGGATGGTTCCATAAAAGGATTTGAGTTTACGCATGGAAACAATATACCCTTGCCCGACACTATTGTCAAGCAAGGGTACACTGTTATGCCTTTGTTGTTTTCTCTTTACAGCTTCTCAGCTTCAACCTTCTCAGCAACCTGTTCAGGGTTTTCGAGGAATGCGGAGATGTCTTCCGGGTTAACTTCCAGAGCTTCTTCCGCAAGCTTGAGTTGAAGTCCCAGTTGTTCCTTCACAGGTTCAGGAGTGTCCTTTCTACGCAGGATTCTTTCAGCACTTTCTTCCAGCCCTTCCATACGCTGGGGAGAAAGAATCGGTTTCGCTTCTCCATCAAGGAGTGCATCCATTGTAGTCTTGCTTATCCCAGCCGCATCCACAGCGGCATCCAGAATAACATCCGGGTCACTTTCACCCATGCCCTTGAGGAACCCATGGAGAATCTGGTAGCAGTTGGCAAGCTTGACTGCCTTATCCACAACCACACCCTTGTCTCTCTCCATCACCTCGCGCATCTGTTCTTCACTCCAACCTTCCTTGTAGATGTTGGGGTTGAAGACACGCTGGTTTTTCATGGCGTTGGTGAAGTCCTTATAGTGTTTGGCAAGACCATCACGGCAAACATCTTCGATGTTTTTGTTGCGGCGAACACCCAAACCAAAGTTCTTCATAATCCAGTTGACCTTGGTACTGTCAGGGTTCATGTCCCCGAAGGATTGAATACCTGACACAATCGTGGGGTAGAGCGGAAGGTTGTCACGAACTGCCGTAGACAGACGTTCCATCCAACCCAGCGTCTTACCACCAGCAAGTGAAACCTGAGGGCGCATACCAAGAGACATGAGCAAGGCATTGACGAATGCTCCCGGGATTTCTCCCACTCCACCCATTTCTTCCAGCGTAGCGGAATCCCTAGGCGAAGCCTCGTACATGCTCCCAATCACTTGGAGAAGCATGGATGGAGAACCTACCGTGCTTTCAAGGAAGTCAAGGGTGGAACTGACAGGACTGTCCTTGTACTTGTCAGGCATCTTGCCCGTCATAGCATCCCACCCCAGCTCAATGAAGGCACCCACGGTATCACCCACGGTCTTGTAAGGCATGAGGTACTGACCATCCTGCACGAAGAAGTTCCCACTGCTCTTATCATACCAGAAGAAGAGTTCCCCATTCTGGTCGTAGTCAGCAGAGAGACCAGCGTTCCTCGCCAGCCAGCGAGTGAAGGAAGAGGACTTGAGGACTTCCAGTTTATCCTGCTCGTCTTCCCCTTCAAACATACCTGCGATAGTACGGGAGATAAGAGGGAGGAACATATTCACAAGGGCACCCATGATTGCGTTGGAAGCAATGGAACCCGTGAGCTTCTGAACGCCATCGAGGTAAAGAGTGAGTGCCTTACCCTTGCTACCTCTCTTCCATTCATAGCCAGCCGCAGTCATTTCTTCCAAGCCATAGCTGATGCTGTAGGGCATACTCTGCCACGTGTGGTAGACGAAGGAGAAGAACGGCATCCCAAGAATGGAGACGTTGTTCACCCAGTCGGGAGTTCTCGCACCCGTGGGGAGCAGGTTCTTCACCCGGTCAGCCGCACGACGTTCCTTGTATTGAGCAAGGTCCTTCTTAGCTTCTGCTTCCAGAAGGTCCACCATGCGGGGGGCCAGAGCCTGGCCTCGGGACTTCCGGTAGTGGGCTTCCTTAAGCTCGGCTTCAACAACCTTGTCCACCTTGTAGGTTTCCGTATTGAACAGGATTACCTTCGCCAGAATATCGGGAATGCTATACGCTTCTGCCATGACTTCCATGGGCTTGACGAATGTCCAGTTCAGGATTCCTTTCGTCCGGTTCCACACTCTCTTAGCGAGCTTCTCGTCCCCACCGACCTCTTCGAGGATGCTACTGAATAGGGCTTGGTCCTCAACGCTCGTAACGGGCGCATCGACCGCTTCGTGCAATAAGCCCTTCTTCCACGCTTCGCGCATGAAGTTAGCGGCACCCGCATCCATAAGCCCCAAGGACTGGAACTTTTTCAGCTTCTTCTGCAACCTGTCTTCGGCCTGAACCGTAGCTTCCGAGTTGGCAAGCTTGGACAAACCAAGGTCCCCTGCTCCTGAAAGAACACTGGCGATTGCAAAGTCCCGAATGATTTCCTGAACTTCCATGTAGCCGTTGATAGTACCCCTGTCCGTAGGCAGGGCACCAGCGTTCAAGCTCTGGCCTACCGTACCAGCCATGTTACGAAGGGTAGCGGAAGGAGATTTGATTAGAGTAAGCATGGAGACAAAGCCACCCATCTTGCGAAGGCCTTGCAAGTCATTCTTCCAATACTTCACCAGTTCATTTCCCATCTTGTCCCCTGCTTCCAGAACCCCGTTGCTGGGGGCAAAGGTTTTGTAGAGGGCAAGAGCCGTTTCCCTGTCAGCGAACATGCCGTTGAGAGGAGAGTTCTTGTCAGCGAATTCCAGAACAATGTCCTTCTCACGGTCCTTTTCCGGCGCAACTACCTTGTGCTTAATGAGAGAGGTAGTGATGTCCTTATTGATTACCTGATTCACATACGTTCTGGACTGTGCGGCCAGAGTATTCTGGATAGTACCGAAGGCATCCTCAATATTGCTGTAACCGCGCATGCCGAGGATTTGAAGTTCACTGTCCATCAGGTTCTTTCGCATGGCAAGAATGTTTTCATCATTCCTGTTCTTGCTCAGAGTTTCCCGGAACACCTTCTTGGCTTCGGCAATCAGGCCATCAGCAACATCTCCATCAGCCAGCAGTCCCATGTCACGGGGGTTGATGGCGACCCCTTCACCGTTCCTCTTCATTTCAAGAGCGGCGCAGGTGCGGATGTAGTTGATAGTATTCTTCACCCGGGTACGAAGGTTCTCGTCCTTGCTACCCATGATACGGGCGACTACCGTCTTGTCCACATAGGGAATGTCCAGAGCAGAAACAATCTGTTCTCCGCTGTCCAATCCCATCAGGAAAGAGCGGAGGTCCCCTTCACCCTGTCCCATGCTGGTCAGAACATAGTTGTCCAGAGCGATGTTCTTCATGTTCTCTTTAGCCTTGCGGATAGAAGCCTGTACCTTGCTCCGTTCACCAATGGGAAGGGAACGAAGGTGCCTGTCCAGTTCGCTGGCCTTGTAGAGCATGCGAGCAAGGGAGACATCACCTCTCTTCATCAGGGCGACTTCATCCCACTTGCCAGCTTCGATGGCCTTGAGTGCACTTTCCTTCAAGGCTTCGCCTTCCAGCATGTAGTCATTCACTTCACCCCACACTTCCTTGCCTTCAAAGCCATGATATTCACGGCCCTCAAATCCAAGGGTGTCAGCCACGGAAGCCATGGCATACAGGTTGGCAATGAGCTGGGACGTACCTTCATTGTACCGGGAGATGTTTTCCCGCATGTAGGATTGGATGGCATCGTTCAACATGGTGGTGAGCAGGTTGAACTCCGGCTTCGCCTTTCCATGGTTGTCGATTACTTCCATCATGGCCTTAGCGTAGACCTGACCGTTCTTGCCCGTGGCACTGAAAGTACGGGTAAGGTAGGAGAAGTCTTTCACCTTCGTTCCCAGTTCAACCGCTCCACGCCTATGTGCAATATTTACAGCATTGTTGGCGATAGTGCGTCGTGCATCATCCAGTAGAGCCATGAGCCGCTTGCCGAAAGGCTGGGACAGAATTACCTTACGGCTTTCTTCCCGCTTCAAACCATACTCGTTTCTCTTACGGAGGCGTTCAGCTTCAAGGGCTTGGTTGCGTTCAACCCAGATGGAACCCGGACTTACCCAGTGACCATCCTTGCCCATGCCACCACGATGGGTGAGAGCCTTGTAGTTTTCCTCCGCGAGGGCTATAGCCTTTCGCCTGTCTTCCCGGGCCTTGGCAATATCCTTCGCCGCACGAACAGCCTCTACGTCTTTCTTGAGCAGGGCCATACGGTTAGCGGAGATGACCAAGGTGATGATGCTTTCGAGGTCGTCAACGCTACCCACTCCTTCCAGACCACCGAGGGAAACAAGGCCCTCTAAAATCTGCTTGGAGTCTTTGTACGTAGCGGACAGTTCTTCCGCAATGGCCTTAAGGGCCGCATCGTACATAGCGTTCACTTCGGACTTGACGCTTTCGTCAACCGTACCGTAAACATTCTGGAAAGCAGGAGTAAGTTTCTCCTGTGCTTGACGGAATTGTTCAGCCGCTACAGCCATAGGATTGTCCGTAGCAACCACAGGGGTTTCCTTCGCCACCTTGCTCGCCTGAACGATAGCGGCTTTAACAGCGTTGAGGGCTTCCGTTCCCATGAGAACCTTGGCCGCTCCTTCCGCTCTAGCTATAGCGGTCTTTCTTTCCGCAACGAACTTGGCGAACTTATCGTTCGCGGCGTTCACTTCGGCATCAAGACCAGCCTTCGCCTTGTCCATCTTCGTCTGAGTTTCAGCGAAGATTCGACGTACAACCTTGGGGTCCATAGCGTTACCAATGTCGCCAGTGTAATCTACAATGGCCTGAATGACCTTGGACTTAGCGTTGGCTTCCATGTTCTTGGTACTGCTTCGTACGAAGCGTTTGATTCGTTCGCTTCGTACGTTAAGCTGACCGATGGAGCTAAGGTAATTGCTTACGAACTCCTTGGCCTTCTTGCTGTTGCGGGAATCGAACGTGTAACCGCCTTTCTTCTTGGCCGCCCGGACGATTGCCTTCCCTGCTCCAATAAAGTTCTGAGCATTGCTGAACAGGGCAGGGTCAACACCACGTGTAGTAATGAAGACGTTCTCCGTATCTACCTCGTTCACCTTATAGTCAATCAGTTTCGGAGTAACGATAGGAGCACGGGTGGGGTCAGACAGGGTTCCCGGTTCAGCAACGATAGCCATGGAGTTGGTAGGCGAAACCGTACCCTTCACAGGCTTGGAGCTTTTCAGGACGCTACGGATAGCATTGAGGAGGTTGGCAACAATGCGGGTGAACTTACCCTTACCAATAAGGTTGATGCGGGCAAGATTCTCCGGGTTGCTCCATCCTTCCAGTTCAGCGTCAAATGGAATCACACCTTCTGCTACCACCTGCCCCATGATGGGATTGGTGAGAACGTTAGGGAGGAATTCCCTGCTGGTATCTAGCAGGTCTTCGCTTTCCTTGGCAAACAGAGCGTATTCCATTTCTGCTACGAACTGGTCAATGGTAATATTGTCCATGTCCGTAACTGCTGTACGCTTAATACGTTCAACTTCCTTCTTGATGTTGGACCAGTTGGAGCGTATCGTTTCTTCGATGTCCGCTACACGCTGGGCATAGTCAGGATTGGTGGAACGAAGGTGGTTGTCCAGAACGTGGGAAAGTTCATGCAGGATAACTTCCCCTACACTCGTTTCCGGGTTAGCCGCACTGGCGTTGATGGCAATGTACTGCGCCTTGCTTTCAGGGTCCACCTGCGTCAGGCCAGCGATATTGCTGTCAGCGTTGATGCTGGTAATGTTCACCGGAATCCCGGCTTCTTCAATCAGGCCAACGATGGTTTCGATACCAGTACGAACCCCTTCGTTTTCTTCAACCAGAAGAATGTCGTCAACGGCATCCTGAATCGGCAGGGAGTCTTCACCAATAGCGGCATAGACATCAGCGGCCCAGTCACTATCTCTAACGGGGGCTTCCACGTTGTAGTCCTTCCACACGCTCTTGTCCGTGAGCAGGGCGTTTGCCTCATTCACTTCCGTCTTGCCTTCGAGGTTGATAGCAAGGGGAGCATCAGGACCAGTGAGGTTAGAAACCGTGATAAGCCTGCGAACAGTAGCCCGGTCAACTTCATCCCTACCTTCCGTAATGAAGTCAAACATGTCAGGGTCTTCCAGTTCCAAGTCCACAAGCACACTGCTTACCCCCTTCTGAATTTCTTCGTTAATCGGTTCGTTGGAGAGATACCAATCATTGAGTTGTTCAATAAACGGAACAGGGTTGGGAGCATTGTACCCGTAGTCACGGTCAACGTTCAGGCTTTCAGCAATGGCTGTTTCTTCCGTGGGGCGAGCAACTTCGGGAGCAGGAGCTTCAACGGTAGGAGCTTCTTCTGCTTCTTCCGTTACCACTTCCACCGTAGCCAGTTCATCCAGACCTTCGGGCAAAATTGCTTCACCAGCCGCTACGTCTACTTCAACAGCAGGCATCTTGGAAAGCTCGTTAATAGCGACACCAACCATTTCCTTCTGCTGGGGAGTAAGGGTATCATCCGTTGCCATGTGCTGGATAAACTCAAACTGCAACCGTGCCTTCCCGGCTTCGTCATCACCCAGCTTGTTCCAAGCCTCACCGAAGTTGTTCATTTCGACTCGTGCCCTTTCCGGGAGCTGGGCCATGATAGAAGCAGTGCTGTCCACCACCTGCTGGGTTTCTTCCCGGCCAGAATTGCGAAGGAGCTTAACTGCACTCTCTTGGCTAACGATAGCGTCGTCAGCAATTTCACTGCTCCTTTCAAGCTGTGCTTCGAGAGCCTGAACAAAGGCACCGCTTACACTGGAATCTTCCTTACGGGATTCTTCAAGGCTACTTGCAAGGAGACCCTGTGCTTCGAGAGCCTTCTCCCTCCTTGCCTGAATTTCAGCAGGGGAGGTAGCCATACGCTGAATAGCAAGACCCATCTCGCCACCCATGGCACCGAGAATGAATATCTTGCTTGCGGCTTCCAGCACATCCCTTTCACTGGCAATGTCTTCTTCCCGAATTTGACCGTTCTGCACAGCCGTTTCCCAACCCCATTGCAGGGCTTCGTCAGCCAGTTCTTCAACACCACCTTCAACAGCAGAAGCGGAGATACGCCCCAACTGCTTGGCGATAGACATGACCTGTGCTCTTCCGGGAAGCTGTCGAACAACGGACCAATCCAGAAGACCGGGACCTTCAAGACTCTTTTCAAGCTTGGAGATAGCAGAGCCAGTAGGCTTGACACCTAAAGACTTGCGAACCATGCGAACCCAACCAGCCCTGTTATTGAGCAGGGTAGAGGTGATACCGTAAGCAACAGCCGCAACAGAACCCTTCGTGGTGGCTACGTTCTGAGCCATTTCCATCTTGGTTCTTTCCGGGAGGCTGGCGGTTTCAGGATTCTTGTTCAGCTCTTCCATGGCCCGGTTGTAACTGGCAGGGGCAACGTTCTTGAACGTATCGCTTGCCGCATCGCCGAACACCTTGGCATTCACAGCAGAGCTGGTAAAGAAGTTGGGGTGACGGAGAGCAAACCTCTCAGCACCTCCACCAAGCTTAGAGACAATCTGCCCGGCACGGAACATGTTTTGAGTAGTAGCCTTGAGAGCAAGGTTCTTACCCCAAACCTGAACACCCTTGACAAAAGCGTTGGCTCCTCGTCCTACGCCACCAGTAGCTACGGTTTCACCAATCTGACCAGCGAGGTTCATAATCTCTGCACCCCAGTCAGCCATGGCACCGGAACGTTGGAGAATAGCCTGAGTAGACTGTTCTCCCTTGGCAAGGTTGGACCAGAGGGACTGATACTTGGGAATGTCCCTGTTGGCAAGACCGATAGCGGAAGCGGCTTCGTTGGTGAGGTTGGCTACCGTATATCCTGCGCTCTTCCAGCGGGCCATGGTCTTAGCCGTGGCACCCATGAGAGCAAGGATAACTTGGCTGTCCTTTTCATTAGCAACGAAGTCCTGAATGATTTGCGCATCTTCCTTCCCTTGAGCCTTGCCCTGAGCATAGAAGTCTCGGAAGTCATCATACGGCCCCATCTTCGCCAGCTTCATGGCGAGTTCGTTACCAAGCAGGTCACTCTTAATCAGTTCTTCAACTGCGGCGTACTGGTCTTTCAGCATGTCTACCGTCAGAGCGGCCTGCTCCTTGGCAACACGGATTAAACCATCTCTCCACTTGTTCACGGTCGCTTCGTCCGCACCGTCCGCAATGGCCTTGTCGGCACTACGGTTGATTAAGTCCGTGTCGTACACTGCGAGAGGGTTAGAGTCAGCGGTAGCGTTAGCTACCATCTTCTTGCTCACCGGGTCCCAAGCCATGATGGTATTGGTCTCGTCGCTATCCAGCAGGTTCCCCTGCTTGAGAGGAAGCACAAGAGAATCCAAGTACGTGTCCAAGCTTACACCCAGTTCTTCCGCTTTCTGCCTTGCGGCAATGCGGTCCACACGGAAGTCTCCACCAAGTTGGTTCCCGTTTTCGTCGAACAGGGCATAGACAGATTCGTTACCCCTGCTCTCCCACTTGCCGAGATTGAGAGGCTTGTCATACCCGAGCCCCATGCCAAGCCCCAAAGCCTGACCAGCGGTGCTCTGGTAATTGGAGACAGCCGCACGGGCAACGGTAGATACGTCGTTGTCCTGAGCTTCACGAAGGTATTTCTTGGCAATGCCGGAAACACCAACAGAGGCTACAGTTCCTTCGTCTAGACCAAGAGAGGACAGGTGCTCGTTAATGGCATCCTTCTCTGCCTTCTGGTAGTCACTTTCTACAAGGGCCTGACGTTCCTGCGCAATCTGGGTAGTTCGAGCAAGGATGCTCTCCCGTACACTTTCGGGTACATCGTTTGCATAGACTTCTTCAAGGGCATTTCGAGCAAGGGAACTTTCATCGTCAAGTTCGTTGCGTACATCAGCATACGTAACGCCCGGAGCGTTCGTAGCGATTGAAGTGGCCAGCTTGTCCTTTAGCTCGCGAGCCTTACGGTACGGAGCAAGAGCTTCTTCTCGCTCAGCTCCTTCCACTTGGGCGTTGCGGGCGTTGAGTTCGATAAGTGCGCTGGGATTTTGAAGGAAGAACCGGGCCGTCTCGTCAAGTACAAAATTGACAAGATTAGAAGAGTCTCCAGAACTTCCCTCTTCTCCCTCCCCCAACGGCTTGGCCCCTTCTACTTGCGGAGCCTCCCCATCCTCTTGACGTGCTGGTAACGGGAACTTTTCCCCCGCCTTGCTGTATGCTTCGTAGGTTCTTCGGTCTTGTCGTCGGATGTTTTGGACAAGATTGGTGAGGGATTCAACGTCGGGGATAAGGTAGCTGAGGTCTTTGGTACGTCCTTGTTCACGGGTAGTAATGGATTTGATGTTGTTGATGATAGCACGGGCGATGTTTTCGCTTTTCATATTCTCCTTGCTGGGAGAATTCACAGCGTCAATAAATCGTTCGTCAACAACAAGCTTACCATCGGGGCTTTGAGCAACGCCCCAGTTGGACTTGGAGAGAATACGGGAGACCTGCTGGTCAGGAGAGAGGTTCCACATCTTGGCCTTCTCGTCATCCTTCACACGTTCGGAAGACAGGACAAGAGAGGCACCAAAGTTTTCTACAGAGCTACGAACTTTGCTAAGCTCACCTACATCATTAGCCTTAAACTTTTCAACATCAAAAAGTTCTTCCGGCTTCGTAGAGGAAAGGTACTCGTCAAGGGCCACTCGGTTTTCAATACCGATTCTACGGCCCGGGGCAACAGTACCAAGATACTGTCCAAGCTTTTTATCCTGCTTCTCTACTTCTTTTTCGTAGTCTGATTTCGCCTGTTCAGCAAGTCTACGCTGGCGGTCTTCGCGGCTCTCTTCCCATTTAACATCACTGCGTCCCTGTTCTATTTCGGTACGCCCGGCCTTCTCAGCATCTTCAAAAGCCTTGTTAAAGGAACTCAGGAATTCAGCATCCTCCTCCAAGGGAACAAGCTTAGCTTCCTGCTCCCTTTTCTGGCGGCCTTCTTCCCACTTAATTTGACTCTGCTGTCTCCGCAGGTCCTTGTAATACTCCGCTTCCGGGTCTGTCGGACGGAAGCTCTCGAAGTTTAGTGGTTGGTTGTTAGGCATAACTAGTTTGTTATAGTACGTTTTCCCCTTCTTGTAAATAAAAAAGAAGGGTGCAACCCTTTCAGGTCACACCCCCTTTGTATCATAGGTAGTTCTTTTGTCAAGGACTAAAAACCTAACTGCATTTCAATACCCCTGTACTGGGGTTGACGGAGAACTTCTCTCCATAACTGCAACTGGTAAGCCTTCGGATTCGTCCGCTTGAGTTGTCGAAGCTGTTCTGCTTGAGTTCCAGCGATTCCTCTAGCCTTTCGGATATGAGGAGCCTGCCTTTCTTCCGTCCTCGCTTGAGATTGCAACTGCTTTTCAAGGGTCCTAATATCCTTGTCCAGCATCCTCCCATACCTTTCCTTAAGCTTGGGGTCGTTTCTAATCTGGTTCACAATCAGATAACCCCTTGCCATTTCCCGGTCTTCCGGGTTAGCGGTTCTACTCGTAGCCACCCTAGTAAAGTAATCCAAATCCCTTTGGTGAGAAGGAGTATTAGTTCTTGTAGGCACACCTCCTATTGTCGGTACTAGCTGGGTAGTAGCAGGGGCCTGTTGGGTAGTAGCCTGTTGGGTAGTAGCCTGTTGGGTAGCCGGAGCCTGACCAAGCCTTTCTGCCGCCTGCCCTGTCTTCGCCATCCTGAGACGGTAGTCAGAAACCATCTGTTGAATTTGGCCTTCATTAAGTTTGCTCCAATCCCTCCCCTGTTTCTTAGCGAGGTTCTGCAACCTCTCAACAATAGTGGAATCATCCAGAGCAATGGCATCAGCTTGCTTCTGTCTCTGCATCTGCTGGTTGGGGACAGGGGTAGGAATGCGATACCTCCCCTGCTCAAACCCAGACATATCCGCTCTATCTTGAGCAGTGAGAGGCTGGCTTATCCCCTGCTGGTAGGCTTGTCTTTGTCTTTGGGCGTATTCTGCTGTATTAGGATTGACAGCATTGGAAAATAGCCGCTTATCAGATTCGGACTGTAGCTCATGTGTTCCAGACATAAACTGGTATTTAGCTTCATCAACCAGTGCTCTTTGACTCGGGGATAATTTTCCGGGGTCTTTTGCATAGTCTTCGAGTTGTTTTCTGTCAAGTCCAAAAATGTAATCTCTGTCCTGCTTATCCGCATTCTGGTCTACATTCAGCGGTTGTCTCGGGGGACTCCCGGCAGGCCTAGTAGGCACAGGATTCGAGGGTTGCTGAATACCCACATTGCTATTTTGCTGAGCAATAGGGGCAAGCTGTTCAGGTGTAGGTACTTTACCGGGGTCATTGTTGGTGGTAGGACGGATAGGTACGTTGGGGTTTGAAGCAGGGGAAACATCTTCCATCACTGCTTGCCTGTTTCTTTTTCCAGAAGCTACCTTCGTAGCGGGGTCGTCTTTTGCTTTAGGATTCTCAGCCATAGCGGGTTACATTGGACAAGTGAAGTTCGGTTGATTCGTGCCTAGGTTCTGCACAATACGGGGAGTAATAAGCGTACCTTGACGGGTCTTCCTCAGGCTATCGTTCAAGGTCTTAACGGCAATGGAGTAGTAGTCCAGAGCTTGAGCGGTGTTACCCAGTTCCATGAACCGGACATACAGAAGCATGGACTTGAAGGCAGGATAACAGTTCGGAATAACAGTGAGGTCGTCAGACCAATAGTTATCATCTCTGATATTCCCGCTGAGGGGAGCAAGGGAAATCTGCATATAAACCGTGAGGTCGTCCCCTACCAGAGAAGGGGAATCTCCCTCTTGTCTGGCGTGTTCCCCGTTCATCACCTTATACTTCCTCAGCCCATTCTCGTCAATACCCATGTCCACAAGCAAGGGGTAGGCATATCCGTGGGTACTACCAGAGACAGGATTGAAGGAGAATAGTGAGATGATAGTGTACTGCCTTCCACTACCAGTGCGAGCAAGGAGAATAGAGTCCTCTCCGTTCTGTAGCGTTATCTCGTCCCCAGCGTTCGCAACGGTCTCAACGCGCTGAATGTACGAATCGAGCGTTACGGTCGCTTCGTTAATGAGAAGGTTCTGTGCTTCTTTGAGCATTCTACGGAATTCGTATTCTGCCCCAGTGGGGATTTCCCCCATGACAAGCGGCATTAGCTCGTCACGGAGGTTCCCGTATTTCAGATTGATTGTCGATTGAATAGGCATGGTTTATGCAGGAGGATTGATGGTGACTTTTCTGGCGAGGATGCCTACGCCATGGTTCTGTACATAGACCATGGTGACGGGCTTCCATCTGGTGTGGGTTGTTCCCGGCCAAGTGTAGTTAGTATTTCCGCTAACCCACTTAGCATCATTGTTCCCCACCGTAACAGCGATGTTAATCTGCGGGTGAAGGCACGCAGGGAAGTTGCAGGTGACAAGGGGAGACTGGAAGGAACCACTGTTCGTAGTGTACTGTACGTCCACACCGAGACCCCAGCCTGCCGGGAGGGTTCTATTGGGACTATAAACCTCCTCAACGATGGCAGTGCAGGGGCCGGAGTACCCATTCCTTTCCATCAGGGAGTTCACGAAGTAGGCCCCACCTTCCTGTCCGTTGAGAGCAGGGCGGGTATTCCAAGCGTAGATACCGAAATTGCCGAGCACGGGAGGGAAGGAGAAGTTCTCCACGGTGGTATACTTGCGGTAGTACCCTTGTCCCGGGAGTTGCATGTAACTGTCCACGGCGAAACAGGGGTTCACGAATTGCCTTACGACCAAGGTGGGCACCTCGTCCGTTTCGGTCACTTCGTACACGTTGCCCTTTAATACGGCAAGCTGAACGGCAAACTGGAACACTCCATTAATGTCCTTGTTCCGGGTAACGGTGATGTTCTTGAGGAACTTCCCACGGAAAACGTAGTTACCGGAGGTGTATTCCCCCTCTTCCCCTTGCTCGGTAGAAACCTCAATCCCTTCGGCCTTCTGGCTGGTGTTGTTGATTGTAAGTCCCACCTTGGCAACTTCCTTACTATTCATATTGATAAGGATAGTTTGGTTGCCGGACAAGTCTCCACCCCAGTCAGAGCAGACGATATTCATGTAGAGGATTCCATCCTTCACATAAAGGACCGGGGTAATGTTGCTAGGTTTAGGAGCACCGTAGGTGAACTTGACCTTGCTGGAATAATATTCTGCTTGACTAATGGACTCGATAGGGTTTTCTCCCATGGGCAAGATGTCCATGGGTTGGCCTACAAGGTTGCTACCCCACGCCTTGGCGTAAGAGGCAGTAGCCATTTCTAGCTTGTACATCCCATCATCAGAGAACCAAGGACCATCAGGGTTAGGGGCATCGTAGTTATTTTCCCATGCCCAGTTCCCGGGTCCCGGGCTGGTTTCGTCAGGGTAGGATTGAATCAGGGGCATCGTATAAACGTTCTTGCCCTTGTACTTCAATGCGATAGAGGCTACGCGAGAACCAGATGCAGGACCTTCCTGAACAAATTCGATGGGGGTGCCTATAAGTCCCCGAGTATCAGAACCTGTACCAACAGCCAGATTTCCCCCAATCGTCATCCATTCGACCTGATAAGGTCCGCTTTGGGTTACACTAAAATCGGAGAGATTAAGAGGAAGAGGAGTGAAGGTATTGTCAGGAACTTCGTAAGGAACTTCTCTCTTGCTGGGTTTAGGACGACGAACGTAGTAGGTATTCCCCAAGGCATCTACCTCCTTAGTGAATCCTTCCTTCTCGTAGTTAGCAATGAAGTCCAGTGTAGGTTCCTTGACCAGAACTCGTCTCACTGGGAACACGTTCCCCGTAAGCTGGTCAACTTGGCTCTCCCACAATTCATCCACCGTTTCATAGGTGGTGCAAGTGGTAACGGTTTCCTTCTGGCTATGTCCTTCTCTTACAACAACGTCAGTACTAGTGGACCACTTACTGCATTCCTTGCCCGGGGCAACTACAGGAGGGAGGTCTCCGTTTGCACCCCAGTCAACATTCTGGCTCGTGGTCTTAGTAGTATTTACGCAACGAACAAAGGCAGAGGGAGGATTACAACAATCTCCGCTTTCAGTCTCACCCTTGCTGTTAATGACAATGTTGCTGAAAGACTTAATCATCCCCGTGATAATGTACAGTTGGAGAGCAGGGAAAGAACCCTTGTCCCAACCGTCATTAAATGGGGTGACATCCAGAGCTTCTTGTGGCATGTAGGGAACCTGAGCATCAAACTCGTTGGTTCCGTTTTCCGGGAACCCCCACACTTCTCTGCTCCACCTCTGTGCATTCTGTGCCCTCCATTTCCCTACATCACCGGGACCACCTTCATCAAACACCGTTTGACCAGCAGTCCATTGGGACACAGGAATAAGTTCCTTGACCACAGGACCGGGCATTGTTTTGTAGAACCGAACAATGCGAACAAAAATCTTGTTCAGGTAATCCTCTTCAAAAGGAACCTGCTCTTCATGTACAAGCTGGGCATCGAAGCCAGTGTACTTGTGGTTACTTTCATAGTCCGGGTCCAAGTCCACATTGCTCGGGTCAAAGCTACCAATAGCAGGGGAGACTGGAACCTCACTGCGGAGGTACACGAAGGTTCGCTGAATATCATGGAACGTTTTCAGTTCATCTTCTGGCTGGGTTCCGTTAAAGAACTTCCCGTCAGTACCCGTAGTGTTCAGCGTGTAACCATCCCTGTCCTTCTTGTGGGACATGATGTTGTACCTATACTGTTCCACCGGAGGAACCACGTAGAAGAACCTGTAGATGTTCTTCGTGTCTTGGGTCTGTACAGGTTCAATGTGGGTGAGCACCGCCGCCCGCATGCCTTCCGTCAATCCCATGGCTAGTCCAGACTTAGGTTGGAACTTGGAGCCAAGAACATACTTAGGAAGCTGGTTTGGCGTAACCTGTTCGTCCACATAGAACATCAGGTTTTTTAGAATAGGATTGGGGAAAGACAAAACAGGCTCAAGCCCCAGAGCAGTATTATGCTGGAAGGGTTGAGCACTCCTGTCAGTAGCCCCTATGGGGACGCTGGGTTGTCCCGGCCTGACTGCTGGTGTGTTAAATTGCGGCATTTTCCGTTTTAGTTAGAATGCTAAAGGGTGGAATAAAAACTACGGCTATTGTACCGAAGAGGTTAAGATGTTTAGCACAGCCACAGGGGATTGTCAACTCTTGTTTTCTGTAATACTTCATACCTGTAACGGTATCTTCCAAGAACCCCTTGACCACCTTAATGATACGTTCATGTTTGTCCGTATAGACTGGCGGTAATTCTCCGTGGGCACGCATAAGAATTCCACTGCTCGTCTTATTACTCCCCATGTAGAAAAGAGAAATTCCATTCTCGTCAGTTATCCATTCACCTTCTGGAAGTTCCGTAACAATCTCCACCATATTGTGCATGTTCCAAAAAGGGAGAAGACCAAACCTTCGCACGTTTGAATGAATGGAGTTTCTTTCTTTTCTAAACTGTTCGAGCAAGGTACTGGTTTCATCCAGCACCTTTTTCTCTTTATGAAATATTCTTTTTAACTTGGAGTACATGGGAGTGGGAGCATAGTCTTTCAATCTCGGTTCAGCCTGATTAGGTAGTCCAGCTTTTCATTCAGCTTCGCCAGTGCTGTTCCTACCTCGTGTATAGCTTGTACAGATTCTTTTGTCAATTCAATAAATTGTTCGTCCTTCTTGAGCGTCTGAACCATACGCTGGGACAAATATTTATAGGCTAGCCTAACTCCAACAATAATGGTAATCAAAACCACCGCCGCAAAGGGTGTGGCTTCGGAGACAATCTTGTCGTAAAGACTCAAACCTTGGGGGCTTACTTGAGCAATGACGTAATGTTGAAGAGGAGAGAACATGACATAGACTTCTATACTAAAAAAGGGAGTACACTTTTTCGTTCGTGTACTCCCTAAGTTACAGGGGGAAAATGGCTAAGAGTAATATAGACTATCCTACCAATTCAGGTCAAGGAAATTCTCAGCAATCTTTTCATCCTCTGTCCATCTACGTTCCCAACCCTTTTTGAAGGTGCCATTCTTGTACTGGCGAAGGGACTTGTAGTAGGCTTGAATCTTGAGATTGAATTGAAGGAGAACCTTTTTCTCCCCGTACTCCGTTAAAACATCCCCTAAAGCTTTAGCCGTATTCTTCCCCCACTTGCCATCAGTAGCAATGGGAGATTGAAGGAATGTGTTGAGGGCACGTTGCAGGCATTTGATAGAAGCAGAGATACCTGCATTGAAAGCGAAGGAGCGGAACCTGTATTGAATAGCATGGCAATCCAAAAATTCCATTTCTGCTTCAATACTCTCCGTGATAGATTTTTCATCTATGGAGTGAATCATGCTACTCCATGCAGACTGCCTCCTTCCTGCTTCAATCTCCTTTCGGATAAAATCCACAACTTCGGGTTCATAGCCGTCACTCAACCCAGCAACCTCCCATTTACCTCCACGGTCTGCGGCAGGGAGCCTGTGTACTCGCATAGTATTGGGGTCAACACACTTGGGGTCTTCAAGGTTAACGATGTTCAGGACCATGCAACGAACTAGCAGAGGGTAACTAGAACGGTTCTTCTCAGGGTCGAGCAAGTCACTTGCATTAAACCTATCCCTCTCCTTCTCCTTCTCTTCGGTTTCCAGTCCCAGTTTTGAGGCAATGGCTTTGGCGGTGTTAATCCCGTAGATACCATCTGCGGTTACACCGACACTATCTTGAATTAGCTTGGTAATTTGGTTTAAGTTCATGATAATAAATTGTCAACGTGACATTCAGCGATTTCCCACTCAAAGCTCATAAGATGCTTGTAGTCAGGATAGAATTCAGATTCTTCGTTCAAGGCATATCGCTTTCCCTTAATGATGCAGGTGCACATACCTTCACGAACTTCCGAGCAAGGGGAGAGAAACTGGAAAATCCAATCATCTCCTTCTCCTCCTTTTTCTTCACGTCCCCTCCAAGCTTCTCCGTCTTCTTCCTCTTCTTCATCCACAAGGCAACGGATGATAAGCCAGTTGTCTCCCATCGTAGGGAGCTTGGCCGCCATTCCAATCCTCATGGATTCCAGAGCTACACCGAAGGGCAACTTCGTATCACTTTTATAATGAAAAAGGTAGAACCAAACATCTTCCCCACCTTTCCTGTTTGCTTCTTTAATAAGCTGAGGAATATATTTCCGGGAGATGTTCTTGGTGAAATTGGAGTCGTTAGAGCAGATTCCTACCCCATTGTCTTGTGGGAAGAGAATGTTAGGCATACTGGTGGAGTACTTTGAGAAAGGGTTCAATATCTTCCTTGAAACTAGCAACGATGTTTCTAAGAGCAGGGATGGGAGCATTCTCTTCCATGGTCTGAACAGTCAGTTCATACGCGCTCTCGAACAGGTGCAAAGAGGACGAAGTGTCCTTATCGTACAAGATGGGCTTAATGTCCATATCGACTTCCTCATACGTAATGTACGGTAAGGACGCTTCGATAAACTTGTCGATGTAATCATCAAAGATTTCCGTAATTTCATCGTACTTAGTATGATGAAAGCCAGAAGCTGTACCGTAGTGGCACAGCCGGATTATGTTCCGGCAATAGAGTAATGTGTGAATGTTAACGTACATTGTGGTAACATTTTAGAATGTTAATGAGTTCGTTATGAATACGAACGTTTACGGTCAGAGCTTGGAAGACTCCATTAGTAGTGTCCTTGATGGAGATAGTTACATCCATGTAGGGATAGTCCCCTAACCAAGTGTACAGGTCCGGGAGGACATTGCCTAGCGTAAACTGACCATTGGTGATGGAGTATATACCGTTCTCAACATTGCATGACAGTGGGGGAAGTTGAGCCTTCACCGTCTTGCCTCGCCTATTGAATACGACTACTTCCAAAATGGAGGCGGGGTCAATGCTCGTAATCCCACAGTTGTGTACATGCAGGTTAAATGGGTATACGGAATCGGGAGAAGACATGACAAGCTGGGGGTCCGCTATCCCCCATGGGGTAGGAACCATTGCGTCAATCTGCTCGCTCTGCTGGGGAGTAATCCATCTGGCCTCCCCTAAGTCATAGTGTAAGTCGGACCAATCCATGAGCGTATTTTAGGACCTAAGTACTCCTCTGTCAACAAATCCCTTCTTCTTGTGAATGAAGTAATAGTGATTATTGTATTCAACGGTAAAGTACCCTTGGAACCCCTCCGTTGAAGTCCCCTTCCATGCGAAGTCTTCCTTACAAGAAATGAAAAGAGTAAGGCGGCATTTGTCTTCTTCGTGACTGTACTCCACTCCTTCGGGAGATACCTCATAATAGAGTTTCCATTCTTCATCCCCACACAGGTCTATAACTTCAAACACCCACAGATAACCGTTAGGGTGTACTACGGAAACCAGACTCTTCCCTGAGTCTACATCGTAATGGTACTTAACACCTCCCTTAGGGAATTTGAGAATGTCTCGGAATTCTTCAAGCACGGCTGAGGTATATCCCGAGAACTCATAGTTCTCTTCAAACCTCTTACACGCCTGCAAAAGTTCCTCAGAATTATATTCTTTGACAAGCCTGTCCAGCGTTTGAAGTGGAGCCTCTATCGTTTTGAATACTTCGGGAAGAACCCCGGAAAGATAGTCTACTGTCTTCTCATACTTCCTCTGGTCTTCTTCCTCCAAAGTTTTTTCTACAACTCTAAGGAAATAGGCAGAATTGGTTTTAAGTTCAGCTTGTGCGGCTTTTGCCTCCTCAAGAGAATCCACAGTGATAACTGCACGACACTCCGAGCGACAGACGGTAACTTTATACTTGCCACCTTCCGTTTCTTGAATACCCGGGCCGTAGGGGTATCTTTCCTGCTTGATGATTTCATCCACGTTTCGTTTAGTTTCTTCGTTCATGTTTAGTTGTCTACAATGATTGTTCCATTGGTAGTGTAAATGAGCTTCCCTTCTACTGTTCTTCCCAACAACCAGCCATCACCTGCATCATATTTGACAAGAGAATATGTCTTATTACCAATGTATAACGTAGCCTTCGGCTTCTCAACAATAGTCGAACCTTTGGTGTGGAAAGAGCAGACGATGATGGTTATTACCAGAAGAATGATTAAAACGACGATAGTCTTCATACAGGGAGATTGAAGCTAAAGCCCTTGGGGGTAGGAGCTTGGAATACATTCAAATTAAATGCGTAATTAACCATCGCACTTTGGACAGCTTCGTCAGCAAGGAATTCCTCACAAAGGATAGTGTATGAGCAGAACCTGTTGTGGTAGAGTTCACGGAAGCTACCGAAGGTAGATACAAGGTTGTCCACCGTATCTTCCACCAGCATGAGCTTATTGATGCCAATGACATCCGTGAAAGAAAAGATTCCGTCAAGGCTTTCTACTCCGCTTGCAACCATCTGGTGCGGGCAGGAAATAACCTCCCTCTGCATTTGCAGGAGGAAGTTGTGTTCCAGATAGGGCCTAGAGAGGTTGGTAAAGAAGATGCCATGCTTCCCTTTACCAAACTTCTCATAAGCCTTGCTCAGGAAATTGGTTGAATACTCCCCATCAGTATTGTAGGTAAGGATTCCGTAGTGTTCCCCGTAAGCCAGTGCTTCCAGATTGTCTCCAACAAGGACAATATCCTCAGGCTTTACCCCTACGTTTCGGAGGTAGTTGATGAAGAGGTGAAGAACCTTTGTGTCCCGGTCCTTGAAATCCACTCCTGCATAGGAGTTGACAGGAAGGAACACTTTGAATTCCCCATTGTCTATCCAGTTCGGTTTGTTTTCGTTCATGTGGGTTGACTGTAACATGAGTCAGATTTTTGTCAAGCTCTTTCTTTGAATTTTAATCCACTGAAATACTGCCTTGCAATATCCCCTGTGGCTCCTGCTTCCAAACTCCCTGCTGAACAGCACATTAGAATCTCGAAGCTGATGTTCCCCAAACTTTGCTGAATTGGAATAACAGAATATTCGAATGGTTTCATGTACTCCATGTTCACTATGTAAGTATAACTATTCTCAGGGTATTCACTAGATTCCTGCTTGGGATAATAGTTCGGGTAGATTTTGTAAATCCTGCCCATACTAGCATATCCATTCTTGGTTGTCCAAGCGGGAGGATTACCCTCCGTCAATCCACGAAGAACTTCCATATTGTGGAGTGTCATCAGGTAAGCCTTCCCGCTTCCTTCGTCTACAAACGGAACAGGATAAATAATGAAAGGAGTAGGAGATACAACGGCAACATCACTTACAGGGCCTTCATTATCAACAGCGAACCAGATAGCTCCCGTGTCGTTTGGTTGGAAATCTTTCCAAGCCAGCTTAGGGAGTCCGGTAGCATCCGAAAGAAAGTTCTTGTAGTAGGAGTTATATTGCCACCTGTAGTCCTCGATATTAGGCATACAGGCACCAGAATCCGAAGCAGAGAAAACACCGACACCATTCTCCAACGTAACAATGTCATTCATATCAAAGTTGTTACCCTTCTTATCAATCTCAAAACGGGCAGGTAGTTTTCTCTTAAACAGTCCACCACGTTGTGTAACCGTCGTACCAATTTCATCCTGCTCAATCCACCCCTTACCAATGTTGGGGGCTTCAATCGCCGCAAGATGGGTGAGGAAGGAGACGCATTCACCGAGGTTCTTGAATCTAAGTCCGGGAGTAAAGCCACCGCCTCCCTCTAGTATGGAAGAGGACAAGGTAATCACAAACCCTGTAGGGGATAGTGTAGAACCTGTACCTGTTCCGGGGAAACCAGAGGAAGGCTCATACAGTCCAAATTGGGCAGGGCCTCCAAGAATACTATCCTGAAAGGCTTGATACCTGTCCTTCTTTGAACTGAAAGGGGCTGTAGTATCTTGGACAACCACACTACCTCCCTCTCCTGTATAGCCGTAGGCCATTGGGTTAATAGCCAAAGAGGGAGGGTAATAGATTTGAGGATTGCTTTGATACGTAGAAATGTCTGGACGCTGGACAAAATCCTGTCCAGTCCATGAAAGGGAATTCCTGCCCATGTAACTCCGGGCAGGGTAAACTACTGGTGGTGGGGTGAAAGCCATTAGATTGCGGGGAAGTCGCTCATGCCATTGGAGCTACTCACATCTAGGAAGCAAGCCGCTCCGTGTTTAATCTCCTGCGTCGAAGCATCCTTTTCCCAATAACCGGGAATCCATACCTGTCTCAAACTGTGGAAAGTAATTTGGGTAACCTTGTGGGAGATGACCGATGTAGAACCTGAACCTGTTTTGGAGAATGTGAGCAGGGCAATTACCTGTCGGCTCCTGCCTTCACTAATCGTATCACTCAACATCTGCTGTACCATGAATCGCATGTCTTTATTGTTTCCCGTTGGTGCAGTGTACTTTGAGCATTGAAGAAGAGCTTGCTCCTTAACGGTCGTAGTGTAGTTATACCCATAGCGGTACTCAACGTACACAACGTACTTATCGCCATTCTGTACGTTCTGTAACGAACTGAGGGTAGCAGGAGTGATGGGAACGTTCTGGTACTTGTCGTTCATTACGGTCGCTCCGTTCGGGTCGCACGTGATGCGCGTCTGGCCCGTAGATGGGTTCAAGACTTCTACGCCAATCTTCCACTGGGAAGGTCCTCCCCCTTCACCGCCGATGACAAGAGCACCTGAATGCAACTGCTGGATATTCCCATTATCATCAATCCGAGCAAGCTCGAAGCTAAAGTCTGCACTTGAGTCCTTATTGAGCGATACGGACGATGCGGACCTGTCGGACGTTACGTTCAACCAGACCGTTTTGTTCGTAGGGTTCTGTCCAGCAGTGTGTCCTTTCACTGGGTTCCCGTCGACCGCTGAGTACGTTACGGAGCCTACCCGGGAAAGTTCTGTTCCCTCTACGATAAGACCCTGCGTGAACCGAAGCTGAGGCCAAGCACCATTACCCTTCGGGTTGTAGAATACCTTGAAATATTCCCCCGGGTTGTTGCGGAGGGCACCGATGTCTGCATCGATAAAGGGAGGCTGTGCCTGTATGTCTTCGCTCCCATAGATAGGTGTCTGAATAGCAGGCCACACCGTTCCGTCCATTCCATAATTGGAAACGTCCGGTAATGGGGGTAAAGAAATTGGGGCGGGGGGAATTTCCCCCTCGCCCTGATAACTTGTAACTGAATCTTTGTCAATCATTGTTACTTAGTCTGCTGAACAACCGGAGGCTGTTCCGTCTGCTCCATGTTCTGATAGATGGAAATGACTCCCGTTTCCGGGTCATATTCTGCAACTGCACCGGAGCAAGACTGTAACCCAAAAGCGGCGGCGATAGAAAGACCTGCTACGATAACAAGCTTCACGATTTCAACAATCTTGTTGTTAGCTCCGAACTTGGAAACGGTAGTTCCGATAACCTCGGCTACGACCTTTTCCTTATGTGCCAGAATGTAATCTGCTTGATTTACGAAGTCTTGAGTAGATTCTATAGGTTGCTTGTCAAAATCATCCTTGTAACCTGCCATTTGATACAGTTTAACTGCTAGCTTTTTAAGTTCGTCTTGCATGCTTGAAGTGTAGATTATTTGGATTAGTGTGTCAAGTCCGTTCTTCCGCTAAGGTCAATGCTTTCTGCAAACCAACCATAGCCCATATCCTCCAATTTTACCAGCATCTTTGTGGCGAGATTTCGAATTTGATACTGGGCATGTTTGTCCAGACGGAGTTTTAGGAAGTGCCGGAAGGAGCGCAGGTTGAAGGTGACAACGATTTGGGTTTTCGTATCATTGGGCAGTACACCCCTAGCCACTTCCGGTTTGAAGTTCATGAGGCCATCCTTTGCAATAGCGGCATCATAAGCAAGGGCACATGTGAGCATTGCATTACTCCAAGCCTCCCGTTGTTCGGGCGTAAGTCCTCCTTCTATTTCCGGGACAATGACTTGTAGCTTGTCATCATATCTGCAATACCTTTGACTCTCTTGACTATATGCAACCCCGATACGATGGCGTACAAGCTGGTGGGTTACAGCTCTGTTCGTAATGAGTGAAAAAGTGAAGCCGATATGTTCCAGTACACTCTCATGTCCTTTAGCGATAATTCGAAGCAGGAAATCTTTGTCGGAAGTTTTCCCCTCACTCTGGTAACAAACTCTTCCTGCCCTAGCGGCCCTACTAACCTGCAAGGCAATCTCTTGGGAGGTAGTCCACAGTTCGGCGTATTGTCTGATTTCTTTAACCATAGGACTTCCGTATAACATGTGAGGGAATACGTGTCAAGAACAAAAAGCCCCAGCAGATTTCTCTGCCGGGGCGAAGCGGATAGGTTACTTACAACCTTTTCCTTTACCTTTTCCTTTACCTTTCTTCATAGAATTTACTTTTTGAAGTAGTCAAAAAATGCGAAAGCTTCATCTCCCACAATAAGCAAGTCGGGATTATCTTCCTCCGTGAAAGTACGAATAGCTTCCGTTTCATCATGAACGGCTTCGAGCTGGAGCTTCACGGCCTTCTTGCCATCCTTCTTAGCAGGGAAGGCATGGATTTGGGAAGCTACCCAAGGTTGCTTGTCTCCTTGAATTGCAAGAGCAATCCCGGAGTAAACAGACTTTTGAGGTTCCGGGAGTTCGTCAAGACGCATCGTTGCAGGATAGGTCCATTCATCGGCCTTAGGTCCAATAAAGGAAATAGTGCCTTCAAAAGGTTTGAACTCTCCCTTTGCAACATTATCGTAAACAATGTGAATAAACATGGTGGGTTAATTAAGCGGTGGTAAGTTGTTTGTCTCCAATGTAGAATTTTCCGGTGTCCTGAGTGTGGTAGATGGTTCCGGGATTCTTTACAGCGATTCCGTCATATTCTGTTTGAGTAGTCTGAACGAACAAGACATATCTAGCGTCACACTCCCCTTGGGTAAGAAGTTTATCCTTAGCCATCAGGGGAGCACCGCCACTGGATTCAGGAGGAGTATAGATGTCAATATGTGCCCCTTGGTTCCCTAGTAGAGTAAGTTGGTTTGTGGATTGAGGGGTGATATTGATTTCTGGAGAACCATCTGTAGCTCCCAAACCAATGTGACCTTTGACTTTTACATGGCCACTAAGCGTAGCCAGCCCAGCAACAGTAATAGTGTTACCAAAGGTGACAGCATTGGTGAAAGAGGTGGGACCAGCAAAAGTAACTTGCTTTTTGAAATTAAGCTGGCCTAACGGTTCCATAGTAAATACAAGGTTATCGGGAACACTTCCTAAGTTATACTTATTGTAGAACTGAAGATAACCGTTGTTGCTGGTATACTGTAGATAACACCCATATCTTTCTACTGTCGCGTGGGTAATATCGAAAATCTTCGTAACTTGGTCTGGAGAAACTCTCTTGGTGAAAACAAGATTCGTAACGAACTCTCTTCCGGGTTCACCATTGATTACGAAATCACCTTCTTCTGTACCAGAGAGGTTTACTCTAGTTCCAAAGTAAGCAAGCCCTGTAGAAGGTATGGCTAGCCCTTTATTAAAGGTAGACAAATCTGCAACAGTGAGCGTGCTTGCCATGGTTACAGCACTGCTAAACGAAGAGCCTGTAAAGTATACGTGGTTGGAAAAAGCACAAGCACCACCAGAGCCAATACTTAAACCACCTCCGGTGCTTGGACCGATGTGAATATTCCCATCTACGCTTTGAGCTACTCTCATTGTCAGGCTAGGCCCAACAAAATTTAGAATATCTTTTTGCGTAGAAATCGTATGACTATCAAAGGTAACTGTCTCGTGTGCGGTTATAGCATACTGAAAATTAGTAGGTATAGCTACATCCAGATTAGTTGCATTACCACCTTCGATTACTGCCTTGCCTGCACCTGTGCCGTGGATTTTAAGAGCATTTTCTCCTTGTCCAAGAAGAATCTGCGCTTCATCCTTCATAGTCAACCCCGATACATTACTGAAACTCCACGTCCCAGTAACATTCGCATCTTGCGTGGGGTCGAAGCTACCGCCAGATGCTGAACCAAAATTTACCTTCTGAACAGTAAGAATGTACTTAACACCCTCAGGGGCAGAGAGGTGTACAATCGTCTTGGTGCTATCGGGAATAAACGGAAACTGAGCAGAACCTTGCTGAGCTTCTCGCATCACACTAGTCACCTTCGTACCGTTTACACCCATTATGTTGATAACAGGCTGAGTGGTACGGGGAGTGTCTACTTCCTGACCTTCTTCAACAACGCTAAGAGTGTATACGTCTCCGGGAGAAACTAGGGCAGAAATGTCATAATATCCAGAACCGACATAGCTTCCCTTATTGTACACAGTGAGAGCAGGGGCTGTGGGGTAATCAAACCCAAGTTCCCGGATAGCAATGGTAGCGTATTGGACAGCCGGAGCCTTACCTGTTACACGGAAATATAGTTCCAAATCTTTACCCTGTTCAAGATTGAGCATGGTAGAAACAACGTTGCCCAAGACAACGTAGTCTGGTTCCGTGATGTTGCTCCACTTCTCGTCCGTAGGTTCATTATTAACTACCTCAAGAACAACGTCTTGATAAGTAGAAGAAACTACCACGGCAGAATGGGAAAGCGTCGGAAGTTTGTAAGTGGCTCCTGCGGTAATGGGGTCACCTAATTTGTAATCTAAAATCTTAAAAGCCATAGTAAAAGAAAAGAGTTGGTGAGGCTAGGGGAACACAACGCTCCCCTAGCCTGTTAGATGTTAGCTGATAGGACCGAGGTAGGAGATAACCGCCTTGCCGGACCAACCGTTGGAGCCTGTGGCTGTCTTATACGTAGCAAGAATAAGGGGCTGACTGATAGCACCCGGAGCAGAGTAGATGATACTTCCGCGCATGTCGCGGACACCTTTCACAACGCCAGATTCAAGGGGAGCGGCGAACAGGGAACCTGTGTCATCCTTCACCCCAGCAACGTTGTCCAGAATGGGACTGCCACCGGAAGCAGTGAGGGTAGAGTCGAAAGCAGTAGCACCCTTGTCATGAATTTCCAAGTCCACACGGTACAGACCCTTCGGGCTACCCATGGGCAGGGAAATGTTGGTCTTGCCGTCACCCAGTTCGGACACTGCGGTCGGTACGCCCGTAACGGGCAGGATGGACGTAGCCTCCGTAATGGTGATTTCCGCATCTTCCGCACTATCCAGCCAGAGGTTGAGCTGTACGGTCTGAGCGGTTACCTGCACCGTGCCATCAACAGCGACAAGGGGAGGAAGAACAGTACCTCCTTCCCAAGCCATCTGGACCACATGGGGCACATTGCCCGATACGGCCACTTCGTACACTTTACCAACCGTGAGGCCAGTCTTCTTGTACAGGGTGTTGGGCTTGGCAGGAGAAACAAGGTCGACTGCGGCGGGAGCGGCAGTGGCCTGCTTTGCGGTGAGGGTGAGATTGGCACCAGTAGGAGCTTCTACTACAAGTCGAGCCGTGGTAGCAGTAGCGGTGAACTTGAAGGGAGCATTGTACAGGGCACCGGAGGCAAGAACCTTTGCTTGTTCATCCTTGTCTTCCGTGATTTCCAAGTTAACGAACTTGTCGGAAGTAAGGGTGACTTCATAGGTCGTGCTGGCCTCGAGACCTTTAAGCTTGTACTGGGTGTTCCCGTCAAGCTTTACTCCTTCTACAGGGATTGTAATTTCGGGCATGGTGAATTAAATGGGTTAAGCTTTCGCCGGAAGTTGGGCGGGAGCATAGGTGAAGGAAATGATTGCAGGTACATCCCCGTCAACCTTAACATTTATATCCCCCGTAGCAAGATTGGTCAATTCCTTTTTCTCATTCATACCGGAAATGGTTTCACGAAGGATGACATTCTTGTCTGCGTCGAGGAACAGAATCTCAAGGGTTACAGGTTTGTCAGCGGTTACAGAAGCAATGAACTTCTCATTAACAGCAGGAGCCGGAGCCACCTTGTATAGCTTGTTAGGTTCAAGCTTCTTTGGCAGGTCAGCTTCTTCTGCGGCTACAACGGGAGCGGCCTTGACCTGCAACTTCGCTACAGCGGAGCTAAAGGTCGTAACCGTAATGGTTGCGGAGGTAGCAGTAGGTGCAAAGTAAATAGGCAAGCCATCAAGCTCGCCTTCTGCAACAACATTTCCGTCTGCTTCCAGCTTAACTAGACTCTTTTTATCCACCTTAACTACAGCTTCATAGCGGGTTTTAGAGGTGAGACCAGAGATGGTAACAGGCGTATTTACTGCAATTTGAAGGGGCTTTTCCAACAGGGTGAGTGGTGCTTCCTTCACATCAGAGGGGTAGGGAGGTACGACTTCTTTCATTACACTTGAGAGGCAAACTTGTTCATAGCGGCAGAGAGGTCAACAGGAGCCATAGATTCAGTTTCGGTTTCGGTTTCCGTTTCTTCGGTTTCCGTTTCCTTACCTTCACCTTCGTCTTCATCGTCGTCCTCTCCTTCGTCCTTCACTTCTTCATCTTCAACGGTTGTAACAATGATGGTCTTGCCATCATCAGAAACGACACCCGTTGCAATGAGGTCCAACGTATCACCCGGCTTTGCGTCCGGGAAGTTATCTTGAATAAAGGGAATCTTCATGAATAAAGAAAAAAGGGGCGGCAGGTTTTTGTTCCTGCCGCCCGGTTAGATTACAGACCGTTGGCGGTCAGAGCAACGTTCGGAGTAGAAGCAAGGGAACCAATCGGGTTGCCGTTTGCGTCAACCAGCTCAGCGTTAGCCAGAGCACGCACGTGACGGATAACAACACCGTGACGGGGCTTGATGGGCATCACACCGTTGGAGAGGGAGGCGATGAACAGACCCTGCGTACCGAAGTAGTTGGTGTCCATGTCTCGGTTGTTCACCCATTCCAGTTCACCGGACCACGTTTGCGGGTTGAAGTTCACACGGTCTTCCCCGGTAAACGGATTCGGAACCATGGACTGGAACACGTCCTTCACGAACACAATCGTGTCTTCGAAGGGGGCATCACGATAAGCCGGGTTCTGAATAGCACGGGTGCCATTGGTGGTCGGTTCCAGAATGTAGGGTTCCACGCGAATCCACTTCTTACCTGCGGGCTGGGTGTCGTCGAAGGTGTAGCGGGGAGCAAGGGAGTCCTGCAAGTACATGAAGTTCTTGTAAGCCTTCTTAGCACCGAGCTGGTTCATGAGGAAGGACTTATCGCCGTAGGTGGCTTCGGCCCAACGCCAGTCGTTGTGAGCCATGTCGGAACCACGGGTGATGAAGTCGATGGTGTTACGGGAAGCCATCACCGTGAACACGGGGGCACCGTTGCTGTAACCGTCAGCAGATTCAAACGCGCCTTCGAACTGGAGAACGTCATTGTAAATCATGTCCATCACAGCGGCATTCAGAGCGGCTTCCGGCTTCACTTCGGGCATGGAAGTAATATCAGAAGTCAGAGCGTTCAGACCGACAATACCATTAGCGGTAAGAACCAGCTTGTAGGTAGCGCAGGAAGTGTAGTTGTCACGATAACGGACAGACCAGTTATACGCAACCATGGAAGCCAGACCTTCGGCAATAGCCACAGCCTGCTGGCGAGCCTGCCAAGACTGACGAAGACGGGTAGCGTCAATCTTCTGAGAAGCCAGAAGGGTGATGTCACGGGAGAAGGAGTACTCCGTGCTACCAACTTCGTTTACTTGAAGTGGGTTATCATAGCTGGTGGACCGCAGGGTTACGGGATTCCACGTAGCCGGAAGGAAGGAAGCACCAAACACGTTCACTCGGCCAGTGTCACCAACTCCATCTTCCCACACGGTCTGTTGAATCATGGAGCTGTTCCACGGAGAAGTACGCACCTGCGTCTTCCACATTTGAGCCTTGAGCAGGTTGCTCATGTTCACCATGATGGTATTCCCAGCATCGATGTCACCGGGATTAGCGGCAGTAATAGTAGCCATAATAGCAGTAGTAGATAATAGATTGTTAATTCTTTTCAGGTTGTCCAGACCTAAAGCATTGCTTGTTTGGCCGTAGGGAAACCAGAATTATCTCCTACTGTGTAAAAAAATTGAAATTGGATTCTGGCGAGAAATCCTGTTACGCCGTGGTTGATGAAATATGTTTAGCTTGTTTGGGTAACGTTTGTCAAGGATTTTTTTTTACATATCTCCATTTATATCCACCTGCCGTAGCTTGTTTTCCTAAACAAACCTTTACAATACTACTTTGATTTATACCTGTCTCCTTATCTGCTTTTCTTACACTGAGGAAAGTGTTAATAAGTTTCCCTTCCAAACTATATTGTTCTACACTATTCCCTTGGGTAGATATTCCTCTTTCTATAGCTGTTCCCCAATTAACATTTTCCTCCCTCGTAGACCATTCCAAATTCTCAAAGTAGTTGTTCCGTTTATCTTCATCCCTGTGATTCACCTCCGGTTTATTCTCAGGATTGGGAATGAAAGAATTTGCAACAAGTCTGTGTATGTAAACCCTACTCATTTCGCCATCCTTCCAAAGATGAACTTGAGAATAACCTGACCCTGCTGATGATGGTTTTAATATTCTCACACTCTTTCCTCTCTTGCCATAGAAGCTCTTTACTCTACCATAATTAGATATTTTATAGAGTCCTTCGTAGCCTTCAATGTCTTTCCAGATTTCTTCTTGCATAATAAAAAAAAGCGTACGAACGCTATAACACGTTCGTACGCTGTAGTCAAGTTTAAAGATTAGAAGCCTGCCATCTTCATGGCTTCTGCGAACAGGTCACTTGTTTCTCTTGGCCTTCCGTCATCCTTGGGTTTGGTAGGAGCGGGGGATTGGGGGGCTTTGCCCGTCCCCTTCGTAGCAGAGGGGGCAGAGGAACGAAGTTTGGCCACCTTTTCTTCCAGCTCCTTAATCTGATGGCGTGCATCTTCCAACGCATCGACAACCTTGGGAAGCAGGGCCGCCTTCATAAAGGAAGCATTGTCAATCTTATGTGCGAAGTGTCTGCCTTGTTTGAGAACTTCTTCAAGTCCCTTATCGTCCAAATCGAGACCAATGCTCTCAGCTTCCGCTTTGAAATTTTCGCTCGTGTAGTTCGTCAAGTCCACTTCGTACTTGCCTCCACCCAGTTTCTTGAGGAATTCTTCACGGAACTTATCAGCATTCTCCTTGAACTCCGTAGCCTTAGCGATTGCTTTGTCTCGTGCCATAGAGAGGCGAACGAACTTGTACATTTCGTTAGCGTCCAGTCCTGCTTCCTTGGCAATGTCCTCGTATTTTCCTTCACGGTCAAAGTCATCTAGACCAGCATCCAGAGCCACTTCATTCAACTGCTCCTGCGTAACGGTGGGAGCAAGGGTAGAAATAGCAGAGTTGGCTTTATTAAAGGGTTGAGCTACAGCAGACTTATATTCTTCGCTCGTCTGGTAGGCATAAGCTGAGACAATATCCTTGTACTGGTTAAGTTCCTCTTCGAGCGTTTCGGACGCTTCGGGAGCTTTAGATTTGAGAGCTTCGATTTCCTGCTGGAGCTTTGTGATTTCCTTGCTCTTCTCCCGGAGTTCAACTCGCATCTCAGCAAAACGCTTCCCTGCTTTTGCACTCTGCCTAACGTCGCTAGGAACTTCGTCATCGTCTCCGTCTTCGGGCTTCTTTTCCTGTTCTTTCGGTTTCTTTTCCTGTTCTTTCGGATTCTCAGGATTCTCCGGGTTCTCCGGGTTCTCCGGGTTCTCCGGGTTCTCAAGATTTTCCGGGTTCTCAGGGGTAGGTTCGGGATTCGGAGCCGGAGCAGGGTCGGGGTTCGGAATAGATTGAGGGCTAGGAGTAGGGTCGGACACTCCAGAAATTGCTTGGTCTAGGAGATTTCCAAAGAGTCCATCACTTCCTACATTAAATACGGGGGCATCAGGTACGATTGATTCAGTGCTCATGAGTCTGTTTTATTTGTTTGGTGTGTTGAATCGGTTCAGTTGTTCAATGTAGTCTTGTAAACTTCTCTGGCTCGGTTTTGCTTCTTCGTGCTTGGCGTTGTTCACAATACTGTATTCTGCCATATCAAGCAAGGATTTTATTACAAAGTTTGCACCTGCGTAATAAGCACCTTGGATGGCCGCCGCCTCCATGCCCGAAGGCACAGAGGTTGGGCCAGCCATATCTTGAATGATTTCCAAGACCTCCTTGAAGAGAGGTCCTGAAACAATCTTGTGCAGTTCATCCGTTTTAATTTCGTCGGCCTTGAACTGTCTTTTTCTTTCTAATCCAGTCATCATAATCCTCGGAGCATTTTATCTGCGGCTTCGGCTTGTTTTCTTGTTATTTCAGCTTGAGACTCCCTATCAAGTCTCGCTTGTTCTGCTATGAAGGCTTGGTTCTTACGGTCTTCTTCTGCCTGAGCTTTCATCATATTTATCTGCTCGTCAGTGTCCATCCCTTCCTGACCTTCGGCAGGGGCTTGTTCCTGCTGTTGCATAGCTTCCAGTGCTCGCATACCGTTGGTAATGATTTCATTACAACGTTTAATCAGTTTCTCGTACTGACTAAATTCAGGAATAATTTCCTTTTTCACGGCAAGGTACTGCATGTGTTCAGCAAGGTGGTCCACAATGATTTGAAGAACCGGAGCAAGCTGAGCCATCTCTTCTTTGCTAAGTTCCTGTTCAGGAATCATAGACATGATTTGGTTAGAGTGAACATCAGCGTGAACACGGTGGTCCTCATTGGGAATTACCGGAACAGTCATACCATTGGTCATCTGGTTGTTCTGCATAGCCGCAATAGCTTCAACGTTAGGTTGTCCGAAGTCGGTCTGCGGAGCAGGGTAGATAAGGTCCCCAAGGAAGGGTCCCATGTTTTCGAGAGTTACCAGACGCATGAGGTTGTCCTGCCCAGTCTTGGGAAGGAACTGCATGTACTGGAACATTTCACGAAGCATGAGCTTTCGCTGAACCGGAGAACCTTCACCAATAGCGGGGGTAGCCACGACAGAGTACAGGTCCACCTGAGCAAGGGCCTCTTTCGGAACGCCTTCATACTCAAGTTCTTCAATCATGTTCTGGACTTCTTCAAATCCTCGAACAGATTTGTCCATGTCAGCAGATGCTACTCGTCGAACAATCTCACGGAACAGTTTTGTTAAACATTCCATCAGCCTCGTCTGAACACGGTGAGAAAGTCTTGTAGCATTGCCAAGACGAACTTCCGTTTCAAACTGGGTCTTACCCATGCTACCGTCTGCCTGAGTATCTAACTCACCAAGGTAATCACGGATTGAAGCCTGCATGAGATTGAGAACTCCACCCATCCCCTGTTCAATGTTGACATTGGCAGATTGAGTTACTTGGAAATTCCCGTCGATGATGGTGTAGTTACCAATGGGGTTAACAGCCGCATCAAGTCTGGCTCCTTCGTTGGTAGCCTGTAGCGTGATGGAGAGGTTCTGCATAGCGGCATCCGCACCTGCGCAAGTAAGCTTGTTAGCTATCTTTGTTTGGGGGAGAATGTCGTTGCCAAAACCGCGAAGACTGTGAATGAACCCATTGGTGCTAGTTCCATAAGGGAACATGACAAAAGCCTGCTCCATACTTTCATAGGCACCCTTCTTGCTGTACATGAACTTGAGAACAATGTCATCACGTACCTCGGAAGAGCTGTCCACGGAAGCATTGGGAGTCTGCTGGTTCATTTCATAGAACACCGAGTGTGTCACAGTGCCATCGAACTCTTTCACCCACATGTGAACGATGGGAACGGAAGTACCTGTCATATCAGCCATGGTGAGGTCATTATTCTTCATCATGGTTTCGACAGTGGTCGCCACCTTCATGTAGTTAGGAAGAGAGTAAGAAGCAGTCTTAACAACCTGTTCTACGACCTCGGGGTCCCATCCAGCTTCTTTAGCGGTCTCCTTGTCTCGGATGAAGTCAAGGAGTTCATGCACCCTGAGGGTTCTGGAAGCAAAAACGATTTCCAGAGTCTTGGGGTCCGGCTTAGTTAAACGCTCAAAAGCGAAGTCGTCCAGACCACCTGCGTTCCAGTACCATGAATCCTTGTCGTCAAAGTATGCGGCGGCAAACCCATGATACGCAAAGTTATGAAGCAGGTAATTCAGAATAGACTGGTAGCCTTCCATTCCTCGAATCAACTTCGTCAAATGGAAGGAGAGTCTTTCGGAATAATAGGCTTTTGCCATCTTGGAACCATACTTGGTTTTACAAGAGAGCAGATAGGGAGTAGACTCTACAGCATCATTCAGTGCCGCCATCACCTTGCTGTGGAAGAGACGCATGAATCGGAAGTTGTCGTTTGTCCGGTTCACCTGTCCTAATGCGGCAAGGGTGGCTTTATCGAATGGGGCAACGCCGTCCAATTCTTCTTGGGCGACGTTGCGGGTGTTGCGAGACTCCAAATCTGCCCTCAACGCATTGGCGTAAAGGCCACGCGCAACCATAGCATTGGGAACTCGCTCAGTGAGCAGGTTCCCCTCTTGGTCCACCACGGAGACCATAGCGGTCCCAAATCCGGGATTATCGGGAGATGTTGAGTTTTGCATAAGGGGGGGGGTTGGTTTACTTGTCAGAGGGAGTTCCCAGTTCCTCTTCCCCCTTCTTGTCTTCGGTTTCAGCTTCGGTCTTGCTCTTTCCTTTACCCTTGGCATTCTTCTTGCCAGTGAGGAAATCGTGGAGACTCTGAGCTTTATCGGGGGAAATGGTACTGGTCAGAGGCTTGTCCTGAATATCTTCGTCAGCACCAGCAACAAGGGGTTCACGTTCCTTCCCGAAATTAGCAACCGGGGCTGACTTGGGGGAAGCGGCTACAGTTACTTGGCTGGCCTTGATAGGAGCAGGGACTGCGGGGTTCTCGTCTACAATAAACAGCGTGTTCCATTCTTCCAGCTTTTCACTCTTGTCGTTAATCAGAGCCTCCGCAAGGAAGGGACGGAAGTGAGAGTGACAGGTCAAGGAGCAAACATAGGGGGCCGTATGCGGGTACGTCTTCATGAAGTTGCTACCAATGACAAAGCTGTGGTCAGGGAAAACCTTTTCTACCTGAGCAGGGGCCATGGTTCCCGGGGCAGGGGCTTTGGCGAGGAGTTTGTTTTCAGGTCCATAGAACTGAACAGATGCGCGTTTGTAGAAAAGAGCTTCGATAATATCCAGAGCGTCTTTCTGGAAACGGTCAGCACCCTTCTCGTCATACCACACTACCGGAGAAATTTCATTGCTGGGGTAGTTCAGGTCCAGATAAGAAAGCGCAGTGGAGAAAGCCGTGTTGATAAACCCGTAGGGTTCCGTGCAGGGAGTCTTGAGCGTGTAGAAGAGGGAATGCCCGAAGAGGGGTTCCAGCTTACGGAATTCATTTGCCAAGTAATCGCTGGCGTAAGGAGTAATAACGACAAGGTTGTGTCGTTTCAGTTGGTCTTCGTCATGGCTTTCAACGATAGAATTTACAATACGTTCTGCATTTGCAACAACGCGAGGCTCACAAGGAATTATCAGTGTAGTGCTCATTAAATAATGTTGTTTCTTTGGTTGACTGGAACAGTCAGTGGATGGACCCTACTATAAGGAACCATTTGGTTTTCTGTCAAGCTTAATTCTCTTTCTCCCAGTAGTTTAACTGCGGCGTACCAAGAGAAATAGAATTGAGCTTCGACAAAAGGGTGGTAAAGGAGTGGCATGAGTTGGTCTTTTGTAAGCCTACTCGGAGGGGGTAAGGATTCTCTCAGGTTGTTTCCGAAGATAGTGTATCGATAGGCTCGAACGGACTTGTCGGAAACAGCTATGGTTAAAGGTACACAAGGGTGATAACAGTTACTGTTAATCCTGCGGTTTTCCCCAAGCTGTGGCCGGAGAGATTGTCTATCAGTAGCCATCATCATATAGGCCTTCCGATATTTGAAAGCTTTATCCCAGACTTCTTTGTTCCCTATGAACCTGAGGCACTGCTCCTTCCTGTCGTTGTTACCCACCCTCCTCACCATACTGGAACGTGTTATTTTGGGATTCATTTTTCTAGGAAGTTCATGAAGTTGATGAAGGTATACATATCAAACTCAGGCATGGAATTTCCCCACCCCTCAAGCTGGTTAATATCCTTCAATGGAATGGCTTCCCACAAATTGTAGGCTTTATTGAGTTCTGTCATCCTATCCAAGAAATCTTTGTACCCGGGAGACATGGCAACCACCATGAAGAAATCCATCAGTTCCTGAGGCATAGCTTCAAGGTTCCCGTGAGTAAGGTGGACTTCCCCTTCTTTAACAGCACGGCGAACGTATGCCGACCTTCGTTCGTTGATGTTCCGTGCTTTCTCAATAAAGTCCAGCATGTATTCCTCAATCACGTCCAAGTCCTGCAACCATGATTGGATGTTGTTCATCCAAGACCGAACAACCTCAATTCTCATTCGAATCAGGTAAGCAGTTCGAACTGCTTTAGGGAAGCACCCACAACTAGAGTTGTTGATGAATTCATCCACGTTCATTTTAAGAACCCTCCCACAACCACACCTCACAGCATAGGGTGCATTAGAGTCCTTGGTGAATCCGATGATTTCCAGTGCTCCGTTAATGCTCCCCTTAGCGTGGGGAGCTACGTTGATTAGGTGTTCCTTCGTTTCAAAAATCTCAAAGTCTTCCGTTTTGACTTTTGGATTCAGGGTGGCAGGAGTCCAGTTATAGAGAACTTCCTGAAAATTTCGGGGCCGAAGTTTTGGCCCCTTGGAATCTACAGGGTTTTTGACACTTATCTTTCTTTTACTCTTAGCCTTCCGAGCTTTACTTCTTTCTAATTTCCGCTGTTCTCTCTTTGTAGGCATGCGAGGAAAATAACACGTAAGGATTTTTTGTCAAGGAGAAATTTAGAGTGGCCGCACATTGACAGACACTTTTCGTTGTACACTGTTCTCCTCAACTCTTTTCTTTCTCTTACCTGCCCTGTCTAAAAGCACAAGACCTTCTTCTTCGTCTTCATCCTCTTCCAAAATGAGTTGCCTTGTAGTGTCTGTCTGTTCGATTTGGATGTTGTCTACCACTTCCCGAATCACATCCTTGTCAGCTTTTTCAAGTCCATCATGCAGTTTCTGCCTGATATCCAGAAGCTTACCAAGAACGTTAACCATCTTCTCAGCTTCCTTCCCATCATATACAGAGGCATTCTGTACATAGGAGAGCAGGGAACCAACACCTCCTTCAACGGCTTTATTGATTTTGCCGGAGACAGAGTTTAGCATGCTCTCGTTTTCTTGACTGAGGGTTTCTCTCCTTGCACGAACACGGCTGGTTGTGTTCGCAAGGTAGGTCATATTGAGTTCATCCCTCATTCGGAGTTCCTCCGGGGTAAGCTCAACGTCTGCCAAGTAAACGTCTACGTCCTCCCGGCTTAGTCCGGTCAGACGTTGAATGACACTCACAGGGGCACCGTTTTTATAGAAGGCTACGACCTTCTCCTTTAAGAGCAGGTTCCTTTTGGCTTCCTTTTCCTGTAACAGTTGGTTTTTACTAGCGTCTTTCATTCCTCTCATAATGGCAAGTTTCTAAGTCTTTTGGCTTCATCTCTCCAATCATAGGTTACTTCACCTACGGGGGAGTCCTTTAAATATTCCTTTAAGTATCTTCCGTCAATAAGTTTCACACCGTATTCGTTTACCCGGAATCCCTCAGCCTTTTTAACAGCAGGAGTGGTATTCTCTACTCGGGTAATTCGTCCGAACTTCCCGGGGAAAATTCTTCGAGCAAGATAGCAGAGCATAGCGGTAACGTCAGCCCTGTCCGGGCTTTTACGAATACGCTTCCTCATTTCCTTCTTCTCTTCCAGCTTGATACGGGAACCAGACATAGTATACTGGCGAGATTTGATTTCGGACATTGTAACTCCGTCCAAACCATAAAGCTGTTTAGCCTTAATAGCTTGTTGCATCGTACCCCAAATCTCGGAGACCTTGTTGTGATAGATGTCGCAGGCCCGGGTGCTTTCATGAGCAGAGACTGGATTGATGCTCGCCTTCCCAGCGTAGGAGAGAGGAACGATGTCCCCCTTAATGTAGCTTGAAAGAATATCCCTAAAGCTCAATCCCCCGGTAGTATCGAAGATAAAGTTTTCAGGGAGCACCCCTTCCTCTTCCAATATCTCTTTAACCCTTTGGGCGATAACAAAGCTACGGTCTTTCCGGTTAGTACTATTGGCGTTTGCGCCGGGAGGCTTGATGTTGAAAATCTTGTCCTCACAAATAGCGAGGTTCCCGTTCACGTCCAAACCTACACGTGCCGTCTTCAAAATAGTCAGGTCCCCGCCGTTCGTGTAGGCAGGGTCCATAGCCGCTATTTTGATAGGGGTTTCAATTCCCCACAGCGGCTTGGTGTCACACTTCCCAGCAAGGAGTTCGTTTTCGGAGATTAAGCACCCTTCTTCCGTGTCGTCCGAGAAGGTCGCTTTGTAGAACCTAAGTACCTGAGGGGAGTTATCACCATAGGTATCAATCGCGTCCTGAATAATATCCTGACTAGTGAACCACGACCAGTCCGGCCTGTTGCAGACAATGCGAGGGTTCTTCGTGTTGTCGAACCTTACATAGATGCCATCAACCGTTTCCCAAGTGTCGCACTTTGTAATGTCGATACTATTCCAACCGAGCCTAGGCTTGGACAGAATACCGAAGGCATCCATCTTGCTCTTGGGGTTGGAGGCGGCCATGAGGGTGGGAGGAGTATCTGCGGCGTTGGTACGAAGGTTGCTTCGCCAAACGTCCACCAATTCGATGGGAAGTTCGGACAATTCATCGTAAAATACGTGCATGTTCTTGGCCTTGATACCAATGAACCGGGAACTTGGGTCCCCGATATTAGCACAGGGAATAATCTTGATACCTCGAGAGTCGTCTAGCAACCCTTCTTCGTTGATACCCTTGATTTGTCCCTTGCCGTCGACAAGCTTCCCGGGGAACTTAACTCTCCAGAACCTTTTAATGTCCTTGAAGATACGTTGTTTTGCACCGTCGATAGTCGTGGACGTAATGAGACAAAGCGTACCCACAGGGTCAGCAAGGTAATAGAGAAGGGCCAATACGGCCATCATCATCGATTTGCCACATGAGGACCCTCCACCCATTACGCACACGTCGTTCTCGCACGCCGCCTTCAAACCCATTTCGAGCCATGGGTTCCACACGATGGGTGTGGGGGAATCCTGATAGTTCCAGAGTAGGTCAATCGCCTTCTTCGCGTGACCGTACTTCCCCAGTCCACCTTCCTCGGGTGACCTTGCGTACTTGAAGCAGTAGAGTTCAATGTCTACCGCGCTAGTACCAAGAGGCCATTCCAGTCCGTATTTTTTGAACGTTCTTGCCATGTTTAGTCGAACAGTACTTTCACACAAGCCCAATCTCGCAGGCTTGCGGACGTGTCGTTCATTTCGACGCGATAGGCGTATAGTGCGATAAGCAGGGCATCCGCTATCTTCAATGTCACCTTTGCATTGGGGAACTCTTCAATAGCAATACTCTTAAGGTTGTTCTTCCATGCGGTCTTATCAAGGTAGCTAATTCCGGCATTGTGAGCACCAATCTCGTGCATCCACTGCTGTGGAATAACGCTCTTCACGTCAAAGCCCTTGGCTCTAGCGATTCCTTCTATGTGACCGGAGTTTCTACCAAGAACGCCCATGGCCCTCGGGTTGGAGAAACGAAGTACTTCTCCATCCTTACCCCCAGCCTGTTGAGCAAAGGTAAGATATTCGTACCAGTAGACAGCACGCTTGGGCTTGTCTACAATGTTGAAGAACTTGATTACATTGTTCAAATCAGCAGGCATTGCGGAGTAGTAAACCGTATGGTTGCTAGGGGACAGGAGTACGATGCCACCGCTCTTCCCCGGGTCGCATGCCACAATTCTCTTCGTTAGTTTTTTCTTGGGAGCCATAAATAAAAAAGTACGCACGGGGTGTTAACCCGTGCGTAGTATAGCCTGTAACAGCTTAGTTAGTCAAGTAATTAGGCGAGGGCTTCGGCAAACGGAAGCTTCATCACTTCTTCCAGTTGTCCTTCACTACCTCGGGAGATGGCAGTCTTCCACTTGGCGAACTTCGTGTTGGGGGAGGACTTGCGGGAGCAGACCAGAGGGGTCCACTTTACTCGGTAGGGTCGGAAGCCGTTTTCGAACCCCTTGAGAGCAAGGAAGGAGGTGAGGGGCGTAATGGCTTCCTTGAATTGAAGACCACGTACATACAGATAACCCAGTGCCCACTTCTTGCCAGCGAGTTCAACATTGAACAGGAAATCCATGTCTTCTTCGCTCGTGTTGTCCAGAGACTTGTCAGGCTTTGCAATGAGCACCACCAGCTTGGCGGTTTCATCAATATCCTTGAAGGTCAGACCATCTTCGGCATAAGCGGCCTGAGTGGTGTAGACTCGGGGGCGTTCTTCCGTGCCGTAGGGGAGGCGTTCAACGTAGGTCTTTGTGAAGGAAAGAACAATCGTTTCAACAGGGTTGCTTTCATTTCCCACTACCATGCCCTGAAAGAGCACGTCACCCATGCGACCAATACCATCTCCTGCTTCGGAGCACTGAGGGTGGAAAAGCTTAATCTTGGGAATGGAAACGTCTCGGCTGGTTACTTCACCGCTAAAAGCAGAAAGGTGAGAATCCGTTTGGGGATTTTCTACCGCCAGTTCGTGCTTTTCTTCAGACATCAGTTCCTGCTTATCATCCATCAGTTCAACATTGGCATCATCAATTTTCGGCATTGCTTTGTTTTGTTTCGTTTTGTTTTGTCTTGTTTCTTTCTCAGGTTCCCTCTCCCGTTTTACACATAACGAAGATGGGTAATTTCTGTTAGTCGGTGTTAGGAGAGGGATAACGGGCCTGTAGGCGTACCCCATCGCGGGGTGACAGGGACGTTATAACAGAGGGTAGATTCTAAGTCAAGCTTTAATTATTCGGCTTCCTACTTTAACCTCTCTTACTACGCCGCTGTCCTCAAGCTCGGAGATAAGTTGGTCTTTAATTTCAAGGCGTTGCTCCTTATCCATGTCTCCGTCTACGCTGTCAATAATTTCATCGAGCACGCGCTTAACGGAGATACTAGACACAATTTCTAGGACCTTTTCATCTCCAAGCCTCTTCCTTGCAAAATCCTTAAATGCTTCTTTGTCAACATTTACCGTAGTCGTGCCTTTCCCCTTCTTCCATCCGGGAATTTCAACACCCATGTTTAGCATGTTCTTAGCCGTAGCTTTTACTGCGTCCTCCGCTTTGGAAGCTAGTTTGTAGAAGGAGAGCAATCTACCTACGTTCTCAGGTTTGTCGATAGCCTCCTCCAAATCCACAAGGAGCTTGTCGTCTTCCTCCACACCAAGAATCTTCTTCCCGAACTTGTATGTGAGTTCCGCTATCCTTGGGCAGGTGGAAAGCTTGGAGCAGTGGGGGCACACCTCATGGCTGGTTCTGAAATACTTTGGATTATTGTTATGGTCAATAACTCTCGCGATTGTGCCCTGATAGGTACAATATACTTCACCTGAGGAATGGAAGAAGCTCATATCAAACCCCATGTTCATGAACAATTCAATATCTTCTTCGTAACGGGGAAGAACTGCAATTCTCGTAACCTGTTCGGCTTCCGGCTGAATAATAGCCATAATTACTGCCATGCAGTCCTTATTCTCTTCCATTTCCATCAGGGCATAGGTGTTGAGCTGGAAGTTCTCAGCAGGTGAATCTACCTCGACATTCCCTTGCTTGTAGTCCACAATAAAGGATAACTCTCCGCACCGTCCAAGAACGTCCGCACTACCCGTCTGAATTCCAACTTTAGTTTCAATACCTTTGAAGGTATGCTCCGGGAATATCTGGAAATCCTTCCCGCCAGTGGCTTCCTTCATCTTTGCATAGAAGCTCTCGAATTCGCTCTTGCAAACTTCGTACTTCCAATGCTCGGACTTAGTGAGTAGATTGCTGGGGTCCATTTTTTCGAGAGCCTCGTGAATACGGGTCCCAATAGCAGAGGGGGAGAAAGCATCTTCCTCTTCTTCCATTTCTTCACCTTCTCCCTTCTCTACCTCTTCACGTTCATACCCGGGGCAGGTTGAGAACAGGGCTATAGATGACGGAGAAAAGAAGGAGTGGCCGTCTTTGTTTTTGTACTTTGTTAGGTCTTTTTTCATAAAATAGCTTTCTGCATTGCGTAGTGTTTTTCCTTTACGGCTTTGAATACTTCCTCCTCATACGTGCCAGCGGCAACAAGGATAAACTGTTCCGTGTCGCTCTTGGCCCCAGCTCGGTCAATCCGGCCTAGAGCTTGAAGGGTATCTGTAACGGAGAAGGTCGTGTTTAGGATTGAAGCACGTGGGCGGGAACCCCTTACGTCGTGAAGGGAGATGCCCGCTCCTCCGGCTTGAAATTGAACAATGGCGAGATAGGCTTCGTCTCTTTGGAACTTGTCAATCTCCTCTTGCCTCTTATGTCCTGTTTTTGTTCCGTCGATTACTACGGAGGGAACATCGGGGAACTGAGCAAGAAGAGCATCAGTGGTTTCTCGGAAGTTTACAAAAACCACAACGCTCTTCTTTTCACCGAGAAGCTCCTCAATCTTTTCAGCGAGGATGGGAGTTTTGAGAACTTCGATTTCCTGTCTCGCCCGAAGTATCTCCCGGAGGTGAGTGGAAAGAACTGGCTCTTGCCCCTTCTCCATCGCTTCATTGAACTTCTGAATATCCCGTTCCAAATCTTCCTCTCTCTGTTTATCCATTCGAAGAACGTACTTCTCAAGCTTCTTCATTTCCTTTAAAGTTTTGGAATCGAAGTCGACTAGTATTTCATGGAGCGTAGAGGTGGTAAAGAACTCAGCTAAGTCCTTTCTAGTAATTTGGACAGCGCATCCCTTCTCCCCATACAGTAGGTTCCTCAGGTACGCTAGCCCTGCTTCCCCTGCTGGCTTAAATGGATTGAATTCCCAGCCATTGAAATAGTTCTGGTAACATCCACGTTTGCGGCACCAAGATTTGAATGAGTAGCTATCTTGGATTTCCTTAGTGGCAATAGCTAGATATTCACAGTGAAGAGGGTTTTCGAACGGCGTACCGGAGAGAGCAATAGTTGGAACTCCTTGCGAAGCCGCATCAACTGCCATGCGGCCCTGCAAAGTTTTACTTCCAGCTTTCGCCTTATGAACTTCATCGAAAATCAAAATGCCGTTGCGAGGGATTCTCCACCTCCCATACCTTGCTCTCTTATTCCGAGTATACCATTTCGTTTTTCCAGTACGGGCCTTGTCCCACGATAATACTTCGTAATAGTCTACCTCTTGTTCATCTAAAGCTCTCTCCCAAGAAGTAAGTGTAGAGGCTGGAGCAACTACGACAGGAGCCTTACCTAGGGCCTTACAGGTTTCTATTGCCTGTAGCGTTTTCCCGGAACCGAGACCGGAGGTGTTGAGAGCGAAGGAATTCTTCTTTACCAGCTCGACCATCTTATCAATGGCTTCCTGCTGTTTGGGAAAAGGCTTTAACATTCTTCCCCTCCTTCGTCGTAAAGCCAGAGGTAGCCACCAGCTGTTTTCTTCTTCCCCCGGCAAACTCTAGAAATATTAGCTTGGGATATTCCTGTTACTCGTTCGGCTTCGTGAGTACTAGGATATAGTGCCATAAATACTCCATCCGAAGTATATTGGACAACAGGTTTGCTAAGGTCTCTCCTGTTTAGTAGAGCTTCTGCCATTCTCTTATTGCGAGTTCCATGGTTACAGTTTTCCCTGCGCGTTACCCATTCGAGATTTTCTGCCACATTGTTCAACTTATTTTCGTCTATGTGGTTCACTTGTGGTTTATTTTCAGGGTTTGGTACGAAAGCCTTCGCGACAAGTCTATGAATTGTCTTCCCTACCTTCTTCCTACCAATATGTAATATAACATAGAGATAACCACATTGGTGCTTCTTTGGCTTCAAAATCCTTGGGTATCTTCCTTTAAAGCTACAAACCCTGCCAAGGTTGGAGACTTCGTAGTCAGGAAAGCCGTCTATCTCTCTAAAAATTTCTTTTTCTTCTTTGTTCATAATAGTATGGCGCGTAGGTAACGTAATGTACCTACGCGCGAATGTCAAGGTTAATTTAGTCCTTCCTGTAGTTATAAAGGATGTCAGCAGGTGCTGAGAGGGGAATGTTCTTTCCCCATTCCGGCACATCAATCATGAGATTTTCCAGAGCTTTAGCTACCTCTTCTGCTTTCTCCTTACGGCAACGTAGCACAGCTTCGTCGTGTACCAGAAGAACCAGTTCGCAGTCCTTCATCAGTCCTGCCTTGACCATGGAACTTACCATCAAATCTCGAGCAGTGCCCTGAACTAGATTGTTGATAAGCGTTGGAACTGAGAGAATTGTATCACCAGGCTTACCATCTTCATCAGGGAAATCAGCCACCCAAGCCATGAAAGGTTTCCGTTCCTTGTCCTTAGGCACAATAAGTTTGCGATGAATACCTCTGTACCATATCTTGCGACCGGAAGGAAGAGTAATCCCGAACTGCTTACTGGGGGAAGCACAGCCGTTACGAAGAACGGTTTCCAGTTTCTTCCATAACGAAATCACCTTCGGGCACTTTTCCCGGTATTCAGCCACTAGCTCTTCACAACGCTCAAGAGGGATTGAGGGATTCTGCTTGTGAAGTCCCTTAGCCGAAAGGCCAAATCCACAACCAAGCAACTGACACTTCAAGTGGTGGCGAAGAGGGGAATCCTTCTCCTTACAGTACTGCTTCAAGCTCCATCCCTTCTCAATAGCTTCCTTTGGCATCTGTCCGAGGAACTTAGCGAAAGCTTCGTAAAGGTCAGGGCTAGTTTTCAGGAACTCGAAAATCTCCGTTTGTCCTGCGAGAGACATAAGCACGCGAACCTCAATGGCCGCATAGTCAGCAACAACAAGTCTATACCCCTTTCCGGCTTGAAGAATATGACGTGTATTGATTCTTTCCACAGGTTCCCGGTTGAACTGCTGGGCGTTAAGGCTACCCTTACCACCGGAGGTCCACCTACCCGTACCCGCTCCACAGTATTTAAACGTAAATGGAATACGGTCAACTCCCTCTTCGTCAGTGTACATGCAGTTCAGTGCGGTCGTGTAGATTGAGAGGAGACGGTTGGCAGAGCGTTGCTTAGCGAGGCAGGAAATCCACGGCACCTCCTTGCCCCAAGTGTCTAGCCATTCAAGCCAGAGGGGGCTGGTCTTCGCCGTTGTAACGGGAGGCTCAATATTGTGCTCCTTACAGTAGTCCATTAGCTCTTTCCGGCTCTGCTTCTTACTGAGCGGAATCTGGCTTTCGTAGTAGTCTACCCTTTCCTTCAAACGCTTAAGCGCGAATTCAAGCCACTTGCGGTTGGAAGGGATGCCACGAAGGGCCATGTCCGTTGTAAAGCTCCAACAAGCTCTCTCCCGGTTAGGCCAAAGATGCTTGACCTCATGCCAAATAGCCAGAGCGTAAACGGAGTCGAGCAATACATACTGCTTCATATCCTCTGGCAGTTCATCCAGCTTGCTAAAGTCAACACCCTCAGCTTTGGCTCGGACCTCCTTACTTACGGAAATCCCGAACATTCTCTCCATAACTTGAGCAAGGTTGCCACGGATGTTTAGAAAGTGGCAGGCGGCCATACAGCAAATCCAGCTAGCCATAGGCCAATCCCCCGGGGCACCCAACCCAAACTCGTATACGCTTCGGTCAAAGGTGGCGTTGAAAGAAACTAGTTCCTTGCCACGGGTTACGTTCCAATCGAAATCTTTCGGATGTCCCACCCATGCAGTGGTGTCGGACACTACGGACATTACGTACGCATCAAACTGGGGATGACAGATATAGTTCCTATAGGTCATCTTCCTCAAACTATAGTCTCCTTCATAAAAGGTTTCAAAGTCTATAGCGAGTACATCTCCTACTAAATCGTGACAATCGTTTACAAGCGTTGGTTTCAGTTCGTTCTTTGGCTTAAGCATTTTTATCTGGCGGGGTTGTATAAAAAGCAATCACTGCTACTATGAGCAGGAGAATTACAAACAGGAGAGTCATTACTCTTCCTCCTTGTCTAGATGCGCGGTACAGAGAAGGTAAGCATCAACAATCTTTGCGACATCTTTGCTCGCTGTAGGAATTTCCTTCATGGTAAAAATCCTACTTGCGCTGATGTATTTATCATCAGTTACTTTCAGTTTCAGGTCAAGAGCGAGGTTTCCTTCGCCAGTAGGGAGCAGGGACCAAACGGCCTTGTCTTCCGGGAGGCGATTGAGTTCTTCTGTCATCGTCTGAATCTGTAACTCCATTGGGCTAATCTCAGGTAATGCCATGGGGAAAGGTTAGATTGGTTTAGGGTTTTTGTCAAGAAAGAACTTGTACAGTAGGGGAAGAGCACTTAGGGCAAGAGTATGTCGCTACGGTTTCCAAGTAGTCAAACTCTGGACAATATAGCTTACTTCCCACACGTGGTTTTGGAACTAGTGCCCCATCAAAAACGTTTCCACACTCTTCACAGCAGATGTCTACTTTTCCCTCTAAATCCTTCTCCTCAAACTTCTCCCCACAATTTCGGCACTTGTAAATTTTACTTGACTTTTTCACTGGTTTCTTCTATAAAGGTTTCACCGTTTGGAACGTGTTGTGTTCAGTTCGGTTATTTCTGATTCGTTCATTATTTGGCTAGTTCTCACCCCCGTAGAGCTGATTGCAAAACTCTACGGGGGGGTGAAAATTTTTAATTGGAGCTATCTGGTTTCCATTCGTTGTAGTTAGAGCAACGTTGGCATTCCTTACTTCTCTCCTTTACCATGTGAGCGCAGGAGGAACATCCGACCATAACCCTCTTCCCATCCTTCATGTAGGCCCCACAGGCAGGGCAAAACCCCGAGGCCAGTTTCCGGTTTAGGTTATTTCGGTCCTGCTCATACACCCGGAAACAGTCCGGGCAAACTTTGAGTTTATTACGCATCAATATCTTCCCACTGTAGTTCTTCTTCTCCACGGTGCTCCCAGTTAGTGTAACTGTCACCGCAATGCCTGCATGGATTAAAGTAGAACGGTATCTCCCTATATTTGCAGGTGTCGCATTTCTTTACAACCCACTCATACTCGAGCAGGGTACTCTTGCAAGTAGGGCAAACAGTCATATTATCTTTCGGGTATACAACCCCGCAGGTGGAACAAACTAGAGCTTTCATACTTGGGGAGAATATTGGCTAGAGTTTTCACAACGATGACAGTAGTACTCCCCACCGTCAACACTACGGTTTTTGCAGGTCTGGCACCTATTCCCTGAATCACATGGGGTCCAATGACTTCCATTCTCGCAATTCTTACAGGGGTAAGAGGAACTATCTGATTCAAACTCCTTACAGTTAGAGCATTGGGGAGTAATTAAATTCACAATAACTAGGTCGTCTCCGCATACGGGGCAGACCTTGTTCGTTATATGGGGGTTGGTTGAATTCATCCAATACAGATGGCGGCACCTTGTACAACAATAGTAATGATTAGGGTTTGACATGGCTAGTTTTTTATTGTATAATGAAAGGTTATTTATTTGCTTTGATGATAAATAACACGAAAGCAAGGCATGCAAAGTACATTATGATTAGGCTCCACCAAGGGTAAAGTAGGAAACCCCGGGTGATGCCAAGGATAACATACAAGGCAACAGTGAGCACGGGAGGAAGAAGTACTGCATCCTTCCAATTCCATTCGTTTCTCTTATCGTTCATGGCTGGAACTCACAGTAACATGCTCTCCATTTTTGTCAAGCAATTCTTTCATCTTTTTCTTTGCACTACCTTCATCGGCATAGGTGAAACCGAAAGTTCCCCAGTCATTCGTACACGGGAGATATTCATCTCCAGCCTTGATACCGAACGGCTCATAGTCCTTGTTATGAGTCCGAACTATCATAACTTCATAGCCCTTGTACAGGCCCCGGGTTTTTACGTAGAGGGCGACAACCCCCTGCCTTTCGAGCAGGGAGATGTCAAAGCCGTCTTTCCTAAAGTTGGTAGGGATTTCTTTCTTCATCGTGGTGATAAGCAATCATAATCGCCATCCTTGATGGCGTGATAAGTGGAGCGGGGAACAACTGTAGTTACTTCCCGCATGCTGATATATTGTTCGCCAGTCTTGGCGTTCTCACGCTTAAACCGTACTTTACGCATGAGGTCCTTCGTACTACCTAATTTGAACTTTCTTACAAGGTCATTCTTAAACTTCGCAAGGTCCGAGTTGGTAATGCGGGGAGCATTGGTAATAGCGGCATCCTCTCTAAGCTGTTCCATTAACCTCCTAAGTGTGGTAATAGGATTGAGAGAGTAGAACTTGGTTCCATCCGGCCTCTTGTCCATATCATCCAATAAGACGGCGTGGTCCAATAAGTCCGTATCGTTCCCTTCGACCATGGCGTATTCCCGGTTGTTGTAGTCGATAATCTTGTTCAGCCTTTCCCAAGTGTACCGTCCAACACCAATGTCCTCTTCGGCCATCTTCTTCACTTGGGGCCAAATGTTCGTGTACTGGAGCCAGTCCCTAATCTTCTCGTAGTTGAACTTCCCTACTGTGAAGAGGGGGATGAAACGCCTGTTGCCAGAGCTGTCAATCAGGAAGGCATCGTGGTTTGTACTGCCAATGTAGGAAACCTTCGTATAGAGGTCCACCATGCGCTTGTCATAAGGCAAGCGAACCTTGCTCTGAGTCTTGGTGATAATCTGCTTCAACGCCCCAGTGTCATCCTTTCGCAGGGTGTAGTTGTCAATCTCGTCCAAGTGGGCGATAAGAGACTCTGCGGCCTTCATGCTATTGTCCTTGTTGGTTCCGTCAATGTCCCTAAAGCCACTGGGGTTCCACAGGTACTTCATGCCAAGCGGCTTTACCAGAGCAGAGATAAAGCTGTTCTTACCGCAACCCTGCGTACCGAAAATAACAGGGCACATGTTGTCTATCTCTTCTTGGTTCGTAAACCGGGAGAGGTCCCCGGCATGGATGAACTTCCGGTAAGCGCAGACAAGCCACGTTTTCAGAACCTCCCTAACGAAGTTCTTCGTGTCCAGCAAGTCATAGCTTAGCCCAATCTTCTTAGCAGTTGCAGGGTCGTGCGCTATGAGCGATGCGATATACTCGCGCGTTTCGTCCGTGTCGATGCTCCAACTGGGGTCCACGTTGTCGGCAATAATGTCTACTGCCTTCCCTACACGGTCCTCCACACCATCCCAGTCATCCTGCTCTAGGATGCGGTCAAATACGTTCACTAGGCGATAGTTGCTGAGGTCAATCAGCTTCTTGCGTAAAGCGGTTTCAACCCGGGAATCCGGCACCCCGTACCTGCGATATACGTGCTCATGTAGGGCTTGGGAGACCGGAGTGATGAAGTTGTTCTCGTCCATGACTGCGGAGATGTTCATCCGGTCCATGTCTACCACAATCCTGTCCCCAGCAGTGCTGTCGTAAAACGGGTACAGTTGGAAGCAGGTAGTAAGGAGGTACTCGATGTTATCCATGCTCAGGCAAGGTACAGGGTTCCCTTTAACCTCCTCCATCTCCAGCTTGCTTTCGTCATAGTCCTTCGCTGTAGCCAGAATCTCCCGGCTGGACAAGGGCTTGTACATGCTGAAATAGGTAGTACCCCTGCTGGTATGGCTATTCACGTAGCTGGAAATAATCGGCTCGAAATAGTCGCTGTTCGCTCCTATAAGGTAGTCTTCTCCTATAGGGTTGTCGGCTTCTCCTTCTTTGTCCGTATCGTTCGTTACGGGCGTAGTGCTAGTACTGCCTTCTTTGGGCGTTGAGTACGCTACGGTTTTTCTGCTCCCGGTACTCATGGCTTCGCTGGTCTCGGCTTCATACTCCCTCAACCAATCCTGCATGGATTTAACGGGTTTTCCGTCAATACTGCTAACACCGTTGGTGCAGGAACTATGAAGGCATGTAGCCCGGATGGTTCCGTACTCTTCGTCCCCCGGGATAAGCCAGAGGTCCTTATTTCCGCTGACCCCGGTAGTCCGGCCCATGCAACAGGGGCAAGCGCACTTGTACCCGTCAGGGTAGTAGGTGAGGTGGGAGGAGAGGAAGCTAGCGATAGCTGGTTCCTTCTTTTCCATCCAGCCTAAAAAACGGGCAAGGCCGGAGGGGAATCCTTCGCCTTCCGCAATGGTAAGCGTTTCGGGGGCGGGTACAAATCCTTCCCTTTCCGGCGTAAAGAAGGAAGGGTTCAACTCCTCGGTAAAGTAGCTCCGCTCATTGTACAGGTAGGTAAGCCTTCCAACATCACAGCACTTGGGGTCCCCGAAGATGCCGTGAGCCGCTACAGCTTCCAACAACTGCGCGTATACGTGCTTGTGCTTGCCCAAGCGGGTAGGAATATCTCCTTCCTCAAGCCAATACCGGGTTTCCCCGTCTACACAGAAAAGGGCCTTTACCCCACCATTGGGGCTGGCGAACATGAGACGGAAACCAGCTACCTTCGGTAGCGTAATGGTACACTTTTCCCAAAGTCCCCTTTCGTCTTCTTCGTTCCCTTGTTTGCCACGGTCAATGTCGATGCAGAAATACCCTGTGTGTTCCCAAGAAAAGCCGTTAATATTGATTAGCTTCTTCCGGCTATAGAAGAGGAGGGGGCTATCTTCTATAGGCAGGAATCTTACGCTGGCCGTTATTGCAGGGAGCTTCGATTTGAGCAAGGGGAGAAGGGCCGTTTCCGGTTCCGTTCCTTCCTCCACATCTATAACCTCCATAGCTTCAATAGCAACAGGAGAGAGCCTATTATATTCTCCATTCTTCACGTACCTATACGTATTCATGGCGAGCAGGATAGCCTCTACGTCCACGTTTTCGTTGAGGTTCGTAACGCACGTAGCGGGCGAGACCAGCCTAAACAGTTCGTCAATTCCTACATCGTGCGGGTCGTTGCAACCCCCTACATGTACGCGAGGCGACCCAAGCTGTACCCAGAAATTCGTTTCTAGGTAGTGCAAGGACATCACATTCGGTGCATTTTCTTCGTTGTCCATTTTGGTTTTTTCTTTGTTTGGGTAGGAGCGAAATTGCTCCTACCGAGCAGGGGGACCATAGCGCAAGCTGAGACCAAAGTCAACACAAAAATGTGGCTTGAGGTGCGCAACGGGACGTTTCGGTCGTTGCGGACGCTTCGCCCATTTCCAGAAAATACCAAAATCAGGGGGTGGTTCAAAGCCTATTTTTGGGGTCCGACCCGGAGGGGTCCGAGCAGGTGAGATGGAGAAAAATGACCTCAAAAGGGTCGATTTGTGGAAAAGTGTGGAAGAAAAATACCCTCGTGTGGAAATGTAACTCGTTGATATTTAGATGTGTGGAAATGAGAAAAATTTTTCCCCACAGTTGTAACTCATTGATAAATATATACCTTATCCCACTAACTACCGATTCTTATAGAAAAGTGTGGAAAAATTTCTTACTCCTTTATTATTTTATTTTACCCCTCCATCATACCCTCTTTTTATTTCCCAAATATATCCAATTCTATATATTTTATTATTTTAAAAACTTTTATATAGTAATATTTTTCCACAAATGGTATTATAGATATAAAGAAGAATTGAAAATGAAGGAGTTAGCGCGTGGAGAAAAATTCTGATTTGTGGAAAAAAAAATTTCCACAAAAAATGGAAAAGTCCTATATCAATGAGTTACGAAGATTTTTGTGGAAAAAAATTTCTTCCACAGATTTTTGAAATTCCCACATATCAATTAAGGATGAATAAGTTGCGTTGTGGAAATCGACTAAGCGTAGGGAAAGCCCCCTCTGCTCAGGGGTCCTCCCATGCGACCAATATACGCGCACATACGCGCGTGAGGCCAAAATCCGGTATAGAGCGTTTTTAGGGCCGTTTGTACCCAGGGTGGTAGGGTGATACCTGAAAGGGATAAAACGCGCTTCTAGGGCCGTACCGAGGGGCAAAAAATGGGTGTTTCAGATTGTGGTCTGGTTCGAGCAAGGGGCCAAAACTAAAAATCTGAAAATCCAGTTTCCGGAAAAATTTGACTAAATGATTTATATACAGCCGCTTACGGTCGGAAGGGGGTGAGACCGTGGTGGTGTCTCCTTCGCTATGTGGATTTTTCAGTACCCATTTTTGGGAATTTTTGGATTCGAAGCGTACTTAACGTACCATTTCCGTTATACCGTGCCATTTCGGCTCAATCTTCTGATAGCCTAAATGTGCTTACGTATCGCTATGACTAGGAGTGACTTAGCATACGAAAGGAATTGCACAATTAGCGTATTACTTCGTATAATCACCGTAATGCAAAGTATACTTGTAGTACGATTCGTGCGTTAAGTATCAATGACTTACGTTATGTTTTACAAAATTGTAAAATGCAAATGGCACTTTTCTAGAAACATAAGTCGTTGAGGCTTAGGAGGTTATAAAAAGGGTATATTTCTAAATTATTTATTATCAGTAACTTATGAATATTTAGACGTAATACGCATAACCATTTCATTCTCATACACTTAGCCTATTTCCTACTAGTAATATAGGGATAAATCCGTAACCAGTTACGCAATTCCCGTCTTTTTGCCCGCTCATACCCTCCATAGCGCACTCTTCTAACTATATCCCTACTACAACGGTAGGAATTAGAATAGGCCCTTTTGAAGAACTCTATTTATACACTATGGCCTATTTGTATAAAAAAGTTTAGGTAGAGCGTTTTTAGGGCCGTTTAGGTAGCGTCCGCTATAACTACCCTACCAAAGGCTAAAACGCGCTAAAAACGCTCTACACCGGAACAAGAATGAGCAGAGAAGGAGTATCAAAACGTACTTAACGGACGAAATGGACTGATACGCTCCATTATGCACGAAACGTACTTAACGGACGAAGTGAGTATTATGAACTAAACGGGCAGAATGGCCCCAGAATACCCGCTACGGGCAGAACAGAACGCTATGTACGTTACGGACGCTACGGGCAGGGGGAAGCCGGAAGGCCCTGAACAACGCCGCAACGCTTGCCTATATCCAAAAGCCACAAAATGCCAAGAGAAGGCCATAAATGGCGAATGGGGAGAAGTGTGGAAAAGTGTGGAGAAAACGCCCATTTTGCAATCTATTAACTACCAAGTGATTACAAAAATTGTGGAAATGGTGGAAGAGTGAATCTCCACAACGTAAGGGAATGATAGTAAAAGGGTTACAGCTACGAAAACCCTGTTTGTGGACTGTGGAGAAAAATTTTGCATATTATACCCCCTTTATTATTCCCCCATTCTACCCTATAAATACCCCTATATATTACTATTTTAATATATTATTTTATATAATAGAATTCTTCCACAAAGTGGTTAATAGAGATATAAAAAGATTAGAAATGAATGAGTTATGGCGTGGACAAAAATCTAAAAATGTGGAAATTTATTTCTCCACAAAAATTGAAAAAGTCTTATATCAATGAGTTATGAAGATTTTTGTGGAGCGATTTGGAAATGGCTAAACGGAGTAAGTAGCTGATAATAAGGCATGTAGCTTGTGGAAATGGGGTAGGTGAGTGGAGGATATATTTGGTATTATATGGATATAGTGAAAAGAAACGCCAGAACTCCAGTGCTTTTAAAGATTGGAATACGAAAGCATATATTTGGAATTATATGGGAATAGGGAGCCTATCGGCGAATGACAATGAGCCTCCGGCTTACCTGCTCTATACGTCCGAAACGTACTAAATGGACTAAATGGACGTATCGGGCATAATGCCCTGTTACATCCATTGCGCACGATACGGACGCTACGGGGGACGGAACCCGGGGAGAGCTTGAAAGAGGCCGAAAATAGCCGAAATGGTAGAATCTGCACAATTTGGTTATTCTTGGCACGCTAGAAGGTGCCTAGAAGCGCGTTTTGAAGGGTAGGCAGGGTGATTATACCCGGGAAACGGTCAACGCCGCGCTAGGGGCCATAGGATGCCAAATCGCTATTAACTGCTATTACTTGGAAAGATATTGGCAGTATAGCGCACAAAAAGCTTGAATTGCCCTGCTCATGTGGTAGGGTATCGACATGCAAAATAATGGACAGAAGAGATTTACCCGGTCTTTTTACCGTCCCGTTGCGCAGTACAGTTTAGAGGGAGACTATATAGCCTCTTACCGTAGCGCGGCTTTTGCCGGACGGGAAGTGACAAAGGGAAAGAAAGGGAGCACCGTTTATGCCTGTGCTAGCGGAAAAGTCCCTACCGCTTACGGGTACAGGTGGACCTTTATCACCCCTGTACAATACCGCGAGGGAGTTACGCCGGAGAACTTGGAACCCTTGCCAGAGAAGAAAAAGAATCGGAAGAGTAAGAAGGAAAAGGAGAAGTTGCGCATGCGGAGAATACCTACTAAGATAGAGGAAACGTTCGTGCCATTCCCGGTTAAAATCTTGCGTGATTTTTTGGCTATCAGCAACTTAGGCAGTATTTACAACACAAGATATGGAAAGTTTATGCCTGTGCAGGACAACGGCCATGTCTGGCTCTATGGCACCTGCTACAATGTATCAAAATTAGTAGAGCAAGCCTATAATGAGCAACAAAGTTAGACCAGTAGCGCAGTACAGTCTGGACGGGGACTATATAGCATCTTACCCCAGTGCAAACAGTGCCAATATAGCCATGTCCGGCAAAAAGGGTGCCAATGTATACATGTGTGCACGTGGGTACAATCCTACTGCATACGGGTACAGGTGGATTTTTGTTGAGCAAGGGGAACTCCCTGTAAAGCTAGGGCCTGTAGTGCCTTATAGTAAGCAAGCGGAGTTTGAAAAGTACAATGGCAAGGTAATGCAGGGGCCTATGATTAACCCTAAGGGGACGGCTGGAACGGACAAAAAGAAAAAAGCAAGGAAAAAGATTAAAAATTTTCACGGGAAGAAGTGGAAGAGGAAGAGGAAAACGGAAGAGGAACTCGCCTTAGAAGGGGAAACGTTCGCCCCCGTACCTGTTAGAGGCCTGCGAAAGCTCTACACCGTCAGCAACTTAGGCAGGATATATGACGTAAGATATGGGAAAATAGTACCTGTACATGATAATGCAGTGTACCTGTGCGGCGGGTTTTACCGTCTCCCCTTGCTTGTCTATGTGGCGTTTAGGAGCCGTATACCCCGTAACGGAGTTAGCCACAAAAATGGCGATAAGACAGATAACAGGCTTGAAAACTTGAAAAGGCATGTTCCCGCCTTCCCGCCTTATAGCGGGCCTTATGAGGAGTACTACGGTGAGACAAGCAAGAAAGGCATCAATATCAATGACTTACTGCAATGCAAAGGGAAAAGAAGAAGGAAGAAGTAATAGGCAAGGGTTAACTGATTTTTAAGAACGGAACCCCCGCTAAATTTGCGGTTATTGAGCTTAACCCTAGGGCAACCCTAAGACTGGTTACATGGGAGTTTGACCAATTTGTGAGAGATAGTAATACATACTCCGGCTACATCATCTACAGGGGAGAAATGGAGATTATTCTTCATAACTCGCTTAATAGCAAGTATGACACAAGCGATTAAGTTTTTGCTTGCGTAAATCCCTGCGCATGCTAAATTGGCCTTGTTCCCGGAAGGAAAGGGACACAACAAATAAAAAACCTAACCACATAAATACAATGAACGAAGAACTGAAAAATGATGAAGTGATTATCCTTGACGAACTGGCTAAAGAAGCTCTGACCTACAGGGTTTATGAAGATAACGCCGGGGGACTCCATTTTACCGTGTACCAAGAGGATGAAGAGTTTGCACGCCTGCTCGGAATCTGCTTTAACGTGCGGCCCGAAGAGATAAAGACTTGCATCGAAGATTTGACGGACTTTACGGACTGGGAAGGCATGGTATTGAGGAACAACGAAGAAGGGATGGACATTGACACTGAAAATAGCGCGCTCTATACTACCTGCAATATCATCGACGAAACATACATCCAAAAGAATCTGGGACTTAGAAGGGATATTAATTACTCCGTCATGGGTGCCGCTGGACAAGAGGCATATCTTGGCTAATACTTATCAGGGCGGGGGTTATTCCCCTGCCCGCAACCTGAAAAAGGCATGGAAGAAAATTATAACACCTCACAAAGGTTAGGAAAAGGCTTTGTGGTTGAATTTATACAAAGGGGAGAAGACGGAAAACTAATTTATGACAAGAGTTTTGCCCACGACCTTAATACAAGGTCCACCATGCGGAGTGTTATAGCTCGATACAAGCATGCAATATCGACATGTAAAGGTATCGCAGGCTTTATGATAAAGCGGAACGGGGAATCCCATTATACTTTTTTGAAAGAAAACCAATAAGTTATGAACGAAGAAGAACGAATCATTATCAGCAGGCGCACAAGGAGTGCCATGACCTACCGGGTATATGAGGACCGTGAAGGAAAACTACACATGACAATATATGACGAAGATACTATTGGTACTTGCATCCTCGCAGTATACTATGACATTAAGCCTGAAAAACTTAGGAAACACATTAACAAGCTGGAAGAGTACGAAGTCTGGGATGAAGTCCATCTTAGGGACGAACCTTTGTACGTACTTGACGTAGATTTAAATTTGAAATGCAGAGTAATTGATGAAATGTCTGTCATCTCCGGTCAGGGATTGGTGAGGGACATACTTTACGATTGCATGTCTCCATCCACCAAGCAACTTTACCATAATATGCCTATGCGCAATATCCAAAGAGTGATTGATAGTAAGGCAACTAACGAAACAACATACCAAGTCTTTGAAGACCACATTGGAAACTTGCATCTTGCTATCTACCGGGAAAATCTTGATAAAGTAACTCTTGTGGCTATTTGTTCAGGATTTAAGCCTAACACATTGCAGGGCAAGCTGGAAGACCTTGAAAACTGGCAGAAGTGGGACGGCGTAGTATTCGCAGATACGAAAAACGAATATGTCGTGCGCTTGAGGAATGACTTACACAGATGTTGTAATGTTATTGATTATACGGAACTTATTACAGGCGTAGGACTTATCAGGACCATTAATTTTGACTCAATGGGAGCTAGTGGAAAGGAAGCATACAATGGATAATAAAGATTACAGATTGGCAGTGCTTGGAAAGATGCTGGAAATGGCGGAAAACACTGCTTTTGAAGATGAAATAGAATTCCTATACGACCATTTTATTCCGCTTGCAAAGGGAATAGCAGGCACAAAGCTAACCCCCATTGCTTGCGCTAGTAGGCTGATAGAGTTGAGGTTATGGATTTTTCGTGAAGAGAAGTTCCCGGAAATGATTTTTAGCAAAAGGAACTTGACAATGAACGGAAACAAGTTGCGTATACCTTTCAAGGTCTTCTCTCCCGGGTTGGAAAAGGTTGACTTTGAAGAACTTACGAAGGAGTTCCGAAACGACCTAAACGACCTAAGCGAACCCATGTTTGAATTGAGCATGACGTATGACGCAAAAGAATGGGAACTAACCATAGAAATTACTAAAAATGATGACGATTTTAGAACCGAATAAGACGGAAGCACTTACATACACTATTTTCCGAGATAGCGAAAAGAATCTCTATCTCGCCGTGTACCGGGAAGATTTAGTTCAAAAAGACTTGAAAGGGGTTGTGTGCTTCGTAAAGCCAGAAGAAGTGCGTGAAAGAATAAAAAACCTTGACAAGTGGGAAACGTGGGAAGACCTAATCCCTTGCCCTTATAATCTGCATAACTTCCTCATGCTAGGTACTATACCGCTATTATTTACAATGATAGATGAAGAAGGGCATATAGAAATTCTTTTAAAAGAATTTATCCATGGAATACACTGAAATTATTGGCCCTCACCTGCACGGCCCCTGTATAACCTACTCCGTTTATGAGGGGATAGGGAGACTACATATCGCAATCTACCGGGAGACAGAATTTAGCAAGATTTTACAAGGGGTTGTTACGGACGTTAAGCCGGAAGACCTTGAAAGTAAGCTAAAAAGAATCAAAAGGTGGAAAGAATTTGAAGGAGCTATGGAGTTTATCAAGGGCGGTGAAGTCCCTGATTACATGAACGAAATACTTGACAAGGGGGAACTGATTGATTTTACCATGGTTAGCATGTGCGGAAGGCTCTACCGCTACGTGTATTTTTCCGACATGGGCGAAACGGGTGAAAAGGCCTATAAATACTTGACGAACAATGAATAACGTAAAAGAAACAATAATCGAAGGGGTAAACCATGCCATGGTGTACAGGGTTTATGCCGGGGTAGATGAACACTTGCACCTTGCCCTGTTCGACGAAAGTATCAACTCTTCCCGCCTGCTTAACGTGTGCGTGAACGTAACCCCCGAAGACTTAAAGGGTAAGCTAGAAAATCTATCCGAGTATTGGAGCTGGAACGACCTTGAAAATAGTAATCTTAGCCAATTTTTTTATATTGGACTGCATAAAGCCTGTAAGATTGTAGAAGAGACTGCGATTGAAGATAAGAAGCTGATACGTAGTACCTTGTACGAAAACATGACGGAGAACATTACTAGGGCCTTTGCTGATATAATACACCCGGAACATGCTAGCGTTAAGTACGCAACGCTCGAAGCGGACGTGACGGACGCTATCACCTACTCTGTTTATGAGGATGAACCGGGAAGGTTTCACCTACTCTTTATCCGTGAACGTGTTATAAGCGAAACGGAAACGGAGTACACAAAGGTTGGAATGGTCCTAGGCTTGACCTTGAAAGGGTTGCAAGTGCGCCTTGATGCAGACTGGACGGAAGTACGTAATTGGAGCGGCACAATCACTGACCCTGAAATGATTACGGATATTTCCTATATCATAACCTCTAAGTGCAAGTTGGTAGAGGAGACATTCCTACAGGGGCATGACCTTGTTAGAAAGGTTCTGTATTGCGCTATGAGTGAACAAGTTAGAGATTCTTACGAAAAAATTTAGAAAAAAGGT
>OGLI01000087.1_pt1 | contig 94526 bp, 150 predicted proteins | sample 1572661 | NCBI WGS metagenome assembly OGLI01 (sample SAMEA2581901, study PRJEB24529) | metagenome | biome: Human gut stool | place: China | collected 2011 | reverse complement strand
ATATTGATCGATTGCAATATACTGTTTTTTCATTGTTAAAATCCTCCAAATATTTATAAAATTTTTATTCATGGAGTACCGCTTTTTTACGGAAAACGGCCTAGAAAACCGCGCGGAAATGTTTAGTGTTCTTCTTCGTCTTGTTCCTTCATGATATCTTCAAATGAATTATATCCCAACTACTCGCTGTCAGCAGCTCTATGCCATGGTCTATTGCATTTCCTCAAACCAGAAAAAGTCATTGATCGCGGTTTCGTCCATTCCGTCCGGATAGCATTCTTCTAAAATTGATTCGATTTGATCGAGTTCACAAACTGTCAAATATTTAACGGTATCTTTTGCCCCGCTCCAAAACTCAAAGTCACGCAAACTTTTTTCAGTGTAAATCTTCATTTTTTGTTCCTCCCTAAAAAATGTTAGTTTTCAAACTGTTTACGGAATTCTTTCTGGTGGCGCGTTGTGGTATTACTCCATTTTCCGAGCTCTTCTACTTTGCCATTGACACAACGGGAAACAATCGTGTTGTAACTCTGGAGTTCCAAGGTTCCGTTTTCGTAATCAATAACATGTGCTTTGCCGTAAAAGCTCTTGCGTGCGTCAAATTGGGCCTCAAGTTCGTAAATTCTCATTATTTTTGTTCCTCCCTGTTTGATTTTGTGTCTTAAGTATATCGTACTGTTTTCTTTTTGTCAATCGTCAGATTGCACAAATTTTAAGTTTTCTTTTTGTTTATTTTAGCGGTCAGCCGGATATTTCACCGGCTTTCCCGCGTCACTGCTGAGATATAATTTCTAGCAGCTCCGCAATTCTTTCAAGCGCGTTTGCTATGCGCTCCAGAATCGCTTTCATGTTTTCACCTCCCTTGCATGGTTATATAATATATCATAACGCCGGAAAAGTCAATACACAAGCAATTAAAATATTGAACAAAAAAGTGCGGTTGATTTTATGCAAATTGACGAAACAGATATTCTTATATATATAGTATATAATAGCTGGACAACGGTAAAAGTCTATAATGAAACCGCTCCGCGCTTTCTATACCGCTCAGAGGCTCCAGAAGCCCCGTAGCGCCGTTTTTATGTTTAGACGTGAAATTATACGGCAAAGAAAAGTATTCCGTTATACTGTTTTCATGCAGTTTTAATATTCATCGATTTTAGGAATAAAAGATTTAATTTGATATGAAAAAGTTAGAATATACAATTATCAAATGAATTATTGTATATTATGCAATGAATATACTGAATGTTTATTCATTTATTACTTATTAGTACAATATCTTAATAGTTATATAAATATAATTATATCGATATTGATTATTGTATGTTTTTATCGATAAAGTTTATCGGTATATATAGCTATATGTTGTATTGATTATAATAATTACAATATAGTTACAATGTGTTGCATAGTGATAACAGTATATTATATCAGTAAAAATAACGATATAATGTATCGATATAAAGATATAGATATTGTATCTAATATAGCATATTAGATGTTAGAATGTTGATAATAAGATTATAGGATTTTTGATAATATGTGAAATAGTGTAGGGAATTATGTTTACCAAAAAGCGCATATTATGTAATGCGTACGCGCGTATTAACTGTATTAGTTCGATTGATACAGTTAGAAAAAATTCACTCTACAATTGTAGAATAAGATTTACTCGCATAATTATGCGATATTTATCGCATTTTTGTAGGATACGCCTGCAAAGTGCTATTTTCAGGCGTTTTTGCTACTGACAGTATTTTACAGGACGGGGGCTAGGATATGGATGAAATTGATAGAAATGGAAGAAAATGGCATTTAGCACAACAAGCCACAGACTATGTAATTAGGCTAATTAGCAACAACCCACATAACCTGTAGTATCAAAATTCACACAATATGACAAATCATAATTATAGAGAGGGAGATTTTTATTTTTCTTATAAGTATCAAAAAATTTCCCCCATTTTATAATTTACAATTTATTAACAAATAAATGATTAGAATATGGTATAATATAGAATGAAAATATGATGATGTTAAGAATTGTCATATTTTATATAGGTGAAATGGACTGGGCTAATAGATGATAGTAATATAATACGTAAGTATTATCTAAGTGTCACGCATTAGCCCAGTGACACCCCTTCATTAGCCCAATGTTACAAAATTATTACAGAAAGGAAATAATATGCCAAGTAAATCAAAATACCTGCCGTCCAATGAAGATGGCAAACTAGTCAATGCTCTTATAAAAATAGAAGGGCGCGAATTGAAATATTCAGAATTATGTACAGCAGTTGACATGCCACTAAGAAACGGTGATAGCCGATCTTCTCAGCTAGATAAAATCCGTAATTATTGCCAGTTAGATACTGTAGACAATGTTTATCCAACGCGCTATATCGTTCAAGAGGTATATCCTGAAGCAGACGCGCTCATCAATGAACTAGACAAGGATTCATACCAAGCCGCATTTGAAGCCGCCCTTTATCAAATATTTCTCAAGACAAACTGCGCTACCATATATGCATCAACTAGCAATCTACTCAGGATGTTCCAAGAGGTTAATGATAATTTCAGCTATACGTATAGCCAAGCCGTAGAAAATTCAGAGCATTATGGCTATATGAGTTTGGTCAATGGCGTTGTATATAATATTCTTGCTCAATGGACTAGGCGCAAATTACTAACTATGAAGAACCGCTATGTTATTGACCTGAATAGGGGCTATCGACTCTATAAGCAACGATATAATCCAGAAAGAAAAGAAACATGGCTCGAAACCTATGATGTTCCAGAAGATAGCCCAGACCATCAAACTTGCCTATCTATCTATTCTAAAGCCGTCAATGAGATTATGCCGCCAAATTGGGGTAAAATTATAGATAATAGGGTTTATAAGCCATATGTGTCCACAGAGCAATATAAAACATTTGAGGCGCGACTTGCTCAATTAACCCTAGAGACATTTGGCGGCGAATATGTCAAAGTCAAAGAGGTTTATATCATCAAGCCAGCAACAAAGGAATGGATTGCTAATCGGCTCTTAGACGTCTATGAACATTATCCAAGCTTTGAGAAAATCAATAAAGAGGCGTGTGCCAAGATTATTCAGACCAGCCAGCTTAGTTGCATTACAGGTAAACAGCGGCGTGAATTTGTTGACATCAATATGAACAATAAGCAGAGTGACAAGCTCAAGGATTTAATAAAAAAAGAGAATGGCTGATATTTTGCCATTCTCTTAATATATTTTGTTTAATTATTAGATTGTTTGACAACTTTTAAGTCGCCATATATACAACCATCATGCTCGGTTAATTTAATATAATCACCGTGCATTACACGACTTCCAATATCATACAGAATTGCGTTTTCAATAACATCATGAGCATCATCACGATTAACCCATGTCGGGTCATCAATTCGATACATCGCCCTAATTGTCTCAACTGGACGAGTTATTTCAATAAGAGTATTTTTATATTCATTACATTTGATACATGGCGCAACATAACCGCCTAGTTTTCTAATAAGCCAATGTTTGAATTTAGTCCACATTTTTCTATACTCCATAGTTACAAAATCCACTTGGTTTAGGGTCATCTAGTCCAAATCTATTAGAACAATACGGTACGTTTTCATCGTTCATCCCAAAATATTCACAATCCTTACACCTAACAACTGGAACAGCGTCAACGGTCGAGCAATTTCGCAGAAAGTTGAGGGTGCTGTATCGTTCTTTTGCATCAAGAATGTGTTCGGACACCCACTTGGCTTCTTCGTCAGCATCAATCAGCCGCATTTATCAACTCCCCTATTCCATGCTTCGACCGCTTCAAGATGTGCGTTCACGTTCCATGCCGTTTTCAGCGAAACGGATGTCCCACATTTTCTACATTTTACTTTAAGTAGCATAATTTTCTTGCCGAAATTACATGAACCTCCTATTTCGTCTACCTCCCCACCGCAAAACGGGCATGGTTTTAATTTAGCCATTCGTCAATCAATCCTTTCAGCAATCAAACTCAAATACGATGCGCACATCATCTTCTGTGCCGCCATCTGGAATAAGCTGTCTCAGCCCTTCCATCGTTTCATCATAGAACCAAGACGCGCATTCTCTATATGTGGTTGGAGCAAAATAGCAAGCAGTATAATATTCCTTTGATTCATCTCTTGGATATTCACCATTGATTAAATCAACCATTTCTGGCTCGGTTAATTTTACAATATTACGCCCCCATATATCGCCACTATAAGAATTTGGTTGTTCTCCCTTCATGATGTAATCACGATATGTGGCTTCATCCACATACCCATATTTTCTATGCAACTGCCCCCCAATCATATTCATGCAACTCTCTCAGTGTGAGCCAAGAGCCATATTCATCACCAAATAACACATCATTTTTAGACATATCATCAGGATAGCCCTTTAACTCAGCAATCGGCTTAAACCGTTCACCGATTCTACATCCAGCAAATCCCTCTCCATTTCTTACTCCAGCTAGAATGGCAAACAAGTTATAATTTCGACTGTCATCAGGTTCGCTCATATATTCTTCCATAGCCCATTTCTTATCCGAAGTTGGGTCATAGTATGGATTCTTAAAAACTGTGGCAGTTGATAGCTTCCATACACCATTTCGTCTTACTTCAGCAATCATGTTAATATCAGTTCCCATTTAATCAATCCTACTTTCTTTTGGTGGTTTAGGTAATGGCATCCAGTGAGTGACGGCGCAGTCTACCGGGTTGTTGTAAACATCGTCCGGATTAAACTGCCAGTTCTCCCACCAACCCTCCGGGATGTAGTAATCATCCGCCTCCTCGTCATACAGACCATAGCAGTAGATGTCACTCCAGTTCCACGCACTATCCTGCGTCAGCATCTTCCCATCTTCGTAAATCGCTGGACAAACAAAAATATATCCATTTCGATTACAAACAACTAAAACATCTGTTTCTGGCTCTGGTAATCTATCTTTTACATCAATCCATTTGAACATTTTTAATCAATCCTTTCTTCAGCAATTCCATCAGCCGTACTATAGCAAATATGCTTAATTCCCAATTCTTTTATATATTTCATACAAGCAGGGCATGGACGCGCCATTGCTTTATTGCCATTTGCATATTCACGATATACATATAGCGTCGATTTGCTAAAATCAATATCCAGATATTTTACTTTGTTCAATGCCCTAATTTCAGCATGGAGCGAATTTACCACGCCGCTCTGGTTGGGGTCAAATTCACGCTCTGCATTAAGCCGCTTTTGTAATGGGCTTGTTTTGGTGCTATTGCATCCAGTGGCAAGCAATACGCCCTTATAGTACAGAGCTGCACCAAGATGGTATCGGGGAAATTCAGATTCTTTGCTTGCTCTACAAGCTGATTCAATGCCGCGCTTAGTTCTCTGGTTCATCTGGTTCTTTATGTTTCTCATCAAGCCAATCAATCCAGCATTCTGTGCATGATTTTAGAATATCAGGGCAATGATGATGAGGACATGGCTTTGACATATTTGTAATAATTTGTTCTTTACTTTGGTTCATCAACCATTCACGATTTGTCATTTAGCCTCCTCCGTCCATCTTTACATGGAGAACAAAACAATCTGTCAAACCACAATACTTTCCCACTGCCACCAGTAGCGCATTTCTTCGACTGACAAGTCTTATTTTCTTTGTGGTAATAGATGCAGACTTTACACGGATTTCGCATTATTTTGCACCTCCATCCATCTTTGCCCCGCAGTTGGAACAAAACCATTGCCCCAATCGAAACGCTATTCTAGTGTCGCAATGCGAGCAGTAATAACCTCCGTTATCGCATGGAATCCACTCCCCATGCACCACCTCCGCAACGTCGGCGGCGGGCAGTTTCCTAATTTCCGACCATGCCGCGGCGTAATCTCCACACGTCCGTGTTGTAATGGTTAGTGCATCTTCGCGCTTGATATATTCAGCCATTTTCAAGCTCCTTAATCAATCTGTCAATATACCACCTTGCTTTTTTAACATCCTCAATGCCATTCTTTTCTTCATATCGAAACAGATATTTAATAGCATTTCCTACGCAAAACGCTTCAATTCCTACTTTTCCAACTATTGCAGATTTAATACAATCAATACATTCTATTTCGCCTTTAACATAATGATTGGGATGATTTACATTATCGTTCATATTTATATCTCCATTTATAACCACCAGCAGTTTTTGAAAACCCGCGACAACAATTACTAATTGAACCTTGTCTAATGCCAGTCTCTTTTTCTGCTTCTATTTGATTTGTAAATTCTTTTACAAAATTATTTTCTTTATCAAACATAATTACAGGAACATATGTTTTACTTGTTCTATTACCGTAATTAACATTATACTTTCTTGTACACCATTCTAAGTTATTGACATTATTGTTTGAATGATCGTCATCCTTGTGATTTACTTCTGGTAAATTATTTGGATTTGGAATAAATTCTTGAGCAACAAGTCTATGAACAGCAAACGTTTTCCATTCGTTAATATTTGTATATAATCTAATTCTCTTATATCCATGATGACTGTTTATAAGTTTTAATAACTTTTTACGTTTTACTGAATAAACTTGTCCAAAATTACTAATTCTATACAACCCTTCGTATCCATGAATATCTTTCCAAATTTCTTCCATATTTTTATCTTCCCCTTTTAAGATTTATTAAGAACATAGCTTCAAGAAAGGGCTTGATTATCTCATAGATTAGCTATTTCTATGTTCCCTACGTCCTTTTATATATTATATCACATTGGAATTGAAATGTCAATAGTTTTGTTCGATTTGTTTATAATAATTTTTGTATTATCTGAGAAATAACCATATACGGCTTTGAGTGCATCAATACATTCAATGCCACCTTGGGTATAGTGAGACGGATGATTCACCATGTCAGTATTAGACTCTTTGTCACAACATTTAGCCTCAATATTTTCACGAGCTGCTGGGTCAAGCTCTTTATACCAGTCATAGATTTTTTTAATCATTTGCTCATCCATATCTTCAAACGAGCATCCATAATCATCTGTATATTCCTTAACTTCTTTGTCATATTTTGGCTTTAGCTCACAATCAACGCATTTTCTATATCCGTCACAACATTTGTCAAGAGCATTAATCATCATCTCAGTAGGCATTTCAACAGGCATATTTATTCATCCTCTATCAATCATTCAGCATGATATTTTCAATATTTTCATATATTGTCCAATCTTCATCGAACTTGGCTTTTACTGGTTTGAATGGGCGATATTCAATACCGTCTTTTTCTTCATACTGCCAGTCACAATCTAGGCAATTCCATACATCAATAGGCGGCAATGTACAAATGCAAGTATGATAAATATCGCCGCCGCATTTAGGACAAGTATAGATAATCATTTATTCATCCTCCTTAACTGGTGTCAAATTCTTTGCACTGATATATCGCCATTCTTTAGCCACATAGATTAAGAAATGTGGATAGCCAGCTTTGTCATCCCGCACATTATAAACAGTATAAATATCGTTATCATATTTTCCTTTGAATTTAACCTTCATAAGCGCAATCTTCCTCATTTTCATCACAATCTTCATCCACGAAATGGACATCTACGTTAAAAATTTCTTTCAATACATCAATAGCCTCTTTTGGCTCGATGCGGAAAAATTCTCTATCAGGGTTGACCCGCTCTTTGTCAAAATATTTATGGATATTATTTTCTAGTTCAAAACAATCGTCGCTAAATACAAAGCAATGAGCCTTGAACGGTTCAGGAAGCGAAGAACTTGATAATTCTTTCACCCTGATAGTAGGATTTAGCCTCCGTGTTGCGCCCAGCTTTACCAATCCGGGCAGACTTGGCGAACTAATTACATATAGCCAACCAGCCTTGCTATGTGACTCACGATAAGCAATAGAATCAAGCCGCTTGTCAATACTAGCTAATTGAGATTTAATCCTATTACGCTCATCATCTGTCAGTGCTTTATCAAACGCAATATTCATTGCTTTCTTTTCTTCAAGCAATTTAGCGCGTTCTCTAGCAATATCAGCAAGCAACTGTTCCTGTTCTCTCAGTCTGCGCTTTTCTTCACGAATCTGAGCTTTTTCTTCTTTTTGCTTAACTTTGATAGCCAAGTTAATATAAAGCATATCAAGTCGTGCCTTTACATATTCAGCATTGAGCGCCAATCCGACTTTATTTGCTTTAGACTGATAAGAATTAAATTTATTCTTAATCAATTCTTTGCTTTTAGCAATATTGCCTGTTGTGACAGATTTTTCTTTGCTGTCAATATATCCTGACATAGCATAGCACAATCCGCGCCCATACACATCCTGCATTTCTTTGCCGCGTCTAGCAGAATCGTTAAGGGTATATCCTTGCTCAATGCGATATAGACCAGTATTAACAGCAGATTCAATTTTATCTTGTAGTTGATAGCGTCGATGCTCAAGCTCATCCAGTGAATCTTGATAATATGGGATATTATAATCTTGCATTTCTTCAATGACGTGGATTTTGCCGTTTAGAGCATCAAGGATGGATTGAGCCGCTTTTGCAGATCGCATGGTGTTTTCATATTGATGCGCTGCAATTTGCCGATGTTCGTCATAGTTATCAATGTCTACTTGCATACTAGAAATATCTGCTTTGAGTTGAGCAATCTGTTCTTCAAGCTCTTTCTTTTTCTTGTTCAGCTTGAAAATCTCGAACATGTCTAGCCGCCTCCTTGCCAAAAATTTTATCTATATGCTTATCGAAATCCAATGGATTATTGCTTTTTACTAAAATCTGCTTGGTGCTGATATTATATAACTCGAATTGTCCATTGCCACAATCATTGATAATCCAGCTAGTATCGTCATATTGTACCGTGGTATTAATTTTCTTTGTTCTTGGCATTTATCTCACCTCATGCTATGATTATATCACAGCTATTTGCATTTGTCAAGTATAATTTTTGACAAATTGATTTTTCACATCAATTTAACTATTATCTACGAATGTATATGAGTAGATAATAGTTAAATTGTAATTATATATACTAGATATTATAGCATAGAAAGTATGTAATGTCAATAGAAAAATTTTTTATTTTACTACTTGACAAAGTGATGAAAATATGGTATAATTATAGTAAATAAGTAAATACGTTAGTATTTACTTATACATTATTTCTTTCTTTGGTACTTTCTTTCTAGAATTTATAATTGGGAAAAATTAGATACTTGACAAATAATCAATTATATGATATAATAGCATTAAGCTCAAGGAGGTGGTAAGAAATTGTGGAGCGAAATGAGTTATAATTGGTATGTATTAGAAGATACAGAGCCAGAAGTATGGGATGATGAATATGAGCCAACTGAGCGCGATTGGGCGCTTTGGATATATGGTAGTTCAGAGAATGAATTAGAGGTGATTTTTTGAGCCTACAGACGCAAATTTATTTGCATTCAGTGGACACTAGCGCATTTTATGATGACAATGAAATGACACCACATAGGCGGCTCGTTCGGTTATATTCGTTGCGTAAGCGATGGAAGGATGACAATAAACCAGATTGGCGTATCAAATCTGTAAATCGTTTGCTCAAAAAAGAAAAGGCGCGGCTATCTGAATTGCTCGATGATGCAGTGAGTCGAAATGTAACTAGAGAATTGCGTCAAGATGCTGTGACAGATAAGACGGTTGTTAATCTATTTGAATCTGATTTAACGCGCAGCTTAGGGCTTGTGCCATTCAAGTTGACCGATGAGCTATTCATCATCAACGTATTTTTCTTTCAAGTATTTAATAATCTAGTTCATCAAGGATTTATCTATAATGGAGAAAAGTATGTGTTCCTTACAGCATCAGCTGGACAGATCAGAACGAAAAGAGCTGTATTTGTTAAAGAATCATCGTTTAAGCGAATTGAGCAAAAATTGATGTGCGGCTTGACCATAAACGAAATCAATGAGCGGGGAGGAATGAACCAGAATAAATTCCTTGCATATTTGGCGCTTATGAACTCTGCTACAGATGTTTGGCAAGATTTCGATATTGACAAATCAATCGTAGTAGATGATTGGGAGACGGCTGTTCCGGGATTGGTTGACCATATTGATGGTGTGTCATATGAGATTCGGCGCGAAATGACAGAGACGATTATCCCTCATATGGATGGATGCGGCATTATGCTTGATGAAACAACAAGAATGGTGCGTATGCCATGGGTAAAGGGATTGCTTGTTACATTTCCATTTGATAAGTTCATCAAAGAGAAATGCGGCGGTGAAGCGACTGTAACAGATATTTATGGAAATGACCATAAAATCATAGAGGAAGATATACGGTATATATTCACAAAGAGCCAATTTAAGCTATGGAAATTTTATGATTCGTGGGATTGCTATAAGGCGCGATTCAAAAATTTTGGATGTAATGCTTGCTATTGCAATATCGAAGAACCATATATTCCAAAGAGCCGCATCAATTATCAGATGCTACAGACATTGAGTGATATGACTGATAATGAGATCGACCGCATCATCTCTAAGACAGCACAAGAGATTGATGATGTTGGCAAGGATTATCAAGTAACTATGCGGCTACTTGGCGCAACAGAGAACAATCGTTATAAATCAGCTATGCAAGAGGCGTTGCTGATATATCCTGAGCTATTCAAGGATTCATATAATCGAGAAATCCTGAAGCAAACCAAAAAGAGTCTAGTTAAGCAAGCAAAAGGTGGGCGACTTAGAGTAAATGGTAAATACCTTTTTTTAGCGCCTGACCTATATGCGTTTTGTGAATGGTTGTTCCTAGGCGAACAAAACCCGCAAGGATTGCTTGCAGATGGTGATGTATATACAAACCAATATCGAGATGAAGAAACATTGGCTTGTTTGCGTTCACCGCATCTATATCGAGAATGGGCAATCAGGACGAATCGGCGCAGCTTAGAGCTTGATTATTGGTTTGGTGGGACTAAATGTATATATACTAGTTGCCATGACCTTATTTCACGTTACCTTATGTTCGATGTAGACGGGGATAAGGCTCTAGTGGTAAAAGATAGGACATTGACAAATTGCGCCAAACGCAATATGCAAGATATAGTCCCTTTGGCATACGATCTTAAAAAAGCTAAGGGCGGCTTATTAAATCCAGACAGTATGTACAACGGAATGGTCAATGCTTATACTAAGGGCAATATTGGGCCGGTTAGTAATAATATTACAAAAATATGGAATAGTGGTGAAATCACACAAGAAGAACTAGATGTAGTAAAATGGCTTTGTTTTGAGAACAACGCCGTTATAGATTGCGCTAAAACGCAATGGCTACCAGAACGACCAAAACAAATCAATAATACAATTAAGCAATATACAAAAGCCCGTGTTCCAAATTTCTTCCAATATGCCAAAGATAAAGACCCAGATACCCAAGTAGAACCTCCTAACAATTCCACGATGAATCGTATATCAGCAAAAATCCCTGCTTCCAGAATTCGATATAATAACAAGATTGGAAAATTCGACTGGACAATGCTGATAAACAAATCGGTCGATTATACTACTAGAGAAAATTCCTCAATCATAGAGAGGTATAATTGGTGGATGCGGAATCAGCGCAGATTTGATTATGGTGACGACCCGCATATCAATGAGGATGATTTATATAAATATCGCCGCATTGCACAAGATATAGTGGAATATAGCAATGAGCCACTAGATGTTGTGGTCAATAGCTTGGTGGCTTATCTATATACGGTCAAAAAATCAAGTAATAAGAAAATGCTGTGGGCTTGTTTTGGGTGGACAATTGTAGAGAATTTGAGAATCAATACAGCACAACTTAATCCAATCTGCCCTATTTGCGGCAAGCGGTTCAAGTCGCGCGATGTATGCCAGCATTATTGTTCAGAGGAATGTTATAAAAAGGCAGATAATCAGCGGCGTACTGAATCGCGTGAAGCCCCACCTGTCCGCACGGGGGATATGTTAAAACAGTAGGAAATATATGGACAAAATGAACGCACCACAATATATTGTGGTAGACTAATAGGGAAAGGAACGATATAATTGCATAAAAATAAATATCCTCGCCTTGGTAAAGCCGATATGAGCAAAGAGTTACGACGGCGTACAGGTGTTGATTCTAAAATTATTGAGCTAGTGCTAAGGAATTACCACGACATCATTCGTGAGACACTACAGCACGGCGTTGAGTATTCTTTGCCCGATATTGGGGTTATTACATTCCGAGACCACCCACCAAAGCCAGCTGGCGAATATTGGAACGGATTCCAAAAGCGGCGTATGTACTATCCTGACAGAATGGGATATTATCGGCTAGAGTTCAAGGCCGAGAAGCATATGGCTAGTTATGTAAAAGCTGGTACGTTGTATGGTAAAGGCCCGACGAAAGAAGAATGGGATGCTTGGGTGTTAGAGAATTATCCCGATAACCCCAAGTTTATGAAGGAAGAAGAAGATGACTGAACATAATAAGCTGAATCAAGAATTTTATGCTTATGCTGGCGGATTGCTCAATGTATCGCCACAGACCGCTAAAAAATACTGGATGGGGTTTGTTGATACTATTATTCATATTCTTCATTTTGATGGTAAATGTCAAATGCCAAGTGTAGGCACATTTACACTGGAAGAATTGCCTGAGCGCAGAGTGATGGCTAAGAATGAGCAGGGTGAACTTGTTGAGCAAATTAATCCAGCTTGGTTTAAGATATTATACAAGTACAATGAAGATTTTCTTAATAATGTCAATGGGCGCGGCGTTACAAAGAAATATCGTAGGCGCGTCCGTGAACGTAAGTTGACACCAAATGATCTCAAGCTGATAACTCAAGCTGAAATGGAACGAACGGCAAAGCGAACATTGAAGCAGATGCAAGATGACCGTATTGAGCAAGCAAAGCAACAGAGTTATGATGATTTTATCAATGTAATCAACAAGAAAAAAGAAGATTACGAACGGAAAAAGAAGGAAAAGGAACAGAAATTGAATGAATCTACAGAAGATACGACAAGCGACTGAGCTACTAGATAGCAAGTTGATTGACTTACAGGAATGGACGGCTCGTTGTCTTGGTGAAGATTATAGGGGCGTTTGGAGCGAGGAGTATTTGCGGCGTTGTGCTGTATTTGTTCGCAATATGCTAAATGGTGCAGATGATTGTGAATCAGATGAAAAAGATGCTGATATTCTATCACAACTTAGAGAGGCCAAGCAGGAACTAGAGAAGTCGCGTCTTAAACTGCGTACAGAAAATCTTGAGTATGCGGCGAACAAGCGAGAAGTGGCACGACATGATATGCTCAATGAAGAAATCGTCGCAGCTATCAATCGGCTTAAGCCAATTAAGTTTAGCCGCAAATTTGAGACAGACCCAATTAAAGAGCAAGTTGGCGTGTTGTGTATTGGTGATGAGCATTATGGCACAATGATTGATATGGATTCATTGTTTGGCGAGAAGGTCAATGTGTACAATCCTGATGTGTTCAAGGCTCGAATGGAAAAGCTGATGAACAGCATTGAAGATGACGCATATTCGGTATCGTCGTTCAGCCGCTTGGTCGTGTTCGATCTCGGAGATTCCATTCAGGGAATACTACATATGTCTGAGCTTATGAAGCTCAAGGCTGGCATTGTAGATTGTTCCATGGAATATGCTGAGTATATTAGCCAATGGCTAGTTGAGCTAAGTGAGCGACTGCAAGTGCCGATTGAGTATATTGCAGTTGGCGGTAATCATTCGGCTATCCGCTCACTAAACATGAAGAAGGGAGACCTTCCGGAAGATAATATCGCCAAGATCATCACGCAGATTGTTCGGTTGCGCCTCAAGGATAATCCAAACATCGAGATTGCTCCATATGCTGAATGTGGGTTTAAGACGATTCAAGGAGTGAATATTTTAGCATATCATGGTGATGATACAAAAGATGTAACTAGAGAAATTGCGTTCTTTGAGGATTATCATCAGATTGATATTGATATTTTACTACTTGGGCATTTCCATCATCTTGAGCAACAATCAGTTGGTATTGGATTGAACACTGAAAAAGAGGTAATTAAATGTCCGTCCATTGTTGGCATTGATGATTATAGCAAGAGATGCCGCAAATTGTCAAGAGCTGGTGCATTGCTTATGCTGTTTGAGGATGGACAAAAGACATGGACTAAGAAATATATTTTGAATTGATATTGACAATCAATAGATTGTGTGATATAATATAACCATGGAATTGCGGCTAATATCTGCGGAGTTAGCCTTGGCTTGGGGATGCGTCCTACAAGTCGAATACTAGAGGAAAAGCCTGAACGCTTTTCGCTGTCATATGACAGAATTTAGTTTATAGGTAGCGTCAGTTGCAAATGGCGCTACCAACTTAAATTGATTCATTCTCTACTAGGTGATAGCTACGGCTGTGTTAATCATGCTTGAGGGGCGATTGACCCATTTAGCAGAGCTGAATATATCTCATGTACCATGCGTACAAGGAGTTCTTGAAGTCGTTAATAGCGGCTTTTGCAAAATCCTATCCTAGACGATAGGCGTATAGCAACAAGTGTGTTATACGAGCGTATGAAGCATAGAACCGGGTTGTCTTTCGGCAATATGTGGACGTTTACATTGGGTTTTCAGCATACCGCAAGGCAACAAGAAAATGCTGACCGACTATGAGGTAAAGATGGGACAACAGGTATCATAGGAACCGATGACGAACCATATAAAACATAACAGTGAGTGGCGCTAGATACCCGATGGCGCTTGATAAATGGAGTTTTAATAGTTGTATCTAGGTATATACTAAAACTGCCTGTCGCTACTACTCATTGGCGGCTATGAATATCCGAAAGGAGGTCACTGTTTCTTGAATTATCCACTGGTTTATCCGAAGCATAATTAAAGAAAGGAGGTGACGGAGCCAATCGGCTCATATCTACAATAAGCCCAACTCAATGGGAACTGTTGTTTAACTGAATATTGAACCTTGACAAATACGAGGCAGCTGAGAGCAATCTTGGCTGCTTCGTCATATTTATAGGAAAATAAACGGAACAGAAAGGAATGAGAATATGTTTTGCCCATATTGTGGCAAAGAAAAGCAAGATAGTCAATTCTATAAAAGCCCAATCAAAACGGGCGAATATATTAAGCCATGCAAATCATGTGTGACTGAGTTATACAAACAAGCCCTTGAATCTACTAAAGACCAAGGCGCGGCATTATGGTCAATTTGTATGCAGACTGGTATTCCTATGAGACGCGCTGAATATACTGCTTGTCTTGATACGCTAGAAAAAGCAGCTAAAGGTAAAAAACCTAGTTTATTTATGTTGTATCACACATATTTGTCTACATCTCCTGATAAATTAACAGGCGTATGGGATAGTGATATGGAGTTGTCTAATTTCAAGGATTTGGGCGATGTGGCTAAGGGCGAAACTGATGAAGTTGCATTAAAGGCAAGATGGAATCGTCAGTGGGGTGCTGATTACGAAGAATGGGAATATCAGTGGCTTGATGATATTTTTGAACGATATACAGAAGAAATCCTTGATATGGACACAGCCAAAGAGATGACATATAGAAATCTGTGCCAAGCCAATTTGCGCAAATTCAAAGACCCTACAGATAAAGACGCTGGCGATGAAATTCTTAAATTGATGAAGGTGCTAAAACTAGACCAATTTAAGGAAAACAAGCAGAGCGATACTGAAAAATTCATAGAGCGCATGGCATGGAATATTGAGAATACAAAGCCATGTGAATGCGAGGATTTGAATAAGTATAAGGATTTTAGTGGATTTGAGCCGACATGGAAAGACATTTTGAGATGTTGTAAGAATCTGGTTGGGGGCGGGCGCGAATATCCAGATTTACCCTCAGATCAAAAGAGATGATAGGTGGTGATATAGAATGAAAAGTCAGATGGGGGGCTTGAGACGCAAGTTCCTTGGAAACCACCTAATTACGGCAAAAGCAAAAGAAAACGCAATGAAAGATGCTCAGAAAGAGGAAAATGCTATAGAGTGGCTGACTTTATTCTAGTTACGCCGAAATTGGCATATATATGTTGATTTAGTTCTTGGTATTAAGCTGCGTCCATTTCAGATGATAATGATATATTTAATGGGTGTGTCAGATGTATTCTTTGCTATATGTTCTCGTGGCTTGTCCAAGACGTTTATTGTAGGTCTAGGTAACATTGTAAAGATGAATCTTTATCCATATACAGAGGCGGTAATTACATCATCAACTGTTGCACAGGCGAACAAGATGGTTGAAGATAAAATAAGAGACGAGTTGATTAAAAAATTATCACCATATCTCTTATATATGTATGAGCATGAATATTTGGTTATTACTAAACCAGAAGATGGTTATAGAATAGAGAATAAACTTAACGGCTCTACTTTGCGTGTACTACCATGTCAAGATAGTTCTCGTGGCCCAAGAGCAACAATTCTTACATATGAAGAAGCCCGATTGCTCAAAAAAGGTATGGTTGATTCCGTCTTTGAGAAGATGGCGCATCCAAGACAAGCCAAATATCTTAGTAATCCTGTATATGGTAACAACCCCCGTTGGAAAGAGGAATGTCAACATATCTACATCACATCTGCTAGATATAAGTTTGAGTGGTTCTGGCTATTGTTCAAAAAGACATTCACTCGTATATTTATCGACACCAAAGTAAGATGTAATATTTTTGCCGGTGATATATTTATGGCTATTGACAATGGTTTTAAGACATGGGCTGATTATTGGAATGGTAAGGCTGGCGGCGAAATGGACTTTAGAATGGAAGATTTGAACGAGATGATTTCCGAGGGCGATGATGCGTTCTTTAATCTAAAGTCGTTCAAAGAGAATCAAATCATTGAGCGGTGTTTCCGTCCGCCTACAGCATTACAGTTCTTTGCTGGAGAACAACCTAATTTCCCAGAAAAGGAAGAGAATGAAATACGTTTAGTGACCATGGATATTGCTTTTGCGAATACCACTGGTTGTACAAAGAACGATAATACTATTATTACGTTAATGTCGGCGCATTGGAATAGTAAAAAGAATAGATTTGAACGACACGTTGATTATATAGAGGGGCATGATGCTTCCGATACAATCGGCGCGTCTGATAGATTTAGATATTTATGGTGGGTCTACAATGCTGATTATGCGGCGTTTGATGGTAGAAGTGGTGGCGAAGTCATATTTAACCATTTAACAGAACCATTAACAATGCCAGATTTAGGCTCAAGATGGGATTCTCGTGGATTTGGACTTGCCGATAAATATCAAGTAGTATCTCAGGCAAAAATAGACGATTATCATAGCAGAACGGTTGATAAGAACGCAGTGCCGTGCTTAATTCCTGTTATTGCAACACCAGAATTGAACTCGACTGGATGGTTGTCATTGCGTAAGCAACTTGAAACCAACAATATGAAATTTCTTATTTCTATGCAAGATTATCAGAATGAGCTAACCGACAGCGGCGAATATTATCAATATACAGCTGAAGAATTAGCTAGTCAACTTGAGCCATATGGTCAAACTGATATGATGGTTATAGAGGCGGTTAATCTAAAGACGGTTATTAAGCAAGATAAAATCAAACTAGAAGAACCTCGCACAGGAACAAAGGATAGAATTGTAACCATTATGTATGGAAATTATATTATTGATTTGATTGAAAACGCATGGCAACAACAGTTACAAGAAGATGAGTTTGATGTAGATTCTATCCAACTCGTATGGTGATAATATCAAAAACAACAATAAAATAAAAACACTCAAAAATATAAAACGAGCGGATGGGGAGGACAAGTAGCTCAATGAACTTTGGCATACGTTAATGAAGTCCATAATCTAACTGCTCTAATATATAAACAATAAAACAAAGAAAGGAGGTTGAAGATGCCAAAAAATAATGAAGATGTGAAGTTGTCTAAAAATGACCTTCAAGATATTATTGATTTTAGTGCTGGTTTGATGGCGGTTGATAATTTCTACTCACCGTTTCTGAGCAATCAGCTATTGACCAATCTAAACAATAATCCACGCTTACCTAATGCAGAAGCGGTAAAAAAGGCGCTTAATGACTATAAGACTAGCGGCGCTGATTTACAGGGGTTTGTAGAATTTGCATCAGCATTTGATATGATTTTCAAGCGCACTTTATATTCTTATGCAAATGCGCTATCTTTCGACCTTCAGATAACGTGTAAGAACGCATATACAAAAGGCGACTATGAATCAGAGGAATATAAGAAAGACCGGCAAACAGTAGATAATTTCTTGACCAACTTTGACTACAAGAAAGAATTTTATAATGTTCTGCTAAACGTCTTAAAGCGCGACTCATATTTTACTTGGTTTAGAAAGACTAAGAGCGGCAATCGCGGTAAAATGAAGTATGCTCTACAAATTATGCCGCAAGATTATTGTATGCTTACGGGGTACTTTGAAAAAGGGTTGCTGTGGTCTTTTAATGTGCTGTATTTCGTACAGCCGGGAGTCGATCTGGATGGCTTTGATCCAACACTTCGCAAAACTTATCTTGATGCACTTGAGGCGTCTCAATTAAATTATCGACCATCTGCACCACTTGATCAACGAACTGGCTCATATGCTTTATGGGCTGATGTGTCACCACTTAATGGCGCGTGGGCTTGGCGCTTTAACACAGACAACTTTGCTAACAATCCATTCTTAGCGCCATATGTAGCAAACGTTCTACGCAGCGATGAGGTTGGTGAATTACAGTATAACAAAGATCTTATCTCTGCGGCTGGTATTCTAGCTGGTGAGATTAGACTATTTGATTCAGCCAAGTCAGGTACAAAGGCGAATCAGTTCGCTATCGATCCAAAAACGCTTGGTGCATTTATGCAAAAGGCGGCTAATGGTCTAAAGAATGCTGCCAAACTAGCAGCTCTACCACTTGAGAATATTAAATATTTCCAATTTGAGGACAAGAACCCAAATAGTTATACAAACGAACTAACCACAACGGCTGGAATTGGTACTGGCATTAGCCGTGTTATCTATTCATCTGATAAGATGAGTAATGCTGAACTAGAGGCAGCGCTTAACGAGGTTTATCAGACCATGAAGCCAATGTATGCTCAGTTCAATAATTTCCTTGATTTCTATGTAAATCAAATGACAAGTAAATATAAGTTCAAGTTTGAGTTCGTTGGCTCTAACTATCAATTTGAGCGAGATGCCCGATTTGATAAGATAATGAAGATGGCTGACAAGGGGCTTGTGCTCAGTTCATCTGCATGGGCTAGTGCTATTGGCATGAATCCTGTTACATTTGATAGGATGCTTGCTGAGAGTAAATATACTGGATGGATTGATAAGTATTCGACCATGATGCTTAACGCTAATACATCGTCTTACAAAGATAATGAGGGCGGGCGTGAACGCAAGAACGCTAGAGATTTGACCGATTCAGGCGAAGCAAGCCGAGAAACATTAGAGGAATGATATTATGATGTTATCAGAAAGAACAAGTGAAGCCCTAGATATTCTAGTTGGGCAGTATTTCCAGTTGAATCGCACATTCGACCGTTGCGTGTCGTGGATGGAAGTAAAATTTGCCATGCCAAATGCGGCAAATATTATCCATCACAAATTAGCACATCTTTGGCCGCTTATGGCTGATACTGTAAGCGACTTTAAGCATCAGTGGAATATTACTACATATTATCCTGAGACGCGCGGTGATAAGCGCGAATATGACAATCTTGAGCAAATGATGGATACTATGCTTAGAGAAACGGTTGACCTATATCAAGTTATTAAGCAGACGTATTATATTGCTAAAGAAGAAAAAGATTTTAACGCAAACGCTATGCTACAAGATTTGATGGAAGATATGAATAAAGTTGTAGCGCAGATTATTCTATTGGATGATAAATCCAAACAAATGTCAACAGAATATGATGAATATGACCGTCATATTGACAGTTGGGGCATTGTTGGCTTGGAGGATTATCAATGATTATCCTTGGAATCCCAAGAAATCCAGAAGATTATTTTATTGCTGATAGTTCTTTAGCATGGGAACTTGATAAGGCTGGTTTTTCAGCTAAATACCTAGACGAGGACGCGCATTATTATAAGCGAAACGCAAAATTACTAAAATGGCTTAAAAAGAATGGAATAGAAGGATAATACGCCGAGAAAGGAGGAGTCTATGATTGGAAACAGTCAAGAACATTGCCGCAATCTTAGGAGCAATCCTTTCATTATCAGCGGTTATTACCCTATGTTGCAAACCTATTAAACTCTATATTGCAAATGCTTTAAAAAAATATCAGAGCGAACAAGATGATAAAGTAAAACAAAATACCCTTAAAGCGACGCTCAAGAGAATTGAGAGTAAGCTAGATGCAACTATAGCATATACAACTGAGGCGTGTCGTGGTGAAATAAAAAATATGTTCTATAAATATATGGAAAACAAGACATTGCCGTATTATGAAAAGATGCATATGCTACAGATTGAGGATATTTATGTCAATAAGCTGCAAAAGAATCACTATACTAAGGGGCTTATTGAAGAAATGAAAACGTGGTCTGTTGACTATACCGGTGTTGATTCACAGGATGTCAATTAACCATAAATTGGCGGCTTGGGTGTAAGCTCTTTGGGCCACCGTAGACGGGATGAATATCTCGTTATATCCTTGAAGAAAGGAGGAAGATGATTGGAAAAAACAATTAAATTTGAAGCATCAAGTATTAAACATATTGATATGAGTGAATATGATAATAATGATTATATGGTAGGACGGACGGCATTTTTATCAACACGTCCAAATTCACACGAGATTATTATTTCAGAAGATGTACTCAGAGAATATGCGCCATCCGTGCTTGGCAAATGGGTTACTGCCGAGGTTAAATTTAATGATTGCACAACGCATACAAACGGGCAGTCAATAGTAGGGATTGTACCAAAAGAGCAGGACGTTGAGTTTGTTGAAGCAGATGATGGTTATCTTGATGCTTATGTTGATTGTATTATTAGTAAACGATATGCTAAAGAATATTGTAATATTTTCTCAGAAGATGATGCACAACGCTCTGTAAGTATTGAGGCTAAATTTTCAATGATTGATGAACATGAATGTGATGGGTTTGACATCAAAACGATAACAACTTTGGGACGAACTGTGCGCCCATCTGTACCTGATGCAAATATTACAATCGTTAGATTCTCAGAGGAAGATGCGGAGAACTATTACAGTAATCTACATAAATCTGATTCTCTATCTAATCTAAAGCAATTTGTTGAAGAAAGGAAACAGTCAATGGTTGAAAAGAAAACATATAAGATTGACAAGTCCAAAGAAGCCATGTCTACGGCTGATTGGGGGAATTACGATAAGGCGGCTATGAGAGATAAAATCATGGATGCTAAGAATCGTGATACACTTGTTAAATCTGTATATCTACTTGTAGAAGATGGTTGGAAAGATGCACCATCTGAACATTTGAAATACCCAATCATGCAACTTGATGGGGACAAATTTGTGTATAACCGAAACGCTCTGAGTTCGGCACTAGCGTATGCAAAGCAGAATGATGAGACTGAGGTTGTAAATAAAATTAAGGCTATCTATAAAAAGCTAGACCTTGATGACGATTCTGAAAGAAAGGAGGACAAGAAAATGGCTGAAATTGAATTTAGCGCAGTTGATATTGGTGATATGTGGGGTAGACTATATACCGCTATGCGTGAAGCTCGTAATTGGGAATATGGCATTCAGGGTATCTACGAGGAGGATAATAAGAAATTTGCTATCCTTGTCGATGATGCTAAGAAGCTATATCGGCTCGATTTTAGTCTGACTGAGGACGGTCTTACTCTTGCAGATGAGGTTGTTGAGGTCAAGCAGGAATTTACTGAGACAGACAACATGAAGAAATTTGCCGAACCAGAGAATGTTGCTGAATATCGTCTAGCTGAATGTGACCATGATGATGACGAAGAAGATCATGAGATGTCTGCTGACGAAATGAAAGCTAAGATGGCTGAACTCGAAAAGGATATTGAATCCCGTGATAATATTATCATGGAGAAGGACGCAGAGCTAGAAGAACTGCGCAAATTTAAGGCAGAAGTTGAGGAACAGCGTAAGGCGGCGACCGTTGAATCTATTATGGCTGAATGTAAGGAATATATGTCTGATGAGCAGTATAAAGAAATGCGCGAAGAAGGCATGGCTTGCAAGATGTCTGAGATTGATGGTTGGACAAATAAGGTCAAGGCCGTATCTTTCTCTGCTGTAAAGAAGAATGTAAAGAAAACAAATGATGGGCTGTTCCGCTTTGCGGCTCCTATCGACAATAACAAGAAATCCAACTCTGTTTGGGATAGAATTTAATTTATTATAAAGGAGATTATATAACTATGGCACATACTATTGTGAACGGTATGCACTGTGCATATATGAACGTTGATGCTTACAATTTCTGTGGTATCGCTAATACTGACATTGATAACGGCACTATTCTTACTCTTGGTGATATGAAGCTAAAGGATGCTACCGGTGGCTTTGAGTTTGCTGTTTCTGCGGCAACTGCCGGTGGGGACGCTGACTTTATTGCCATCACTCCTGAAGTTGGCTATGACCTTGAAGCACAGATTTATGCTGACCCCCGCTACTTTACCAACAAGGCTGGCAAGCCCATCTCTGTCAAGCGTCTAGTTAAGGGCGACTCTATTGAGATTACTGTTGATGGCTTTACAGCTGACCCTGCCGCTTCTACTTATGCTAAGGTTGATGCTTCTGGCAAGCTAACTGGTTCTACTACGGCATCTGACCCTTTCAAGATTCTTGCAACTCATAACATGGATGTTGGTTCTGAGATCGTTAAGACTTGGATTCTAATGAAGCAGTAATCTTGCAAATTGAATAATATATAAAGGAGATAATACTATGATTTCTAATGAACTAATCACCTTTGCCAAGGGCAATGCTGATTTCTATACTGCATACGAAGATTATCATAATCATAAGGCGGCTACTCAGTGGAACGAGAAGCTGGGTGCATATGACACTAATGTTGCTCTTTCTGAGAAGTCTGAGAAGGTATATCATGCTTACTTTGCAGAAATTGAGAAGATGTCTAACTGTCCTCTAACCGATGCCAACCGTGACGCATGGTTTGCTAATCCTGTTGTTCGTTGGGCAGAGCTTGCAGTTGAAAACGCAATGCTCAACCTTATTCTTCCTGCATATGTTCAGGCTGCATTTGCTCCATTCGTCAATATGCGTCTAACTGGCTATGCTGACGCTATTCACGTTGAAGTCCCTGCTAAAACTCTATTTACCAATAGCCTTGGTGCAAAGGGCGAGCGCGTTACTCATCGTCAGAGAAAGTTCCGTGGCGACCTTGTTCTAAGCCCTGTTGAGCATATTATCACTGAGTATGTTGATATGGCTCGTGTTTATGCCCGTAAGGATGATATTGCAGAGGCTATGCACCGCGTTGTTATTTCTGCCGAAATCGGCATGAATAACGAAATCAACAAGGCTCTTAATGCCGGTCTTGCTGGTGCTTCTCAGCCTTCTCAGTTTAAGGAAACTGGTGCCTTTGAGCCAAAGAAGCTTGTTCAGCTTGCACAGCGCGTTCAGGCTTATAACGGCATGGCAAAGCCCATCATTCTTGGCACTGCCGCTGCTCTTATGAATGTCCTACCTGATAGCACTCTTGGTTATCGTACTGTTATCGACGGCAAGGATGGCGTTGTTTCTTATGTCCGCAACTTCTACGGCTTTGATGTTTATGAGCTACCCCAGGCTCCTACTGGTACTGCTGATTTCGGCATGGCTCTATCTGATACCGCCCTTTATGTTGTCAGCCCCGCTGTCAACAAGGTTATCGAAGGTGCTGTTGTTACCGCTATGACCAATGGCAATCAGTTCTATGATAATGCTGACCTTACCTCTAATGGTACTCTCCGCAAGGCATATGACTTCCAGTTCTCTGGTGGCGCATTCATTGGCTATTACAACATTACTGAGTAATTTATATTTTGAGAGGGGTTAGAAATAGCCCCTCTCTATTTATAACGGAAATAAGAAAGGAAAATAAAAGGAATGGCAAACACTACAAATAAATCTACTACAACTACCCCAAAGACGACCACAAAGAAAGAAGCCGCGCCAACTACGCCTGTTGTTGATACAGAGAAGGAACAGCTCAAGGCGCAACTTGCCGAACAACAGAAACGCATGGAAGAAATGATGGCGCAGATGCAGGTTCTTATGCAAGCACAGAGCAATGCTACAACGTCAACCAAATCTGTCAATTCTAACAAACAGATTGTATTTATCAATATGACTTCTGGCGGCTTAAACCTAAAGGGAACTCGTATGTATCATATTGATAATCAGTTTGGCACTAAGAGCGTACAGGAATCTGAGGCGCGTGTCATTGTGGCAAATATGCCCAATACTATTGCTAGTGGATATGTATATATCCCTGACAATGAGTTCCTAGAATCTTGCAACATGGGTGGCGTATATGATGGCATGCTCAATGACGAGCAGATGAAAACGCTACTTAATCAGGACGCGAATTATGTCTGCGATGTATTTGAAAATGCAACTGATTCTCAAAAGCGCATCATTATTGATATGGTGTCTGATAGACAGCTTAATGGTAAACCTGTTGACGCTAATATTCTAGTTCGTCTTGGCAAGCTATGTGGAGTAGATTTTTTAGACATTGAACCCCTTGATGACAAGGAGTGATAAATTATGGCAACATCATTTGATGTTATTTGTAACAGAGCATTAGGTGTAATTGATGACTATAAGTTGCGCAAGCTATATGACGCAAACATTGAGTTGTTTCACGACAAGGTAGACGGGTGGGTCATTAGTTCAGCCGCAAAGTTTATAGAATGTGAACAACCTCTAACATACGATTCAGAGCTTAGACAATTTGACGCAGATTTAACAGATTTAGAGATTCAGATTCTTGCCGAATATTGGGTTATATACTGGTGGCGCGGCGAGACGGACGTAGCAACACAGATTGCGCAAAAACTTAAAGTTCCATCATCTTTTCAGATGGATGGCGTATCCTCACAGAATTTCAAGGAAAAGCAGAACGTCATTGATAAGCTAGAAGAAGATGTAGATAGGCTAATTCACGACAAATACCAGCTCTTATATCTATCCTCCTATAATTATTAAAGAGGGGTGGATGTATGAGTAGAACAGACAAGCAAGATAAAATCCATGCTTTATATAAAGTTCTGTTACTGTTTGAAGATTTGACCAGTCTTGAACCGACAATCGAAGAAGCCGACTATGCAGCATATTGCGAGCGGCTATCTGTACGATTTAGAGCGGTTGATGGTGAAATCGCTGATACATTAGCAGGATTAAGCAAAATGGGGCTTGAGCTTACTCATCCTATTATTCGTTCATGTGTATTACGCATGACGAACAGGATTGAAAGGATGGGTGATTGATATGGCATATGAGATGTTTCAATATCAACCAAACCCAAATGATTATTACCGCGATTTGACGCAATCTTTCATAGACGAGCAATGGTACAACACGTCTGCTAAAACGCCTGAGAATGGCGGTGAATTGCTAGAACAAAATGAAATAGGTTCTAATGAATATAGTTGTGTCCAAGCATGGGTTGCGCCTACTGTTGCAACTACAAGCACAGGACAAAAGGATACTATAGATTTTTTACAGCTAATATTTAGAGATATTGACCATTTTGTTGTGCGCGGATTATATTACAAATTCGATGGCAATGTGTGGATTGTCCACGATTCAGGTAAATTTGATGGATTGCCCCGTGGTGTTGGTGTGCGTCGTTGTAACAATGTTATGCGGATTAAAGATGAGGCCAATGACACAATCTTTAGCGCACCATGTGTCGTTGACTATGACATGCAATCACCATCCGCACAAGTCAGCACACCCATTATCACGCCAAATAATCATGCTGTTGTTATGGTTCAGGGCAATGATGATGTATATAGGCTATTCAAATATAACACACGTTATATGTTAGGTGGAAGACCGTTCAAGTTGTTATCTTATCAGAATGCTATTAACGCTTATGGCATGAGTAAACCAACATTACTTACTCTTGAACTATATCTTGATGAGGCTCATGCCGGTGATGACATTGTTAATCAGCTTGCGGATAATAGCTCTGTTGACTATCCAATGGACGAAAACGCGCCATTTCCAATGAGCTAAAGGAGGGCGGTTAGATTATGTATAATTCTTTATCGAGGTTACCAAGTATTGGGTATAATATTATGGTATATTTAGCAAAATCGACCGACCCTATTGCTGATGTCTTTTGGAAGATGCTGGCATATCAGGACTATAAAGCATTGAGCCATGAACCACTTACATTTCAACAGAAAATGAAATTAGTGTGGTCATATGGCAAGCAGGATACATATAGCGTATTCTTAACTAATTTAATTGAGGATGCTATGGCTGAATCCAAGCAGATTGTTAAGATATACCAATATTACATCCATGCCTCTGAGCTATATACTAGCACAGTAGTCTATGCGTTTGATTGTCTATACGGTGGTCAGATGAGCCTAGTTGAATATAACGGCATTCCTGTTAATCGCGGCGATTTATTCATTCATTGTATACTATATTTGCTTAATGGTGCAGAAGTAGGCGGCGTAGGCAAACTCATGTTCCTAGATGATATGAGCCGATACAGCGCCGCGAGGTCAACTATTGGCAATAATAAGACGTTCACAGGTGTTCAGTTGTATATGGCGGTCAACGTTGGAGATTCTGGCAAGGTGGTAGATTGTGGCGATTGATATTGAGGTACTGGAAAAAGGCTATTTCTATTTCGATAAGCCAGTACCATATAAATTATCAGATAAAACCCACGTTGATATAACGCCTATATCAGTATATGACAGCGAAGTCTTTTTGTCAAGTTGTGATATTCTTCAAATAGATAAAAATGCGCTTAATTCTGTTGAGATAATACAGATGAGCTATCTTGATTTTTTACTTAAAGTTATGCTACCTACAGATAAATCTGGTCTATTGCTAGATAAATTGAGTAATATTTTCAGATTGTGTCTAGGTATGAAGACTTGGAAATTAAAAGTAAAAGAGAAACAGAAATTAAGTATAGTTGCCACAGATGATTCGTTTGAAATCACGGGTAAGCAATTTGATGATATTAAGCGCATTATATTATATCAGAATGTGCCGCATTATGATGATACATATATCGACCCAGATTTGAAAAAGATGATGGGCGAAGTAGATAGACTTAAAAGTCAGGGTATCAGCACACCTAACCTAGAGCGACGCATGGCCATCATTACGGCTCATTGCGGCATAGATAAAAAAACATTGATGCAATATACAATGCGGTCATTGCAGTTGCTATTTGAAGAATGCGCAGGTGAGGTTGAATTTACCACATTGCGTCCGATGATGCTATATGCTGGAAAAGCTAAAGAGCTTGAGCATTGGATATACAAGAAAAAGAAAGATAGGCTCGATGGGTATGTTACATCTGTTGAGTCGTATAATAAATCTATGGGTGGAGATGGCGTAGTTAAACAAGCCAACTCCGATATGATAAAACAAATAAATAATATTGTAAATCAATAAGGAGGAAATCTTATATGAGAAAATTCCTAGCTGGCGTTGGCGATGCTATTCTCCTTAAGGGTCAGACTATCATTGGCTTCGCTAAGACTCTAACTGAGTCAACTTTTGGCTTTACTATTTCTAGTGAAGAAATCCGTGGCGGCAAGGGTAAAAATTGCCCTCTGCGTTAAGTAATTAGCGTATGACTTCGGGTTAAATGCTTTGAATCCCTAAAGCCCACATACCTAAACAGTAGTTGGAAACGACAAGCTGAATGGTTACGAAAGTAGAAAAAAGTTGTGGGATGGCTATATGGTTAAATCCTAAGTAGCTTATACCGATAAAATGGGTGTTTAGCAGAGAAGTCCCTAAATATATTGACATATTTATAGCAATGTGATATAATATATATGGGAAACTTTCAACGAATATCTCCTTGTGGGAGAAGTAGAACCTCAAGCATATGGAGGAAGAAAAATCCGACCCCTATAAAATAGGGTGAACATATATTCTACTCTCATGTGAAAGCATGAGCAGACTGCTAGTAATAGTAAGTCGATATTGGCGTTGCGACCCAATATGAATACAAAATATTTTATACCAAAAGGAATGTTATGTATGTTGTTATCAATGGTATAAAATATAACAGGTAATGCACTAATCGGTAAGTATTATCATGATTCTGGTCTAACTGTTCAGATTACTGACTCTTGCTTTAAGCTAGAGTATATTGCCGCTAATCTTGGTGTCGATCTACAGAAGGGCGGTCTTGGTGTTTATCAGGGTGAACTAGCTGTTCAGACTGCTGGCAAGGTCACTCTACCTCAGGCTCCAACCGCTGTTGCTGGTTCACTAATTGGTTGGTATCGTACTCCTAGCGAGAAGGATTACACTGTTGGCACGATTACTGAGGCGGCTGGCGTATACACGATGGCTATTCCTAACGCTAGTGTTGGTGAAAAGTATTGTGTGATGTATTTCTATCAGAATGCCAATGCTGATAGCATCATTATTCCAGTTGACTACGTACCAGATGAGCTTCATGTCATCATTCTTAATGACCTGTTCAATGCAGACATTTCTACTACGAACAATGCAACTAAGATTGGTCGTCTAATCACTGATATTCCTAGACTACAGCTTGACGGCGCACAAGACCTTAACCTTACTGCAACTTCCGCTGCTACTGTTTCTCTGTCTGGTTCTGCACTAGCAGTTGATAATACTGATTCTTGCGAGGGCGAATCTTACTATGGCACTATGACTGAGGAAATCTTTGGCGCAAAGTGGCAGAACGAAGTTAAGGCTATTGCATTTGAGGATGCTGATATTAGCCTAAAGGCAAATGGCACTCAGGCTCTAGTTTGCTATGTGTTGTTTGACGGCAATAAGGCTCCTAAGATTGTTGATAATGCCAACTTTACGTTTGCTGTCGAAGATGGCACTGGCTTTACCGTTAGCGAAGCTGGTGTTGTCACTGCGACTGCGGTTGGCAACGGTCACATTTCTGCAACTTTAAAGGGTGCTGACCCCGGCAATGGCCCAGTCGTTGTTGGTTATGCTGAGGTTACTGTAACCGCTTAATTTAATTATTCCTAATGGGGAGAGATAGCAATATCTTTCCCCATTTTATTACGTTCAAATAAAGTAGGTGAAAAAATAATGGATTGTCCATATTGTAATGTAGTAAATTATGACGAAATCCCAACTTGTAACAAACAAGAGGGGCATCCTGTCTGCCCTCATGTCAGACGTTGTATTGAGCATCATATATGGAAACCCCTAGCTTATATGGCTAATTGCCCAATCAAATCTGCTCCAACTGGCAATGTGCAGTTTGAGCGGCATGGCTATCTGTATGTCAAAGTAGGCGATGAGGTCATTAAGATAGAAAACCCATATGATTATATCCCAGATAATGTACATCTAAGGAAATATAAAGGAACTTATAAGGTAGTTAAAGAAAAGGAGAATAAGGAATGATGAAGGATTTTAAGGAAATGGAAAGTATTGAACTCAAGGATTTTGGCATTCGTGTCAATCCATATTTAACTTATGCACAAGTTCAGGCCATTGCTAATAGCGTCTATACTCTAAAGAGCTGGGCAGAACGTGAACAGAACATTGATATGCTACTGCTCATCTACGCTACCAATTTAACGGCAGAAGAAGTTAATAATTATACACATGAACATTGGCTCAAGTCCGGCCTGATTGACTGTGTTAAGGCGAATGTGCTAAATTTCTATGATATTGAGAAGGCTATTAAGTATGAGGAAAGCCCGATGCGCACTCTTATGAAGCTAGCGAATGAAATGCCGGAATTTAGCAAGAAGCTTAACGAATACCTAGAGGTGGCAAAGAATGCCAACGGCAAGAAGTGAACAAGAGCTAAGAAATCTATTGCGCAGTCCTATCCAGAAGGCCATTAACTATGTACTTGATAAGATATATGACGAGAATATATCTGTAGTGCATGATGTGATCTATATGGCGTATAGCCCAGAAGATTATAACCGAACAGGCGATCTATATAGAGCATGGAGCACCGAATCTAAGTCAACATCATCTGCGGCTCAAGGCGAGTTCAAGTATGATTATAGCAAGATGAGTATAGGTAGCACTGACCCAAGCTCATCTAATTATGCACAGCATATTGGTGTTGCTGGTGATTTTTATGGGCAGGATGCGCGGCCTTATCTAGCTGAAATTGTCTATGGTGCTATTAAATGGGGCAGTGCATTTGGTGATAAATTCCCAAGGCAACGTGACGCATGGGCCGAATTAAATAAGCGCATAGGTAGACGAAAGATGAAACAATGGATGAAAGAAGGCATGGAGGCGGCTGGGCTTACTGTACAAATGCATAATACGCCGCTTCATGTCGAGGAAAGTTAATATGGTTATATGTGGACTTGATGCAAGCACCTCTTGCACTGGATGGTCTATATTTGATAATGGAGAACTCATTGCATATGGCGCAATCAAGCCCAAGGGTGATGATTGGCACGATAGGGTAATGGGGCTTACTATGGAATTATCAAAAATATTTAGACAGTATCAACCCACTATTATCTATGCAGAGGAAGTGCCACTAAAGAAAGGCGCATCCACCATAGAGAAATTGGGCGCAGTACAAGGCGTGATATTAGCATTATGCGCTGGCTTCAAGATAAAGCCATGCTTCTTGATGCCAAGTAAATGGCGTGGCGACCTTAATCTCTTCGACGGCACAAGAGCCGGTTTGCAAAGAGATGTTCTGAAGAAAAAAGCCATAGAGATGGCGAATGAAGAATTTGGCCTCGAATTGGCATGGGTTGCCCCAAGTAGCAAAAAGAATGAGGATGATTGCGCAGAAGGAATCCTCATAGCCTACTCACAAATTAAGAAAAAGGGAGTGTGATGAATGGCTAAAAGTTCAAATTACTCTATCAGTGTTGATGTTGATCTTGATTTAAAAGACATTGACAGTAAATTAAAATCAAAGAAATATAGCCTCCCCATTGATACAACTGGTGCAAAAGAAGCTAAGAATTCAATAGACAGAATTGCGCAAGCTACAGAAAATCTCGATAAAAAGACCGAGAAAGTAAATATAACATATCAGCAATTTAGGCAAATGCTTGACTTGGCTACTAGTGCGCTAAGTAACATGTACGAGCAAGTTAAAAATCTTGATTCGGCTACAACAGAGCTGAAGAAGGTATCCGATTTACAAGGTGCGTCGCTCGATAAATATGTATCTAAACTGAGTAAGATGGGTCAAACAGTTGGCCGAACCGGTAAACCAAATCGGTCTGAGCCGGTATGTACAAATGGTAAATGTGCATAGAGAACAGCCCCTAAACCCTTGAAAGCCTCAAGAGCCTTATCACTACAACATGAGGATGAGATATGCCTGAGTGTGATATGTTCATTATTAACAATAAATTAGTGCGAAAGCAGAAAGACGATAAGGATGATTCCATGGTTGAAAAACCTAAAGAATCTGTCACAAATAATGTATAATATTTGGGACAAAAGGGCAGATTGGGCGCGAAGTCCTGATGAGGGATGTGTCAATCGAATATACAGGGCGACCCTCCAATTATATAGGGCGAAGAAATATTCAGGAAGGGCTTGAAAACCCCTTGACAAATTATCTAATGTGTGCTATTGTATAGATACTTAAAGGAGGTATCTATTATGTTTGCTATGTTTCTAATCATGCTGATTGCACCTGGTATGGGTATTTTTGTTTTATATTGTGTTATTTGCGGCTTATTTGGTAAGCATGATAAATCCCATAATCACTATTCATACCATTATGTTGATGATGAAGAACAGCGTATCAACGAATGGGGATTGGATGATGATTGGCGTTGGGGAAAGCTATAATATTAGATAATTTATAACCGTCAGAGATGGTTGAGGCTGCAACCAACTTCCGAAAGTCTGGATTCAATGATTCAGATTCGGCAATGTTGGCTCAAGTTGCGGCACAATATCAAAATATTGCAGATACGGCTGTTTCGGCTGGCGATGCAGCCGCTTCTATCACATCACAGATTCGCGCGTTTGGCGAAGATGCGAGCTTTGCTACAACTGTAATTAACGCATACAACGAAGTAGCAAATCGTTTCAGTGTAGGTACCAATGACCTATCACAAGCAATGGAAATTGCCTCTAGTGGTATGGCTACCTATGGAAATAATTTCCAACAAGTCATAGGCATGGTTACGGCTGGTACAGAAATTATGCAAGGGCGTAGTAGCCAAGTAGCTAGGGGTTTAGCAACGATTGCGGCTCGCATTGTAAAGAACCAAGACGCTCTTGCGGAATATGGTATTCAAGTTGAAAACACAGATGGTAGTCTAAGAAGCACATTTGATGTATTATCCGAGTTAAAGACAAAATGGGACGCGATGACCGATGCGCAACGTGTCGCATTAGGTGATACAATAGCTGGTTAAATTGATTTAGCCAGAGACAGACTTAATTGACGGGAAAGAACAGGGTCGAACTTGTTATCTGTGCATTTGCATGGATGCCTAAGAGCCTTATACACCAACTTATTATGGCGACATAATAGGGGTCTAAACCAATCATTTAGAGTATGGTAAAAGAGATAAGGATATATGGTCAATCCGCAACGAAGCATCTATTGAAATATAGATGAACGCTCAACGAACATCGAAAGCAACCAATATGTATTGGTAAATGTAACTAATCATGATTAGAATAAGCCGTTTAACGGACGAAGCGAGTAGAGTAGGCGATAGTGCTAGTCGCTGAAAGAGTCTGCGTGTTGCAATTTTATGTTGCAACATAAAATATGTTCTATTCCTATGCGAAAGGTGTAGGCAATGATATTATCAAAATATAATTGATGGAGGAAGGTGGAAACATATTAAGACTAAGCAAGGAAAAAGTCGATGACATATTGATGTCAAGAGGACTAAAGTTAAAAGACGATGTATATATTTCAAGTAAATCTAAAATTCACTGTGTAGACGAATATGGATATGAATACAGTTTAACATTAGACAATATACAAGATAAGAGAACGGTTAGTTTTGCTAGATATTCTGCACGAAATCCATATACATTACACAATTTGAATCTCTTTATAAAAGAAAATGGACTTGAATGTGAGTTGCTTTCCACAGAGAACCCAAAAAGTGAAAAAGACAAGTTGGAGTTTAGATGTAAATGTGGTGCGCATTATTTCTTATGTTACAATCATTTGCTAGTAAATCAAAAAGATACCTGCAATGAATGTGGCAGAGCAAGAGAAAGCAAATATACTCCGGAGTGTATAAATAGTATTATATCTGATTTTGGATATTCTTTAATAGAAAACACCCAAGCATCATATCGTTCGATTTGTATAAGAGATGTCGATGGATATAAATATAAAGCAACTCTGCCGAATTTAATGAATGGTACAACGCCTATAAAATTTCACAAATTAAATCCATATACAATAGAGAACATGAAGTTGTTCTTAGCTTCCAATAAGTATCCAGTTAAACTTTTAGAACCAGATGATAAAGTAGTAGAAGTACGAACAGATTATCTCAAATTTATTTGCTGCGATTGTGGCTCTGAATATATGGCAACATGGAGTCAAGTAGTTGAGACAAATAGATTTAGATGTGAAAAATGTGTTAAGAAACAATCAAATCTATCATATTATGTTGAACAATATTTAATAGAAAAAGGCGTTGAATATATTAGAGAATTTAGATTTGATGATTGCCGTTACAAAAGAGCATTGCCGTTTGATTTTTATTTGCCATCGTATAATTATGTTATTGAGGTAAATGGAGATCAACATTATTATGAGAATCCAATGTTTCAGCAATCTCTCGAAGAACGACAAAAAATAGACAAAATCAAAGAGGAATATTGTGCCGAACACAAAATAGGGTTTTTAGCAATACCAAGATGGTGGATTCAGAATAAACACGAAACAAAAAGATATAAACGAGAAATTGATAATATCATTGAGCAAGGTTAGCACCCTTGTTTAATATTTAAGCAGAATCAATATAAAGTCCTTGCCAGTGTTATGGCAAATTTCCAACATGCCATTGATGCAACCAATACTGCGCTAGAGTCTGCTGGCTCTGCCGCTAAGGAAAATGCGGCTTACATGGAGAGCCTAGAAGCAAAAGAAAATGCTCTCAAAGCCGAATTTGAGGATTTTGCAAATCGTGTCTTATCTAAGGATGTTGTTAAGGGATTCTTAGAGGCTGGCACATCAATGCTTGATTTTGCCAACAATGATGTTGGTGCGGCTATTACTAGAATTGGCTTGTTAACCACTGGTATGACCGGTCTTACTGGTATTGCTGGTCAGACCATTGGTAAAATAGCCGAGGTTGGATTACAACTCAAAAATCTTGGCGTTGGTGGGGATTCATTCCTTGGAATGCTTGCAAGTGGTAAGATTGCTCTAATTGTTGGCGGGGCAGTTGCCGCAATAGCATTATTAGCAGAAACCATTCGAGCAATTAAGAATGCTTATGATGAGGCACATCCGTCATTTGAGGACGCAAATAAAAATCTTCAAGAAACACAGACGGAGATTCAAAATACTACAACTGAGCTTGAGCAGTATAAGCAAAAGCTACAAGAGCTTAACGCTATCGATCCGAAAGATATAGGTGCTGGATGGGCATCTGAACGTGCTGAATTGGAAACAAACGTCCAAACAGCAGAAGCGTATCTTGATGTTCTAAAGCAAATTGAACAAGCTCAAACTGGCAAAATTGAAGACTCTAAATATATAACTGGTTATACTGGACAGAATGTTGGCGATTATAGTAATGGTTATATTGGTACAGAGGCCAGTGGGCAATTAGCTGTTACTGAATCTCAGGTAAAGGCTATTACTGCTGAATATACCACGCAAGAGGAAGCAGTAATGTCTATTTCTCTTGCGCTCAAAGATTATATCACTGGATGGGAAACATTCAAGGATATGTCAATGGACGATGTTGTTGCGGAGTTAAGTGACCAGCTATCAGCTCTTGGCATCAACGTCCATTCTACGGTTGAAACGATATCTCAATCCTTTGATAACATGGGTGCTCTTGCCGATAAAGCGGCAGACGGATTCGATGAGCTTACTAAAGCCGAACAAGACCAAGCGACGCAATATGTATCTGATTATCAGGCATATGTTCGTGGGCTAATTGATAGCGGCAATCAATTAGACGCAGAACAACGTCGTGAAATACAGAACTACTTAAACCTATCGGCAACTTCGGCTAACTTCAATAGAACTCAAGCAACAACCGCAGACACGATTTCTTTTGTTGCGAGTGCATTTGGAATCACGGCGGACTCTGCGGCCAATTTTGCAGCATCTATTGGGTATATTGACCCCACTCTAACGGGTGTTGCTGATAAAATGGTGCAACTTGCCGATGGTGCATGGGCACTTAAAGACAGTTGCGAACAAGGTGCGGACGGCCTATATTATCTAAAAGACGGTTGCGACGCATTAGCTGGTTCTGGTGATGAAGTAGCAGATGCCATGTCGCAAATTGAGGTTGCTACATACGATACTTCAACCGCAGCAGCTCAATTAACAGCATCCCTATTTGACCAAAATGGGCAACTTACCGAAGCTGGGCTGCAAGCATTAAGTGTTGACAGCTCTATGCGATCTCTTGCTACAAGCGAACTTCAGGCTCAACAAGCAGCCGCACAGACCAACTATACTAATCTTATTTTAGAGATTCAAAAAGTTGGGTCTGCCGCAATGATTACGGCTGGGCAACTATCTCAAATGATGGCTCTAGCTGGTGTTGATTCTGCACAGGGACTTGTTGGCGGGTTAGCTTCTGGTGCAAATACAGATATTGAGGGCTTAAAATCTGCATTCTTCCGTTCGTTTGGTAAGAGCGCAGATACTAATGTTGCAGATTTTAATAAATGGGTATTATCTCGTATTTCTTCCGCTGGACAATCTACCTATGATAAAATCATGGAGGATACTCAGAAGCGGTTAGATGAGATTTCCAAGAATTTCCCAACTGAAGAAAAAGCCGAAGAAGAGGCCGAAAAGCAAGCTAAGAAAGCTCAAAAAGCCGAAGAAGAGGCCGCTAAGGAATCTCAGCAAGCATATGAATCAGCTGCAAAATCTGCCGAACAAGCCGCTGAAGAAGCTAAGCAGAAAATCCTTGATTCTATCCAAGAGCTAAAAGACGCATCTGATGATTTCTGGGATAGCAAGACAGATGCTATTGAAGAAACAAATAAAGAGCTTGACCGTCAAAAGCAGCTCGAAGAAAAGCTTAAAGCACTAGAAGAAGCCAAGCAAAAGAAAATTCTACTCTACAAAAACGGCCAATTCCAATATGATAAGGATTATGGCACGATTGCTAAGGCTCAAGCCGATTATGAGGAAACGCGCGATAAGATTCAGCGTGAACGTGAGCTAGAGCAGCTTCAAGAGATGAAAGACAACGCCACTGAGATATTCAACGAAATGAAAGATATTGTTCAGAATGGCGGCAATGTCACCCAATCCATGATTAACGGTTGGCTCTCTCAGATGCAATCTGATGGGGTTAATTATTATGACAGTAATAAGCAGATGCTCAATGAATGGCTCGAATGGGCTAGGGGTGCGATTACGGAATTTACAATGTCTGTATCTGAGACAGTAAGCGGTTCTGGCAATTCTAGTGGCTCAGGCTCATCAAACGGTGGTGGTGACGGTTGGGGTCTTAACGCATGGGCAACACAACATCAAGGCGATAGACATAATGAGGATGAACGAGGTAGCCCATATGTAGATGCTTGGTATCATTTATTTAAGAAAGAGCTTTTAAATGGGCTTGATTTAGGCGTAAACTCTGTTTTTGTTGACTATTCAAAGAAAATATTGGATGGCATAGACGACGTTTATGAGGAGCAGGACTATCTACAACGAAATCAAGCAATCAAGGGTCTGTATGATGAAATGAAAAAACTTACAGACCAATTAGGATATGTTCCTGATTATCTCAAAGAGTTTATGGAGCTTGGAGCAGGCTTAAAATCTAATATTGATATTATCGCAATGCAGTATGCCCAGAACTATGATAAATTAGGCTCTGTCGGTAAAACAATGCTAGATGCAATCCTTTCTGGTAATGAAGACTACATGGTTGCGAATAAGAGCCGTATCGCAGATATGGCAGGTGGAACGACAGAAGATTTAATGTGGTGGAGTTATGTTCGCACTGCTGGTTCTGCCGCTGCTGCAAAACAGCTATTTGACAAAAGGACAGAAGACGATAAGAAAATAGCAGAGGGTATATACGGAGACAAGCTATCACAGCTTCAAACCATGATAGATCGTGCTGGTGGCATTGTCACGGATGAGATATACGAATGGGCGACAAAAGCTATAGGAGTCCTTGACCCGTTTGGTTCTGGATTAACCTCTATGTATTCCGACGTTGTTACTGGAAACAAATATCTGTATCAAAGTCAAGCTGCACTAGAACAACTTGGTTATCATGGTTTCTTGGGGAACTTTGGGTATACAAGCGAAGGCGGCGTTTCTGCTCCAACTGCGGCATTGATTAAGAGTAAAATGTTAGGCTCTACTGTATCCAATACTAGAGAGGAAAGCCGCAACCGCCTAATTGCAGGAAATATTTCTAGGATTGAGGATAATCTTGAGGATGTTGCACATGGTCAAAATGTCAGCCAAGAGTATATCAATAAAGCGAAAGATTTTATTGCCAAAACAATACAAGAAAATTCAAACAAATGGTTTGATACATTCGATGAAGCTGAAAAAGAGCGGCTGCACGTTCAAAATGAGCAACTTCGTGTATTGCAGTCACAAGTTGAGGCGATGGAATCACAAAACACTACTTGGGATAAAATGCTTGATAATGAGCAAGATATTATCCAAGATTTCGATACAGATATCCAAGAACAAGTAGAGGCTCTTCGCGCACAAATGGCTGAAAATTCTGCGGCATGGTGGCAAACTGAGGATAAAGAAACAAGAGACGCTCTTCATGAGGCCAATGTAGAGCTTGCTAAACAAATTGAACAACTGTTAGGTAATGGTGTGCAAATGAAGTATGAGGGGCATACCGGTACATGGAGTTGGCAAGGCGCAAGAAATGCAAGTGGCACACACAATTTCATACCTATGGGGAAAGATGAAAATATCGACCCATGGTTCTCAGGCGGTGGCAAAGGTGGCATTAACGGCGCAAATGCCGGACTATCTTTAGTAGGTGAAAATGGCCCAGAATTGCGCGTTCTTAGACGTGGGGACAATATTATGCCAGCTGATAAAACGGCTAATCTATGGAAATGGGCAAGTTTGACTCCTAGCTCTATGCTTGGAGCGATTGGCAATAGTGGAAAAAAGACGAATAGTGTATACTATGGGTTCAATATTTCTAACCTACAGCTGCCAAATGCAACAGATGCTAAATCGCTTGTTCAGGGCTTGAAGAACTATGCTCTACAATATAATTATAAGCGATAAAATTTAACCAATTAAGGAGGGTGGGCAACTACCCTCCTTATATATCTATATGGAGGAAATATAGATTGGATAATAAAGAAAAATCTCCAGAACAGGAGTTGGTTGAATCCATCGGATTGATGATTGAAAAAGCTATGGGGCAATCAACTACTATGTATACTGGGGTGTTAAAATCAATCAATGGTAAAAAGGCGGTTGTGACGATTAACGGTCAAGACCATACAGTAGCCGTTATTTCTCCATCCGCATTGCTTGGTGCAATTACCAGAGTATTTGTTCCAAGCGGTAATATGTCCAACGCATTTATTGTTCATTCATAATAAGAGGAGAATCAACATGATTGATACAAAACAAATTCAAGCAATGGCCGAATTGCGCCGTGCATTACAGATATTTGCAACCACTCTATATGCCGATGATGAATCTGCTATGCAGATTGCAAGCATATATCCGGTATGGTCGGCAGATAAACAATATAAAGCAAATGACGTTATCTCATATGGTAAAAATAGTGTAGGCGACCCACAGTTATATCTAGTGCTACAGGCGCATAAGTCACAATCTGACTGGTTACCTGATGCAACTGCAAGTCTATATAAAAAGATGGGCATTAGCGAAAGTGGCTATCCCATTTGGACACAACCTTTAGGCGCGGTCGATGCTTACAATATTGGTGATATTGTTAGCTATAATGGTAAGCTATATAAATCCATTATCAACGCTAATGTATGGGCGCCAGACGCATATCCTGCTGGATGGGAAGAATATACAGAATCAACCGGTGGTGGAGATTCAGGAGAAACAGGTGGCGGTGGAACTACAGAGCCAGAAACGCCTCCAACTGAAACAATCCCAGATTTTGTACAGCCAACAGGCGCACATGACGCATATAAGAAGGGCGATAAAGTCAAGTTTGAAGGGAAGATTTATGAAAGCCTAATTGACGCCAATACATATAGCCCATCTGCTTATCCTGCTGGTTGGAAGGAAATAACAGAATAAAATTTAATAAACAAGAGGTGATATAATGGCACTAACAACTCCTATTTTATATACTCAAGTGGCATTTGATGCCTCTAAAGACCAAGTATTCAAATTCAATGTAATAGGTGGCGACCAAGTAACAGGCGCGACCATTACGATTAAGGATAATGCATCGCTAGTTACGGCTTATACTGGAACAAGCACTAGCTTTGCATATAGTATTACTGTGCCAGCTGGTTCATTGGTAAATGGGCACTATTATCAAGCTAGCATTGTGACGCATAATGCGGCAGGTGAATCATCGCAACCATCTAACACGATTCAATTTTACTGCTATTCAACGCCAACTTTCACATTCAGCAATCTGCCATCGACCCATATTATTAACAACGCTTCATATGTATTTGATGTGACGTATAACCAGACAGAAGGTGAGACGCTGAATGCGTATAGATTTGACCTGTACGACAATACGGGCATTCTCCTGTCTACATCTGGCAGTAAATATGTATCGAGTGGCGGCTTGCCTCTGACTGTATCATATACATTTAGCGGCTTTGAAGATAAGACGGTATATGGTATTCAATGTACTGGCACAACTGTAAACGGTATGTTGGTTGATACCGGTCTTGTGACAATCTCTGTACAATATGAGACGGATCGCGTCTATTCATACTTATATCTAACAAATAACTGTGAAGATGGTAATATTACGATTGAGTCCAATGTTGTTGGTATCAACGGTACGTCTTACCCAGACCCACCTACATATGTGGGCAATACGGTTGATTTGACTGCAAACGGCTCATACGTCAAATGGGCAGAAGGATATCAGCTACCAAATGATTATACCATGAAAATATGGGGCAAGTCATTTAAAGCCAATACTGATACGACCAAGGAGCCAGCCAATATCGTATCTCTAGCGAATTCAAGTGGTGGCACAGTATCCATCTCGTATTGGGAAGACACTACCAAAGCATGGTATCAGATGCGCGTACAAGATGCAAATGAATTGTATGCTTATGTTATAAAATCAGCCACAATAACAAAGCCAGCCAGCACAGATTATCTATTCCTATGGATTAGATGTGTAAGCGGTTTATATGACCTGAAGATTGAGAATTTAGGCGCAGATTGGAATAATGGGGTGGTGACGGTATGATTGGTTTACTAGGCTATAATTTTTGTTCAGATGGCAATGCGCTTGACCCTATGCCAACAAGCGTAAATAACATTACAACGACCACGATTCAGAATGGTATATACGACCATTTCTATGCGGGATATGATGTGACTAGTGATTATAGCCATGCTCTGCCAACTGCATGGGATTTCAATACTATCATGGATTGCAACTTTGAGAATAATATCTCAGCTGGTAATATTGACGATTTGACGAGCAATATATCTGGTATTAAAATTAAGCGGCGCGAGAAGGGTACATTTGACTGGACGACAATCAAGGAGATTGCCGTTGCTAGCATTGATGACCTGTCATTTATTTTCACAGACAATCTAGCCTCTAACTACACGCAATACGAATACGCCTATGTGCTAATCACGGGCCAGACTGAGGGTAGCTATACAGTATCTGAGGTGTATTCCAAATTCAAGGGCGTATTTATTTGTGATGTGAATACGATATATAAATTCTATGCTGATATTGAATATGGCTCAACTGATAGTGTACAAAAAATCGGCACATATGAGCCGTTTGGAAGAAAATATCCTGTTATGGTGAGCAATGGCTTACTTGGTTATGATACAGGTACAGTCAGTGCATTGATTCTACCTAAGAATTTTAGCCAATCTAATAGAATTGATCGTCAGGCAATTACGACAGAACGCAATGCGTTGTTTAAGTGGTTGACTAATAAGAAGCCAAAGATGCTAAAGGACTGGAACGGCGGTGAATGGCTCATCCAAATAGTTGGCAATCCTCAGACTGACTATGAATCCAATTATGGTATGGGCATTCAGCGCATGACGGCAGAATGGGTGCAAACGGGCGACCCAAAAGAGAAGTCCGACCTTTATGCAAATGGGCTAATTCCACGGGAGGATTAACACATGATTAACATTGGCGCTGAGGACTATAACGTCCTCAAACAGCAATATATTAAAAAATATATACGGCTCGAATTGCTTGATTTTCAGTACAATATCGTTGATGAGTTGAGCGGCAACATGACCAAATGTTCAATCAACGTGGACTCCAATAGCGACTTGCGGCGTTCGTGCGATTTGGGCTTTGTGGTCACTACTAGCACGTTTGATATCAAAGCCGGTAGCAAACTATGGCTAGATAAATTTTGCCGTCCATATGTTGGCTATGAGAATATGCGCACAGGCGAGATTCAATGGTACAACCAAGGAATATATCTAGTCAATAACCCGAAGTGGTCATATGATGCGTCAACCAATGAAATATCTATGCAAGCTCTCGACCTGATGAGCAAGCTGACCGGCCTACGCAATGGTAATCTTGAGGGTATCCCTACTAAAATAGCCAAAGATGAGAATGTGCGCGAGGCGATTATCAAGACGATTGAGCTAGGCGGCTTTACTAAGTATGTATGCGAAGAATGTAAGACCAAGGACGGCACGATTGTACCTGTTCCATACGATATCGAGATTGATGTTGGAGGCACGGTGTACGATATATTATCTTCATTACGCGATATTATGCCTAACTATCAAATCTATTTTGATGTAAGTGGTGTATTTCATTATGAGCCGATTCCGCTTGCATACGATGATCCAGTGTTGATTGATGATGATTTGTGGACAAATCTGCTCATTTCAGAAAACATCAACACCGACTTTGAGAACGTTAAAAATTATGTAGAGGTGCTAGGCTATACATGGGATGTGGATTATTATAGCCCCTCTGAGAGCACAACTGTATCTAATGGTAAAATTACGCCCACTTTTGCCGATTTGACCGCTCTTGAAGATGGAACAGCAGTGGGCATTACGTTACCAAGTGCGGCAACAAGTGAAAATGGGTTGATTATTAGTTTTCTTGGAGACAATGATATTATAGATATAAACAATCACAATGTCAAGTCTTTACCAGCAGAAGAAGAGCTAATTTTTCAGATGACCCCATACGAAGGAACTAATGGGTTACCTGATGGATACACAAAGTTGTATTATATTCAATCTAACGGAACACAATATATAGATAGCGGATTTAAGCCGAACCAATATACTAGGGTTCTTGCAGAGATGCAATGTGTATCAAGTTCTGGTGGGGTTCCAAGTTCATTATTTGGATATTCTAAGGCTGATTCAACCCAAAGATATGAATTTTATCAATATAACAACTTGTTTTATAGTCCATACAATAATGCAACCGGTACATCTCTTCCTCTTGTGACCGCAAAAATCAAAATTAACAAGAGGAGAACATTAACAAGTGTCAATGGTGAAAATATTTCAGCTGGCTCTTATACACAATTCCAATGCGATGGGAATATGTATATATTTGCCCTAAATAAAGAAGGTAGCCTAGAAAATTTGAGTGGAGAAAAGAGATTGTATTCATTCGAGATATATGATAGCTCGACGCTTGTTCGTAATTTTATTCCGTGCAAAAATCCATCAGGCGTTGTTGGGTTATATGAAATGGTAGAAGGTAAATTTTATCAAAATAAAGGAACTGGTGAATTTATTGCTGGTGCAGATAAACCAGAAGATTTACTAATGGCTTGGAGATATATGGGACATCAACAAGCCAGAGCTATATCCTACGATAACAATCTAGATAGCCCATTCTATGTAGGCAACCCGATTGGCTCTAGTTCAGTAGGCCGAATTCGTATTGTGCTATATGGCGGTGAATACGACAACATATATTCAGATGATCTAGCTAAGCAAAGAGCAGATTTTGAAATATATCAGCGGGCTAGATTGAATGATAGTATAACAATGACAACTGTACCAATCCCATGGATGGACGCGAACATCGTCATATCACATAGATTTGGGCAAAAAGAAATTCCAAGTAAATATATTGTTAAATCGTTTAGTGTGGATTATGCGACAGGCGGTACTATGACGATTAACGCTATTACTTGGTATCCATATTATGAAGAAAGCGAGGTGGTTTAAGTTGGCTACAAATTTTCCAAACCAGACGTTCACTACAATGCAGGATATTACTGCGGCTGATGCAGCGCTAATTAAGCAGTATCAGGATTATATGCAAGATGGTAATATCAATGCCGCACAGTCTGTATTAGCCAACATTGCTAATCATGAAAACAAGATAATCACAGCCGACCTAATCAACTCTATCTTTGATACTTGTACGGCAATTCAGGATTATTATAATAAGAGATATAGCCCAGCTTATGTCGTATCTGAGACACAGCCAACGAATCAGCAACCAACCGATTTTTGGTTTGAGGTGACAGGGGTGACGGCATGAATTATCAAGACACCCATCTTGAAGACAAAGCGTTATGGAATCAGTTACAGATAGCATGGGAACAGGGCGATTATACTGCGGCGCTGAATGTTTTGAAGAATGCAAGCCTGAGTGATAAACAACTTAATGCGGCGACTATCAATTCTATAACTGCTGAATTGACTAGATTACAAAATCAAAAAGATACTGGTTTTAAACAGGATAAGATTGTGGTTTCAGCTGAACCTCCTGCTGGTTTGGCTGAGGGTAAGGTATATTTTAGGTTGATTGGGCCGACCATGGGTTATACTGTGCAGAATTCTTATTTCATTGAAATTCTACAAAAAAATGGAACTTCATATGATACCCTTAATCCATATATGTATGCTACAGATATGCAAATTCCTACGGCATTAGAGGACGGCAGTAGATATAATTCTTTAGATGAGCTAATGTATGATTTAGCAAGATTCTTTTCAATTACCTAATAAATGGTGGTGAAAGACGATGAGTAAAAATATCATATTAAATCAATTAAACGAAGATAAAACATATAACAAATTATATCCAGCCGGGGCGATTGACTATACTTTTTTAAGCAAGGAAACGTCCGAGGCATATAGTGTAGAAAACGGAACTGTAAAAGATGCGTTGAGTGGATTACAGGATTATATTAGTCAATCAAATATCGTATCTTTGAAGGTAATAGATTCAAGAGGAACACCGCTTAAAGGAATCCAAGTTGTAGGAATTTCTGGAACGCCAAGCACAGATGCTGACGGATTTGTTTCTGGCGTGGCTAATACAAATTCATTAACTCTTGTATCCTCATATGTGGATATAGAGAAGACAAAAACTGTTGATATTTCCAGATATATAAATACATTGAAAATATTAACAGTTATTATGAACAATGTCGCAGAAAATTATATTGTAAGATATAACACATCACAACAAGTAAAATTCTCTAGAAGAGTGAAGTCTATAGATATCTGCTGTGTTGGGGGAGGTGGTGGTGGATGTAGAAATTATATGGTTGGTACAACTGATATATCATATTCTCCCGGTGGAGGCGGTGGCGGTGGTGCTATAATAAATGAGTATAATGTAGTACCTCAATCAGAAACTATCTATAATATAATCGTAGGAACTGGCGGCAAAGCCGGGCATCCTGCAAGCGATGGTGGAAGTAGTAGCTTTATAACTGTGTCTGCCGCAGGAGGAAAAGGAGCACCAGCGACTGTAGGTGGAAAAGCTGGTGCGGCACACTGTGGAGATGGTGGAAACGGCGGTAATGATGATATACAAACAGGAAATGGAGAAAAATCTACGGTATCTGAATTTAGAGAAGGAAGAATCTTTTATTCAGGCGGAGGTGCCGGAGGCCGAAGATACCAATATGATACGCATGATGTTGTACCGTTTGCTGGTGGTCAACCAAATGGCGCAAATGGTGGTGCGGCAAGCATATATGTGAGAATAAATGCTACAAATGCTGGAATTGGCGGTGGCGGTGGCGGTGGAACTACCCACACTTATGAATATGCGTCTCAAGAAGCATCACCATCATCTGGTGGAAACGGAATAGTAGCAATTCGCATCCATTTCTCATAAAGATGAGTTTAGGAGTATAAGTATGGCGAATAAGCAAATAACTATAAAACAATTTAATAATAATGGATATGACACATTGTATCCGCAAACCAGTGCCACACAAACCGTATTAAGCAACAAAACATCCACTTCTTTTGGTGGTTCCAATGTAACCGTAGATTCCGCACTTAACAAAATAATCAAAAAATTGCAAGCAGATAAAAAAATATCTGTGAAGGTCGTCGATGGGAAAGGGAATGCTGTTCAAGGTGCAAAAATCAACGGATTGCTTAATTCCCCTGTTACAAATTCCAATGGAATAGTCAATGGCGTATTTGTGTCCGACCCGTTAACGATTGTTTCTCCTTACGTTGATTTGAATGATACTACAGTAAATGGGGCATCATATGTTGGTAGTGTAAATACACTAACAGTGACACTGCCAATAGCCGGAGAGAATGGGATTAAAAGATTTACTTCATCCAAATCCGTCAAATTCTCAAAAATGGTAAAAACAGTAGATGTTTGTTGTGTTGGCGGTGGAGGGGGTGGTGGTAATCTTATCACCTATACAAGTGGCGCAGAGACATACTATCATGTAAGTGGCGGGGGCGGTGGCGGTGCTATTGTCAATTCATATGGTAAATCCATTAACGCCGATACCGATTATATTCTTTCTGTAGGTTCTGGTGGTGTTTCTGGAACTACAGGAGGTGCTGGTGGAACTACGACGTTTCTATCTGTTAGTGCGACTGGTGGCGGTGGGGCATACGTATATCGGCCCGACAGTTCTAGCTCTCCAATAGGAAAGGGTGGTTCAGCCGGTTCGTCCGGTTCTGGTGATGGGGGAGATTATAATCAAAATGGAGAAAATTCAACAATCTCTGAATTTAATGATGGCACAACATTCTATTCTGGCGGTGGAGGTGCTGGAGGCAGAAAAGGCGGAACACCAAACGGTGCGGACGGCGCGTATATAACAGGTGGATATCCAGATGTATCTCGGCCACACTCAGCTACCACATCCGGAATAGGTGGCGGTGGAGGCGGTGCTACTTATGACAATCAAATACAAGCCGATTTACCATCATCAGGTGGTTCTGGTCTAGTAGCCATCCGTTTTCATTTTTAATAAAATGAGGTAATATAATATGAATTATTGTATTGTAGACGAAAATAATATCATCGTTAATATTATTGTATGTGAGGATGATGAAACCGCTAAAAAGCTAGGCGCTGTTAGTGGTTATCCTAGCGCATCAATCGGGGCAAAATATGACCCGTATAATTATTACGCTCTTGAAGAGCTAAAGAAAAAGGTAAATGAACAGGAAATTCTAATTAACACCCTAACCGGTGTAACTGAATAAGGAGGAATAATAAATGAGCGCAGAACAGATTATCAATGTTATCGTAGCAGTATTGGCCGGTCTAGCAACTTGTATTCCACTAGTTCTAAAGCTGGTGCAGTATGTAAAGAAGGCGACTCAAGAAAAGAATTGGGCTGGCTTGCTTGACCTAGTTATGAAGCTAATGGAACAGGCCGAAAAGAAATTTGCCGATGGCGCGACCCGTAAAGAATGGGTTATGGCTATGGTTCAGACAAGCGCAGAATATGTGCAGTATCCAATGGACGTTCAGGCTCTTAGTGATATGATTGATCAGTTGACCAACTTGACTAAGAATGTCAACGTAAAGAAGGAGACTAAGTAATATGGCTGTTTATATCGGTCAAGCTAGTATTGATGAAAATGGCGGCATTAAGAATGGCAAGGCTGGCAATCAATCAGGGCGTGAACTGAATCGGTCGAATTGGTATAATGGCGGTTGGACATTACTGATTCGAGCCAAAGACCCTAAGACGGCTGAAAAGATGGCTAAGGCGTGTGAAGCCGGTGTAGCTAATAGAAATATCGGATATGACCAATGGCAAAGAAATACGCTTAGAGCCGAAGCAAAGAAAGCAGCTTGGAATCTAGGTGCAATCAAGACTCCATGTGAAACAGACTGTAGTGCATTTATGGCTGTTTGCGCTGAAGCAGCTGGTGTCAATATGGACGTAGCATATACACAGGGCAATGCTCCTGCTACATTCCAGATGAAACAGCAATGGGCTAAGACAGGTAAATTTGAGATGATTACAGATAAGAAATATCTAACATCTAGTGATTATCTCAAGCGTGGCGATGTGCTGGTCAATGAATCTCGACATACTGTAATGGTTCTTAGCGATGGGCCTAAAGCCGAACAGATTGATGAAAAGCATGAGGCAAACAAAGCTAAGGTAAAGAGCCGCTTTGGATTTGATGATAAGACAATCGAGTTCCTAGATGGTTACAAATGGAATAAGGCGCTAATGGAGAAATTAGCGACCAAGCCATGATGCGGCTTAGTTATAAGCGAAGATGGAGTAAAGGACAGATGAGCAAGACAATCGTTCTGTACTGCATTAGGGCTATTACCCTAATTGCAGTATGGGCGGTTGCCCTCAAAACATACGCCGTGTTCAAATGGGGCGCAACGGATATTAGCGATGTGCTGATATTTGCAGCTACAGCATTTGGTGGTGAATTGCTCTTACTGGCATTTAAGCGCGTCTTTGCTAAAAAGAATGAAAATCCAGATGAATATAGTTGATAGGATGTGATAATATATGGCAACAATCAGAGCCGCAGATGGTGGCTATCTATTAAATTCAGACCAATTTAATTATACCAAGGATGCACAGGGCAGACCCGTGCTTAATGTAAAGGGTGTAGCTGGTGATGGTGGTGCATCAGGTGATTTCAAGTCAGATGGCACAGTACCAATGAGCGGCAATTTATACATGAATGGTAATAATATCATGGGTGTTAAATCCATTAGTAATACAGATAGCGGCATGGCTATTGAATCGGAGGTCAGCTTGAACAACCATAAAATTACTGACCTGCTTGACCCAACAGCTGATCAAGATGCTGCAACCAAGGCATATGTAGATGAGCATAGCCTACTTGGTGATGATGGCAAGATTGACAGCGACCTGAACATGAATGAGCATGGTATTGTCAATGCTCATAGAATCAGCACAGACGGCCCAGCGCCATTATATATTGGCTCGACCATTGAGCCAACTGGTACAAATGCGCCTAGATTAACTGGCTCAAATGATGGCACAGCGGCATTCGTTAAGGCTGATACACAGGCTACTTATGTACCTGTCAGTGTAGGTGCGCCAACATCAGTGAATCATGCTACTACCAAAGAATATGTAGATGGTAAAACAGGCGCAATTCAAGCTAGTGCAATCCTTAAATCGGGCGGCACTATGGTAGGTAAGCTCAAGCTAACGGCTGAGCCAACTGAAGATAATGACGCAGTTGATAAGGGATATGTTGACGCTATTTTACCAGCATTCACGGCTGCTGATAATGGTAAGGTATTGGGTATTGTAAACGGTGCTTTGGTTTGGGTAGACAAGGCTGGATTGAAAGGAGAATGATATATGGTTAAATTTTGTGGTGGTATCGCTTTAGGCGATGGACTCAAGATTATTAACGGGGTGATTTGTGATGCTGGAGCAACAAGTGTTGACAGAAGTAAAGCAGTATCTACTTGCGGTCAGCTCTGGGATGGAGCATTATTTACCGTGGTTAAAGTTGGCGGCGCTGGTTATATCACTCTACATGGTTCGGAAGGCGAAGAAATTGGTGCGCCTGTTATGGGTCGTGGTAATTGCGGCGTTGGTCTTGATGGGCGCTTTTTCAAGATTGTAAAGGGTGCAGTTACACTACAGGATGGCTTTGTGCTGACTGTTAATGCAACCCCTGCTGATGCTACTATCGCTGTTAAGGATGCAGATAGCGCGGCTGTTACGCCTATTACCGGTACGACCAATCAGTTTCTGCTTGGTGGTCTAGGTGATAGTTATACTGTTACTGTCAGCAAGACGGGCTATACCGATCAGACCAAGACGATTACAAACGACAAAGACCAGACTATCATTGTGACGCTAGTTGCTAGTGGCGATTAATATATAATTATAGGGTAGTATAGATTGATTTCTATACTACCCTATTTTTTACTCCACTACATCATGACCCATAGCATCATGTAGTGCCTGTCTATAACCTAGGTCATATCCATCTGATTTGCCTGATTGATATCCATCATCATAACCAGCATCATATCGTTCTTGAGCGGTTTCTTCCTTACCATCTTCAAGACCATTCAAGTATGCTTCATCACAACTTACAATATTAACATCTAGCCCATCATATTTAGCAATTTCAGCATTATGCCTAGCGCATAAATCCTCTAATGTGGCGACCATAATAGAATCTAGCCGTTTGCATAGATATAGTGTCTCTGCGCCATCTAGCAATTCATAATAATCACCAATGCGCCTAAATTTCCACATCTAGTCCTCCTCCTTCCTCAAAATCTTGGATTGCATCATCATATCCTGTACTGTATCCATCATCATATGCTTCAAGTACTGTGGTCAATAGTTCAAAGAATACCTCTGCTGTATCAGCATTTGTTTCCATTTGAAAAAGGGAATATGGCTCATGTGGATAAGCAGGGTCAACTAGGTGGATACAGGATTCGTCGCCGTCAATGTGTAGAGTAGGAATAATCATACGCCTGTAGAGCCAAATCCTGCTAGACCGCGCTCTGTTTTATCTAGTTCATCAACTAGCTCAAATTCAGCTTGGTCATATTTGCGTAGTGCCATTTGAGCAATTCTATCACCATTGTTGATTTTGATACAATCATCGGTTGTATTGAGTAGGATAACAACAACCTCTCCAGTGTAGTCCTCATCTACAATACCGCCAATACAGATTAAGCCTTTACTAGCCAAACCCGAACGTTGTAGCAACTGTAGCATATACCCCTGTTCTGGTTGGAATGCCCATCCAGTAGGAATTTTTACTGTTTCATGTGGACTGACATACACCTGCTCAAAATGGTCTGTATTGACTTCCATATGCTTAAAATCCGCATCTGGATTTAACTCAATACATTTATCTACGCGCAAATCACAATAAATATCCGCACACGCTGCTTTTTCACTACCATAAGTAGGTAGTTTAGCTGTATCTGATAGTCGCTTTGCTTTGATTTTCAATAAATTAAATCCTCCTCATACATAGTATCAATACCATATTCAAGAGCACAATCATGTTCAATTTGGCATCCTCTAGCTGTCTGCCAACCATCACAGAAGAATACAATATCAGCTTCGCTCATTAGCTTAATTGACTCACCTAGATACCATAGGGGTTTGGCGTCATGCGGCGTGTTTTTAAAAAATGAATAAATAATGTCAATACACTCGTTTTCTCTGGCAAACTGTGTTGCTAGTCTGTCAATGATATAATTGCGTTTGTTCTCAATTTCTTCAGTTGTCTTGCCGTTCATCGGCTGAGAGATAAAAATTTTACTCATTTGGTTCATATCCTCTCTGTGTTAGTTCTAGGAAGCGTGGTAGCGTCTCGCAAAAATCACAGAACACCTGCCAATCAGGTAGTGGGTGAGGCCGTCTTTGCTGATAGATTGTTTTGAGTTGTCTATAATTGGTCGTCATTGCAGCTGTAAGCTCAAATCCACTAGGAATATTATATAGCATCTCAAGTCGCGCTTCTTTTAGCGTATCGTCTGATACGGTAATTCCTTCTTTGCGTACATTGAGAAGCCTGTTATATTCAGCAATCTTCTCATTCAGTACATCGATAGCTCTAGGGTCAACATAACGGTTGCATTGCTGTCTTGGGTTCATATTCTGTAGTTTGTGCATTGTAGAGCAAGATGAAACGAAATCAACAAAATGGTATCTTTGCAATTCTACCCATGCCTTTTGGCTAAATGTAAGGTCAAATTGGACGATAATACCATTTAGAGCATTATCGTGTCCTTCTCCTGTTGGACAATTCAAGCAAGCCAAAATACCTTTAGTAAGCTCGGCGGTCAAGCCGTCAAGCTTAACCGCCTTTGGATACTTAGCCGCTCTAATGGAATCATCTAACGCATATACACGAACATTAGATACATTAGGCAATTAGAAGTCCTCCTCAATATCATATTCAGCTAGAACATCCTCTGTAATGTCATGGCAGTCAATGTCCACTAGGTATAGCTTATCGCCCTCGTAGCAATCAGGTGAATATGTGACCATATCTACTTCTACACAGGTGTCATCATCTACCCATACACGCTCACCAATTCTAGGGATAATCATACGCGCGGCATGGGTATATGACCATACACGCCCTTCACAGTCCTCATTGCCATCAATAAAATATCTTAGCAGAAATTCCATTTATTTAATCCTCCCAATTATATGGCTTGCAGAAATAATTAATTTCATTTGGTGCAACATATTTCTGTAGCACTACATACATTTCCTGTTCATCATCATCAGCATTGATTGGTAGATATACTAAATCGCCCTTATTTGGTTCGCCCATTAGGTCTAATTCATCACATGAACAAATCCAGTCCTCATTACCTAGTCTACCTAGATAGAAATTGATACGATTTTCTGTCATTTTAGTTTACTCCTTTATTCACATTTTGTCCAGCCGCATGACTTACAAATTTTGCAACCGCCCTCAAACATAACTGGTTCACCGCATTCAGGGCATAGTTCTGTTGAAATTGCGGCTAGTGCATTGCTCAACTTTTTAATGCTGTCTGTTGCTTTATTGGCAACCTCACTTAGATTTTTAGCCACATTAGCCACATCATCCTCTTTATCATCTAGCTCACTTTGCATCTCATTATACATCTCTACTAGAGCATTACCAATAGCCATAGGGCAACAAGACCCCTTACTAGTATCGTGGTAGGTTGCCTTTCTAGTAGCATAAGATGGGCATACACCAGTTGAATCAAGTTGGTCTTTGATAGTCATAATATCCACACCAGCACGGCATAGTAGGCTTACCATACGACTCAGACCTGTCATGAAATTGGCGCATCCGCCTGTCGAGCCTTTATTGAAATATACCTCTTGCAGATTACCGTCAATGGGGTCAAAAAATGCTAGAACATGAAGTGAGCCGCATCCTGTCTGGATTTTGCGCTTCTTACCAATCAGGTCATTGCTTGGTTCAATGATTGAGCCGCGAGGTAGGATAGTTGATTTTGTTTGACCTTCATTATTACTCTTATTACTATCCTCAGTAAGCAAAATACCCTGACGGATTGCATTAGGTCTGAAAATGGTACATCCCTTAATGCCCTTCTTCCAACACTGAATATAAATATCCTTGACTTCATCAAATGATGCTTCAGTAGGCACATTGATGGTCTTGCTAACGCTCATGTCTGTATATTTGCTGATAATAGCAAGCATAGCTACATGATCATCAACAGACATATTAAGTGCAGTTGGGAAAATATCGTGTTCATCAAAATCTAGCTGTTTGCCCTCATCTTTTAGCTTATGATAGAGATAATAAGCATAATCCATCATCTTAACGATTTTTACGTCCTTATCGTCCTGACCACCAATTTTTACTTTTCTATCATAGCTCAATGAGAAGATTGGTTCGATACCACTAGAGCAGTTATTGCCAAATACCATAGAAATTGTGCCACATGGCGCAACGGCCTGAATCTTGGCGTTACGAATACCATATTCAGACATATCAGCAATTACATCATGTTCTAGCACAGATTTGACATATGTGCTATCTGCATGTTTATCTGGCTCGCATAGAGGAAAACAGCCCTTTTCTTTAGCAAGCTGAACGGACGCATAATATTCAGCATTGCTAATCATTTGCATTAGAGATTCAACATAATCTCTCGCCTTTTGACTATCATATTTCATACCTAGCATAGCAAGCATATCTGCTAAGCCAGTAATACCAATGCCAATAGTGCGCATACTCTTCTGATAATTTTCATAAATCTTATCAGGGAATTTATTTACATCAATAATATCATCAAGCATACGGACAGCAATGGAGATAGTATCTCTTAGAGCATCGGTATCAAGATGTGCTTGCTTAGTAAATGGATTCTTTACAAAATTGTGTAGGAATAATGAACCAAGGTTACAAGCGCCACCATACTGTGATGGGTCTGTTGCATTGATTGTTCCTGCTAGATATTCTGCCACACATATTTAATGTGCTAGACTATATCTTATCCCTCGTCTTTGCACGTTAGGGCAATCGCACTGCGTAAATTAATTTGGATTTGCCAGTTTTCGTCACTCATCCATACTGGTTGATACTCATATCCAAGATATAGTTTATACATCATACTATCAACCATATATGGCTTTACTAAATTGATAAATGTTTCATAACTAGACTGTTGAATACGCAACCGTCTAAACTTATCTCTCTTGATAATTGAACAATTCAAATTGAATTTATCTTTGAGTATCCTACTCATTGCTTCAACTGTTTCAAGAGAATATCTGTCTGTGCAAATATCAATGCGTCTTGATCTAATATTATTAGTTGATTTACCTACAAGACAAACATATCCATCGCTCATATACCAGTTGGCAAGTCCGTTTGGAGTCAGCCAACTTAATGCCTCTTTGGATGCTACTCTATGTTTGTAGTCATCGTAGAAATGGTGGTATTTTTTAGCGAAGTACGGATGGGCTTTGATATATAATTCCCAATTATCTTTATGATTACATCCATTTGCCCATTTACCTTGATGGAAATTTACAACAATATCAAAATTGGAACAAGACTCTAAATCAGATTTAATCTTATAGATAAAATTTTTGTTGATACTGCTCATTCTGATAGCACGCTTAGTTACGCCATTATCAATTCTTGCATCTCCAAAAATAAGTCCCGTTAAATATCCTTTTAACTCTGAACTGTTCATACTATTATAGCCTCCTATAATTTCGTATCATGTTAAATTTACATTAGTCGTTGAACCTTCCAACCTATTGTTGGCTTGGCTGCTGATTAGCTTTTGCTTTCCAGCAATTCACGATTGATTATTTTCATTAGATTTCTCTAAAGCCCTGCACTTTTTATCTAGGCTTACAGGGATTGCTACAAACAATTCTTTCTACATACCATGCAGGATTTCGGTTGTTGGCATTATCCTCATAGAATACGCCCGGCTCACCATTATCATATGCCATCTGCATGATTTCATTCCAAATATCACGAGCGCGAACATATTTGGTGAAATTGCTATCCCATTTATCTGTTGGTACTTTATTACCATTTTCATCATAGATAGGCCAATGCAGAGGAATCAAGGAATCAAGCTCAACTGCTTTCATAAAATCATCATCTACAACAACAGATAGGTTGAAATGATTAAGCCGTCCTTCTGTTGCTGACTTAGCATGAATAAATTCAAGAATATCAGGATGATATACACTAAGCATACCCATGTTTGCGCCGCGTCTTGAACCTTGCTGCACAGTAGCTGTCTGAGCATTGAATACATCCATGAAGCTAACTGGGCCAGATGCAATAGCGTCATTGCGCGTCTTATATCCATTAGGCGCTAGATTGCTAAAAGCATACCCAATGCCGCCACCAGCCTTATGTGTCATAGCACCAAGTTTAACAGCATCAAAAATTTGCTCCATGCTGTTACCAACAATGGGTGCTACAAAGCAGTTGTTAAGAGTTAGCTTTTCGCCAATTCCAGCGTTGCTCATTGTACGTCCAGCCGGGAAGAAATAACCTTCTTTCATAATACTGAAGAATTTATCTGCCCATTTAGGTGCGTCCCAATCTCCTTCAGCGGATGCTACGAAATCAGCTACTCGCCATAACTGGTTATCATATGACTCTCCATACTTTTGGTATCTATCTTTCCAGATAGATTCATACACTTCATTTACAAACAATAAATCGTCCTCCTTTTTAATTCTCCTTAACATGGATAACAATATTTGGCTTATTGGTGTCCATATCAATTACTGTGTCAATGTGGTCAATGTCATATAGCTGGTTTCCAATATGGATGCGAATAGGAGTATATTCATTTACGTCCTTTTGTCGAAATGTTCTAATAAACGCATCCTCAATTTCGATTGGATTCAATTACATTACCTCCCTGTCATATATATTATCACGATTCGGTTGATTTGTCAAGAGGCTTTTTTAAGCCTTCAATATAATGATAAATTGAATTAGCACAATCTAAGCATACGTCCTCAACAACATTAAAATATTCGGCTTTTACACAATCGTTGTCAATGCTGACAGAATATCTGTTTTTAATGTTTACAATCTCTTTGCCGCATAAATCACATAGTCGTTTAGTCATTAAGAATCCTCCTTGTCAAGCAATTTCTTTAATTTCTCTAAGCATTCTGGACAAAGCCAAAATTCATCTTTTGCATATCCGTATTCGCGCTCTGCATGACCACATACTGAGCAAATGTACATTGTTGGAGCTGTTATTGATACAAAAGGAAACTCAATCTTTACTTTACCTTGTGTTATTTCGTTCATTCCCTAATCTCCTTATCTCTCAATTCATTCACAGCATCAACAAGCTCATTGATTTTATTAATAATTTCATTACTAACCATCCGTGCCATATGGTTTTCTGGTTTGATTGTATTAGCAAAAATACCTCTATTACATTCGCTAATCATCTCAATCTTCTTCTTTTCTTTCTTTGTGAAATCATATGCGCCGATACGAAGAAAATGGTATTCGTTACTTAGTGGATGCCACGGGCCAGACATAGTGCCACATTTATCGGTAATACAAATACAACTCTTATCGTTTTCATCTACATAAGATACCCAACCAACAAAACCTCCAGCCGTTTCAACATAATCCCCTACATGAAATTCATAGTTCATTTAATCAACATCTCCTTTAGTCCATCTATTTTTATATTTATTAATTTGACAATTTACCTGATTTTCAATGTTTTTATTTTCACAATCAATATCTTCTGGATAATTTAAGTAGGCAAATTCCCCATGTTCTTGATATGCAGCAATATCGTAGGCGTGTGCCGCTTCCTCTGGTGTTTCCCATCTACCAAGATAAACGTTTTTCCCTTTTATTCTACAAAACGCAGAATACTTTTCATCTGTTTTAGATACTCCCTTTAAGCCAATTTTATTTCTTTTATTTGGAGCAATATTTATATTGTTTTGTCGCGGAGTACATTTTCTCATATTTTCTCTGCGATTATCGCTTTTATTTAGATTTTTATGATCGTAATACGCCCCAAATAAAAACCTATGTAATCGCATACGCATTCGTTTGCCATCCGACAAATACCAATATCCAGAATCTTTTTCTTTTCCAATGTGTGCGAATTTTAATCTATCAAGATTATCCGCATCAACAATAGTGTAATCGGACATATCATCAAGATAAATTTTTGCACAATCTCCTTCTATCTCATAATGATTAAAAGGCTTTTTTCTTGCTTTAGAGATATATTCGCTTCTGGCGCATCCGCATGATTTGCAACTTCCACTTCTTAATAATGCAAGCGTAAGAGTCCTAATTGTTTTATTTTCGCAATCACATTGGCAAATAACTCTGCGTTGGTAGCATTTCTTATTTCTTGCTTTAGAAAAATATTCTTTTGGCTCTGTTTCGTCTATTACTGTCCAGTGTGAATATTTATTACCTATAACATCAAGTTTTTCAGCCAAGTATTTCTCTCCTTTTCTTCTTGTATCTTTATACCCTCTTTGATGCAATCAATATCTGCGATTAAAACAAGGTTTTTTTGCGCTCTTGAAACTGCCGTATATAATAAGTTCCTTGTTAATAATCTTGTATGGGATTTATCTGCAACTACAATTACAGCTTTGGCTTGACAACCCTGCGATGAATGCGTAGAAATTGCATATGCTAATAGCGTGTTCTTAATATGCGTCTTATCAACTATGCAATCGCCGCAATCATATCGCACAATCATATACGGCTCTTTTTCATCTGGCACAATTTCCATTACTGTGCCAATATCGCCATTTGCTACAAAAGCCGTATCATCATCAACAAGCGGCATAGCATATTCATTCTTTTTATTAATGACCTTATCACCAACCTTGAAATAGATAGGCATATTGTTGACTGTATGCCCAACCGTACTTAGTTCATTTGGATTGAATTTGTCCTGAATCGCTGTATTGATAGCCAATGAGCCAACCTCGCCCTTATTAAATGGGGATAGAATCAACACATCATCCTTACCATATCCGTCTGCTAATAGTCGCGCATACTCTTGTTCAATTTGCTTAATTACTAATGTGTCAGTTTCGACGAATTTATAATCTGTAAAAGTATCTGTCAGATGGTCATTTACTCCATTTCGTACATCAGTAGCTATGGTAATAATGCCAGATGTGTTATATCTGAATACCTTAGTTAGATTGCAAACAGGCACGATGCCGCTATCAAGCATATCTTCAACAATGTTGCCGCAAGCAATAGATGCAAGCTGAGATGGGTCAGCTATGAAAATGATTTTAGTACTGTCTGTTACTTTGTCAAATAGCATTGATAGTAGATGAACGCTAACCATGCCCATTTCGTCAATTAGCACATAATCGCCTAGATTTCCGCCGCAAGTCAGGAACATATGAATCGTGCTTGCTTCGCGCTCTGTTGCTTCTCTTAGCCTCTTTGCCGCTATTCCAGTTGGGGATAATAGGGTATAAGTATAATTGTTGGCTTCTAGCATCTCAATGATTGCCTTGGTTGTTTGGCTCTTGCCCGTGCCAGCCGAGCCAGTCAACATCATAATATCTTGCTTACAAGCCATTTCAAGAATCTGCGCCTGTTCATCTGTCAACTCTAATCCATCTACACTTGTAAACTTCTGCCAATCCATAGGATAATAATGTGGATTGGCTATTTTTTTCTTGATGACATCAGCAATATGTTCTTCAGCACTATATGTTGCTTGTAGAGCAGTGTTTTGGCTAGACGCGTCATAGTGTACTTGCGCCGCTTTCGTCACAACATCGAGGAGATGATGAACGCATTGAGGGGCTTTCTGTTTGACCATATTAAATAATGCTTTGGCTTGCATCCTTGTATTGCCATCTAGCTCATTGTGCTTTAAGGCATATATAGTAGCTGCCTCACATCGTTCATAGCTATCTAGCCATTTTGCCGTTTTCTTGGTTATTGCTCTATCAGCCCTATCAAAAGACCACTCAAGCAAGTTAATCATCACAGCGTATGGATTGGTATTTATATCCTTGCTAAATCCATATACATTTTTATATGTCGCGGCGATTTTATTTATATCCTCATCATGCTCAATTCCCCAAGCATATGTTTCGCCCATAAATTCAACACGCTTATTGATTGTCTTGATTTTGTCGATATATCTTGGCAATAGTACCTTGCCTACGCCACGAATTTTTTTATAATCCAGCTTGTCGGCTTCACCATTCAGCACCATATTGACGAAATGAGGATAAGCAGCATGACATGATTCGGCTTGCCCATTGGTCATTAAGCTGCGTAGCGTCTGCAATTCGGCTTTTTCTGTTAGATTGAATTTACCATCTTTAGCTACAAATCCAGCAAAGCCAATGAATTTATAACTATATTTGTACTTGTCATCCTCACATGGCTCTATGATACAATCAATAGATTGCCCCATTTTTAAGTCAGCAATTCCTGTTCCTTTTAGGCTAATTGTACCGTATTGAGGGTGACGTTCTATTGATTCGTCCTTAGTGCGACATGATATGATTGAGAAATTGGATTCAGGATTGTTGAATATCATGCGCATTGGGGTTAATTTTACTGTTTGCATATTATCCTTTATATTTGAACAATTTTTCTACTTTTACACGTCCTACATTGTCGTTCTTTTCAAGTGTCCTTACTTTTTCTTTGCTCCAAATACATTCAAAGTCATCTGGCGCGGATTCCTCACTGATATATACATCACATCGTTTAGATAGCTGACGTACATATTCCCAAAATTCGTTCGTATCAAATTGCCCAAGGGTATATCCTGTTGTATTAGCATAAGGCGGGTCACAATATACGACTGCGCCATCTGGAATTTCTACATCCTTGTAATCAAGACAAGTAAATGTAGCATTAACTACACCTGATAAATCCTTGAGCAAGCCGCGCTTTGCCTGACCACAATAATCATCTCCGCGCTTATCTTTAGCATATCCGCCCCACCATTTGCCACCAAATGAGCAACCAAAGCCAACAAATCCAGTCAATGCAGGATTCTCGTCTATATTAGACTTGACACGATAATATTCTTCTTTAGTTACAACATCAGGTGGCATCCAACCATTTTGTAATGCTTGCCACATAGCAATAAGATATAGATGCTTATCATTGAGAATTTTAATATCTGCTTGCACTTTAGATTCAATAACACATGAGCCACAGAATAAGCTTATAAATGGTGTGTCTTTATCAATGGCTGAATTTAATATCTCTGCAATTTGTTTAGAAATACGGCTTTTACCGCCCATATATTGCATTATTTATCCTCCTCAACCAGCAGTTGTTCCCATCTATCAATAATAATCTCCATCAGCTTAGTTGCACCAAACGCTGGCTCCCAGCCCTCATTGTATATTACTTCAAATCCGGCACAATCAACAAATGTAATCCAACGATATTTTGTAGATGTCACCTTAAACTCATTATTGCCTGTTACACTTACATTTGCTTTTAGTAAGCCATTACAGATATGACATACAGCATCTAGCCATGCTTCATAGGTTAATACGTCTTGCATTTGTCACCATTTCTTTCTATAGCGCGTTTCAGTGTACGCTTCATATCCATCTTCTACAGTATAGTCAATATCATAGTTGCAGATTTCTTCGACCCGTTTTTTAATTTCGTCATCTGTTGCATCGTCTGGCACATAAAATTCCCAATTATATTCACCTAATGCTCTGACGTAGATATAACCTTTTACCTGTTTCATAATTGAAACAACCTCCTGTTCTTTGATAAATCAAGTATATCATAGAATCAGGAGGTTGTCAATACCCTATTTTAATTATTTCCAATCATAAGTTACAATACCAAAACACAAAATAAATGCAATGCTAAATACAATGCCTAAGATAATTTTATGCGCAACAAAACAAATTATTGCTAATCCAGCAAGAATTACCGGAGACACAAACGCTACAAGCGTAAAAACGACTTGAAGCATATGTTGCAAAAATCTTTTCATTATTATTTCACCATCATTTTCTTTAATTCTGCAAATAGCTCTCTACCACAAATGGGACAAGTAGAATTCATGTCAACTACATATTTTTCATCTACCATTAAGCCGCAATTTGGGCATTTAATAGGCGCATATTTTAGAGGATGCTCAGTCCGTTTGCGACGATTTCTTTCTGCTCTGCTCATCTTACAAATTTCTCCTTATATTTTTATTAACAGGCTTATTGAATACCATATCAAGATTTTCCCAATTATTTAATCTCCAAAGCAACAATTTTTCATTTATACCAATTTCTTTACTCCATTGAGAGACAGTTTGTGTTTTACAATTATATGTTACAAATCTGTTATTTCTTCTATTGTTGCATTGTGCTTCTACTGTAACCCATCTACAATTTTCTGGACAATAATCTCCATTTACGTCTATTCTATCTATCGTCAAATCATCGGAATATCCATTATTTACAGCCCAATTATAAAAACTTACAAAACTTTTTACCCATTCTTCGCATACGGAGATTCCTCTACCTCCATAATCTTTGTATCGAGAATTATTAGAATTGTAACATCTATCCTTCATATTGTTCCATTCATAATAAATTCTATTATGGCTTTGTTTATGTGTACTATTAACTTGTGATACTCTATTTTTTTGAAAACATCCGCAAGACGATGTGTTCCCACTTCTAAGATTTGAACTTCTTACATCGCATTCGTTTCCACAATCACATTTACAATGCCATACATATTCTCCGTTATTTGCTCGTAATTGATTCTCATGCATTACTATCAATTTACCGAATCTTTTTCCTGTTAAATCAATCATATCTATTCTCCTTATCTAAGAACTATATTAAGAGTAGGACGATGAGATAAGCATCGTCCTCAAATAATAGTAGTTTGCAACCCACTATCAACCTCTTTATTTAATTATACCACAAACACTAATGTTTGTCAAGTATAATTTTTAATATACTCTTTAATCCAAGTTACAAATTCATCAACGTCATGCTCTGTTGTTTCATCACCAAATGATACTCTAACAACATGGCTTGCTTCATCATCAGTTAACCCACAAGCATTGAGCACTCTGAAATCATGTAGACTTGAACAGGCAGAGCCACCAATACCAATGTATATCTGCTTAGATGCTAGATACTGCTGTAAGCTATCGGCGTTAATATCATCAAACATAATAGCATTTATAGCAGATACGCTATGTGCTGGTTCATTTGCATTTGACCTATCTGGTTTTAATACATTATTGATAACAGCACCGTGAATATCATTATCGGTAAATTTATCAAGCATATATCGGTATAGCTCATATGCTCTTGCTTCATGTTCTTCTGCGTTCTTACAAGCATCCTCAGTAGCATTAGTAACAGCCATAGCACCAGCCAAATTAGGTGTACCATGCAGCTTAAAATCACCAAGCCAATTATTGAATTTATCAGATAGCCACATCGCGCCAATACCCAATTCTGTACCTAACTTATGACCGCTCCAAATAGCACAGTCACACCATTGGTCAAGGTTGGCTGGAAGTGGTGCTTTACCAATCATTGCGGTCATATCACAGATAAAGAATGAATTGAATTCATGACAGATTTCGCCGATTTGCTCAATGGGGAAAATCTCACCGGTGATATTATTAACGCCTTGCCAGCAGATAAAAGGAAAGATAAAATTGTCGTTTGCATCCCTAAGTGCTAATTCTATTTCACGCAACTCAAACAATCTACCATGACTAAAACGATATATCGCATCAGGTTCAAAACCGGAAGTGATAATTCGATAATCAATTATTTTATCATCAATAGCATTCATCAAATTCTCAATTAACTGACTGCTTGTGCCACCAAATACCACGTTGCCGCTCTTAGCACCAATAGACGCCTTTACTCTATTTGCGCATTCATCAAGTAATTTCTGCTCTTTATAGGCATAATTGGCATTGGGGTTAAGAAATGTGCCATATTTGCTACATGGATATTTAGTAAATGGATTAGTTGCGGCATAATCTAGGTAGATCAATTAAAATATTCACTCCAATCAATTTCATTTTCATTTGGTTTATCAATAATTTCATATCGCTCAATAATAGCTTGTGGTTTAATCTGTCCATTATATTCGTTCAATCCAAGCGATACTACTACCTCTATGAATTTACCCTGAGCTGATTCAAATCGACTTGCTTCTTCATTATTAACAAAGAATTTGATGAATTCAATGCCGTCCTGAATCAGCTTGACAGTAGTTGAGCGATTACGATATACATAAATCTGCGGAGTTGTTAAAATACAATGGAATAACGGCTTTGGACAGCCCTGTCCAAATATTCCTTCATTGTCCACGCAAATTTGACATAGTGCGTGTGTAATTTGACTTGGTTTAATACTTGCCGCAACCTCAATAACGCCAGCCATGTCGATCTGTTGTTCATCGAACCATTTGACAAATCGCTTGGCATTTGATACCTTCAAAAAGCAACCAGCGGCGCAACCATGCCCTTGTGCTTTGATTAAACCGCTATCATTAAGCAAATCAATAATATCAACTGGTGAACGATAGCTACCTAACAATGTACATGGGTCTAATTTTCTAAACACGAATGCAGTCTTATTGTATTTAGACATTAGTTTGTTAGCTAATAGACCAGTATATTCTTTGTACTCATTATCAATCATTGCTACAACACAATTTTTATAGATGTTAAGTTTATTGACAACAACATCAAACAACGCCTTAACTTCACGAGTTTGCTTATTATGACAACGAGTAGCGAGCTTTAAGCAATCGTCTTTATCTATCTCACCAAGCAATCCATCGAGCAAGATGCGGCAATCATCTTGTGTACCATTACGGAAAACTGCGTTAATCTTAGGCGCTACATTCCATGCTATATTTGTTGGGGAAGGCGGTTTGCCCTTCCCCAACTTCTCAACCATATATGTCAAAAATTCATTCATTATACATAAATTCTCCAAACAGCTCTTTTTCTTTTGATTTTCTCCACTGTACCGCAACATCTAGTTCGTTTTTATGAAACCATTTACTAATCCTATGACCATTTATTTGAATGTAGGCGTGCCATAATTTATCTTTTTCACACCAACTAATGCCCGGATACCCAGAAGTATTATTCTTTTGAATACTTTTGTTAAGGCTATTTTGTTGATTGGTGCAAATCCTTAACTCAGATTTTCTATTATCATATCTTTTGTGATGGATGTGATCTATTTGTTTACCATCTGGGAATCCCATAACGAGTCTATGTAGAGCAATCAATTTTCCTGTTTCCGGGTTTCTTGCAACTATAGTTTGAGTCGATGAGCTAACAACCCAACAATACGGATAAATTTTATCGTAATCTTCTAAATCGAAATAAAATTCCTCGCCTTTTGAGGTATAGCCGATTCCGTATTCCCCAGATAAATCATATTTGTTGTGTCGTTTGTTTGCATGTTCTTTCATTTTTTTTATAAATCTCCTTACATAAGATTATTATTTGAGGTAGGATGGACGATGTAAGCAACCATCCTTAAAAATAGTCAGTTTGCAACCTAACTATTACCCTCATACTACATTATACCATATTATAAATATAATGTCAAGAAGAAATTTTATTGTTTACAAATTGTTCATAATCTTTTTGCCATTGGTTGATATATGCTCTATTTTCTAGTGAGCGCAAATCCATAACATCACTTATCAATGACATAGCTACAAGGTCTGAGTAAATATCTTCATCATTACCTAGTACGGCGTTGGCAAATTTACTTGCTACCAATGCGCCGCTTGCAGCTTGATTTGTTTCTGGTTGCTGTAGACAATTTACAATAATGGCATACGGATTGTTTGAAAAATCATATGAATGATGATCTAAAATAATCACGTCGCAATCATGCTCTCTTAGGGTCTGGCATGATTCTCTATCTGCACTTGCATCAGGAATAATAAGCAAAGATGGTTCGTATTCAAGAATATCGTCTAATACCTTATCAGACGAACCAACTTTAATGCCATGTGCTCTTGCAACCGTATGAAAGAAAGGCTTATATTCAGTGTCTAACTTTCTTAACATATCACAAACGATAAAACATGAACACCATCCATCGCTGTCCGTATCACACAAAACTGCGATTTTGCTCATTTTTGTAAGATGTTGCTTGAGTAGCAATACAGCCACATCCATATTCTTATACATATCAGGTGATTGATATTCAATGCTCTCTGGGTTTAGATATGCGTCAACATCAGCTATGCCACAAGCGGATAAATATTCCCTCAAGAATGTGGCTTCATTAAGGGAATCTAGTAGTGGATGAATCTTAATATAAAATCAACCTCCTTATTGTTGATATAGTGATTATATCATAAAGAGGTTGATTTGTCAAGTATTTAATTTATTTGAATGTTGTGCCATCCCAAAGTTCGTATTCATAACCACAGTTGTAGCAATAGTTACATTTGCCAATACTTTTATGCCCACATCGAGCACATTTATATGAGGGGCCAGACCATCCATCATAACAATTAGTTGGAATCCAAGATAATTTGGCGTTGTTGCTTAGTGGACTATAGATACCACATAGCTCTCTATACCCCTCATCACATTCAAACGGCTCTTTTGTTGCCCAGCATTCTGTCCTAACCACAGTGCGCTCTTTTCCGTCCACATATCGCTGATACCGACATTCATGCGCATACTTACATGGCGTTCTCATACTCTCACCCATTCCACAACAGTAACAACACGCTCTTTACGCTCAACACGATATGGGTTTGACGGATATTCATTTTCTTGACATTCCGTAAGCCCAGAATACCAATCAATAGCCCAATATTCGTTATTATATTTGAATACAGTTTGCATCTTTTGTGTCCATCTACCAGATGAACCATCAATTTGGTCTACATATTCATATCCATCATCGTCAATATCACCCCATGCTAAATTAGCGCGATCTTTCTCAGTTAGCTTTTCTCCATTTAGAAATTTTTCCATAACTGGTTTACTCATACTCTCACCCTACTTTCCCATAATTTCATTGCTTGTTCATACGGTATATCCATCATATTGCATTTATACATATCATAACCTTGGTTATTATATACTACGTTTACTGAAAAATATGGCTTTAGCTTAGCCGCCAGCTTTTTCATCTTAACAACAAAGAACTTAAATTCGTCATCACCTACTTGCTTATAGTCGCTATCAAACGCAAGTACCACATCGTTCACGCCTAGTTCTAGCAATAGCTGTATATGCTGTTTGCTTATATTAGAGCCAAAGACAGCTAAGGCGTTATCTATACCATATTGAGGCGCTTTTAGCACTGACTTTTCACTCTCAAATAGCACTACTTGGCGCGACTTTTCAATAGCAGCTTTATTTTGGTCATACCCATAAAATAACTGACTACTTGGAAATTTTAATACTGTCCCATCTAACGTACATATTGGTCTATATTTGCCCTTAGACACATCCTGCTCTCTTGTATATCGCCCCCTCACACCTACTAGTTGGTCATTAAACACAACAGGTATGGAAATACACGCTTGACGTGCATACCAGCCTATACCAAATTTATCAAGTATATCCGCTGAAATACCATAATCCAGCCATTCTTTCGGATATAAATGGTCAAATAAGGATAATATGGACTTGTCATATGTCAAGAGCTTATCTGGCTCTGGCTCAGCATTAGGTAGAAATCGGCGTAATTCAACCCAATTATCAACCTGTTCATTCTGCTCTATTTGTCCTACTTGTAGATACAGGATTGAGCAGATATATGATACGGCTTGATTGAAGTCAATATGCTTGACGTGCTGAACTAGAGATATGGTATCACCTGAAAAACCGCAACTCCAACAATGAAATGAACCAGATTTTATATAATACCATAATTTGGGCTTATGTTTATCCCAATCAGCGCCCCAATGACAAATTGAGCCGAATATCAAATTGTTACTATCAGCCTTCATCAATGGCGCACCCATAGCATCCATTAACTCTATAATGCGGTCATCGGTTAGCTGAGATTTGAGAGATTGAATGTCAATCATTTTCTATAAACTGATGGAATATGTTGATACTTTGGGTTATCCCATTTCCAATAATAATCATCACCAAGCGATGCAACCAAAGCATCCATTGCTTCAGCTAACGCGTCTGGATAACAATGATATGCGCCACCATAATCTCCTCCGTGTTGAACGGCGGCCTCAATAACATTGTTTAATAGCTCAAGCTGTTTATTCGTCATTTAATTTGTCTCCTCAACAATCGGTAAAGCCATTGCTAACTTATATTCACATTTTGGGCAAATCTGTGTAATACGATGCTCTACTGTATCAAAACATCCTACTTGCGCATGAGCTTTGCCGCCATATACATTGTATCTTACAACTCTTGGCAATACTGTCTCATACGCATCTTCAACTTTTTTACCACAAATATCACAAAAATACTTAATCATTTAGCATACACCAGCCTTGTCTTAGTTAATTGATAGGGATTGTCAAACTTGCTTGTTACAAAACAATCCTTTGTTCGACCCGTATTCAAATCAAGATTAAAATATATCTTAATGCCCTGTTCAACTTGTGAAAAGCGCATTTTATAGAGATGTAGCACGCGATTCGGCTTTGTTTTATCAGGATATTTTTCCATCATCATATCAGCTATTTCTTGCTCTTTACGGCGCAATGGCATAATTACACCGGCTACATCAGCTTTATTCTGAATCGCCCTTGAACCAGCCGCAACGCCGCTATCCATAATTTCCTGCGTCGCAGCATTAGCATTGACCTGAGTAAATGTCAAAACGGCTATATTATATTCAACAGCCAAATCCTTGAGTTTACTCGCTATGCCAGATAGCACCTGATCTGAACGAGTAGACACGCCATTCTTTTTAGCTAAGTCGCTTGATACAGATGATGATTCAACGATATAATCATAACATAGATAGCCTACATTACGATTTACCACATAATCCTTTACATATGATTCAATCAAATCGACAGTATAATTAGGCATGGTGACGATATATAGCTTAGATTCATGCAGGATTTTAATAGCCTCATCTACACGTTCTTCTTCGCCTTCTTCATACCGCCCATTCAAGATGCTAAAGCATGGTACGCCGCTAATCGTAGCCACAATCTTAGGCGTGATTTCAGTATCACCAGCCATCTCAAATTGTAGATATAGACCAGCCTTATGCTGATAACATGGATTATCTACATATTGCCCTTTGTTTATGTCATAGATTCTAGGACAGCATACTTGCACAAGATTAGCCAAGCCAATGGTTGACTTGCCTACGCCTGAGCCGACTGAATAGATAGATAATTGCCCCGGAATCCAGCCTCTAGCCGCTGTGTTTAGATATTCACTAAAGGTCGTTGCACCAAATAGCGGCTCTGCCTTAAAGCCCTCTTTGACCGCTTCAAATCCATCACCAGCTTTTAGTTCATCTATGTCCTTGTCTTTATAAAACTCTTTCTTAATATGAACCAATATGCCATCATAATAATCAATTATTTCCTTAATAGTATATTGTTCTATATTTTTCTCAAATTTATCTATAGATATTCCTTGCATTTTATATCCATTCAATAAAGAGCATTTTTTTACTGATTCATAGTAAACAGATATGTTGTCAATGTTTGATAGTCTGACAACCGTATCAATAAAATCAGATAAATTATTGTTATCAAATATTTTTTTTACTTCAACATTGTTTCCACATAAATTATAACATTCTATCGCAGTTATTCTATTCGTTCCACGTTTTGCTAATGCTGTAATCGCTTGAAACAATCTAAGATGAAACACTTGAGCAGAAAAATCATCTTTTGTCAATTTATATTTATCTTCTAGGATTAGTGGGGGCTTTATAATAAAGCACCCCAACAATAATCTAGCAGACATAGCATCATACATCTTTATTACCTCCTTTTATTGGAGTGAATAAAGACTTCTCTAAACTCCATTTAAGATTATGATACCTTGGATAAACTTGCTTATATGTAAGCGGAGACATTTCACACCATTGTGACAACGTTTTCTTCTGTCCGTTCCATTCTATTAGTACATTATTGCTCCTATTGTTGCATTGAGATTTTTGGTCAACCCACCTACAATTTTCAGGGCAATAATCTCCATTTACATCTATTCTGTCAATTGTTAAATTGTCATTATATCCGCTTTCTATAGCCCATTTTTTGAATGTCATAAAATCTTTCCATTCTTCGCAGAGTTTTACGCCTTTTCCGCCATAATAGTTGTAAAATTTTTCATTTTTATTATAACATCTAGTTTTAATTCCTTGCCAAATGTGACGCAACCTTGTGTAGTATTCTCCGTATTTAGTAATAGATGCCTTTATGCTATCATACCATAAACACCCACAAGATTTAGTGTTGCCGTTTCTCAAATAAGCTCCAAGAACTACGCAATCATTTCCACAATCACATCTACATTTCCACATCGCTTTTCCGTCTTTATCGTTTTCTGCTCTTTCTAGCACCAATAACCTTCCAATTTTTTGTCCGGTCATATCGATTAGTTTACTCATTTTTACAAACTCCTTATATAAAATTAAAACAGAATAGTAATTGATTGGGAGTTCATCAATCAAAACGCCTTGCAAGACCGCTGTCCTATTCTGTTTCTTTAATTATACCATATTCAGTTGTATTTGTCAAGTATTATTTTTAGAAAATTTTAATTAGCAAACAACCCAATAGCAACCTAACAGAATTTTGGTCATAGAGCAATGATTATTCCTCCATTACACCTTTGATTTCTTTTACCTTATCAACATATTCTTTGAAGCTAAACCATTTATTTTTCATTAAATGACCAATTTTATCAATCGTGTTATGCTCATCTACATGAACTCGCACATATTTACCCTTTAGGTCTTCCCATTTATCAACCTCAAGCGTTTTCATCAATTCAATGATAGCACCATATCCATCAGATGAGCCATAATGTCCAACCTCACTACACCAATGGTCGAGACAATAGCCACCCATACCGCCACCCCAACCAGCACCTTCAACAAAAATATAGGCCGTTAGACAACCATGATCTTCGCCTAGTTTAGTATCTGTAATTTTAGCATTTAGCGTTTCATTACGCATACAATCTCAATCCTCCTTGATCGATTCATCTAATTCACAAAATGTGCCTTGCCAATGCGGACAGTCTGTATCAGGAGCGGTGCATTTTGCACCTTCTTTATATGGACACCTTCATACATCCTCCCAATTTAACAATTGTCCGCAACTTCCGCAATACGGATAATATTTAGTAATTCCACTATGACAAATTGGGCAACGATACCAATATAACATTTTATTACTAATAAGTGTTGGTTCTGGTTTCATTGGAATTTGCTTCTTTAGTGCCAAAACAATAGCGCCCAGATACGGCGCAATGTCACTTGTATCAAGCATGCCGCTAGTTAGAGCATCAAGAGCCTCATCGTATTCATTAACACATTGTTTCATCTAAGCAAATCCTCCTTAGACAATCCCATGATACCCAACAAATCCTTGCCACTCTCATCTGTTAGAGTAAAAGATTCCCCATTGAGTCCAATAACGAGATACTTATGTCCTCCGACAGTTTCACAAGTAATATATCGAATGCTTGAAATATCGACATACATCTTAGTTGCATCATAGCCAATATCATAACCGGGGTAATATTCAATCAAAATCATCAAAGCACATCCTTACATATAAATATACGGTTCAACGTTTGATTTTGGGATAAGTACGCATTCATTAGGAGCATCGTATGGACATACGACTAGATACGTATCAACATCTGTTTTATAAAAATCAATAACCCTTCCACATCTATTAAGTCCCCATTCAACTTCTGTATCGAATGTAATATTATCCTTATCAATATAATATTTGCTACTCATCCAAACACATCCTCCTCATCATTTCTTTTCACAATCGTCTCAACCCCATCTTCAGCTTGCCATCGCTGTATATTCTGTTTTACCTGATTTAGCCAAGTATAATATTTTTTACATTCATCATATTTATATTTGACCAGTCCGAGCGGAGATTTGGATATATCCAATCCTTGCTCTTGATAGATATATCTAATAGTATAAGCAATGCCGCCATATGTCATATCAGGATTATCTTTCATCAACTGAGCAAGCTGTATGCCTACAAGTCGCATATTGGCATCAGGGGCTAATTGGCGTATATAATCTAGTAATTTGCGCCTATCATCTTTTGATTCTAATTTTGGCTTGACAGTATGAGCATTGATATAATCCTGCTTACATTGTTCACAACAGAAATAGAATTTAGGCTTATATTCGATTGTATCTTGTTTTGGCGTTGATTTACCACATTGACGGCATTTAACTGTTTTTCCTTTTGGTGGATTAGATTGTTTGAGCATCTTCGATCACCTGAGCAGAATCATATTTTGGATTATATTTACGAGCCTTAGCAATGGCTTCATCATAGCTATTGGCTTGAATATATATAATGTCGTCCACAAAACGCCCATTGCACCAATAACTACACCAAACACGCCACGTTTTCATTGATTTGCCCTCCATTTTTTTGATAATCAAAGTATATCATATATTGATCGATTTGTCAAGAGGAAATTATCTCATATTCTAACATCCACTTATCAATTTCTTCTTGGCTCATAGCCTCATCCGTTCTTTTACAATCAACCACTCTAAGACCACTTGGATGCGTTATAACCCGATTTTGCTCTATGCTATATCCAGCATCATATTCAAGTTGCAATCGGCATATACAGCCATCACAGCCGTCAGGACGCTTAATATTAAACACCCTAGGTGAGTCGCCGCATATATTTAAGAATCGGCTCGAATCAATCCATTGCCCATCCATTTCTATATTCATGCTATCAGGCGCATTATCTTCAACCATACGGCAATATTGTACATTATAATACAATGATTTTTCCCATTCATTGATATTGCCTGATACCAATAGCCTAGTAGGTATATCAGATTTTTTCATTGTATAATAATGTTTATTTTTAACGTATATATAGCTGTCTATTCGTGGATGGATATATTGTGTCATGTTGAGCCATGATTTAATTTGCGCCTCGTTCCAGTTGCGGCTTAATGTTTGGCTCATGGTGAGACATTGATTATCGGTGATGACGCTGAATCTGGCTTTCATATGAGTCTGATATAAGTCGATTCGCAGTTCTTGTAGCTGGGATATACATAGAAATCTATTCAAGCATCATCACCTCATAGCTATTATATAATAAAAAGGCGGGATTGTCAAGCCCCGCCTTTAATATTTTTATAGATTGAACGGATTCTCATCAGAATCATCCCAAGGATTTTCTAATTCAGCAGGAGTAGGCGTATCAGTAGACGTTGTATTGAACACATCGCCAAAATCAGGAAGTGGATCATTAGCAGGAGTAGATGTAGTTGTCTTAGTGGTGGTCAGTTCCTTAAGCGCAGGAATTTCATATTCACCCTTTTCGATGGCTTCAACACTATGAACAGATGCAATATATGGACGCTTACCAATGCCGCCATTCTGCCGTTCATATTCTTCGGTTCCGATGACGACTCCGAACACCTTATTAACTAGCTTCTGCTCGTCCCATTCCCAATTAAAATTCTTGTTTGACTTAGTTACACTTGTAATAAAGCCCTTAAAAAAGGGAAGAGCCTTGTCTGAATAGCTACGCACTAGAACACCATCACGGGGCCAATACTTTGTTTCGCGCTTGTCTGCATCATATAGCTTCTGATACCAGTTCTTATACTCCCCTTTGCACACGTCCAACTCCATTCTCAAATAGCTTTTATCTGGATTATCGGTTACTTTTTTAATCCCCACAATGTAAGCGCCATCAGGGATTCTCTTAAACCCGCCACCATTTTCCTGGATCTTGTCAAAATTAGCAATCTTTTTCATACTTTACATACCTCACATTATTTTCAGTTTGTTTATATCTTACTCAGCTTTTTTAGCTGGAGTAGTTAGAAATCCTTTAGCGCATCAATGACCAACATAATGTCATTAGGAATTTCATCCTTTTCAAATGCGCCTCTTGGCGTCTTAGCTGTGCTATTCTTGGCTCTTGTTTCAAACACATATTCGCCATTCTCGTTGATTCGAGATAATAGCACAGTGGTCATCTTGCTTTCAAGGCAAATCTTATTGAGCTTGCGCCCATTAGTGAGCATACAAGTAAATCCATCATCACTGGTCTGAGTATGTCCAATGAGAATGACCGTCAGATCATCGCGCATCTTATTAGAAAAATCTACAATACTATATACGCTCTGCGCTAAATCCATCCACTTGTCATACGCCTTTTCCTTGGCTCGGCGCATCTCATCTGCTACCATACATCCATTTAGTGTGTCAATCACAAGATACTTAATCTGCTTCTGTTTATCATTGATTTGCCGCATCAGACTATAAATGGAATTAGGGTCATCACAGACAAAATAATTCTTATTTGTCTTATTATATTGATTTCTCCATCCCTTCCAGCTTAGTCCCTTACCATCTGCATCAATGTAGAATGTCAGCTTTGGGTCAAGATGCTCTAGGCTAGTTGTCTTACCAGAACCGCTTGCTCCAAGAATCATAATTGCTTTACTCATTTACTTACTTAATCCTCCTTATCAATCTTCTTTTCAAGTGCTGTGAAATCAACACCAACTTTGTGGCAGATGTAATTCACCGCATTAGCATTGCCAAACAGCCAATACAGATCGTTCTTGTCAGTTGCTTTGTTATTATCTGCACTATCTCTCAACAGAGTTTCAACAGCGCTAATAAATTTCTTCTTTGAAATCAATCCAAGCATTTACTTAATCCTCCTCATTCTCATTCAATTTCTTTTAGCCAAAATTCACGTTTGCATTCAGCACAATCCATTCCTGGGTCATAACATCCACCAGTTTTCTTATCACGAAATTCACTTGAAAGTTGAGCTGGGCAGATATTTAGATATTCATCATATAGCACACTAGCGTTAGGAAACAGCTTGAGCAATTCGCTCTGTCTTGTTTTGACAGGATGTTCTTTTGCCCATTGCTCAACAATAGAAACACCATCAAATTCTTCTCCGCAACGATACCTATAAGCAGGACATTCCGTACACCCATCGTCGTTGTATGTTTTACACATTCGATTAAACTGTTTCAAAAATTCAACAGCATCCATTATTTACACCTCCTTCACTACCACTGTGTTCCAAACACATCTTTTTCGTCTAACGGATGATTTGACATTATTCTACATGACCCACAACATTTACAAATTGCCTCTTTGCCATCATCAGATAAATATACTCTATCAATATCAAGAGGTTGACAACAACATAAATATTTTTCTTTTCTACATCTGCCGCATGGTTGCTTTGGTTTACGCTTAAACAATCGCCACAATAGCCAATCAATCTTGGCAAAAAAATACGGGTTTCTTCTTATATCGATTGTAATTGGAAATATATCTTTCATACTATGTCCTCTAATTCTACACAATATTTTGACTCTTGAAAGATGCAATCTTCACAATTAAAGGTGTTGTAACAACATTCTTTGCAATTCTTTGGCACATTATATCCCATATCACCATACCAATCATATTGCCTATCGAGCGCAATCGGGCAATACCCGGTCACACATTCATTTGCGCAGAATCCTTTACATTTCTTCATGTTTCTTCCAACCTTTAATCCTCTTTTACGCCCATCGCCCTATCACAGCAAATTTTATAATCATTAACAACAGCATCCCTTGCATCCAACCAGAATCTAGTTAAATAATCAACTGGCTCGTCTGGAAAATAAAACAGTAGCAACTTTACTACATTATTGTCAGCATTAAGGACTCCATTGATATTATTATATAAGCTACTGTATCGCTCATAAAAATCTACAGGTTCTTCCATACTTTCATCTCCTGATACGTTTCCGATAATGTTACCCATTCGCCGTTCTTGTCCTTCTTCATTTTATTCTTCTCTTGCAGCACCACCCTTGCTACATCACCCTTTGATAATTGATGATTTGTCCAGAATTTTTTATTAGCTCGATATGTGCGTTCTGCCCCATAGCAGATATTGTATAGTGCACAATAAACCGTACCATATCCTGTTGTCTTGACATCTAGCACTAGCCAATCATTAGGGTCTGAATTAGGGTCATTGCCATCCACATAGCCTAATAGCTCGATTTGCCATTTCAATTTGTCAATGATTGTGGTCTTAGGCATTTTCATTGAGCGCAAAATTGATAAGATGATACCGCGATTATTAAGCTGACTAGCTGTTTTCTCTGTTAGCTTACCAGCATACGGCTTGAGCATATCTACATTATAACCCATTTCAGCCCATTTGTCAAGTTTAATTGTCTTGCATTTTGAAAAATTTTTATATACATCAATACCAATGAGCAATGCTTTAGCAGAACCATAGCAATCAAGATAGCCTAGCTTAATCAATTTATCAAGCTGTGAATAGCCGCATTTTAGATTCGGCAAATCGTCAAGCAAATCTAAAAAGGATGGATACGGCTTTTCTTTTCCAATCAATTCTATTTCATTCTTGATTTCATTGTCCACGCCTTTAATTTCGTTCTTAACCTTAGATTGACCTCTACCTGTTAAGAAATCGTTAAGACGCTTATTGGCTTCATCAATATAATATTGCTTATCAAGATAATCTGGTACTTTTACACCTATGACATTATCGTTGTATATAAAACATCTATCAGCCGTACCAGCCATCTTTTCAGGATTTCCGCCCTCTTTTACCTTGAATACACCAGCATCCAATTCTCTTGTTGAGGCGAATACGCGCAATACGCGCTCTCTTAGAACTGTATCACCGTGCATAGAATGAATATAAGAGCCGCCTATCTTGACTATTTTCTGAAATTCAACCAGGTCATTGCAATTGTTGATTGTATCTTCAATAGGCGTACCCGAGATGAAATAAGAATTAAGGGCTTTGTTGAGAATAGGCAAGTCGTAATCAACCTTGCTCAATTTTTTCACATACGCGCCTTTGCTTTTCGGGCCATCCTCTTCAACTAGGATATAGTTATTTACATCCTTTTGCCAAATCGCTGAAGCATAATCAAATTCAAGAAATAGCCGCACCCGCTTTTCCCAGTCATGCATGATTTGTTCAACAATCGGTTCGTTTGCTTCATCCTCAAAATAGACATATACACCATCTGTGTTAGACTGAATTAATTTGCAATATGGCTCGATTTTCTCAATTAGGTCAAGCAACAATAGCTGACCTGTTACACAAACGCATCGGCACATCCTTGGGTCATATAGCGGATTGTGTTCATCACCAGATGCCCCGTAAGTTGAATTAAGCACGATCTTATACGGCTTCTGCATTGGATTCTTTTCTTTCTTTAGCTTTAGGCGTGTATCTCTAATCTGCCTATACAACTCAGGGTCTTTGACATTACGACTAAGCAAGCCATATTCAATCATAATAGATGGATATAGAGATGCCACATCAGCACATAGAATCTTGCCTTTGTATTGGAAATTATCAATGCACCCGTGTATGCCGCCCCATCCAATGACGTGCGGGATACCGGCTATGGTGGTATATAGCGATTTATCTACTCTATGATTCTTTGGGTCTTGAAACCATTCTAGCACATATCTATATTTATCCAGAATCAACGTGTCAGGGTAAATGATGTCAAATTCATCATCATGCTTTTGCTTGACAGCACCTAGAATCTTAGCTACAAGTTGTGCCTTAGTTCGGTTGAAATCTTCAAGTGGCAAATTGAATGCTTCAATCAATGATGCCTGACTATCAAATTCCTCATGTTTGGCATCGAACACCTCAATGGTCTGCTCAACATCATGGGTACAATAATATATCGTCTGTTCAAGCTCATCCTTGGTCAATGGATGATCAATAGTAAAGTCGATATCAGACTCTTTGATTTGCTGACCCATAAAGCCTTCAAATTGTTTCAGACTGTGGAATTTGTCACTAATGTCAAAATTAAGCAAAGGATATTGCTCTTTTTGTTCTTTGGTTAAAATTTGATGTTCTTTCAATCCTTTGTTGATTAGAGCATCGTTTACTTCATATGCGTTTTTACCACATAGCAAAGATTTAAGCAATGGCGCGTCATAATTTCTTGAGTTATATCCAACCCATATATAACCCAGCTTATTGCATTTTTCATACACTTGTCGTAATCGCTCTACATCATTGTGTATGATACATTTGCGCTTTGAGGTGTAGTCGATTAGAACTACTAGCCAATCATACCTAAACACCTCAAAGTCATAAAACATTAGTTTATATTTCATCATTTTACTTCAGTACACATACCAATACATTGTGGATAATCTAACTGCTCAAATCCGTCAAATGTATCAGTACAAATATAATACGTTGGACACCATCCAATACGATTATCGTCGCATACATATTTGATGGTTAGGTCGAACCTCTGAATGCCCCATTCGCTTGCAGCATACTCAAACACATCTGCCAACGAATCAAATTCGCGGCATTCTTTCATTGATTCTTCAAGCGTACCCCTATGTGGTCGATATTTCCAAGCCATATTTTATTCCTTCTTATTTACTCCTTACCTTCTTATTAGTTCTAAAATCTACCAATCTGTTGTCTTGGTCGAAATCCTGTGATGGCTTAGGCATGATGCCATCTATCATATTGTTAAACCAATCGTAGCTATGTAATCTGTTCCATAAATTCTTAAATTGTTCTTCTGTAAGAATTGGTAGTTTGAATTTTTCATCCATAATTATTTATTCTCTATAATCGTCATAAATTTCAAGCACATAATGCTTCTCATCTCTCCACTTGCGTGGTGGTGCAATGATAACTTCATGCCCCGTTTCATCGGTCAATTCTTTTAGCCTAGCCATAGACGAAATATCAATATATGTAATATCCCATTCGCTATTATTGCTTTTATTCCGTACTCGTGTCATGTACATCTTATACTTTTCATCCCCAAGACAAGGATACTTTTTAATTGCATCCGCATAAGACGGATAACCTATTGACGTGATGTTCAAACAAAATTTCATAATAACAACCGCCCCTTTCATTTGATACTTGGATTATATCATAGATTGGAGCGGTTGTCAAGAGGGTTATTTAATTTTTTTCTATAGGTTCTCTAACAAATTCAAAATATTGTGGCATCTCAGGTACTATTCTAATATTTCGTCCGACTAAGTGAAGCCGTAGTTCTGACAATAGCATATTAACTTGTCTACAACTTAAACTCTCGTTAAATCTAACAATATATGTGCCACCATCTTGTAGAGATTTAACGATTCTAATTTCTTCATCATTCATATGAATATCCTCTGGTCTTGCTGAGTACATACAACCCTACTCGATTTACCTTGTTTTATTAGCCCATCTTGTAGGGTATTGGCAAATTCCACTTTATTCTCATAATTGCCATGTACTAAGCATAGCTTATTGAAACGACATTGATTTGTCAAGTAGTCAATCAATTCATCATAACTAGCATGACTACTAAATGAGCGCAATTCTGTGATATTTGCTTTATTTGCTACATTTACGCCATCAATATTTACCTCTGGCATATTTGATTTGATTTGAGACGCAAGCCCATTCTCACCAGCAAAACCACAAAACAAGATATGATTACGGCTATCAGGCAGAGCCGTTTTTAGATGGCTCATAATCCTGCCTCCGACAAGGAAGCCTGACGCACTGATGACAATACAATGCTCGTTTCGCATTTGTAGGTTGACTGATTCTTCTTGAGATTCAACAATTCGCACATTCTCAAGTTCGTCCTCTTCCCACGGCCAGATTGCACAGAACTTAGATGCAAGAGGGGAATCAAGATAAATTTTGATTTGCTTATCAATACCCTCATCATGCAATAAACGCAACATAGATTGAGTGCGGTCAAGAGAAAAACAGGGGATTAGGATTTTATTTGATTCAGCAATGACCGTTTTAATCTTCTCAACATCCTTATCCCTATCCTTGGGGCTGTTAGGTCGTCCCTGTTGACAATATGTACATTCAGAGATAAGAACATCAACAAATGGCAACGGCTGCCTACGCGCCTTATACGGTCTTTCAGACACACCACCAATATCGCTTGTAAAGCCAATACGCTTAGTCACATATCCATTTTTTAATTCAAGCACACATTGCGCCGAATTGATAATATGTCCAGCAGGATAATATGTCAACTTAATATCTGATGCAAGTTGAATAGGTGTATTATAATCAACCTCTATGATGCGATTAAGCGCACGTTCAATAACTTGCTCATCATAGAATGGAGCGGCTTTCTGACCATGTTTATTTTGGATTTTCAGACAATCAGACCGCATGATTTTTAGGCTATCTTCCCATAGCAACTTGAGAAAATCAGTAGAACCAGATGGCACATAGAGATGTGCATTACATCCTTTTGCATATAGCGCAGGGGTAAGTCCAATATGGTCTAAATGGCTATGATTTAACACAATAAAATCTACATCTCTTGGTTTAATCTTTTTTAGCTGAGCAAGATTAGCCTTATAGTCAGACACAATATCCCCCATGCCCTGTATCATACCACAATCTAGGAGGATGCTATATTTCTTAAATCGCACATGATGACAAGAGCCAGTTACATCAACAGCAGCGTTTGATAAAAAATGAATATATGGCTTTTTAGTTCCTTTTGAAGTCATACTTATATCTTAATCCTTTTTCAACAAATTCTTTTGGTATTCTATTCTTTTTCAGCCATGCTCTCATTGTTGGTGGTTTTATATGGTAATATTTTGCACATTCGTCAATAGATTCAAACTCTATATCTTCACATATAATTGGCAATTTATATCCATCTCTTATGGGAATTTTAATTGCATCTTCTAATCCCCATCCATTGGCAAGCCTATTCCTTAATAAATTATACGGCGTTTCAGACATTCTGCTAATATCTGCTATACTATAATATCCATCTTTATAGTATAGCATTTTATTTGTTGATGTATTATTCATTTGAGTATAACTATCGACCCATCTACAATTAGACGGTTCATAATTTCCATTATTATCAATTCTATCTATAGTTAGTTCATCAGCGTATCCATTTAACATAGCCCATTCATAGAAATTTTGAAAATCACGCCATTCATCGCAAACACATATCCCTCTCTCTCCATATCTGTTATATTTATGATTCTTTGGATTTGTACATCTCTGCAACATATTCGTCCAAGTAGCGTGTAATCTTGTATGATATTTGCCATGTGTTTTATTCACATTTCTTGAATTTTCATCGTGTAGACATCCGCAACTTTGTGTATGTCCATCTCTTAAATGTCCACCACTAACAAATTTGGTATTGCCACAATCGCACTTACATTTCCAGAACACGTTGTTTTGCTTATTTTTATCTGGAACTTCATCACTAGTTGCTCTACAAATAACAACTAGCCTTCCAAATCTTTGCCCAGTTAAATCATACTTTAAGTTACCCATATCCATATTCTCCTTGTCTAAGAATTTAATTTATTAGAGTAGGGAAGATTGAGACAAGCAACCTTCCCTTAAAGATTGTAGGTGCGCACCTACTTCTCACCTCTATTATATTATACCACAAAATCAACTAAATGTCAAGCATTATTTTCAGATGATTTAGTTGGCATTAGCCGCCTCCTCATCCTTTTTACCAGTTGGTAAATAAGCCCATGCTACCACGTCATCCCAATTGCCATGATTGTCAAGATATAGTGAATTGTAACCGATATATCCATCATCTGCCATGCAAGTATCTTGCCATACGCTTCCGCTTTTACCCAATACTAGAATGTCGCTATTGTCATCTGGCATCTCACAATCAAACATACAAGTCAGCGGGTCATCATCGCTGGCACTCCATTCAGCCCATTCTTCAAGTTCTTCTTCAGTGGGCGGTCTAGTCACAACATCATGCCATACAATTTTTTCAATCCATTCCATTAAGCTGACTTACCCTCCTTCCTCATCTTTAGTACATTTCTCAGCACACAATCCATACAATTCAAATCTGCGTCATTCCACATTTTATCACGTTGAGTTGTCATGCGCGGGTCGATTTTTACATATCGGTCACAATCAGATTGATAATCGCATCTGACGCAAGGAATCTGGTAAACGTGGGTGGGTCTACGGCTCATTCATATTCCTCCTCATATTCAGGCTCGGACGGTACGCCGAACCCAATAGCTTGAGTGATAGCAGGGCTAGGTTGAATTTTTTCAGCAGCAGCTTCATGCTCTGCCTTATCAAGCTCTAGCTCCATCGACATGCGGTTAATCTTGGCATTGATAACTGACTGTACTAAGTCCACAATCGAGCCACATAAAGGCAACAGAGAGCTTACAAACAACACTGCGCCTCCTGCAATCCATAGCGGCGTTAGGCGGTCTTTATTCATAGGCGATTATCCTTTACTTCATAAAATAATACAAGAATCCATAAAATGAGAAAGATAAACAGAATCAGCCCATCATCCATTATCAGCCTCATCCTCATTGTCTACTGGTGTAGACATTTCTCTCATTTTCTTCATCCTGCCATCAGCCTCACCAACCTTGGCTTTGATTAGGTCTTTAATCGCCTTAGCCGATGTTAGAGGCGCAATCTGCTTGCTGATTTCATAAATACAAGCATCCCATCCTGTCATTAGGCCGCGATTAAAATGCTCTTTCAGCTTTCCTTCAATGCTCTCAGCAATAATTTCTTTTAGCTTATCGTCAGACATAATTTCCTCCTACTCTAATGTCGCATCTTGGACAATACACTTCTGTCACTGGCTCGTAATATGGCGGCTCATCTACTTCACTATGATAGACCTGATGTGTATATGATTCTAGCTTTGAGCCACATTCAGGGCATCTCTCCATCGCCTCTAGCTCTCTAGTTGCCGCATATGCTAGGCGCATATCCTTGAGTGATGCTAGATATACTAGACAATCAGCCGCAATGTCTTGATTACTATCATAGTAACCAAGAACAGCCTCTACAACTTCATCGTGCATATCGGTCATTCTACTAGCTCCAGCCATTTAATATTAACGATAAATCCAATCCTCATATCTTCATTGTGAATATATGCGTAGTTATCATCAAGCATAGATGATTTCCCTAAATACATCACATAAAAATCACCATTTTCCAGATCTTTCAACGCGTTTTCTTCGGTGAGGTATGAAGAATAAATTTCTTCTGTTCTATATGCTTCAAAAATATATTTTTTTGGCAAGTTTACTCGATTAGTCCAATCTGGAATTGCATGAGGGACAAACCAATCAACTTCATCTTTTTTGAATTTAACCTTATCTCCAACCTTAATCTCTCTCGGCTTCTTTACTTCAGCCATTCTTCCCTTCAGTTCATCAATGCCGACCTGTAGCCGCCAATCATCGTCTGGATGACAACGAGCCTCGACCTTCTTTCCATCCTTACTCGTCATCGTCATGCGATTGCCCTCAATACGCAGGTCATAATCGCCCTCTAGCCACTTAGGTGCTAGATTCTTTTCATAGAATTTGTATTCTAGCTTCATATCTTTATCAGCTTCCTTTCTTGACTTCTCAATTTCTTCTGGGAATAAATAAAATACAGTTGACAATCCATCATATCTACAAAGCCATAGATTGAGATATGGAAAATAACTCAATGTCTTTGCTGGCTTCCCATTATAATGAAATAACATTTGTGGTTTAATCATTGTTCGTATCCTCCTCAACTTACATGACGACAATATTATCATAAATATACGCATCATATTCGTAGAAAATTTCATTTGTATGTAGATACCTACAAATCCATAAATTGTCTGTATCATCCCAATTTTCTACAATAGCATACCGTAACCCATGCTTAAAAATCGTATCCTTGCATACTAGTCGATCTGGCATTTTTCATATCCTCCTTAATTAAAAATTCACAATGCTCATTGCGTTTACTGCTCTCTGCTCAGTGCGCTTAACATATCTGTTTGCCGTAATAGCAATAGATGAATGACCCATTGCCTTACTAATGACCTCAATAGGCACATCAGCCTCAGACATCATAGTAGCAAATGTACGGCGCATCGTATGATTGCTAATATGCAATTCCTCCCAATTCTCAATACCAGCTTTTCTAGCACATACCTTGAGCATAGCACTGGTATTCTTACCATCCATTTTATTACCACGATTTCCTACAAATAGATATTCACAGCCATCTTTACGCTCATTGGAAATATAATTATCAATCAGCTTAATCGTCTCATCAGACAAACCAATCAATCTATCCTTATCGCCTTTACCACGGATGACCAGCACATTATTGCTACGGGATTTATACTGCTCAAGCGTAATATTAGCAAGCTCGTGAATACGCAATCCAGTCTGTGCAAGCATCATGATAATTGCTTTGTTGCGCAGATTGGTTGCAGCATTGACCATTGCCCTGACCTGTTCACCATTAAGCGCCGATTGTTCACGATTCTTAATCTGCGGCGCTTCAAGCATCTCAGCCGGATTGCGGCTAATGAACTCGTTCCGATAAAGGAATTTGAAGTATTCACGAACCGCAGATGTTCTCTGAGCAACAGATGCAGAGCTGAGATTGCTCATGCTGGACTGCCATAGCTCAATGTCAATAGGCTTAATCTCAGCTTCAGGCTTATTGACATATTCCAAGCAATTCTCAATCGCCTTGGTATATTCATGAATAGTACCCTCGCTACGGTGCTTTGCTTTGAGACTCATAACAAACAGTTCATTCATATTATTCAGCTCCCTGTCTCATTTGATGGTTTAAGTATAACACCATAGCGGCGATTTGTCAAGAGTTATTTTGAGGAATTAACTCCATTCTACACTTAAATTTATCTTGTGGTTCACCAGTAAAAGCCGGATGATATATAGTGGCTATAGCAGAGTTATCTTCAGATATTAGTGTCAATTTGTCTTCAACGGCATCGTACCATGCGTCAAATAATACAGGTGTAATATCGGCCTTATCTGAAATTTGCGGCTTCCATTCAACAGTTAGCAAATTACCGTCAACCGTTATCAATTTGTCACCGTTATAAAATTGCACGGTCGGCTCATTTTTCGTTATGTACATCTTTAACCTCATTTCTTTTAGAAAAATCCCTACAATCTTTTCGACCATAGGGATTTTAACAGGAGGATTATTTACTCATTGATTTCTACCTTTAGTGTGCTTGTCGGCTTAAACGTCAGAGCATACTTGGCAGGAACTTCAATGGTTTCACCGGTCTGTGGATTACGAGCGGTACGAGCATCGCGCAGCTTGGTTGTGAACTTACCAAAGCCATGAATCACCACATCTTCATGTTGGACTAGGCTATGTCTGATATAATCAATGAACGTGTCTACAATTTCAGTCGTGTCCTTCACAGTATTTTCTGTGCTGTCTGCTACGAACTTAATTAGTTCCTTCTTTGTCATAAATTCCTTTTAATTTCCTTTCGATTTCTAATAAAATTTTATTAAAACAAGTCGCAATGTTCATGCGCATATTGACTTGATACATAGGGTTATTGTTCCACTATCAACTACTTACAGGGTCCTCTTACCCAAGCCCTATATTGTTGTGCGCCGAATTGGTTCCGTCACCGCACTATGAGCCTTTAACCAAGATCGCTCTTTGTCTGTTTCCCGAATTATTGAACAGCAGTCAACGTTGTATGTGATGCGCGATATTTACCAACGATTTTTAGAATTGCCACACTCCCTACAAATTCATTTAATTTGAATTTACAGTTGCGCAACCATCTTAAAATCAAGAGTGTGGCGGCGTTGCCTCATAGCATCAGGTGGTCAGCCATCAGCTATTCAGCAACTAGCATTATAACCTATAAACTAGACTGTCCGCAGTGACCAAATCTTGAGGACTGTCTTACAAAGCTAGGATTTTCAGCTTTTCCACTAGACGGCCACACGGGTTGAGCTTACAATGCTGAGCATAGGCTTGTGTGACCAATGGTAGTAGGCTTTAGGCTCAACCTACCGGAACCGTCATTGATTTGTTTTTCAGACACTAGTTATCTGCTGGTAGTAATTCAAACAATGGTCAACAAACCATAACTACTGGAAATGGGCTTTAAGCGTCAACCCATTAGAAGCATTGGATTCCTATTCAGTTTAGCAAGTCGTATGCATCCAACAAGCGGTGGACTTTGGTCTGCGTGATCGGACTCCAACCGACAAGGCTTACGCCGCCGCATTTTGAGTGCGGTATGTTTAGCAATTTCATCACACGCAGATATCCATTTCAAGCCGACTTCCTGCCTCATAGCTATTTCTAGCATCAGCTCGTGAATGATGTTTACATAATATCCTTATATCACCTTCGCCGTTACGTTTTTGCATGGATGCTAACGTGACACGATTGGGCGCGACCCCAATTCTCTAGTCTGTATCTGCCGCTTCTCAAACTCTGCGCAGACCCCAGTACGGGCGTGATATAGATTTGACGGTTATCTTCAAATCCGGTCGGATATTATATTGTTTGTCAATCCCAATCCCTTTCATTATGCCGAACAGATTGACTGGTGCGCCCTACTTGGCACTACTCAGCAATTACGCCATTCATGCTTATCTCATTTGTCTTACGCACATTCCCTACATTCTCAATTATACCATACTTAATTTCATTTGTCAAGCATTATTTTTGCAATCAGCATTCCAACTGCAATACCAGCCGCAAATGAGCCTAGACAAGATAATAGAATAATCATACACTAATAATCAATAAATTTTCCTAAACTCTTTACCATATAACTTACCCTGCTTAATCAACTAATCCGAATTTTCTTCATTATTAATCAATGATTTCTTTGCTAGACGAGCTGATTTTAGTCTTTCTGCCGCAGCTTGCTTCTGTTCATCGGTCATTTCTCTTTTTCTGAACGGGTTGTTGCCCATGCGGAACGGATATAGATTGCAATCATGGATGGTGCAATTCTTTACTTCATAAGCCGAGCCACAGCTACATTCCAAGCAGTGCTGGCGAATGGCTTTTAGCGGAGATTTTTCCATATTACTTAAACCTCTTGGCAATCGCCTTATCAACCATTTCTTCAAAATACTTGACCACTTGAGCATCTGCATTCTTCAGCTCTGAAAAGGACGGCACAAGTGACTTAATTTCTTGCTTCTTGAGAATTGCGTCGTTCACCTTCTGTACTACCTTATCAATAATCTCAGCTTTGTTTTCTTTAACAATCTGACGCGCTTCTTCTTCTGTTAAACTGTATTTGCCTTCTGTCAATAGATTATCTGTAATTGATCTCACTATGCCATCTCTGACGTCTTGCTGAAAGCTGTAAGACCCATATTCGTCATACCAGCTGTCATCAATATCAAAATATAGTCGCATACTATCACCTCATTAGATTTAGATTTTATTTGTGGTGAGACGACTGAGATTCGGACTCAGGTGAAGCAATTATAAGTTGCCCATACTAGACCGCTGTATGACCGCCTCATATTTATTTGAGCCTTTTATCGTCATGCTCAGGACTATATTTTAGGAGGTTCACAATGAAGAACTGTAATTGAGATTACCCAATCTCTCAACCACATCTGTATTATACCACATTGCTTGTCATATGTCAAGAGCAAATTTTAAACAAATCAATAAATTTCTTTCTCCATTTGTCATCCCACAAATCAAGAGCCGACTTATCACCCGTGCGCTCATATTCATATGCACAAGCACCGCCAGCATTGGCAGCATATAACCTAACATCATCCGAATCGCAAGCTATCTTTGCCATTTCGTATGTTCTCTTGATAAATTCGTCCAATTTCTTATCCATAACATAATCTCCTTTTCATTTGGTAATTATATTATACCACACAATTAGTCATTTGTCAAGAACAAATTTCGTTCATCTCAATAAATTTTTCACAAGTCCAGTCATTGAGAACTGGTACTTCATCACAGCTATATCCCCATAGACCAGTTTCTCGGTCATAGCAATCTACATGGCATAGATAATCTCCAATTTTGAAATAGGTATTAAGCATATATTAATCCTCTACATAATATGTCTCACATACATCTGGCACGTCATCTCTATTTGATTTAATATCCAAGGTCGCATATGTAGGATTTTCGCCTTCGTATACAATGGTCAGCTTGCAATCAACGCCAAGGTTTTTCATTACAGATTTGATTTTAGTAAACGCCTTTCCAAGCAATTCTTCCCTGAGCTGATATTCTTCCAATGTTTTCGCTACCATAATTTACTCCTCACCAATCTGCATTGATTACAATTTTATCGCCATCAATACGAGCCGATTGTATCAGCCATGAGACTTGATCCATTTGCCACATACCATCAAAATCAGGGCGATTTACAAATTTGAACAACTCACCGACCTGCCCATCGTTCAACGCTAAATCCTTACCATACATAGGTTGTGAATATGGCTGTTCTTTTACATATCGTTTATAGTAACCAATAGATTCAAGAAATTCATACCACCAACTACCACCACCATCAACTGTATCAACGACTCGATATGTAACCAATTCACCGCAATGCGGACAATAGATTGGCTTTGCACGGCTAATTCTAATGTCTAGTCCCATATATCACCATCTCCATTCATTTGATAATTGGATTATATCATACTAAATTGTATTTGTCAAGCATCTTTTTCAAATTTATTTTTAATATCTGTCCATCTTTTAATTTGGTCATCTACGCGCACCCATTCACCATAATGTAGATCTGGGTCAAACCACCACAAGCCAATCAACTTCCACACATCATCAATATACATATGCTCATAATCCTCGACTTCCGTCTGTCTGAATGGATCCTCATAACCATGCCATTTAAAGAAATCAACAACAAACTGGATGTCACATTCGTGATTAACAGTAAAGGCTGCAACATCATCAAGATCGTCCCACACAAAAGACGCATCGTCAAATTTGATTTCTGAGCCATCTTCTTTATAAAATGCTAGACGGCTACCAACTTGCTTTCTAACATCATTATATCTACATACCCATTCATGACAATGCGCCTCAAATTCATCATCAAATTCAGCGCCGCAATATTCACATTTGTAAATTCTTGTTTCAATCAAAACAATCTTTCCTCCTTTGCATATTTTATACAATGCAGATTATACCACACACTAAAAGAATACATGTTCCAACTAATATTAATGCAAGCACAGCAAGCCCAACACAACCAATAATATTCCATAATACATCAATCATTCAAACAACTCCTCCATTTCTCTAACATGATATTTCCTGTCTTTCAAATCGTCCACTCTGCTTCTAACCAATTCCCAATTTGAACCAGCAAAGCCGCTTTTCATAACACTAGCTATAATCTGCTCGTCTTTATATTTGCGCCGTTCGAGCCGTAAATCATGCATCAACTTATATATTTTATATCCATCTCTAGCATTATATGAATTAAACTCAATAGCATGAAGCACATCTTGAATTTTATTTTCTACCTCTTGCAGCTTATATTCAACCCATGTTGCCCTTGCTACAAGCTGGTCATGCAAATCACAGAATGCCTCAATTTGCGCCAATGCTGAATCATAATTTGCCAATTCTGAATTATCAAACTGGTCGATTTCGACGGGTTTAGATGGTGCATCAATCTGTTGCACAAAATAGCCCAGATTGCGCATTTGCTTTGGTAAATTAGCTAGAGCATTATCGGCTTTGGTTTTATCGTTAAATTGAAATGATTCACCCAATTCAGATGTTGGAATCCATTGACCAATGGTATTGTGCATGAGATAATATTTATTGTTATAAAGTACATACATGATTATCGTTTCTTTCTTTTCAATTTGCGACGTTCAGCACGATTTCCAATTTTATCCTCTTTGAACGATTCTATAATGTATTTGCCATGCTCATCCAATCTTGCATTTGGAATATCATAATACAACCAACCAGCATCTGAGCCGTCATTATTCAGCAATCGTTTCTTGCACAAGATATGGTACTTGCCATCTGGTGTTTGCTCTATAGTCCAACATTCTTCATTGATTGACTTTAGATATTCAAATAAGTTGTTTTTCATTATCAGAATCCTCTACAAGCAAAGCCGTGTCTCCTTGATATGCAATCTCAAAGCCCTCTGGCACATTAGGAATTTTACATTTTAACGAACGTCTATTTGTAAATACATCTTCACCCAACTGAATTACCTCTGCAATTCCAAAACGCAACGCATATAAAGACCAAAATACTGCTGTGTCAAAATAATAAGGATTTATAGTAGTAAATTCCCCGCCACGCAAATATATAAAATCGCCAACTTTGACATCATTGATATCAATGCGCTTCATTTAGCACCTCATCTAGTCCAATAAAATACGGACACTTCTTCGTATCTTCACAAACGTGCTTATATTCTCCAACTTGACACACCCAATCGTGAAATTCTATATCGCCCTCTTGACGGCAGTTGCGGCATTCATATGGATAATTGGGCATTTCATCTACAATAATTTTCATTTATATTTCCTTCCTTTAACTTTTATAAAGTGCAAAAATCTGTGGTTCAATCCAACCTGTTAAACCGCAGTCCATTACGTTGCGCATATGAACAATACAAATATCATTGATTTCTTTTGTGTAACATTCGTCCTGAATGAAGCACAATTTTACTCTCCACCCTCTAAATTGATCTGTGGGATATAATGCTTCTGGAGTTACAAACCATATCCATTCATTGTTTTTGGTAATAATATGCCATATATCTCTGTCTTTCCACTTCTTCCATTCACCGTACATTGCACTAATTTTGTTAATCATATGGCAAATCGACTCATTATCTTTACATATAAACATCATAGAATCAACGATGGAACCGCTCATACATCAATCACTCCAACACAACATTTCAAAATCGTACCAACAAATATATTTTGTGCCATCTTCAAGTCGTATAATTCTTGCTAATGCTCCATTTTCTTTCTTAGCAAATTCCATTGCTTCATTTAATTCACTTTTGAAAAATATGTAATTTGAATGATGTGCATATACAAGATATATAATTTCAATATTCATTAGATTTAATCATGTAAATTCCTTTCTCACATTTAGAATACCAGAATGTCAATTCACCAATTTTCGAGCCTTCTTCAAGGAATCCAAATCCACCAATCACCCAATAAAAATTAGTTGCGCTAACTACATCCATTACAATTTTGATTTTGTTTGTGAAACATTCTAGCATATCTGGTTCTGGATTACAATCTTCGAGATGATCAGCAGATGCCCATATATCAATATTGCCATGAGTATGTAAAAAGAAATATTGAGGCGCATTCATTCTTAACGTAGAATCAACTAAGAATCTACCAATCTCAATATCATATTCATCATATACATATCCTACGCCAGAAATAGCAATGGGAATACCAGATGAATCAGAAATTTTAACACTCATATATCAATACCTTCTTTCAGATTTCTCAACAGGATACGCGACATTATTTCTTTATCTCTATCTGAGCAATCTCCAAATTGCATTACAGAACACCATGAAACAGGACGCTTAACTCTCCAGTTATTGCGTTTTGAATATATTACAACAAACCCAATAGGAATATGCTTATCCATTTTAACTTTGAATCCATTCCATCCTACTTCTTTATCATCATGTTTCATATTAAAAATAAGTTTGCTCATTGGTTCACCTACATATGCAACAGGTTTAATTCCACTACAATATGCTTGAACATATTGTAATTTTTTATATACCCAATCTTTATGTATCATATAGCCGCCCCAAATATCATAGTCATCAGCAAGAAATTCAATCATAATCCATACCTTCTTTTCGATTTCATGGTTCAATTATACCATACTCATTTACCTTTGTCAAGAGAATATTTGTCCATTCTGCATTTTTATCTTCGTCGGCATAGAAAAATTTATGACCGCCAATCGTCATCGCATAATTTTGCGATTCATGCCATGGACTATCGCACAAAGATGGGGCATAGAAAAACAGAATCGGCTTTTCTGTCACGAATTGCCCCATGTCAAAAATATCATGCACAGCGTCCATGACCTCAATATACATTTTTGGATTCTGCTTATCAAGCTGGTCATTCCATGCCACATATCCATACACTTTCTGGACTTCACGTGCCGATAAACCGCTCTTTACCATTGCATCAAAATAGCACTGAGCAACAGCCAGCTTGCCTTCATATGGCTCATAGGCACATTCCCCGGCCATTACAGATTCAATAAACCAACGATCATCCTCTGTCAAATTGATGGGCGATTCATAATATTCAATTTCAGGCTCCGGCTCAGATTCAATAATTTTCGGCTCAATCCACATCGGTTCAGCCTCGGGTTCGTAAATTTCAATCTTTGTTTCCTGTTCTTGGCTTTCATTTGCTTTATTCAAATATGGATAATCGCCATCTTGAATTGGAAACAGTACAATGCACATAAAAAATACTACACCAAGAAAACATAATACAAGTCCTGCAATGGTAATTCTGGTTGCGCGCTTCATTTTAATTTACCTCCTCAATATTCATTCTTCATTTTGTAGCTCGTATATATGTATATCACATTTGATTCTATTTGTCAAGTACAAATTTCAATTTTCATTTCACGATTGTAAATATCAATTCCGATTTTAGAATTTCATTTTCGAGCTGTATTTACATATAAGAAAATCAATTTTCATTTTCCAGCTCGTGAATATATAGATATCTATATACATACACATATACAATAACAATAATCATTATCATATTCATCTACACATACATATATCGGTTGACCGATACGTTAACATGTCTATCTGCACATACATTTACATATTCATATGCAGTTACATCTACATCATCATGCACATAAATGATGCAGATAACGGTACGCATGATGTAGATAAATGTATTTATAGACAATACGCAGCTTTATGTCTATAAATAGAAACATTGCTTTCATGCACATATCACGATTCACATTAGTATCGAAGTCAATCTCATTCACATTTTTCATATGAATATTCGCTCATATTATCACATTTTTTCGTGGGAGCTTCGTGTACATTCACACATTTTTCCATCGTAAAATAATGCGCAGCTGTCAGTTGGCAATTTATCTATATAATATAAGACGCGCAAGCTGTGAGCACAGATTGCATCATAGCCATATCGCGCCATCTACGCCAATTTGAGCCTAGTTTACATCTACCCTAGACAAGATATACCCATAAGCAATTCGAGCCACCACGCCTGTCCTGAGACGTGCTACGCCGCCGCGATTATATATAGGCATATATTGGTGGAGAAAATCTACATAACCTAATCCACACACGCGCACATGAGAAAATCCGGTCGATTTTTTCGCGTCCAGCCATTATATGTACTGTATATAGCTGGAAAAAATGTAAAAATTGTAAGGTGCGCTCGTGCTTGTGTGCGCTCGACCCATCGATTTTTCACTTTATTTGAGCAAAGCATGATGGGAAAACATAGAAATTAGAGTCGTCTAACCAGATTTGTAAAAAATGGAAATAGCCTGAAAAGTTGGAATTTGTGTAGATTGCACAAACATAGTTAAATGCCTTTAACTCATGGCCGACCTCCCACTCCTCATAGGTGCTTCCCTAGGTCACTTTTATTATAGCAGATCGTGCGCCATATGTCAACGAAAAAATTGCATAAAAATAATTCGTCCATTTTAGGCATATTGTACAATGCCCTTTTGGCGGCTCTGGCGGCTTTATATAGCGCGAACTATGCCGGGGATATAGAAACATAGGGAAGCAAAGAAAAGCCCGTAGCGGTCAAACTACAGGCTTTAGGGCCGCTATTTGATTCATAGCAACAAATCATATCTATCATATCTGGCCGATACAACCATATCATCGCGAACGTCCTGCGTTCCCATATCACAGAAAATGCAAGTAACATCGTCTCCCGTCTCATAGTCTCCAGCGTCCGTATCAAATGCATAAACCATGCCGCCCGAAGTCTGAATGAAAACGCGTTCCGTGTCCTTGTTTACGGTTTCAATTTCAATACAGCGGCTTGCATCTGCATAGATTCCATATTTTAGGATATTGACATTCTTTTCTTGAGTGGAAAACAGTGCAGAAATCAACATTGCAATAGTGATAACAGCTTTCATTTTATGTTCGTTCCTTTCTTATCCATATATTTTTATCGTTTTACAATTACAAGCGGTACAATATCCGGCGAAAAAGCAATCTCATACCATCCGGAAAGATCTCCGTTGTATTGCACAAATTGATTGTTTTTCAAATACTCGATATAGTACATTTATTTCACCTCTTTTCTCACGCCTTTCAACGCCCCTCTACGGACTTTTCAGCACGGCGGCATATGTTTATATGGTTTTTATGTTCGTGGCGTGGTGGGCGTTTTATGCCGTTTCACCTGGCCAGAATTCCCCCTTTACGTCATACCACGAAATGAACACGTCATTTATACTTTCCGTTCCAAAATAACGCGCGGGCGTTGTCTCCGTGCCGTCCGGCAAAATAACGGGCTTTCTACTATATTTTCCCCAGCTTCCCGCCATTGCTTCCCGTTCTGTTTTATACGCGCGGTTTACATTGATCGAGTTGTGATAAATGAACGTCAAATCATTTGATACTACGCGCGGCGCTCCGTGCTTTTCTTCATCATATGCGCAAATATAACGCCGCCCGTTTTCATGTTTTCCATAAAATAACATGATAAAATCCCCCTTATTATTTACAATTTTCAACAATAAATTCCATTGCTTCTTCTTCTGTATCAAATGTTTTGACTCTGTTTTCCCAATTTTTACAAGTGTAAGGATTCCCTGCCCACGCTATAAAATAAGTTTGCTTAACGCTTCTACAATGATCTTGTAACATTCCGATATATCCGTCTTTTGTATGGATATAATAAGTATCAAAATAAGCATTCCCTTTTCTGTAAATTTTTTTCATTTTAATTTTCTTCCTCCATTTATAATTTTTTACACTTTGCACCCGCTCGACCACATTGTAAAAAAGTGGCAGAATCTCGACGGGTGCTGGCTTGCTTCTTGACGCTGGCAACAATTTACAAATTTGTAAATAGTCTTCGTCACTGTCAATGTGATAACCGATAGAATCTGCCAGTTTCTGAAGCTGGTATAATTTTGAATCCCAGTATTTTACAGTATGTTTCACATTATGCCTTCTTTCTGCATGATTCTATAAATATTTTCCGCGCTTTCTATAGTTTCGATAACGATATTTCCTTCTTTATCCTTCCACCATATCAATTTGTTATTATTTATCAAATGCGGGAAATCGTCAGGAAATACCGCTGATTTTTTGTTTTTAAGTTGCGGATTTATAATAAACATATTTTAACCCCCTAAAATTTTCTCGATCAAATACGGAATGAAAAACAGACTTCCAATTGCTACCAAACCGCCCAAATACTGGAAAATCCAGTAAATGGGATTCAAGCGGCGCTTGCGTCTTTTCATGGTTTATACCTCTTTTCTCATTGGCGTAATTTCGTAGACGTTCAACCATAAGCCGCCAATAACGTATCCTGTGCAATACACTTTT
>OGLI01000083.1_pt1 | contig 95471 bp, 172 predicted proteins | sample 1572661 | NCBI WGS metagenome assembly OGLI01 (sample SAMEA2581901, study PRJEB24529) | metagenome | biome: Human gut stool | place: China | collected 2011 | reverse complement strand
CTAAGTTCCATGAGTCTGTTATTATGAAGCCTTCTTATAAGGGTGCTGCACGAGTCAATTTCAAGGATGGCGATACCTTTAATGAGGACGATGGCATTAAGCTCTCTCGTGAAAAGGCGCTATATAAATATCACCGCGACTTTGACCGAATCATTGCAGGTGCTCTTAAGGATGCGCGAATTCTGTGTGCAAATCTTGAGCGTTATTGTAATAAGAATCACATTGATATTAGTAATGTTCCTTCCGTTCAGGAAATTCGTGAGACTCGTTACAAGAAGATTTAATTAGTTAATGTTAGTAGATTCCTCCTTTCATAAAATAAAAATCAAATGACTAAGAGAGCGGAAATTTATCCGCTCTTTTAGTCTATATAAATATCTATACTTACAAACTCGCAAAAATTTTTCTTGACATACAAGATATTGTGTGTTATAATCAAAACAAACCAGAGAAAGGAGTTTCAATTTTGGAATTAAATTATCAAGAAGTAGAAAAGTTTTATTCTGACTTATTGGACACTAAAACTCCAAAAGCTCAGAAATATCTTGTATATCAAACTTACGCCGAAGCAAAAGAAACACAGGAAGAATTAAAAGATGCTATAACTTATTTCCAACATAATGCTTATACTAAAGGTTGTTCTTGTGTAGCTCATAAAATCACAGATGTTCTATATATTATTGAATCCGTATCTTTGATTGGAGAACATAAGCCTCATTATTATCCACTTCTTTGTTTTGAGGGGAATTATGAATTATGTCTCGATGCAAACGGATATAATTTTTGCACAACTAATTATCTCGATTCTGTTCTTTATGGTTATATTTATTTATATAAAAATACAGAAAACGCAGAAGAGAAATTTAATTTTGTAAAAACTTACCTTTATTATTCTTCTCAAGAATATCTCAAGAAAGACGAGGAAAATAATCATGACTGACCCTTATATTACTCCACATTGCGAAGCATGGCTCATGTCAGTATGCAACAAAATTAAAAATGATACTTTCCTAAACGCAGAAATTTACACTGGTTTAAAAGAAGCTGGAATTGAAATTAAAGGCAACACAAAATCCATGAAGATTGATTTCAGTGCTATTTGTGCTTATTATCATGCTTTAACAAAACTTGGATATGCTAAATCGGTAGAATCTGCTGCGAAAGAATGTGAGCGTTTAGCTGAATGGAAAAGAAAGATTTGAAAAAGAACGAGTTAAAAAATAAAATTAGCTCAAATAATTTTACAGTAATCAACTGTGATGAAATTAACAAGGAAGAAAAAATTCGAGAGCGCACCGTTGCCGATATTCCTCATAAATGTAAATTCTGTGGCAAAGAAATGCGCCTTTTCAAACCAGATGTTTTAGCTCAAATGCAAGAAGATGTTAAAACAGAATTAGGAAGTTATACTTGCGATTGTGAGGGGTATCATAAATATTTTATTACAGTTATTCAAGAAAGAAAAGCTCAACTTGAATTTCAAAAAGCAATGTATTTAATCAACAAAGCTCGCCAAGAAATTTTCTTGGAATCTGCTTTTTACAAAGATGCTGTAAAGCTCTCTCAAATTCGAGCAAAAGCACAAAAGAAAGTAGACCAACTTGAAGAAACAGAATCTAAAAAAGAAAAATACAATCAGTTAGAAAACTATTTTAATTCTGTAAACGAATTTAACGAGGGCAGAGGAAATATTCTCGATTATTATTTCTGGCCTGTGTTTAATACAGGAGGTCAAAATAATGAAAGTAAGTAATTTATTTAACATAGCTAAAGATATATTTATTAAATGTATCACTGTAGTGACAGATTGCACAACAGGTATTTTAGCTGGTATTTTAGTGACTGCCATTGTTGTGGGAATTATAGTTCTTTCATTAGGGTTAATTCTTTTTGGACTTGGATTAGAATACTTTGTTTTAGCTATTCTTTCTAAGGGTTTATGTTATCTATTAGGGATTCCGTGGATGGGATGGATTAAGACTTTACTGTTTTATATAGGACTGGTTATTGTACGCACCATTTATTGTGAGCTACAGCCAGAAAATTAAATAGCTTTTGATATTTGATAAAGGAGATTTTACTTTAAATGAATTTAACAAAAAAAGATGGGGTTAATATTCTTTCAGGTTCTGTTGACGAATTTGCTATTAAGATGGTAAATTGTGCAAAAAAGAATGTGAAGAATCATTCTACTTATGTAAATGCAAACTTCTTTGCTGGGTTCAAAGAAAGCGGAGAATATTTTACTCTTCCAGTAAATCATCTTGTTTGTGACATTGAAGCCACTTCAGTTCCACTCGCGAAGTATAATAACTTGCGTGGAAAGTTTATAGGAGAAAAGTATTTTTATAATTCCTACGTCGCGCAGGGCGGTGTTCCTCAGTTCTGTGGTCATGCTCTCACAACTTTTTATGTCGAAAATGGCAAGCCACATATGGAAGACTTAATTGAGCTTCGAGATACTATGACATACGCCATTGCAGGTATTCCTCTAATCAAGGATGGCAAGGACGTTATGTGGAAGGATTATGTTAAACCTCAAGGTTGGAGTGGCGGCGAACTCCGCGCAACCTATCATATTCTTCTTGGACTTAAGCCCAATGACAATAACATTTATATCATGGATTGGAAGTCTACTCGTAGTAATATGATTTCACCTTATGCCGAAGCTTATTATAAATTTAAGCCAATGGGCTTTACTAATCTCATTAAGCTTGATGGCGGTGGCTCAGAGATTATGAAATATGAGGGTAAGACCATCCATGCGCTATCTGAGAATCGTATTATTAATGCTATTATTACTTTTGAGCGTAAGGGACAGCAAAATGAATATGAGGTAAATAATCATAAGTTTCCCACTCGCGCACTTGTTCGTTGGTGCAAGGGAGATGATGTAAAGTGGATGCAGCAACAGCTTTGCAAAGCTGGATTTACTTGTGACATTGATGGTAGTTTTGGTCCAGCCACTTACAACACTCTCAAGGCTTATCAGAAGTCTCGTGAGCTTGAAGTTGATGGCAAATGTGGCCCAGCAACTCGACAGAAGCTTTCTCAGGAATAAATTATGGCAGAGAAAACTTTTACTATTTCTTGTACAATGGAAGAAAGATGGATTAATCATTTTCTGTCTCTTCTAAATTATATGGAATTTTGTGGTAAAATTGGTCATTCCTCTTTAATTGGTTTTTATTCAGATGGAGACGGAGATTTCCGTCCAGAATTTAAAACGGATATGAAATGGGAAAAACAATATAGTCATACTACAGAAAGAGCCCCAGAATTATATTTTGATGCTGGTTAAAAATAATTAAGGTTTGTCAGGATTTTTCTTAAAAGGTCTTGACAAACCTTTTTTTATCTGTTACAATGGGCATATAAAAAATAAAGGAGTATGAAGTTATGGAAATCGCCACTTCTTATCTGGTAAATTATACTACTTATCAACCTAATTTTATTGTTGTATGTGCGCTTGTGTTTTTGTATGTTGGAGCTTTTGTAAGTCTCCTTGTTTGTGCATCTACCATTGATAAAATTATCCGTCAAATCGCAACCAGAATTGGATTAGGTCTTTTTATCCTTGCTATTAGTTGGTCTTTTATTATAAACACTAAAATGGTAGAGAATTATCATTATTATCAAGTTCAGGAAATTTATATCCATGATTACGATATTTCTCTTAAAACCTATATGGAAGATTATGAGATTCTTGAATCTACACCCGTTTCAGTTACAGTTCGTTCAAGAGATTGGAAGAACGAATATCCCGAATTAGTTGGTAAGAAAACTGATTTCGACATTAAAACCATTGACGCTGAAAATAATCCGTTAGGAAAGGATAATTAAGATGGTTTACGAATATACTACAACAGTTGATTTTCCGCTTACTCAAAACAAAAATGGCTGGTATGTAACCGAAGAAGCGGTCAAGAAGATGGTGCGTTATTACAATACGCATAATGGCTGTAAAGCTCCTGTTGTAATTGAAAAAAGTTTAAATAAAACTGATATTGTTAAAACAATCGCCCCTGTTGTTGGAACTCCTGTTGTTGGAACTGTTGATTCTTCTAAGAAACTGCTTATCGAATATCACGATGAAACTAAATGCAGTGTTAAGATTCCTGTGCTTTTACGAACTGATTTTTCACCTGAAAAGTTTTATCAAGCGGTTGACCTTTGCAACGTAAACGTTAATCCTAACAATCCTGATGAGCTTGTTTCTTTTAGGATTGGAAGTGTTGTTGCTATCCCTAAAAATAAGGAGGACTAAAAATGAGTTATGATATTAGTTTTCGAGTGAAAGTTGAGGGCTTAGATAATGTATATGTTGAGCCTTATGGTGACAACACCGATGCAAATATTACTTGGAATGTCCGTGAAATGATTATTAAGTCTACAGGACTTGAAAACTGGTGTGCTGAGGGCTGCCTTGGACTTTGCAAAGATATTATTCCCCACATTGCAAATGGCTTGGCAGAGCTTGAAAAGCACCCAGAAAAGTATAAGCAATATGAATCTCCTAATGGATGGGGAACTGTTAAAGGACTTAAGCATTTTTTTGCTTGGATTATCAGCGACTGGACTTCATATTGTGAAGATTATTCTACAGAAAATCTTGCCGACGTAACATATTTTTTTATTTGTTAAAGGAGAAAAAGTATGAACTTTTTTGAAGAAAAGACCGACATTTATTATGAACAGTTTTCTTTTTGGGCTTTTGCCGCCCTGTTTACCTTAATTCAATCCACAATTAGCGACTATCCTCTTTTGTGGTATGTTGTAGGTTGTATTTATTTTATTATTGCTTGTGTTTATCATTGGCTTTATTTTGAATCTTACTATCATTTGCATAACATTAATAAAATGGATAAGTACACGGCTTCTTTGAGTCGCTGGATTGCGGAGAAAAATTGTGACCTTTCCTAAGAAAATTCGAGAACAAGTCTATAATAAATATGATGGGCATTGTGCGTATTGTGGACGAAAAATTGACTACAAAGATATGCAAGTAGACCACTTTATTCCTCAGAGACGGTGGAATACAGAACGGAGTAATGACATTAGCAATTTAATGCCAAGTTGCAAGTCTTGTAATCATTATAAACGTGCTCATTCTCTTGAAACATTCCGCAGATATATTTTCGAAATTCCCAAAAAGCTCAAAGAAAATTATATCTATAAAATTGGTTTAATTTATGGAAATGTGATTGAAAATGAGCATCCCATTAAATTCTATTATGAGAAATGTGAGGAAAAGAAACACCATGACTTTAGCCGAACTAAAAAAGATTGTTGATAGCTATTGTGAAGATAAATATGTAAACTCTGATGAAGTCAATGTAATTATTACCTTGGAAGAAATGTCAATGGGGGCTCGTGCTGGGACAGGGGTTGAAAATATTTTTATGGGGTTTGATTGGGAACACAATCAATTTCGTATTCAACCCAAAGAAAAACTTGTTCGATATAATAAGCAAAGAGATATTCCAAAAAGAATTATTTATTATAAAGCTCAAGGCACTTATTGTTGTACTACTTGTCAGCATCCTATGAAGAAAACAGAAGCTAAAAACAATAAGTATTGTCCTTATTGTGGGCAGAGACTTTCAGGTGAAATTTTACTCATTTGATAAAGGAGCACGAATATGAAAATCAATCGTTATAAGCTCACTCCCGATTTTATTAATTTGTCTCAAGAAAAGCAGATTGAGTTTCTTCTTGCAAATGGTTTCAAAGAGGGGTTTTGGGGTGCTCAAAAAGATGGGAAAGAACATCTATGGTACAGTTCTAAAAATTTTGTTATCCATAGTTCAATTGATTGTAATGTAACGGTAGACCTTTTACATCTTGATGAATGGAACGATTATGACTATATTGCTATTGACGATGAGGATTTCGGACAATATTATCAGCCTTTTTATGATTGCATGATTGGCAAGAAGCAAATCGGAAAATGGGAATTTATGGCAAAATGTGCTCAAAAATATAACGAAAAAATGGCAAAATTTTGCAACATTCAACTTCTTATGCTTGGAGAATATCCACAAGGAGAATAAAAATGAACAATGTTTTTGAATATGTGCTAAGTTCTATTGACTCTAATGATTTTCGCAATGCATATTATGATGCAAGCGCAGAAGAAAAGAAGCTATTTTTTGAACTACTTATTAAGAAACTGTATGATGCAGTATACTAACATTTTTATTGTTAGTATGAAATAAAAATGTTATAATACCGAGGTCTTTATGCCGTCTGAAAAAACGATACAATCTTATTTTGCAAAAGCTAAAAAAGCATCTGAGCAAGCAACTTATCCAAAACAGAAAATTGGTTCTGTTATGGTATATTCTGGCAAGGTGATAGCTGTTGGCTATAACACTTTTAAGACCAATCCTCTTCAAAAATACTATAACAAATATCGCTTTAGCTCTGACCCTAAGAATAATGGTCTTGTTCATGCTGAGTGTATGTTGCTTTTGAAAACAAGGTTTCTTGATTTGGATTGGAATAAAGTCTCTATCTACACTTATAGGGAATACAAAGATGGTTCTTTGGCGCTTGCAAGACCTTGTATAGCGTGTCAAACTGCTTTGGCTGAAAGAGGAATTACAGAAGTTTACTATACTACACCGAAAGGTTGGGAGAAATTATAAGAAGTAAAGAATTTTTAACCAATAAGATTTGTCCGTTTTGCGGTCAATATTTATATTGGACATATGAAGACTATGAAAAAATTTATGAATGTGGAAATCCTGACTGTACTCCCATTAGAAATAAAGTCTACGAGCTCCGTAAAAATTATATGTTAGCTCAAACTGAAGCTATTAAAGCGAAAGCAGAAATTGAAAATTTTGTAAAACATAACACTTATCTGGGGCAGAAAAAAGAAGAATATAAAAATTTAACGAGCCAAATTAATTTCTCATCGAAAGAAATGGAGGGATTTTTTAATGATAGAGGTAATTAAAATTGCGATTTTATCTATCCTATTTTGGCAAACAATTTCCTGTATTGCCATTATGGTAAATGAGGATAAGGGACTTTATTTCTCGATTTGCGTTCCTGCTTTTATTCTTAATATCATTGGGTGGATTTATCGCAAGATTAAGCTAAAATATGCACAAAAGCATCTCTGCCGAGTTGCCGTTCGCTCTGAAAAACTCACTGACCCTGTTCCCATTTTTACTTTTTATTGTACTCATAAACAATACGAAAGGTTTTATCACAAGGGAGAAAACGAACATTACATTGAATTTCTAAAAGATGGTTCCACTTTTAAGTCTTCTCCTTTTAAGAATGAAATCTATCGAGAACAAGAAAGTTTTGCTGGTTATAAAAACTTCAAAGAAAAATTCGTAAATCCAAATAAATAACTCTTGACAGCCTCTTATTAGTGTGCTATAATCAAAGCAAACTAATAGGAGGTTTATTTCATGAGAGTGCTATCACTTTTTGATGGAATTTGTTGTGGGCATTTAGCTCTTGAAAGAGCAGGAATTAAGATTGATTCTTATGATGCTTATGAAATTGAAAAGAGTGCAATTAAAGCCACACAAGCTAATTTTCCCGATGTGGTTCACCATGGAGATGTAACTAAGGAAGATTTTACCAAATATAAAGGCAAGATTGATTTACTTATTGGGGGTTCGCCTTGTCAGGGTTTTTCGAGTTCGGGAAAACAACTTAACTTTTCTGACCCCCGAAGTAAGCTCTTTTTCGAATATGTTCGTGCATTAAAAGAAATTCAACCTAAGTATTTCCTACTCGAAAATGTTGTAATGAAAAAGGAATGGCAAGATATTATTTCCTCTTATCTCGGTGTAGAGCCGATTGAAATTAACTCATCTCTTGTTTCCGCACAAAATCGCCGCAGACTTTATTGGACTAACATTCCTAACGTGACTCTCCCAAAAGATAAAAACATTACTTTGGCAGATATTCTTGAAGACATTGAATTTCCTAATCCTGCTGCGATTCGAGGTCGTAGACTTAATAAGGCAACTATTGTTGGACGTAGACTTGATGAGAATGGACATAGACAAGATTATGATAAAACCATTCCTATTACCCAATGTCTTGAAGTCCGCGCCACAAACACAAACAAATCAAATTGTCTTACTACTGTGGACAAGGATAATGTGCTTACACCACTTCCCGTAGGTAGATACCCCGACGCTTTTAAGAATAATCTACCTTTTAGGTATTATACAACTAAAGAAATGTGTCGTTTGCAAACTGTTCCCGATGATTTTCTTAATATGATTCATGCTCGCGATGCTCGAAAGGCTCTTGGAAATGGCTGGACAGTTGATGTAATTGCTCACATTTTTAGCTTTTTGCCTAATGAATATAAAAATTCGGAGGTAAACGCATGAAAATTATCGTAGACACCATTCCCAAATATTCTTACGACTGTATCTTTTGCGGAAATAAATATTATGACATTTGTTCTATTAGCGAATGTCAATGTGAATTAGAGAAAAGAAACGACTGCCCTTATCTTTTGACTTTGGAGAATGTCTATGGAAAACAACAGCCTTGAATTAAAACTGTTATATGCTAAAGACGCAATTTTTAGATTAATGGGTCAATATTGCCGTTGTTTTAAAGATGAAAATGGCAATTATTACATGAGCGATTATTACGAAAGTGCTTTGGAAAGGAGTTTTCTTGTGCTTGGCTTTGACAAAGATGTAGTTCCATTGATGGAATTTTGTCAAGCATGGGAAGATAATAACAAGAAAATTTGGAATATTAATTTCTCTGATATAGAATATGGTGGACTAAAAGCTAAGGAATACTACGACATTTTTGTTGAAGATTATAACATTTTTTGCTGTGCCTATGACAACTTTATTGAGAAGGCTAAGGAGAAACACAATGAGGATTGTTAAAAATAATGCTCCTGTAAAGCAAGAAAAATGTTGGAACTGCGATTCTATTCTTGAATTAAATCTAACGGATTATGATACATCTGATGAACATTTTGAAAACGTTTCAACTTTTGATGGGAGTTTTCATTCTGTCCTTAAAACTTATTTTGTTTGTCCTTGTTGCAACAAGAAAAATTATATCGCTGTTACTATTGATGGTGAAAAAGCTGACCTTAAATATTTCAACCGATAATTAACTATAACAAATAAAAACTAACTTTTAATTGAGGTATTTTAAATGACACATGAACAGTTTAACCGTCTTGTAGACGAACTTGAGAATACACGAGTAAAAACTCTTAAGGAAAAGAATGCTCGTTATTCTCAGCCTAATGACGCACTTCACAATTTTGATGAGGGTGCTAAGATTATGTCTTGTACTTCCGCTCAGTGCGCTTGGAATTATGCAACTAAGCATATCATTGCTCTTCGTGATATGGTGTTAACTAATAATTTTAGGAATCGAGATGATGTCCTTGAGAAGATTCAAGATATTCAGAATTACCTAACCTTTATTTGGTGTATCTCTGAGGAAGAGCGTGAGAAGCTAACATCAGGCGACGCTTGTGTTGAAACCGTTTCTGCTAAGAAAAAGAAGTAAAAAAAATATTTGAAAAAATTTCTCTATAGCACTTGACAAACTATCTGTCAGGTGCTATAATCCTAATATCAAAACAAGCGACCGACTCAGCAAAACTCAAAATAAATTAAGCGGTCGAGAATGGAGAATATTATGTACAATAACACTAACAAGAATTCCAAGAAGAACTCTAACAAGGCTTGGTCTCCTAAGCCCGAAAAGCCTATGCGTCAGAAGTCGAACAAGGAGAAGTTCTTTGATAAGATGGAAAAGACTAACAAGGGCTTCTATGTTCGCGCTGTTGTGCCTAAGTCTCTTCCTGATAACCTGACCTATACTCAGAATGGTGCTGTGGCGTATTCCACCACTTCCTCTGCACTTCTGGATATGTTCACTAAGCTGGCAAGCTACCGTTCTCTGGATGAGAAGCAGGTTGTCACCGATTGGCGTAAGGCTTTCAACGAGAATCCTTACCTTGCTATGCGTTTCCTTGGCTATGCCATGGATATTCGTGGCGGAGCTGGTGGAGAGCGTCGTTTCACTCAGATTGTCATTCGTGACCTCGTAAATAATGGCGGAGCAAGCATTGCTGCAAAGCTCGTTCCTCTGATTGGTGAGTATTCTCGTTACGATATGCTTTATCAGTTCCGTGGCAACCCCACTTCTGAAAAGGCTGTCCGCGATTTCCTTAAGAAGCAGTTTGCTGAGGACATGGAGAACATGAAGCAGCATAAGTCTATTTCTCTGCTTGGAAAGTGGCTTGATAAGCCCAATTCTCACACTAAGCAGACCCGTGATAATGGTCTTTGGACTGCAAAGCAGTTGAACATGACTGAGCGCAACTATCGCAAGGCTCTGTCTGCTCTTCGTAAGTACCTTGATGTTGTTGAGCGCAAGATGTCTTCGGATAATTGGGCTGCTATCGACTACGAAACTGTTCCCTCTAAGGCAAACCTCAACTACAACAAGGCATTTCTCCGTCATGATACTGAACGTCGTCAGGCTTTCCTTAACGCCCTTAAGACTGGCGAAGCTAAGATTAACGCTTCTGTGGCGAATCCCTGTGATATTGTCAATAAGTACATGAATTTGAATGCCCGTTGGTATGGACTTCCTAATATGGCTGATGATACTCTTGAGGGTATGTGGAAGGCGTTGCCTGACATGATTCCCGATGATAAGGGTATGCTTGTCGTGTGTGACTGCTCTGGTTCTATGCAGAGTGGTATTGGTGGTAACACTAATATGCGTTGCATTGATGTTGCTATGTCTCTCGCCATTTATTGTGCAGACCACCTTAAGGGCGCTTTTGCAAACAAGTACATCACCTTTAGTGCTGACCCTCATATTGTGCGTTTTAATGATAACGATAGCCTCTGCAACAAGCTTCGTAAGACTTTGGAGTGTCAGGATTGCTCTAATACCAATCTGGAAAAGGTATTTAACCTGATTCTTAAGACCGCTATTGACAATCATTCTCCTCAGTCTGACCTGCCCGAGCGTATTCTCATTGTCTCTGATGGTGAGTTTGACTTCATGTGCGATGCTAATAATATTGTCGGTCATTATGGTTGGGCCAGTTCTCGTACTCCTGTTGATAAGACTTTCATGCAGAGTATTGCCAAGCGCTTCAAGAATGCTGGTTATAAGATGCCTACGATTATTCATTGGCGAGTATCGACGCGAGCGACGACGGCCCTCCCCTTTAAGATGGACGACCGTGGAGCTATCATGGTGAGTGGTTACAGCACGAATCTCCTCAAGATGGTTTTGTCTGATAAGACCAATCCTATGGATGCTCTTCTGGAACAGCTTAACGTTCCTCGCTATGATTGTTTTGAAGCTGCTCTTTAATAATAAATAAGGAGGAGGTGTTTCCTCCTCCTTACTTTATAGGAGAATTACACTATGAAAAAACACTCTACTATAGCTGAAAATGCTATGTTAATGCAATATTGGGATGTAATTAAAAATTAGGAATTGGGATATTATCCAGAAAATATTACAACTCACTCGTCTAAAACTTATCCTTATTGGAAATGTGAAAAAGGACACTCTTGGCAACGTACTCCTGCTACTCAAAGTCAAGTGAAAAATCCTTGCCCCTTTTGTGCAGGAATACAAGCTTCTTCTGATAATAACTTATCTATTCTTTTCCCAGATATTGTTTTAGATTGGGATTATTCAAAAAATAAATCCTTACCATCTGAATATGTTCCTCGGTCTACTTATAAGGCTTATTGGATTTGTCATATCTGTGGACATGAATGGCAAACTAAAATTACTCATAGAACACAAGACGGAACAGGTTGCCCTAATTGCGCAAAAAAACAAACGAGCATAAAAAAGTCTACGCCTTCTTTAAAAGATTCATTAGAAGAAAAATATCCAAACTTACTAAAAGAATGGGATTATAATAAAAACAATATTTTGCCCTCTCAAGTATATGCAAGTAGTCGTAAAAAAGTATGGTGGCTTTGTGAACATGGACATTCATGGGAATGTGACGTAAATGCAAGAACAAGAAAAAATCCAAGTGGTTGTCCTTTTTGCGCAAGAAAAAGTAACACAAGTTTTCCTGAACAAGCGCTTTTCTTTTATTTTTCAAAAGTTACTACAGCAATTAACCGAGACAATTCAACGGGAGAAGAAATTGACATCTTCTTACCAGACCTAAATGCTCGGATAGAATATAACGGGTCTTTTTTTCATTCTATTAAAAATAGAAAAGAAAAAGACTTGCAGAAAAAAGATTTTTTTGAATCTCAAAACTTGTTTGTAATAACAATTACAGATTTTCCTGTTAATAAAGTAGACCAAGAAAATAAAACTATCTATGTTAAAGAATATGATTTTGAGTGGGGAATAAGGGAAGCTTTTAAAATGATAGGCATTAGTGCGCCTATTATAAACTTAGAAAAAGACCGACAAACAATAATTGCAAATTATTTATATACGACAAAGAAAAATAGTTTAGCCATAAAAGTAGAAAATATTTTGGAATTTTGGGACTATGAAAAAAATTATCCCTTATCTCCATTGCAAATTCCAGCCTACTTTACTAAACCTGTGTGGTGGATATGTGCTCGCAAACACATCTGGCAAAATGCCCCTTCCCATCGCATAATAAGAGATAAAGATGGAATCTTATTTAGTAAGGGATGCCCCTACTGCAACAAAATTACACACCAACGCATCCTATATAACACCAAAACAAAATCTCTTTATCATTCTTTAAAAGAGGCAAATAGAAAAGAAAACCAAAATGTATACCACATTAAAAAAAGCTTAAAAGAAAACGATGGAGAATGGATAGAAGTAGAAACTAACCGTTTTCCGACTTTTATATCGCCTTTTGCCACGGAATTGTATTATAAAGATTATTATTACAAAGAATTGTATGCAAAGGAATTAAATCATGTTTGATAAAACCTATCTTTTATCTCCTCAAGGACAAGCAGATTATAAGGCTTGGATTAAAAAACTAACAGACATTGCCGCAAAAGAAGCTGGCGTTTCTGCAACAATAGATAATGATGGAGAACCTGTTCTTATGCTTATCCGAGGAAGTGACCATGTACCAGAGAAGCTAAGAGATGAAAATGCCAATCTTTATGTAATTAAAGTTACAATTGAAATTAAAGATATTCTTATGCGAGAACTTGAAGAAGTTGACGCAACAATTAGAAATTACAATTTTCCAAAAGAGGCTCTTCCAGAAGTCTACGAAGGTGTAGAAGAATCTATCATTTCTTTTCTTAAGACTCGTTTTACAGAACGAGAAGAAATTCTTCGTAAGGCAGAAGAAGAAAACAAATTCAAAATTTATGACTTCTTTGATAAGGAGGATAAGACCGATGAAAATTCAGCAGGTAACAAACAATCCTGACCTTATTGTAATTGACGGTCGCTGGCGAATTTCTCTCTCCACTGGTGAGATAACTGACTTTGATGGGACTAAGGCGTATGACCCTCCCGAATACATTTTCAAATTCCGTGACGAAGCGTTAGCTGGAAAGTGAGTATATTATGGAATATATTTCAAAAAAAGATTTGATTGAAAAAATTGAATATGCCATTTGCGATGTTTTCTCTTATGCTGATGATTACCCTGAATATACCGAAAAGGGTTTTTCGAAAGAGCTTGTAAATGAAATTATCAATTCTCTTCCAACTATTACTCTTCCTGACGATTAAAAATATTTCAAAAAAACTCTTGACAAATGCCTTTTAGTATGTTACTATTAAAGCATACCAAAAGGTTATTTATTTTTAAGGAGTTTTTATATATGTTTTCGATTGAAACTGCTATTATTGATGAGATTGTAAGATACAATAAAGTAGATTGTCCTTTTATTCTTTCAGCAAATTTTTCAGAAGATATTAAAGAAAAAGTAAACAAAAATTTTAAAGACGTTTATAATTTACCTACTCTTTGGCGATTACACAGAAAATCTTTTTCTTCAACTGAATTTCCCATTTACGAATTTCAAGTTTTTAATCTAAAAAGATTGGTTTGGGAAACTTCTTATCGAAAAATGAATGATGTACCAGAATGGAAAGAATATTTTGAGGGAAAACTTATGCTTGGATTTAATCGAGGCAGACTTCAGTATGATACTCTCATTAACAACGCAAAAGAATTTCTAAAAAACGAAGAGGGTTGCGTAATTTATGATGCAACAACTACACCAGAATGGAGGACAAAAGCATGATTCAGATTCGTGATAATGTGTTTGAAACGAACTCATCTTCAACACATTCTCTTTGTGTTTCTAAAGAGAAGTTTGACCCGAAGAATATCCCTGAGTATCTTAATATTACCGCTAACGAAGATTTTGGGTGGCGCAGCGATACTTATAGCACTGCTGAAGAAAAAGCAAATTATATTTATGAAGTCATGTGTGAATGCGGTATGATTGCTGAACTTGAAGACTTCAAATCTAAAATTAAAAAGCTTGGAATTAAAGCCAGTTATCCTCGTATGGAAAAGGATAAATGGGATGATATTATCATTGGCGGGTATGTAGACCATGCAGGAGAAGCTGTCCCATTTGTTCACGAGCTTTTGAAAGATGAAGACAAACTTTGTCGTTTTCTTTTTGATTATAAGAGCACTATTTATACAGGTAATGACGGTGAAGATGATTCTGATGCCAATTGTTATGTGGCAGATGCCGCAGAGAACAATGGCTATACTTGGGGATATGATGAAAATGGTGATTGGAACGAAACTCACCATATTCATTCAATGTATGACCCTGAGCATTACGAATATTTCTTTAAGGGGAACTAAAAAATGAATAATAAATTTGACCATCTGGGTACTCGTATTTATGCAGTAACTTTTCTTGAATATACCAACGCTCTACAAAATTGTGTGTCTTACAATCCAACACGCGAAATCGGTAAAGCAGAATATATTTATACTGAACAAGGCACAGGTAAAATTCTTGTAAGCGAAACTAATATTGATAAAATTAAGAAGTTTGGCATTAAAGATTTAACCTTTGTGGGTTATCTTCCTGATAATCTTTTCTATCTTTAATTGAGGTGATTTTAAATGATTCAGATTCGAGACAATACTTTTGAAACCAATTCCAGTTCCAGTCATTCTCTAATTATTACTGATTTCGATGGCAAGTATACTCCCAAAGAAATGATGAAGAACATTTATCTTTGGAATGGTAATAAGGATAGAATGTACGAAAGTAACCTTGAATTTTATCGTTCTCCTTTTTCTCTACTTGCAACTTTTGAATCTAAGTCTCGTTATGCTATCGCGTCCTCTGATGGACGATTGGCTGATGAAGTTGAAAAAATTTGGCATAAGTATATTCCAAATTTTAACGGATTTAAATTTGATATGAAAACCGAAGAATACGATTATGACAAAAAGGAATGGGTAGACCTTGACGAACCTAAGCCTATTTACGGTGGAACTGATGATTACCAAATCGAGGGTTGGCTTAAAAGTTATAATGTAAGCCTTGAAGATTTCCTTACAATGCGTCGTTATATGGTGGTTTGTGATGGAGACGAAACGCGAGAATGGTACCACATTCTTGATAGCGGTCTTGTGGACAAGTCTCACATTATTCATGACAGTGAAAAAGAAGCTGCGGAAGAGTGGAAGAGAAAGTACGAGGAGGAAAACAAAAAGTGAATTCTTTTACTATCAAACACATTACGGGTAATGTTCTTGATTCTGATGCTCCTATCATCGCGCATCAAGTTAATTGCCAAGGTGTAATGGGAGCAGGGGTAGCAAAGTGTATTCGTGAAAAATACCCTGACATTATGTTCACTTATTCCAGATGGTGCAGAGAATTTGATTCAAAATATCTTCTGGGAATGGTTCTGGATTATTGCACAGATAAAAGTCAAATTATTGCGAATTGTTTTGCCCAAGATAAAACGGGGTCTGACCGTCAAACAAATTATGAAGCTTTTTATACCTGTCTTGGCAGACTTAAAACATTAGTTGATTATTATAATTTGGAGCATCGTATTGCTTTTCCTTACAAGATTGGTTGTGGTCTTGGAGGAGGAGATTGGGATGTTATCTTGGCTATGATTAAGTCTGTTTTTGGGCATGACGGTGACTACACCATTGAACTTTGGTCTATTGACGGATTTGACACAATTCCAGTAGTATATTAAGCAGTTCCTAAACAAGATAAAAGAGATTTTTTATTTGAGCTTATTTTATCCTGTTTTTATCTTGACAAAGGAGGTAACTCCAATGTCTGATACTTTACATTTTGCCGACCGATGGGAAAGACAGCAATTTATCAATTCTATTGGACGGTATGGAACGGTTATAGCTGAGGTTTATACTGATAGGGGACATCCTAATGGTCCAGAAATTCACAAGATTACCGACAATGCCATTATTATGGTCTACAATGAGAGAACTGGCAATCATGTAACAGATTTAATTGCTCGACCACGGCAATTATTAAGATACAAAATTCCAATTCCAACAAAGGTGTTAGAATTAGCTTATCAGCATTATCAACTTGGATATAACAATCGTTAAGGGATTTGAGATTTTTTCTTAAATCCCTTGACAACTATATAAGAATATGCTATTATAGGGATACAACTTAAGGAGGTTAAACAAAATGACAGAAGAAAATCGTATTTATTGTGCCTATGACACCCTGAATCCTACTATCAATCCTGATGGTTCTGAGAAGCATTGGTGCTCTCATTATGGTAGCTATGTTTGTAAGGGCTGTGACCATCGGTTTGATGGAGACCGCATCAAGAAGTATATGGAAGACCATCCAAAGGAGCATTAACTATGGAAAATAATTGGGTTTCTTATAAGAACGGTAATTATACTGTTGCTCTTGATACCGTACATGGCACGAAGATTCGCTATAACGACCTTGATTTCTTTAAGACTGACCGTCCAGAAAATATGGACATTAAGATTACAAACAAATGCAATATGGGCTGTGCTTTCTGCCACGAGAATAGCACCTGTGATGGCAAGCATTCTGACGCTCTTAACTCTAAGTTTCTTGAAACTCTTCCTGAGTGGACAGAGTGTGCCTATGGCGGCGGAAATGTACTGGAATATCCCGACCTCGTTCCTTTGCTTCGCAAGTCCAAGAATCTTCATTTGATTTCTAATATCACTGTAAACCAGAAGCATTTCATGGAAAACATTTCTCTTCTGCGTGAGCTTAGTAATCAGAAGCTTATTTACGGACTTGGGATTTCTCTTACCAATCCTTATGAAGAGGGATTTATTGCGGCTGTTAAGACCTTTCCTAATGCTGTTATTCATGTGATTAATGGCGTTGTAACTCTTGCACAGCTTTCGGCTCTTGGTTGTAAAGACCTTAAGATTCTGATTCTTGGCTATAAGGAAGTTCGTCGTGGGGTAGCATATAAGGCTGATGTAGACCACATGGTTGAATTTCGTAAAAATCGACTTTACGCAAGTCTCCCGTTTATCGCAGAACATAATTGGTTCAAGACAATTTCTTTTGACAATCTTGCTCTTGAACAGCTTGAACCTAAGCGTTTTCTGAGTGATGAATTCTATCAGGAACATTACATGGGAGAAGATGGATTAATGGGAGAACAGACTTCCGCTTCGTATTATGTTGACCTTGTGGAAAATGTGTTTGCTCGTAATTCTTGTGATGTAAACCATCGTTATCCGCTTGAAAACCATACTGCTACGGAGTGTTATCAGCTTCTCCGCGATAATAAAATCTAACGGAGGAAAATAAAATGAGCTTACTTGGATTTGGCTCTCCTTTTGCAGACATTTTCATGGCTATGACAATGGATAAACGCTTTAACGAGCCAAAAGATAATTTTGGTATTCCCTCTACTCCTGATATTTGGGATGAAGAGGAACTTGACAATGATTATTTTTCAGATTACGAAAGCGAGGAAGATTTTTAATGTATATTCTTTTTGACCCTAACACCAACGATTATGTTTGTCGAGCTTCAAACGGGGGATATAATATCTGTAAAGGAATTTCTCAGTCTGCCTTGTTTTCTACTGAAAAGGGTGCTCTAAATATCCTTAATAATGGTGGCATTCCAAAGCTGATTGCTTCAAAGCATACCTTTAAGCCTACTCGCGTTACCACAAAGTCTGGTAAGGCATATAAGGTTATCAATCCTGCCGAACCTGCTCCTATTAAGGCTTTTGATTTCTCTGCCCCAGAGGAAATCCGTAAAGCTGCTGACTATCTTGGTCGAGTAATGGAAGATGCTGCTGGACTTTCTCTTTCTATTGCTAATATGGACAGAGAAATTAGCGATATTCAGCACTACATTGAAACCAAGCCTCTTAATGCTGCACAGCGTAGTCATATCTTCAAGATTTATCGAGAAAAGTTGGCAGAGCGTAGGCTTTATAAAAATCTTCAAGATATTACTTCTACAATGGAGAATGCTCATATCAGCGAAAAGAATCTTAAGAATATCGTATATTCAGTTGATGGTCTTGATACAAAGGCATATTCGCCTCGTAGCGCCTTTGGTGAAATTCTGTTCGGCGTAAAGAAAGTGGAGGAATAATTATGATTCTTATGACTAATGACCAGATGAAAGCACTTCTTAGTGCAATGCTTAACGGACTTCTGGAAGATTCTGAATTTACACGCAAAGATATGTGCGATATTCTTGAAGACCTCGCTGACGAATTTCGTTATTAAGAAAGGAGTATATTATGGGATATTGGGACCCGCCTGAGTATTTTGATGAAGCAAAGTTTCCTGAAATTGATGCTGAAACCGACACTCTTATTGAGCATTTAGTTGGAGCAATCAAAGAGGAATATAAAGACAAGATTGCGAAAGAATCTGACGCTTATCAAGACCTTAAAGCAAGTTATGACAGCTTGCGTAGAGAACTGACAAATAAAAACAGTGACCTTTTAGCTAAAGATGGGCTAATTGAAGCTCTCAATAAAGAATTAGCTAAAAAGAAAATGGAGCATCCGTCCTTTAAGTTTGATATTGGCGAAACGGTTTTTTACGTTCGCGCAGAATACAACTCTGAAAAGAAAGCTTATTGTCCTCGTTGTAATGGTAAGGGATATATTGAACTTGATGCAGAAAAAAACAATCTTCCGCAAGATGTTACTGACCCCGTAAAATATCTTTGTCCTGAATGTAAAGACTGCACAGCAGGAATTCTTTATAGGGGAGCAAAGCATTTTAAAGAATATTCTTATTATTCATACACTGTTGCACAGGGAACTATTGTAAAAATTTACTATCAAGTAAAAGAAAATGGCGAAACTCAAACCACTTATTACGTTAAAAACTCTATTATGTTACATGAGGCAAATTATGTGGAAGAAGACCTCTATGATAATAGGGATGATGCGCTTAAAAGAGCACAGACAGAAGCAAAACTTTCTCGCATCAAAGCTATGACTTCTGTGGGTATTACAAAGGACACTATTCTCAATGGATAAGCTAAATCCATGTAAGTTTTGCGGAAAATCTCCAAAAATCTATCCGCTTATTACTCGTTATGTTATAAAAGATGTTAGCCGAAAAATTTCTGGGAATATTTACAAAACGCAAACAGAGCGCATTGAAGTTCCTGCTTTTTATACAGTAAGCTGCCAAAACAAAAAGTGCAAGAACCACTTGCATAAATTTCCCAATAAAATGATTTCTGAGGATTCTATAAACGGAGCTATTCTAAAATGGAATCAGCAAAATTAAATTCTTTCCTTTTTGTAGGTAAAGACCCTCCTGAAAATCCTCATATCGGAGATATTTGGTGCAGTGGTGGAATAGGAAACTCAATGATGGTTTGGACAGAAGATGGAGCAGTTGAAATTGGTAACGTACCAAGCTCTTTGGATTACGATTGTCCTCCTATGACAGACAAATTGGAATACCCTACTCATTGTCCTTCTTGTGGAGCACCAGTTAATTCCTCTCGCCGCAAATGTGAATATTGTGGTGTAGAATATCGAAAAATTTCATATAAAAATTAACAAATAATTTTTTAATCTCTCTTGACAAGGTATGTAAGACCTGCTATAATGGCATTAAACCAGTCAAGGGAGGTTATTTTATGATTAAGAAGTATTCTAAGATTATTCCTGAAGAATATCTGGCTGTTCGCTGGAAAGAAGATAATTGGGAGGAAGTTAAAAAGTTTGTAGGTGACTACAACATAAAACTTAACCCCCATGATGAAAATACTTTTTTCATTGTAGATGGAACGCATGATACTTATGAAGAAATGGATTTTGTTCACATGGGAGACTATCTCGTAAAAAGAGGAAAATATGGCTTTCCTTATTCTGTTAAAGCAGAAATCTTTGAGAAAAATTTTCATTTTGAAGGTTGGGATATGACATGAATATTCTTTTTCTTGATTATGATGGAGTAGTAAATACTCCTCAATGGCGTTCTCATCCAGCAGACCCTTCCAGAATGCTTTGCACTTATAATTTCCCCAGTGATAACAAGGTAAATGATTTCCAATGTGTTCAATGGATTTCTGAATTTTGTCAAAAGTATAATTATCATATTGTAGTTACTTCTTCATGGAGATGGGAAGATAATTATAAAGAATGTCTCATTAATGGTGGACTTAGAAAAGGTATTGAAATCATCGGGAAGACTCCTGATTATATATCTTATTTCGGAGCTACACGAGGAGATGAAATTCAAGCATGGCTTGACATTCATCACGAAGAAAACATTAACTTTCTTATTGTAGATGATACCTGTGAAGAGGATTTAGAAGTTCACAAGATTGATTACGAAAACAAAAAAATTGTTGAATTAGATAAATTCCAAACGCTTAAGCTTCAAGACAGATTTATTCAAACCAACACAATGATTGGTTTTAGAGAGCCAAGCTTCCATTATGCAGAACAGCTTCATCAAGCTTTTAATGCAAATAAAGGAGAATAATTATGGGCTATTGTACTGAATTTGAAGGTAAGGTTACTTTTAATAAACCTCTTACTCCCAAATTTAAAGAATATGTTAATGCGTTTTGCGAAATGCGTCATGTAAAGCGAAACAGCGAAAAAATTAAGGAATTATTTCCAAATTGGAAAAAATTATGTTATGATGGAGTGCTTGGCGAAGAGGGACAATTTTTCATTGGGGGAACTGAATTTGATAATTCAGTAATAGATGGAAATAATCCTCCTATTCTTATTCCCTCTCTCTGGTGTCATTGGCATCTCAATGAAAAAGACGAACTTGTTTGGAATGGTATAGAAAAGTTTTATAACTATAAAAAATGGCTTGCTTATTTACTTTTTTATTTCTTTGAACCAAATGGTTATTTAGGCAACGGAAAATTTTTCTATGAGGGTGAAGATTGGGAATACGACTGGGGAAATTTATATGTTGTAAATAATGCTGTAAGCGTTATATATAAAGACAAAGAGCCTTATTTTGTATATCCCGAAGTTATCAAAAAATAAAAGGAGATTTTTATTATGTTGCCTGTGAATGTTGAGGGGATTACTTGGCTGGCTACAAATTATACTACATATAACACGCCAATTATTACTGTTGTTCTTATATATGTTTTAGGTGTATTAGGTCTTTGTGGTGGTATTGCGTTAATAGCAACTCTCTTCTATTTTGGTTTAAAAGAAAAGGGGTTAATGCTGTATTTTATCATAATGTTTGTAGGTTGTGTAATTTCACTTTTAACTATTAGCCACGGTGAAAAGAAAAACAGAGATGATTTTGTCCCCGAGCCAATTTCTTATGTGGTGTATATTGAAGACAATGCAGATTACAAAACTCTTATCCAAAATTACACTATTAAATCCGCGCAAGATAATCTCACAACTATTGTTCTAAAGGAGAACTAAAATGACAAATTATCTATATGAAAACATTCGTAAAATTCCTGCAAATCTAACCTGTGGCGATTTGATGGATATGAGAAATTATTTGAATGACATGGTAAATTGTTGCCGAAACATTTCGATTGAGCAAAAACAGGTTATTGGCGGAGCAATCTTTGCTAATTTTGAGCGCAAAATTTTGAGGGCTGTTAATTCTTACCTTGGGGCAATGGACTCTCATTCTGATGATATTACCAACAAGACCGAAACTGATAAGCATCTGACGGATACAACCAATAATCCATGGTCTACTTCCCCACAAATCCCCATTATTACCCATAACGTCAATGAATTTGGTCATACTCCGAAGCGTAATTCCACATCTAAGACTAAGCATATCCTTACTTATAAAGCAGAAGCGGATATTAAAGCACTGAGAAATCTTTCTCGAATATTCTGCGATTGGGCTAAAAATGCGAGTTTGGATAGGTCTCCTACAAATTTTTGTCTTGAGTATTATGGTGTAAAGATGGAAGTCTCTTTTGCTGTAAACGATGCCACTGTCTATTTGCGTTTCGAAGGTCTCAATACAGTCAATAAATTCTATTCATTCCGCTGTAGTCCAAGTATAAAGCATAAGTCTTTTTCGCGTGAATTTTGGCACACTTATCGTAGACGCATGACTAAAACTATCGCAAAGGCCATTCGAGCAATTGATAATAATCCTAACAATTGGATGTATATGGAAGTTAAAAGGGGAGCTTTGGATTAATGAACGATTTTGTTATTCAGGGCGTAACTATTTTAGGCACAGAAATGTCCAATCACAATTCTGGCGTATTTCAATTTGTTCTTTGTGTGCTTCTTTCTTTAGCCTTTTTATTTTTTGTGTGTCTAAGTGTGTATTATAAAGAGTGTCCATCTGTTATTATTTGTTCTTTGCTCTTTATACTGGCAATAGCGGCGACATTTTTAACTTATAAAGAATGGAAAGACCCACCAGAAACTATTTATACAATTTCCATTAATGATACAGCAAGTTATAACGAAATAAAAAACAACTTTTATTATATTCGTGAACTTCCAAATGGTCTATATGAAGTTAAACTAAAATCAATGAACTCTTGACAAATCCCTGTTTTTATAGTAAGATAGTATTAAACTAAAGAATAGGGGCTTCAAAATGACTAAAAATCGAAGAAAATTCTATCATAATTTGTTCCATTTGTCTCATATTCCCAATTTAACAGTCCTTACACCTTGTATTCCAGAAGCAGCGGTTTGGGGTTTTGAAGATACAAAACAAAAAAGAGTATGTTTTTCTACTTCAATTAAAAGATGTTTGATTGCTTTATCAGATTGTAATGGACAATATTATGTATATGTCCCTGTAAATCAACACAAAGCTTACAGTCCAACACCAACAGAAGTTGTTGATGTAAGTGAGACAAGCGAAAAATGGATTACTCGTCCAGTTAAAGTTAAATGTATAGGAACTATTGTTCCTACCACATATACCGTGCAAGAAGTTTACTTTCCCATACATGATGAAACTCTTGGAATATTTACTTATGACTGGAAATGGATAGAAAAATATAATCAATAAACTCTTGACAAACCTCTATTTTTATGGTAAGATAGTATCAAACCAAAGAATAGAGGTTTTGTTTTATGACCGCTCCTAATAACATTTGTATTTTCGCTGACCCTTTCCCTGATGGGGAGCTTCATTGCCTTGCATATTCAGAAGCAAAGTATCCTAATGGAAAAATGAATTTGCATTTTCCTGTTTGCTCTAAAAAAAATTGTCCTTTAAAGAATCCTAAACTTTTGAATGGAGGTAGTCTTAATGTCTGATAAGAGAGAACTATCTGGTTGGCTTGCTCCTAATGGGGATTTTACTCCTGTGTTTTGGGGAGAGCATGATAAAATGAGTGAACAACTCTGTTCAATGTTGGGCTTGGAAGAGTTTTTCTTGCCTGATGAAGAGCTTGTCAAAAGAGGTTGGCTTAGAATTAGTTGTACCACGCTCAAGGGAGGACCAATCATTAACATTGGAATGAGAGAAACAACTCATTTTACCGAGAGCCAGAAAAATTTTCTTCGTCCTTATTTCGAAGATAAGGAGCATTATGAATTTTTTGCCTATCTCTATGCTATTTGGGAGGAAGAAAATGAGCGGTAAGAAATATAATGAAAAATTGCAAAGAAAAACTTTAGATTTTCTAACTCTCTCAGAAGGTTGGGGAGGAGAAAATACTCTCCCTTTTAATTTTGAATTTGTAAATTTTTGTGCGGCTATTGCAGTACATTTGGGGACAAAATATCCTTGGGAAGTTTTTCCCACTTATGGTAACTCTATTCAATTTGAAATCAGTCTATATAACAGGGCTAACCCTGACGAATGTGACTTTTATTTTGAATTTGAAATCTATCCAAAAGTTGAATTTAAAATCTATCCAAAAGAAAATATGCTTGGAGAAATTGATAAAATTTCTTATCTTTTTGTAAAAGAGAAAGAATATCAAATGCCCTCGGTGGATTTCTTGAGCTCGAACCAAACTCTTCTCCCGCTGACATTGCAAACTATTTTAATACGCTTGTAGGAGATTATATTTATGCCCAAACACATTGAATTTAAATTAGGTTGGCTTTCTCCTGATGGTGAATTAGTAGAATGTAATAGCTTTGACCATATTTATTCTGCCAGTGAAATTTGCGATAAGCTTGGCTATTCTTATACTAATGCAAGAGGAAATGCGCCTGATGATGTTTTGCTTGCTCATGGGTGGTTACACTTGACTTTCTCTCTGCTTGACCATGAGTATAGGATTTATTATGCCTATTTCAATCATATCAGGCTAACAGAAGCACAAAAGGCTTACATTCGTCCTTTCAAGGAAATGGGCTACACTTTTGGAGATTTGTTTGAAATGACTTGGGAAGAGAATGAGGAGGATGATTAAATGCCAGTATCTTATGTTCTTTATCTTTTAGTGCTTCTCATTTTTATTATCATTGTAAAAACTCCCAATACAGACAATAATTTAGCAAATAAAATGAGGGTTTTATCTCAAAAATCACTAAAATTGCAGCAGGACAACGAGAAGTCTTTTTACAAGGCTCATATCAAAGAGTGGAAAGAAACTCCTTTTTATCAGTTTGTTTTTGATACTATTAAAAAAGTAGCAGAAAAAGGTGAAAATGGAGTAATTATTAACTATTATTTTGAAAAATCTAATCTATCTCCAACTAAGCCTTATTATACAGAAGCTGTTAATTACAGGGGTTATCATGTTTTGTACGCTTGTTTTCCTTATTATTTCACAAAAGATGAAAAAGATAATATTCTACAAGATTACGCTACCCACGAATCTTATTTTTATGGCTTAGAAAAATATTTAAAAGAAGAAGGTTTTTATGTAAAGGATTCAACTAATGACGATTCTATTACAATTTCTTGGTAATTTACAAACTTTTTCATAAAACTCTATTGACAACCTCCTTAGTCTGTGATATTATTATCATAGAAAATCTAAGGAGGTTACTTTTATGAAGCTTAATATGAAGTTTGGTTGGCTGATGCTTCGAATTTTTGCTCTGCTTGTTACAGTATCTTTTCTTTTTGAAAACGGCTTTAATCTCGCCTTTATTGGTTATTGTGTAGCTTGCGTTCTTACTTGGGCGATTGCGCTTAGGTATGAGAAAAAGATTGTTGTAAAGGAGAATTAATATGAATAATTGGTATTCCGATGCTTTAAAATATGCCAATCGACTCGCTACTAATTCTGGTGGTTGGAAAGAGGGAGAACAGGAAGAAGTAGAAAAGGTTCTTTCTTTTATTGGTGGGATGCACAATAAAGCAACAGAAGATTTCGAAGAAGACTCTCTTTACAATGTGTTTGAAAACGGCTATTGTTACTATTTTGCGCAAATTTTAAATCTCGCGTTTCCTAAGATGGGAGAAGTATTTTGGATTCGTAATCGAGGTCACTTCGTTTGGAAAAGTAATCTTTCCAATATCTGTTATGATATTAGCGGGATTTATATTGACTACGAAAATGGAGATTTAATCGAAGTCGAAAGAATTGGAGCTCTCCTTAAAGACTTTAAACATAATGGCGAAGAGTACCGATGCTATAATCCAAGATTCAAGGACTGGTGTGATAAATACCATTTTATTCCCATTTTTGCTATTACTTCAATCTATAAAAGTTTGCCTGAACTTAGTGGAAAAAAGTATTCCGCTTGGGACGAACTTTATTATTACGTTGAGGATGCGGTAATCAAGTTTTGGGAAGATTCTAATGCTAATAAAAAAGCCTGTCTCCACGCTGTTGAAGCTGAACTTAGAAAGGATAAATTCTAATGAAAATTTGGGTTGATGATATTAGACCAGCCCCAGAGGATTGGTGCCAAGCCTATTCGGTTAACGCAGCCAAAGAAATGATTCTTGCTAACTATCCTGATATTGATGGCATTTCTCTTGACCACGACAGTGGTATTTACAATCAATTTGGAGGAGATTATATCAATATTCTTAAGTGGTTAGAGGAACAAGAACATAAAGCTAATAAAAAGATTGTAACTTTCCCCATTCATATTCATAGCATGAATTCAGTTGGAGTTCAAAATATGCGAAATATTATTCAGCATAATAATTGGGAAGAAATTTGTTATTGGGACTTAATTTAAAGGAGGACTAAAATGGACAAGCAGACAAACGATTTTATCATTAGCCTTAAACGTCACATCGAGACCGAAGACCGCTTTGGAAATTACTATATCAACGCAACAGCAGAATATCTTTCTAATATGAGCGAAACTCCTATTGAGCATTACAATAAAAGCATTCTTTATAGCTATATTCAATCTGCTTTTAAAGATTTCATGTCTACTGCGGATTCTCCTCAGCTTGTTATGTATGATTTCTTCACCTCTTTTAATCACAACATAAAAAAGTTTTATGACCCAGAACTTACTCTTGCTTGCGCCTGTTGTGCGGCTATGGATGTAAGCCAAGTGCGCGAAAAGAAAGATGGCGTATGGATGACAGTGAATGGTTTTCATGTACCTGCTGACCCCAAGGACGATGAAAATTTAAATAAGAAAAGGAGTTAATTATGAATTATATTGACGCTACCATCGAAATGAAAATCAAAGAAGATGGCAATCCTAAATTTGAAGTCGTTCTTCCTCAGATTGTTGAATGGACTTGTTCCATTGATGCTTCTAATATGGCCATTATTCGTAAAGATGTACAGTATTGGGACGAAGTTGATGATTTTTGGAAATTCAGAGATATTGCGCGTGTTGCGCATGACAGTAATTCACCTTTTCCTTTTAATGCTCCTTATATTCGTGGCGTAAAAAAGCATGATGCTAATTATGTTTTTGATGAAGACAAGAGTGTTAAATGGAATCGCAATGCTGTAATTGAATACAATAAGGCAGTAGATTCAATTCAGGCTAAGAACAAAAAGTTTCAGAAAAATGCAGAAGACATCTTCAATTCTTGTGCCGATGCTTGTATTCGTTCTGTTTTTATTTCTGCTGGTCTTAAAATTAACACAGATGAAATTAAGTATATTATTGCTAAGGCTAAAGAACATGACTATGATTATGATTATGAGTTAGTTGACCGAATTGAAATTTATTGCGATTTTTATGTCGAGCTTCTGAAAAAGAGGAAGGAGAATTAAAAATGTTTGAGATTTGCGTAAAGTCTATCGCTTTTCAATACGTTGACGAAGAACATTTTATAAAAAAATCCAAAACTTTTAGTCTCCCCACTGATATTTACCGCCATATTATAGCGGAAATTTGTGAAGACCCTATGAACATTGAAGACCATTTAATTAACACTGAATTAAATTATACACTTAATTTTCCTCCTCATTCGGGAGATAATGGTAATTGGTGCAAATGTGGAGACGGTAATTGGTGTAAACAGGGTAAAAAGCTAAAAGAAGATAAGACTTTAAAACTAATTCTTCATTCCTTTTGTAATAGCAGCACATGGTATAATCATTATCTTCATGTTTATTGGGACTACAATAAAACAATTCTCACTTTCGAAGAAGAATATGGGGATAAATACGAAAATTAACTAAAAACCTATTGACAACTCCTTTCGTCTATGATATACTAATCATAGTAAATGAAAGGAGTTGTTTTTAATGGAAATTGTTCAGACTTTGGTTCTTGGAGCAATTGTTTTCTACGCAAGTTCTAATTTGGGGCGCGAAGTTGCTGAGTACCTGAATAAAATTAAGGAGGAGAAAAACAATGACTAAGAGAGATAATTACGAAACCCTTTGGAGAGACCTTTACACTTATCTTACCGCTTCTAAAGATAATGAAAAGCTAACTTCCTATACCATTGCTCGCTATATGGAAGGAGCAGAAGCAGCGCTCAAAAAGCGTTTAGCAAATAAGAACTATAACTGCTCTTATGGGCTTTCTTATGTAATGGGACAGATTCGTTATGCTTCCTCTATGGACACAGATTCTTCCTACACTTTCAGCGATTGGGTAAGTCTGTATGAAACTATCCAGAAAGCCAAGAACGAATTTGAAGCAACTCAAATTAAGTGGTCTGACGAGCGCAGCAAGTGGATTTTCCGCAAGACTTCTGCAAAGCGTGGAGATATTCATACGGTTCTTCGTAATCCATATCTTACTCCTAAGATGCAACAGATGCTGTGTTATATGGCTAACAACGACTTGTTTTAAGAGGGGTATTATGAATCTTTATAAAATTTCTCCTAAAAACCCCGTCTCTGGCTGGGATATTTACAAAGCGGCTATTGTTGCAGCCACAACCGAAGAAAGGGCTTGTCATATCCACCCTGATGGATTTTGGTTGGAAGACGATAAAGAAATGCATCAAGATTGGTATCTTCCCTGTGATGTAAAGGCTATGCTTATTGGGCAAACCAAGCGATATAAAGAGGGAGATGTTATTTTGTCTGATTATAGGGCGGGGTAACAATATAAATTGCACAAAAAGAGCAATTACAAAGAAATTGCACAAAAAGAGCAATCAAAATGAACAAACTGAACTTAATTAAAAGGGAGATTTTATTTATGAACGAGTTTAAGAACTGCTACCAGTATTCTGATGTTTGCTCTCGTATCATTGGTGGTGGAGACCTTGATACTATTGGTGAAATGGCTATTGCAGAAACTATCTATGGGGGACCCAACAATTTTGTTATTCGCAAGGTCTATGACTTTGGAGAAATTGGAACTTGGATTGCTAATAGCTATCTTGCTGACGATTCTTCTCACTATTGCTTTGACAAGGGGACTCAGGAATGGCTTTCTGCAAATGAAGATTGGTGGACTGGAAAATGTATGCGAGAGACAGAAAAGAAATCCCCTTTTGATTCTCGTAAGACAGCACACGCCAATTATTCCATTGACCATGTTATCGAATGTCTGAAAAAGTCTCCGCTTTATATAGCTGACAGAGCCGAAACAATTGATTATCTTTATCGACTTAGAGACAATGGATATTCTCTTGTTTGTTGGAGCACAGTTAAGGGTTGGGTAGCTATTAACTATGATGTTGAAGACGGCAATCATGCTGATATTAAAGCTTTTTGCTATAGTGACGCTTCTATCCTTGAAGAGTGCTATAATAAGGGTTGGTTGAATGAATAAAAAGCACACTGTTAGATAGTTTTGAATATTATTAAATGAAGTAAAAATAAATGTATCAGATTCGACAAGGAGTTTTTGAAACCAATTCTTCCAGTACACATTCTATGTGCATCTGTACAGAAGAAGAATTTGCAAATTTTAAGTGCAGCAAGGCTGCATGGGACAAGAATAATAATAAAATTACTCCAATCAATAATATTACATCCGTTTATGCTAAACGTGCTAAAGACTTCTATCAGAAAACACGAAGCCTTTTTATGAAAGATTGGGAGGATTTGTCGGAAGAAGCTCAGTTTGAATTTATTATTTCTCAGTTTGACCAGACTTATGCAGGAGATTGGCTTTTTGAGAATAAAACCCTTTATAAAGATTGGGGAACAGACTTTGAAAAGTTTGAAAAGCACTTCACAACACCTTCTGGTGATAAAATGGTAGCTTTTGGTGAATACGGCTATGATGGCTAAAATTAAGTTGAGGTAATTTAAAAGGTAATTTAAAATGAAAGATGTAATTTATTCTATCCCCATTGATGATTTCATTGACCGTGTAAATACGGCTGATACAGAGCTTGTAAAAAATAGAAGTGACGAATATCTTCTTAATAGCAATCTCTGGACTGATAGTGAGCATATTCTTGCTAATGCTTGTCTCAACCTTGAAGACGCTCGTAATATGGGTATGGACACGGTTATTTGCACTATTATAGATGGTGTGAGTAAGTGGTATGCTATGAAGAAGGGGTGTAGTAGCAAACGTGGCGAGGACACTAAACTTATGTTTGCTCCTGCTATGTATTATGCTTTCTTTACTCTGGTAACTACTGAGGATGAATTTAAACCTTAATTGCGCAATAAAATTTTAAAAGTCTCTTGACAATCCTCTTATAATCTGCTATACTATATTATAGTAAAAGATAGGAGGATTGTTTTTTTATGAAGTCTTTTAAAATTGAGGACAAAAACTTTTATCAGGCTATTTTACCTGTACTTGAGCAATGTTTTGAAGTTGTAAACCACCCTGACCGTTATCATCGAGGGATTTTTTATCATCTTTCAAAAAATTGGGTAGGGACTTTTAACATAACCTTTTTTTCTTTTTCAAAAGATGGTCTTTGTAATCCTATTACTTCTCTAATAAATACAGAGACAGACATTCTTTATAAGTTTGGTGGAAAAACGTTTGCGAAAATGGTTGAACATTACTTCTCTCCTGCTGGCGATACTTCAATGGGAATGATTGACTGCTGGGGACATGAAACAGCGTTTCTTTATAACACAACGAAAGAAAAATACTATGTTAATTTCATCAATCTTAATCCAGATGATGTTGAAGAAATTCACGAATTTGATAAATAAAGCAGATAAAGGAGACACATAATATGTTTAAAATTATCTCAAATAAAGCAACAACTTATAGTTGCATTTGTCCTGTGTGTAGTAGTTATTTCCTTTTTACTAAAGGTGAGCTTCAATATCAGGACTGTTTTTCAGACCTTGCTTATTTTGATTGTCCGTGTTGTGGTGCTGTCCTTACTAATGATAAGGCCGTACTCCTTGACAATCGTGACGCAGCACATTATTTTGACGAGGTTGTGTTTTAAGTAAAATATCTTTTTTATGCATTTTTTGATTTCTGAAAATGCTTTCAGAGAAAAATTATTCGTATAGATATGCACTAAATAACACATAAAATGAATTAATATACAAGGAGAATATAATGGAAACCGTTACTTTTTCATCTCAGTTTATCGAAATTTTTGACCATCTGTGTCAGAAGTTTGGTGTCGTAATTGATTGGAGCGCTCAAAATGTCATTCCTTATATTACAGCCCTTTGCGGACGCATGACCAGTTATATCATCTTTAAAAATGTTATTCTGATTTTTACTTTTGCTGGAATTTTTTATCTGTTTTGGCGTTTTACAAACCCTTGTTGCAGTAAGGAAAACAAGTGGGACCCCGACTTTCAGTATTGTAAGAGCATGAATGGTTCTTATGTTCTTGGCTGGATTGGTAGAGGAGTTGTCACAGCATTTTCTTTTGGTGTGAGTATAACTGCTCTACTTACTATTATTAAGTGTATCTATCTGCCAGAATTTGTGATTATAGATTGTCTTAGCGCCTATCTATAATTTGATAAAAGCCTAAAAAATATTTTAATAGCCTATTGACAAACCTCCTCTGATGATGTATTATTAAGATACAAATTTGAGGAGGTTACTTTTATGAATCCTAACGCTTGCGCCAATGCTGATACTTTTGGTCAGTATATGGAGAACAACCTGCATCTTTTCTGTATTGGCGATTGCTATGTCAATCTCTTTCCTCATTTTCCCAAATCTGATGGTAAGGTGTTTGATGAACCTGCACGAATGTCCATCAAAAATGCTCTTAAGCTCTTTGGGGATAAGAAACTTATTCAAATTAAAACTTATGATAATAATTTTTATTTTCTGCTTGAAATGGAGGGATAACAAATGCTTATTGTAAATACGACTTATCGAATTGTCGATGATATGAATAATACCGTTATTACTATTGAAAAAGATGGAGGTATCTATCGCTGGAAAACAAGAAACGCTGACGAAGATGAGCTTGGTTTCACTCTTTCTGAAACTAATATGTCTGATGTTTTTCAGGCTATTAAGGATATGACTAATTTTGTTTAAAAAGGGGGATAAAACGATGCAGTTTCCTCACGAGTGTTTTGTAATTGCGCTTTCGCATAGAACCACTAAAAATATTACCACTGATGATTTTGCTGGTGTCAATCTCGATGAGGGGATTGTGCATGGCTGGGCTAATTTTAAAAATGCAAAAACATTTTCAACCGAAATAGAAGCCAAACATTTTTTTGAAGAAAACAAAATTTATCTTATGCGTAATCTTTCTTGGGTTGAAACTTATAATCCTCGTATTGTTCGTGTGACTTTTACAGAGGATTGTAAAACTAAACTTGAATAAATTTAAATGAAAAGGATATAAAAATATGAACAAAACACTTATTCTTGGCTCTCGCCATAGCGGTAAGACCTACCGTATTATTCATGAAGATATTGATGCACAAGTTATTATTACCTGCGCTACCGAAAACAGTAAAGACCATATCAACAGCATTCTTCGCGAATGCAATCATCCCGAAGTTCCTGTTTTTACTCTCGCTGAAATGAAGAGTGGTAAAGTTCGTGGCACAACCGGTCCTTTATTTGTGGATGAAGCTCAGGCTATTCTGGGAGCACTGATTGCAGAAGATGTAGGCATTCTTCCTATTTGTGGGTATTCTTTTGACACAACCAACACTAATCTATTTCTTTTGCAAAACTCTCTTTAAAAATTTAAAAACCTCTTGACAACCTCTTTAGATTGTGGTATTATAGTGATACTGAATCTAAGGAGGTTGTTTTTATGAAGATGGAGCTTGGCACAAAAATTGATTATTTTGGCAATGTTTACGAGTACATTGGAAATGAAAACGATTCTGATAGTAGGATGATTTTCCAATCTGTTAGCAACGATTCTTATATTATCTTGACAGAAAAAGATTTCATTGAAGATGATATTCAGATTTTTTAAGGAGGTTATTTTATGCTACACAGTATCAAAGACCTTGAAAACTGGCTTGAGAGACATGGCAAAATCCTTGAAAGCAAAGTAGAAATCTTAGAGCCTAATAAGCCCAGATATTTTATTTCCTATGATTTCTATTGGAATGGAGAGCTTGCTGCGGGATTTGCTTGCGGACAAAAAACTTATCGAAAGTGTTTGCAGACTATTTATAACGACTGTATTGAAATGATTTGCAATTATATTTACTATTTATAACGACTGTATTGAAATGATTTGCAATTATATTTCAAAAGGAGTGTATTGGGAATGAGTGTATTAGAAATGAGTAAAATTGGCTTTCCTATGATTAGTAGAATTAGCTTCCCTTGTGGTAATTGTAGCTATCTCTCTTGCAACGAAACACAACAGCAAGAAGCAAAAAGTGAAGGAATTGACATGAACCATTATTGTAAGAAGTATAATAAACGTTTATTTCATTATACCAATTCCATCTATCACTCTCCCGAAATTTACGCTTGTGAAGAGTGCGATAACCAGACTTACAATAAGCTGGATAAATATATTCGAGAAGAGTTCCGTCGTAATATGGAAGATGATTCTGCCTTTAAGATTAACTACCCCTCCGCAGAAAAATTTCTTGAAATTGTCAAGATGATGAAAAAGGAATCTAACCTTATTGGAAACAGGTCTATGACTTTCTATGAGAGCGACTTCTATCGCGAGAGACTTGAAGCAGTTTCTAATCGAATTAAGTTAGACATTGAAGAAGCCATTGAAAATGATAAATCTCTTAAGCCTATTCCCAACAAAGCGGCTAAAACAAAAAACTCTGTTTACAAAACTGTCATTTATGATGCAGTAAACTAATCATCTTTAAAAAGAAGGAATGAATATTTATGTCAAAACTGGGTAACGTATACGAACTGGATTTTAATACAAGAATGAAGAATAAATATCCAGTCGTGTATATCAATGACGAATATATCGTTTGCAAGTGTAATGGTACTAATCTCCCTAAAGTTCTTAGGCGTAATGATGGTAGCATTTATATCTATGGAGAAGTGCTTGATTACGCTATTTTCAAGGCTATGAATAATCCTCTTGAATATAGGTCTGGTTATAATATCTATGTCCCGCATGGGATTAACGAAAGCTTTTCCGAATTCTTTGAGGGCTCTGAAAATCAGAAACAACTTGAAAAGGCTAAGAAAAATCTTGAAGCCGCTAAATATAATCTTTCCTATATTAAAACTCAACTTAACCGCGCACAGGAAAAATATATTAATGCACGAGTGAGCATTGATAAGTGGCAAAAAATTGTGGATAAATACAAGAATCTTGTAGCTAAAGAGGAACAAGAATGAGTAGCCAATATAATATATTCGCCTATTATATTCCTGATGCAATCGTATATTTTAACAACAAAATTAAAAACTATAAGAAAATTGACTCGCAAGGGAAGTTTAAAAGTGTAAATTGGCAAGAAAGGATTTACAAGCTACAGTATCTAATAGACGAACTTGTATCGCTCTATGGAAATCCCCCATCTAATAATCTACGTTTCGATTCTTTGGTTTGGTGCTCAAATAAAGCTTTGATAACCAAAGATTTTACTGTAAACGAAATGGCGGATTCTTTAGCTAAGGGAATTTGGTACTGTGTCCCTGAAAGTGGCTTTGATGGACGATATTTTCTTAGCGAAGAAAGTCAAGACACTTTGAATAATTTGCGCGAATTTGGAAAATTAGAGGAGATTGTAAATGGCAACAATGAATAAGAACGTTCCTTTCAAAGACGGAGATAATCTCGATTTGTATTTATCTACCGCAAGTGAATACACAGTAGATATTGAAAATTTGATTGACTATGCAGAGGGTCGTAAGTTTGAGACTATCAAAGAGGTTGGTCATGCCTTTGAGGATGGAACCTTTGTGGGCTGGGAATACGCACGAGACATTGATGTATTTAAGCGTTTGCGCAGTTTAGGTTGTCGTAGTATTGGGGTAAGCAACCCCTTAAGCCCTCCCTACTCTGAGCTTGTAGGTTTGATTGACAATGAAGAGTTTTATGGAGCTGTTACTCTTAAAACTCTTTGTGCAGAAAAAGAATATATGGATTATGTGCTCAAACGCAACTATTAAAAAATAATTTTATAAACCTATTGACAACTTCTTTTCAATCTGGTACAATAACAGTATCAAAGAAAAGGAGTTGTTTTTATGCTGTATAAGAATTTTGCTGAGAAACTTCTTCATAAAGCGATTGATTTAAGAGAATGTTCCAAAGCTACAGAAGATGAAGCTATGTGGCACACTTCTGATGAAATTACCAGCCTTGTTTTGAAGCTGGATAAATTTTATCAGGCTGGTTATGAGTATATTAATTATCTAAAATTTCATCCTCACGACTCAGAAGATATTTCATATCGTTTTGTTCTTACCGAAGAAAAGGTAGATTTAACTTCTGGATTAGATGAAGAAGCGGGATATATTGTTTTAAGTGAAATTGAGCGTCAAGTTATTGACAATGCGATACTGACGGAGGTTTAAATATGTCAACTAAAGCCATTTCTGAAAAATACATTTTCGTTGTCAATGCTACTGATGATAATGGTCATACACAGGACTATTATTTTGAACCTTGTTGGGATGGTGGCGCTTCTATGTGGTCTAAGTCTTACAAAGATGCCGACAAAGTTGAAGGATTTAATTCTTGCGAAGAAGCTGTTGAATGGTGGGATGCTCATAAAGACGATTACGAAATTCTTTTTGACAGGTTTACCACCAATAAAAATTCTCTCATTAAGATTGAAACAGTCCACAAAGAGACTGACATGAGCAAATTTTTCAACAAGCTCTGTACCACTTAAAATTTTTAAGTGAAACAATCATCTCACTTAAAATTTTTAAGTCAAACCCCACTTAAACTTAAAAAAGTTAAGAAAAATGGTAAATAAAATGGAAGTTTTATTTACTCACTCTAAAGGAGATAGCTATGAATAATTTTTTCTGTAAATTTCTTAAAAACCTTGTCAATATTTTTGTCGCTGTTGTTATCGGACTTGTTCTTGGTGGTCTGATTTTAGGCGTAGTTGCTCTTTTTGAGTGGAATCTTCCTTTTAGTCCTTTCTCTAACATTGTTATCTTTGGTGTTCTCGTGGCACTTGTTTGGACTATCTCTGATACATTGCAGCAGAAATTCTAAGAAGGTATATTATGAAAATTGAAAATGCTATCTCTCATGTTATTCGTACTATTAAAGATTATAAGTCTCAGCCTTTTATCACTTGTACTCCTCTGTTTGAGTCTATGTGTGAGGAATTTATCAAGCTCCTATCTGACAAAGAAAAAGAGGGGTATAATTATATCTTCTATATCCATGATGGTAGAAAAGGTGAACATGGTCTTTATCTGAATAGTTATATCTTGACTTTTATCAATGTTAGACACGTTTCTGATATTAAGTCTCAAAATTATTTTCAGATTGATGATGAATTTTCCAATTTAATTGACTTTCTCGAATTTGATTTCTGGTATGCTTATTGTCTGAAAGATGATAAGATTCTTACTGTTGTAAGATAATTGAGGTAAATTAATATGACTAAAGAAGAATACATTTCCTATAAGAAAACTCTTTTTCAAGCAGAATGTAACACCAGAATTAGACTAATGGAAAAAGCTGTTAATCAGCCTCATAAAGATTTGGTTTTTGTCTATTGTGATACCGATGCTGTTTGTATTTACACTCGCCCCACTCTATCCATTAGAAGAGAACACTTTTTTAGAAATGAACTTATGTTTAATAAGAAACCTGTAAAATGGGCTGTGTCTGAATGCTATTGTGGTAATCATAGTTTCTTCTTTGACGATGAAAAGAACAGGGTTTGTTCTAAATGTTTTAAAACTTATCTGAATTCTTGGGGTTGTTTAATGACTGAACATACTGCTCACTGGGAATCTTTGAACTTTAATAGTAAAACTCATCCTATGGGTATGACCGATGCTTTTTCTATGCCAGCAGAAGAATTTGACGAAATGATGAACGATATTCAATCTATTTAATCAGTAAGAAAATTTAATAAACCATTGACAATAACTTCTTTATATGATATAGTATAAACAACTTAAAGAACTAATCAATATAAGAAAGGATTGTGAATTATGATTCAGGCTAAGAATATTGCTTCTCGCAAGGATAATTTTTCTCCTGACGAGTTTAAAGAAAAGGTTAATAACTTTAGGAATTTTAAAATCATTGCATCTGCGGCCTATAATAATTGGGACGCTTTACAGGAAGAAACAGCTAAAATTTGGAACTCTTTTGTTGGGGATAACCCTTCTTGTTTCGGTTGGGCTGATAAAGTTCATCCCGATGGTGTTTATGTAATTCAATGTTATTATCGTTTTTCTGATGGTACTCGCCATGTATATTACGCTTGCGTAGAGTCTCTTATGAATGACAAAAATGCTTTCCAGCTTATGAAAAATGGCTTTGATAGTTATGATAAAGCTATGATGGCTGGACTTCTTCTTAAGAATCTTACCAATGCTCACAGAGAAGAGGAAGAGCTTACCAATCTTACTGCAATCTTTAAACTTATGGATATGGAGTGATTATATGCTTTGGTATGTTATTGGAAGCATTCCTCTTATTCTTTTTATTATATACACAGTGAAAAGCTGGACTGAGTACAATAAAAAGGGGGAGAAAAAAGTTTTTGTTTGTCAAGAAGATATGCCTTTAGAAAGAGGATGGGTAATTCTTAGTATCATTGCTTTAATCTTCGTTGGAATTCTTATCGAGGAGTGTGGTAGTTTTTTTAGTGGTGGTATTCTTTATCAATTTAAGGGTAACACAGAAGAATATCATACCTCTTGGAATATTACTGCCATGCAAGACAACTTCAATACCCATGGTAGATTTTATATTCGTAGCGGATATATTGAAACTGATTTGTACTATTATTATTTTTATTCAACTAAAAATGGTTTAAGAAGCAGTTATATTCCAGCCAATAAAACTTATTTGAATTATACAACAGACACTCCTCATATTGAACGTTATATTCGCAGATGGAATAAATCTTGGATTAAATGGTTTACTCATTTTGATGCTCAAGATTATGCTACAAATGATGTGTATTACAAAGCCTATGTTCCCGAAGGTTCTGTTGAACAAAGTTTTAATATGGATTTGCAGTAATGTAAATTAATTTAATAAACCATTGACAAACTCTCCTTTGTTTGGTATACTTAGTATATCAAATGAGGGAGGTTTTCTTTTATGAATAAGTTTCTTTGCATTGATAATTTCTATGTAAATGGTAAGTTGGAATGCTTGGCTGGTCGTTATTATCCTATTGAATTCGCTGATGGGGATGATGAAGGTTATGTAACCATTCATAATACCGAAAGTAGCGAAAATGTTTGGGCTACTTGCCTTGATTTGGGAGATTGCTTCGAAGGATTTTAAGGAGGTTTTTATTATGAAGCTTACTCGTGAGGTTGATATTTACCAGTGTCCTATTTCTATTAAATATTGCTTTATATCATTCGGCTGGTTAGAACCGAATACAGTTAAAATTACTGATTATGTGCGTGTTTGGCATGGGGAAATTGAATTTGATGATGCCCCAGAAGAACTTGTAGAAACGGACATTCAAAAGGCTATTTGTGATAAATGTTTCTGCCGTTTTCAAAATGGTCAGGATAAAACCTTTTTTGGAAGAAGTATTTCAGTTTCTGATATTATCCGTGTTAAAAAGGATAACACTTTTAGTTATTACTATTGTGATTCTATTGGTTGGGAGCTGATTAAAACTCAGGATATAGGAGGATAATATGAAAGACAAAACTAAGTTGGTAGAAGAGATTTTTGAGAATGAAGCTGTCTATATAGATATTTGGGCTCCTTATTATGTCCATAAATTTTTGAATGTCTCTGACCCTGAAAGCTGGTATCATTCTAATAAAATCATTTGTGAAATGTATCATCCTAAGTATTTGGATGGTCCCAACGAAGATACAGTTCGCATTCTGTTTAAATCTTACGATGATTTTATGATGTATCGTGATTTTGATTACTATGGTTTGGATAGTAATTGGAAGTTCTGTATGGAACATTATTTCAACAAACTTCCCGATACAGTTGATGTTGACTGGCTGTATGAACATGGGTATGTACCTTTTTGATAATAAAAAATTGGAGGATACTATGAATAAGAATAAGTACAACGCTCAGATTTTTCCTAATGGTCATGTGATTATCTTTGAACAGAGTATTCTTGATGAGGCGATTGAAAAGGGAAAAGAGATTCTTCTTGTTTGTGTTAATACAGATGGTGGCTATGCTTATGCGATTGGTGTAGAATCCTATGCTGCAAATGGATATAATTTATATGGTCACGGACTTTATAATACTCTTTTTACTTCGGATGAAGTGAAGCGTTTTCATGCAATAATCGTTGACGAGGGCGAAGAAGTTATTATGAAGACTGGTTCTCATGCTACCGCTTCGCGCTTTAATCGTTTTGTAGATGATAAAAGCGAAATTGAGAATCCAAATGATGAACTTTTTCGCAAAATGATTGATGAGGAAAGCACAGTTAAAAATCTTTCTAAGCATTATAATGATGAGGGAGACCCTGATATTGAAGACTGGAAAGAGCGCGTCTGGACTTTGATTCACTATCATATTGTTTCAGAAGATGCCCTGAAATATTGTGTAGAAATTGTGTAGAAGAAGAGGAAGATTAAAGGATAAGGAGCTTATTATGTATAACACACCTGTCAGGATTGATTCTACCATTGTCGCAATCCGTCTTAGAATAGCTCGTGAAAATAAAGGACGTTCTAAAGTTGAGGTAGCAAAAGCTCTTAACATCGCTACAAGTTCCATGACTTATTATGAACAGGGTAAGGCTGTTCCCTCTATTGATAAGCTCTACGCCCTTGCAGACTATTATGGCGTAACTATGGATTGGCTTTGCGGTCGCGTTAATAAGAACGATACTGTTCTTAAAACTGAATTTGATGTGGCTGAGGTTTTGTTGGCTGCTTTGCAGTTTGAGGGCATTGAGCTTGATGTTTCTGATGAAGAGGTTGATGCGTTTAATAAAATTGAAGTCGCTAAGTTTGCTCTAACCTCTCCGTTTCTTAATAAGTTTTTCGTTAATCGTTTTTATTTAAATCGAATTAAAGAAAACTGTACCTCAGAAGAAACTAAACAGGCTATGACTGAGATTGTTAAGACCCGTCAGGAAATCGAAAGTATGTATACAAAGATGCTTGAAGAAACTGATTTGAAGCTTAAAGATGGGCAGAATAATATGTGCGTTCGTAGAGATAGGAGAAAGTATGGAAAGTAAAAGCGCAATTGGAATCAGCTATTTTATTAAGGAAATTTCCAAAACCTTAACTTTTTGGCTTGTTTTAATTAATGTTGCGATTTTTATTGCAATTTTAATTAATCCAAATTTAATTCGCTATTTATGGAACTACAATGTTGTTTATAATTCTCCCATTGAAATTTGGCGTTTTGTAACTGCTATTTTTACCCATGCTTCTTTATCTCATTTAATCTCAAATTTATTTGGTATTGTTTATTTAGGGTATGTAATAGAAAAATACCTTACAAAAACAGAGTATCTTTTTCTTTACTTGGGAACAGGTATTATTACCGAAATCGCTTCTTCTATTTATCACGCTTTATTTTCCCCTCATATAGTTGGTCTCGGAGCATCAGGTGCTATTTGTGGATTAATGGGATTTGTCATTACTACTCTCATAAACGATAAAAAAGATAGAATTAAAATTCTATTTGAGATAATTGTGGGTTTCGTTATTGTAAATTTATTTATATCAAATGTTGACAATATTGCGCATTTTGCTGGACTGTTTAGCGGTCTTATTTTTGGTTTTATCTTTACAAAATGTTGTAAGCATGAGAAAATGAATGAATTTTTTGATTAAGGAGAAATATTATGCCTATTCAAGATATTGTCTATACTATTTACAGCGATACTAACGATTCTTATCTCTGTTGGGATGAGATTGATAATTATTATTATTTCGGTCAGAAAGATGATGAGAATATCATTTGTTGGTCTTCTCCTGTTGCGCTTAATAACTTTTATGCTGTGGCTATTAAGGACCTTTCTGTTATGAGAACTCCAAATCTTTGCCCTCGTTGCGCAACTCTTATTCGTAATAAAAATTGATAAAACTTGTCCTAAACTTGTTTATAATATATGATATAAACAAGTTTAAAATAAGTTTAAATATTCCTTGACAAATTGAATTTTGTGTGTTATACTGTAGACAGGGGTTGAAAAATTCCTGTCTACTTTTTGTGTTTAAAGGAGACTTTTATATAAATGGATAATGAAAATTATAAAGAACAATTAGCTCAACAAATTATGGAACTTCTAAATGATGATGCAGAAGGAAAATATTTTGAAAATGGCTATATTGAACATTTAATGCAAGAGTATGAGAAAATTGTTGAAATAGAAAATACTCTTTGGGCTAAAGTAAAAACTCGTTTAAAAGGTGTAAAAACAGTTAAAGATTATCGTTCCATGTGTCAGCTTTTAGATGAGCCAGAAAAAAAGAATAAAGAATATAAAGAAGAACAAATTGCATTATGGCGAGAATGTTTTTCTTTTAAAATGGATGGAAGAAAATTTACTCGTATTAAAATTTTGTCTGATGATGAACATGATTCTTTAGTCTTAAAACGAAAATTTTCTAATAACGCTTTTTATACTTTTTGTGTATTTCTGTATCAATATTGTTTAAGAGATACAGACTTAAAAGGATATAATAGTGTTTATTATGGTACTACTCACGATATTGCTTTAGCTATTGGTTATATCAATTCTGCTTTTAAATATTATCGTTGGAATAAAGAAGATTATGCCAATCAAATTGAAAATAATATCCTTTTAGAAAGAATAGACAAAAAACCTTTTTTGAAAGATAAAAGAGATGAGATTAAAAAAGGTCGTGTTGCAGAATTAGAAGATGGGCAGAAAGTAACATTTGAAAATTTAGCTAAAATAAATCATTTTGAAAAGTCTACTCTTTCAAAAGTATCTAAAGATATTGATTATCAAGTATACTCTTATCAAAGAAAAGTAGATGAAATTTTTGATACTTTATCTAAAGATGAAAGTTTTGTCTGTCAAGATGGTTATATCGGTTTGTTCATATCTTCTTCTGTGCCTAAAGAATATTACTCTAAAATTTATCGCAAAGACAATAAGTTTTATTACGATATTGATGGAACTACTTTTCAAGTAACTTATGAAGAACGTCCATTAAATATGAATACAGAATTTCCAATTTATTTTAATTTGAGATGGCAAGCATTGGAAAATCTTAATCTCACAAGAGAAAGTCTATATGGGCATTATGAAGAATATAACCAAGAAATGATGTTCCTCTTATTAAAAAATCTTGGCGTTCTTAGCGTTTATAAAACTCATGTCGTAATCTTTTCTAAATTGGCTTTAAAGAAACAGCTTGAATCTTATTCTCCTGCTTTGTTAGGAACTTTAAGCAATCCAGATTTTTATGGCATTCAAGTAAAACAAAATATCGAAAAAAGTAATGAAGATAGTATTACTGTTTTTAAACAACATTCTGAAAATACAGAAAAGAAAAAGTCTCCTGATAACGTTTTTGATAAATCACTTAAGTCAAAAGTTTCCGTACAATCGAAAACTACAGACTTCATGAACCGACAAATGATTTCTGATTTGATTGCTATAAACGCAAAAAGTATTTTCCCTGATGGTATTACAGTAGAGAATTTTAATGATTATGAAAATACAGTATGGAAAAAATTGTTTTCCGAAAGTGATAAGAAAATAGGGAATTACTTAAAGGTATATAAAACTCTCTAATCTAAAATCTATTGAGAAATATTCCCCCTTTTTCATTTTCTTTGGACATTTTTTTGAGGTCGTTTTTTTCCTTATTTTATAAGAAGAAAATCGTATTTTTTGTAAATACATTTCCCCATAAATTCACCAATATATATAAATTACTTATTAGTGAAATCGTGGGGAAATATTTTTTAAAAAAGTCATCTAAAGCCCTATAAAATAAGGTGGAAATAGCTGTTAAGAAAATGTCCGAACTTTTCCAAAAAGGGGGAATTGGGGGATTTGAGATTAACCCTTTTTTGATTTATGATTGACTTTTTATCCTGCTTCGCTTGCGTGATTATTGATAATGAAAAAATGTGTCTTTCGCTGCGCTACAGCCCCATTTGTTTCCTTATCAAAATCCCGTCTGCGCTTGCTTTCTTTATCCTCCCTTCCTGTTGTGTCTGATTCTCTTTCTAAAAAATATGCTTCGCACTCGTTTACTCCCGTTTTGCGCAAGCGCAAAATTGGTCGTAAACTTCGCTCTACGAGTATTTTTTAGTTATGCTGCGCTCCACAGGAGCTTGCATATTCTTTTATAAAAGAGGAAAATTATAGAGATTTTTATATTTCTCTTGACATTCTGTGACCCTTGTGGTATTATTATCGTAGAAAATAGAATGGGACTTCAAGCAAGCTTGAAGAATTGAGACTTCAAGCAAGCTTGAAGAATAGTGAACTTAGAGTTTTAGGAGCGAAGCGACGCTAAACTCTGTAGTTCACTCCTATTTCCGTACTTTAAATGAAAGGGATAATATATGGGTGCTATTAGAGATAGGTTGAATTCTATCGCTAAAAATGAAAGACTCTTTTCTTTAAATGAGCTATATGATAATCAGGGTATGTCTTGGAATGAGTATTTTACTGAACTCGTTAAAAAAGTTGAAGTCATGTCTGATGAGGAGTTTGCTCTATATCTTGAACAAGGTGATGTTGATGCTGCTGAACTGCTTTTGAAAGATATGGATAGCTTTCGTAAAATCCGTGACGGTATCATTTCTGACTATCTTAAGTTAAGTAAAAGTAAGGTGGAGGATATTTAAAATGTATGAAACAGACTTTACTAAAGGTGTTTATAAGTTAGAGGATTTCTGTAATGCCTTGAAAGACAATAACTGTATTGTTGATAATAGGGTATTCGTTAATTGGCAACATTTGGTTAATAGTAGTCTTTATGATTCTGTGAGATACATTATTTTTAGTAAAGTAAACGAATTAACTTTTGGACAATGGATTGCTTGTAAACATGACCTTGTTGTTACAGATTATTTTAAACAGGAATGGAGAGATTTTTATCCTCTAAATGAGAATACAAGACGTATCTGGGAGAGGTTGCTTTTTTGCAGTGCTGTGAAGCCTGTTGAGAGCTTTGATGATGATGTTGATGATAATGAGGCTGTTTTTAAGGTTCATGTTCGTAAAATTAAAATTTGTTCAAAGAAGAATAGAAAGGTTTAATTATGTTTGTTGACGATATTATTAATGGTAAGGTTGTTTCTTATGATGTAACTTCTGTTACGCTTAATGTAAATGATATTCCAGCTTCTATCTTTACGACTATTGCAAGTTCTATTAATTTGTCCGATGATAAGAACTATTCTTATGATGATGAGAATTATTCTTATTTCGTTTATAAACCTCCTACGAAATATAGGTTCTGGGATTTGATTGATGAAAATGGTCAGAGACAGGAAGTTGATAATGATTTGAGTTATTGGCTAAATGGCCTTGTTAAAACTTATTTGATGCTCTTCTTTAGTTGGAATGTAACATATAAGACTAAAGGTCAGGAAATTTTTACCCTTGTTCGTGTAGATAATCAGAACAGAGAATTTAATAATTATAATTTCGATATTGAAAAACTTGGTTTGAAGCCTTGTTTTGACGAACATGGAAAAGTGTACGCTATTACTGTTGAATTTAATCTGTGCTTGAACAATACTATGATTGAAAGCCTTGAGAGTGTTGAGGGTGAGTGAAGATTATGAAGCGGAGCTTGAAAATAGATGAAGTTTTTGAGCTTATCAAAAAGAATTTAAAGAGTCTAAATAAATCGGAAGATTCTTTTGATATGATGCAGGATATTCTTGATTTGCAAAGTATGAAAATGCTTATGAAAAATAATGAGAAGATTTATTTCGCTGGTAATCTTTGGTGTATTGAGGTTGAATCTTTTGGTGAGATTAATAAATGGACTTTACCTAAGTGGATTGGAGATTTGTTGAATGATGAATGTGATGAGTGTAAAGCGTAAGTTTACTATTGATGAAGTTATCAATTTAACAGAAAATTGTTATTATGTTACTGTTGACGACGTTATTGACCTATGTAATTTGAGAGAAATTGGTTTTGAAAATGTTAGATGGGTTAAGGACCTTTTTGAAGAGTTCGGCGGTTGCTGGGTTGCTGAAAAATGTGAGAATGAAATAGACAGAAATAAACATGGTGGTATGGTCGTATGTTTGAGTGTGAGAGTCGGAAGAATACTTGACGATTTTTGTGAGAGAGAAAATAGAGATGAAAATGTCAGGACTAAAAATAAGGTTGAAATTTTAATGTATGACCTGCATGATAGCCTTGACAAGTGGAATGGGAATAATATGCGAAATGTAAATAGAATTATTCTTGTTCTTGAAGATTTGGTGACTATTTTTAAGATGATTAGGAATAAGCAGATAGAGAGGTAAAAAGGTAAAAAATGTTTTTGGACATTGAATATGTTATTGCAGTCTGTGAATGTATAATTCATTTTAACGAAGGTTATCCTTTTGATAAAAGGTATATTGATGAGGGATATATTGAAAATTACAAGGATTTACTGGAAGAATGTATTTGTTTGAACGAGAGTGTGTTTCTGAAAGATAAAACTATCAGGATTCGTAAAGTGGAGTTTGATGGCGAAAATATCTGGATTGGTGAGTGGGAAGAGATGAATGATAGAATGAGAGATGGTATGGTTGGATATTATAGGTTTGGTATGAGTGGACAGAGAGTTTTGAATGAGATTGAAAATAATAAAAATTGTGGGAGAGATTGGGTAAAAATGTGATATTTGCAACAATTGTTGCATTTGCAACAGTCGGTTTATGGAAATCTCGGTCTACTGGAAACACTCGTCTTCCGATATATCGGTTGCCGATATAGTATAATCTGGTTCCTTTTAGGGGAGGAAGAGAGTGCAACGCCAAGTATCTTGTTAAAAAAATTTTTTTTCACAAGTTTCTTGTAAATTCCCAAATTCCCACAAAATCCTCTTGAAAAATCTATAAAACTCTCTTGACAAAACGCTTCTCATACATTATAATATGTATATCCTGAATAGCAGATACATATAATAAATGGAGGTGTTTTACACAATGTCAGTAAATCCGATTCGTATATCTTCACACGCAAAGATGAGATTTGATGGACGCTTATCAATAACGCACAAGTCAGAGTTTCTTACACTCACAAAGGCAGCGCGTTCAAAGGGACTACCTATCCACACATTAAATATTTCGAATTACAATGGGTGTTATAAGGACAAGTTTAACCTAACCTATCCAGAGTTTTTAGCTCTTAAGAACAGGGTGTATTTCAAATCAAATGCGACAAAGGCGTATTATTATAAAGGACACATTTTCGTTTTTGAAGGGAAGAGCTCAAAGACATTAACGACAGTATATCCAATTAATGTAAGTGGATATGAAGGTAAGGAACAGCCTAAGTTTTGAATTTTTGAATTGTGGAGGGATAAATATGTTTATGGACATTGACCGTTATCAGATAACCATGGATGGAGAAACGTTATTTAACGGGGAATTTTATAAGAATCTCTTTATTAACATTTATAACCATACTGGAAGAGGAATGGAAAAATTCATTGAGACAAGGAGATATTATATTCCCAAGAATCAATGGGTGATGTTTTTGCATTTTCTTGAAGAGTGTCCACAGGGGATTGCGGTAGATAGTGTAGAGAGTTTATTGAAGTTGCCTGATGGGACAAGGATTAAAAGGTTTGAAATCAAGGGTGTTCCATATTAATAAGAATAAAAAGTAAGAATAAAAAACAACAACAGAAAAAAACATAAAGGAGCATAAGAGCAAATAGATGCCGAACATATATAAGCAGAGGAACAAGCTAAATCAGCTTGCATTAAAGAAGCAGAAGGAGTTTCCAGAGACAGTAGAGTGCATTAAGCCATTGTATTCGCCAAAGAATCCAGAGTATATTTCGCTTAATGTAGGTGAGAGAGTAAATCTAAAGCGTTTTCCGTCAGCTTCAAGTAAGGATACATTATACACTTTTGGTTTTGTATCAAATGCTGAACATGATAATGTAGATTTATTTTTCTTAACAGAAGATGAAGTTCGAGAATATTTTGATATAAGTGAAATTGAAAAGCGAGGGCTACAGATTTCAGATGCTCCAACGGAGACAGGCTTTGGAATGGCAATATCACAGCTAAAGCAAAATTAATGCAAAATTAATGTTGAATATCATTAAAAAAATATTGACAAAAGCTAAATAATATGATACAATAGGCTCATGCTGAAAGGTATGAGCCTATTTGTATTGTAGCGCAATAAGGAATCAAAAATATTTTTTCAGATTTTTAAAAATAACACTTGACAAAAGACAAACAATATGATATAATGCCTATAGTGGGAGTAGAATAACTTCTGCTATGGGCTTAAAGTGTTTAAGGAAAAATTTTTAATTGTTTTCCTTTTTAGTTTTGAATAAAAACAATAGCAAAAGCGGCTTGGAGAAAAAATCAAAATCCTTAAAATGAAAATAAAACCCTTATAAAATAAGGCTTTAGAAGACTCTTCTCTTAAAAGAAGATTATGTATATTCCTTAAAAATAAATTATATTAAATTAATAAAATTAGGAATAAAAAATCAAAGTTAAACTGCGCAATCGTTTCTGCTTGCGGCGGTGCAAAATAACAAAAGTTATATAAGGAGGTTTAGAATGAATAGAGAATTTAAAACAAGAGAATTAAAATATGTAGATTTTCACGTTCATAAAAAGGAGAATAAATTACCTCCTGTATTAGTAGTAGATAGTATTTGCGGTTCTGGTAAGACTCAGGCTGCAATTGAATATATAAATACTGCTCCTGTTCATACTCGTTTTTTATATGTTACTCCATATATAACAGAAATTGAAAGAATTATCACTTCCTGTCCTAATGTAGATTTTCATACTCCTGACGTAAAAAAAAACGAAAAAGGTTTTAAAATGACAGGATTTCAGTATTTATTTGATAAGGGAGAAAATATTGTTTGTACTCATAAGCTGTTTTCAATGTTTACTCCTAATAATTTTAAAATTGCAGAAGCCTATCATTACACCTTGATTATGGATGAAGTCGCAGATGTTGTACAAAAGTATTCTGTTAACTCTGCTACTCTTTGGACTTTATTTAATCCTGAATTAAATTATGTTCATGTAGATGAAAACACAAATCAAATTATTTTAAACAAAGAAACCGATTTCTTTGAAAAAGGATACTCAAACGCTGAACTATTAGAAACTTGGGGAGAACAGGGGCTTGAATTAATAGAAAAAATAAAAAATGGTTGTATATATTTATATGGTTCAAAGTATGAGGATATATTACAATCATATAAAGAGGGATGCAAGCCAGAAGAATTTTCAGCCAATATTATTATGTGGGCTTTTCCTGTTGAAATTTTCAAATCTTTTGAAAAAGTGTTTATTCTTACTTATATGTTTAGTGGGCAATATCAAGCAAATTATTATAAATATTTTGATATTCCTTATAAATATTTGCACACTGAACCAGTAGGTTTGAGAGACGAAAATACGAATGTGCCACGTTATCAATATAAAGACCAAGTTTATTCTAAACCCCAAGAACCTGAATATGCTAAATATAAAGACCTAATTGAAATTGTTGAGGGCAAGATAAATTTAATTGGAGCATCCACTAAAAATGCCAAAGGTGGAGAAAAGAATACTGCTTTATGTAAAAATTGGTATATTGATACTCAAAAAAGCTCAAATAATGATGCTGAAACTTTAAAGAAAAATACTTTTAATTTTTTCAACAATATGTGTAAAGTATATTCTTCTAAAGATATTATTTGGACAACATTTTTAGAATATAAAAACAAAATAAAGAAAGCGCCGTTCTCAAAAGAATCTTGTTTTGTTTCATGTAATGCAAGAGCCACAAATGAATATCAAGACAGGCATTGTTGCGCATACTTAATTAATGTATATATGGACCCATTTGTAAGGCAGTTTTTCTTGTACCGAGGAATAGAGCCAGACCAAGAAACATATGCTCTATCAGAATTGATTCAGTGGTTATTCCGTTCGGCAATACGCCAAGGTGAGTCAATTAAGTTGTATATTCCATCACAGAGAATGAGAGAGCTTCTTGAAGATTGGCTTGATGGAAACTACAAATATTAAGAACAAATTAAATGAGGTAGAATAAAATGCCAAGAGGAAGACCAAAGAAGAAAGTAACAGAACTGTTTAAATTAGTTGATGCGCCAAAGTGTCAAAATGATACTTTAGAAAATGGCACTTTGGGGAAAAATGATACTTTGGAAAATGCTAAAGATGCTACAGAAAATAATACAGAAACCACAAATGCTACAAAAGGCAGAAAATCTTCAACCTCTAAGCAATACCCTCTTTGTACTCGATGCGGAAAGCCTATCTCAAACACTAATCCATTTAGAGTTAATTTAGCTTATCTTACTTCTGTAGCTTCTTATCATAGAGAAGTTAAAGAAGATGCGCCTATATTATGTAATGACTGTGCTAAAGGTCTAAGTGATGCGGTAGATAAATATCTGATTAGTGGTGGAGCTAAGAGGAAGTTTGAAGTATAAATATTATAATACAATAACTTTATAGAATCGCTCAAAACAGCGTTCTAAATGCTTCGTAGTATAAACATACTGCTTAGATTTGAAAACGAAATGTGAGCGTTTTATAAACAATAATAGTATATTTCTAAGTATGATTTTGAACATGAAATAAATACGAAGAAAATACGAAACAATTCAAAATAAATTAATTTAAATTAAAATAAATTAAGGAGAAAATATTATGGCTGAGATTAGTATTGATTATCTTACTTCGGACAATGAGGCAACATGGTATTCTGATTCTACGCCTATCATTGCAAGAATGCTTAAAATGGTAGAAGAGTTTCCAGAGGACTGTAAAATTAAAATTGATGGGACAAAGGAAGAAAGTCCTCATTTAACTATCTCTATTCCTAAGACTTGGGTAAGAATGCCTAAAAAGCCAGCCACTCGTACTATTACAGAAGAACAGAAAGTTGCTGCATCTAAGCGCTTTGCTGAATATAGAAAGAATAAAAACAAGGACAGAGATAAGGACAAGTAAACAGAAGAAAGACAAGTAAACAGAAGAATAAAAAAGAGATTGAGTTTAACTCAGTCTCTTTTTATTTGCGCTATTATTAGTAATAATTTAGGAGCGAAATTTAAATGGAAATTTTCAACGGCAAATTATCTCTTATGTGAGTTTCTGTTGAATCTGCGAAAGCAAAACATTATTATTAAGAACAAAAGAAATATGGAATGAGTTGAGTTTGAAATGAAAATATTCTTATTAATAAGAAAAGAGAACTCAGATTTAATTTCGTGGGATGGGGGTAGTATAATTTAATGGGTGGACGTGGATTTAAAAAATCGGGGCGTTATTAAAAGAAATAAAAAGGAGCCGGCGGAATTAAAAAAGGGGGGCTTTAAAGGCGAGAAAAAGAGGGGCCCGTTAGAATAAAAAAGGGAGTGGTGGGTGGGGTAAAAAAGTCCCCGCTTTTCATAGTGGGGCCTCGGAAACCCGCGTACTAATAGAACCCCCTTAGAGGAAAGAAGCACAAGTTTTCGGCTTCTTTTGGTTTATAACTGTAATACACCCACCCTACTACCAACCCATTGTATTACAGTTTAGGAATGTTGGGTTGCAAATTTATGTGAAATCCTTATTAGGGGATTCCACATAAACTGAAACAGAGTTGGTGATACTCTTTAGAGTTAAACCAATCTTCAATATCCTCATATTTCTTAGAAATAATCGGAGGAAGTTCAGCTTTCTCTTGAGCCCTTCTCTGTTTTCGTTGTTTCTTCTCACGTTTAATTTCACTTTCGCAATGAATGACAAAAGCAATCATAAACGCAAGAATGGATAAACTGATAGGATTCATAAAGCCATCGACAAAACCAGCCTGAATAGCCCCAGTCCACCAAAATACCCAACAAAGCGAGAATAAAAATACCATCATAGGCAACACTCCTTTCTTTTAAAATCAGTCTTCCCTATTCAGGAAGTAGTACAACACTAACCATGTAGTACCCAAAACGATAATAACGCCTTCTACTGTGATAAAACCACCTCATTTCTAAAAAATATTTTTATTCAAACATCGGCCAATTGTCAATGTTAGAACAATCATAGCAATCTTCCGCCAGTTCCTTCGAGATATAACAAATGTCACCGATATTGGTTGCGCCGAGAATTTTTAAGTCCTCAGATAAAAAGGACTTAAGACGAATTTCGCAATCATCATTAAACTCAAGCGGAGGAATCTTCGTTTTGATGCAAATGCTGGTAATTTCAGCTCCATTTTCATCTAAGAAATAAACTTCGACAAAATAGAAATCGTTAATAGTTTTCATAATAGTTCTCCTTTTTCAAATTTAGATTTTTTAGTGTAAACGATTAAGAATCATCTGCTGGGTATCAAGAATGATACCCTCATCCATATCCTTGATTTCGATAATGGAATCATGAGAATCTTCATTCTCAATGATTTCATCAAGTTCAAAATCGGACATGACCTTAGAACTTCCGTCGAAAAATGTAACCCAATACATAATTAAACCTCCTTTTTAGATTCAGATTCTTTCCTGTTTCTTGTGGTACGATGAATTACCTTGTAATCCATAGTATAACAAAAAGGGGTGATTCCGTCAACATCATATTCAATTTTCACTTTCACCCATTCAGGGTGAAGCAGGTTAGACAAAACAGTTTCTACTTCTGACTTCTTAAAGAAATACCGTTCATCGTCAGTAGAACGCTTTGTGCGCCTTTGATTAAAATGCTCAATGGCTTCAGACAAGATAGCATTCAAAGCTTCAGTAATGATGGCATTGTTTTGCTCGGTGAGAGAAAGCGTAGATGTGGTGTTCATAGTAGTATTCATAGTTAAACCTCCTTATTATACTTACTGTTTTCAAACCATTTCTTAGCCTCATTAAAAGTAATGTTGCTTAAGAAGTGCTCAAGGTACTCCCAACGAGAAATTCCTCGTGCCTCATCATGCTCAATTTTCTTAAGCAAGCACCAATGGGGGCGAGAATATTTCTGTTTAGCAAGAGCATATTCGTAAGTGGGATGAAAATACACAGGATATTTTTTTGTGCTATATTTATCCGAACGAATCCATTTAGTCATTATAATTGCCCTCCTTTTAGTTAAAGAATGTACGAACAGCGTCACAAAGTTTATAACGCTGTCCACGGATTTTGATATAAGATTCACCGTTCATGTTGGAATAGATTCGAAGTTTATGCTGATACTTTGGATTAGTTTTCTTTCCAATCCAAGCTCCCTCAGCGCAGAAAAGAGAATCGTTGATGTCGTATTCAATTTTGTAGATTTCCAAACCTCCCAGAGCAGAGATGTAAGCAATAGGATAAAGATTGGACATATTCTGCGCGAAGAATTCCTTCTTAGACATAATAGACATATTAGTTTTCTCCTTTCATAAGACCGCGAAGTAAATTATATATCAGAGTATTTGCTTCTTCATCGGTTTGAAGCATAACGGTAGCCTCCTCAAAAGTTTTATCGTTAGTGATTTTGAGACTGGCACGACATTTGTTTTGGACAATAATAATCATAAAGATTTCCTTTCTCCCCGTATAGCCGATAGGACAGCTTTACTTTTGATTAGCCCCTATTCGAAGAATAAAAGCTAATCAAGATGATAGCCTCTACGACAAATACCCAAAGTTGAATTTCTTTAATAACATCACCTTCTTTCATTTTTTCTTTTTGTGTTCAGAGATTATACCGTTAATGAACCCTAACACTGCACATACGATAAAAAATGCATCTGCAATGGTTGTTCCATTAAAGTTTTGCCCTGAACTTCCGAAAAACCACCACATCCAAAAGAACAAAAGAAAAATTGCACTAACGATATTATCACCTCCTTTCATATTATAACATTAATGCTGCTGGAATACAACAGTTTTAATCTTTTTATTCCAGCACTTTTGGCAAACCGTGCAAGTGATAGTCTTATCATGCTGATTTGGACAAGTAGAATAAGACTTGGGAAATTCAGGATTCTTAGACTTATCCTTGAAATCCACATAAGCCACAGGAAGGTTATATGGATTAGGAACAGCCCAGTTCTTATCCCAAGCAGAAAAGATGATGTTTAAATTCTTGGGAATCTTTTCGTTTTCAGAAAGCCATTCATTCACAATGAAATATTTCTTTGTAAACGCCATGAACTTAATTTTAGGATTTCTGAGAGCAGTTTTGACCATACCCTCAAAGAAATCATAATCAGGAATATCGCCAGCATCAAAATAGCGACAAAGGCTTAAACCTGAATGCTTAAGTTTGAAATCTACCTGATTCCAGAAGTCTTCGGAGTCGTTATTATAAAGGCGAAGGTTGCGCAGATACGAAGCCTGAACGGTAGCAATCTGTTGACACCCCTTCATACAATAACAACCATCCTTTTTACAAGGAGCATCTTCACGACAACAACAAGTTGGAACAGCCAAATCAAGAACTCCAAGACCAGTCTTAGAGTTCTTGGTAGTCATGTGAATCTCATTCGTTCTCATGGAAAGTTGCTGGATGTATTCCTCACGAGACATGGTAAATTCCTTCTTGTTGTTAATAGACTTAGCCATAATTAAAACTTCCTTTCAAAAATAAATTTGTTTTATTTTAATCCAAACGACCGCAACGCCAAATAATATCAGTGCATCCAGCCATGATTAAATACTTTTTGATGGTTTCAACCCATCTCTCCCAACTCCATTCTCCCTGCTTATTAGAACGAGGAATCATTTTGTATGCTTGACCTTCGTAGGTGAAGCACATACCATAACCAATAGCGCAACATCCCTCATCAGGAGACATACTACACAAGTCTTCCCAAATCTGACCAATAAGTTTCAAAACAGGAACTTTGTTAGAATCATAATCTTCAGAGCGGTAAAGGATAATAGCAGTCATAATAAAAACCTCCAAAATTTTAATTTCCCTCTTGACAATTTCAAGAAGATGTGTTATATTATCATCAATGGGAGGCAGAGATGTGCCTCTACCTCCCGTCAACTCATTCGTTAGTTGCGGTGCTTGATGATAAACACCTGAACTATGCTGCTAACATAGTCAACGAAAATGATTCGTTACATATTTTCACTTCCTTTCTAATTAAAGTGAATACGAATGAGTAACCTATAAACAGAGAGACGGTTAAATGAAACCGTCTTTCTTTTATATTTTAAGAAACATAATAAGTTGTTTTCAGGATAGCTTCAAGTTCTTTCTTTTTCATAAGCTTGGCATTATGAGTAATCCAGTTAATGTTGCGCTTAGTAAACTTGGTGTCCCGAATCTTCTGAGGAGTCCTGTCCCATTTAAGATAAGCTTCGGGTCCCATAACGCCATCCTTATAATCATAAGTTGTGAAAGCATATTTCAGACGATTGGGGATACGAGCGTCAATGAAAAGACAACCATCATTGTTATCAGCATTGAAAATGTAATCATTTAAGTTGGCATTAGGCACACCTCGTTTATAATCTTTCCATTCTTCAATCAAGTCTTGACCAATAACTACATCTTTGTAATCAAAATTCACACTGGCAATGTAACGGATTTTATTGGCGACATAAGAAAGGGAAAAAAGATTATGAGAATCAATAGCGTAAAAAGAGTCCCGACTTTTAAGCCAGCCCATGAGATAACGAGCGCGAGAAATCATCCTTTCGCCATAGTTCCATTGAAAATAAGTGGCACTGATACAATCACGATTCTGATTATCCTTGTAGATGACATAAATCTGAGAACGCTGACCCATAATAAATACCTCCAAATATTTTTTAGAATTTTTTCTTGACAGTGGGAACAAATGTACTATATGGGATTTTTTGGATAGATTTGAGTAAAGCAAAGTGAAATTAACTACTTAATAAATTGCTCACTTCCTTTGAGCGTAATGACTCCTTTACGAACAATCTGTTGAGAAGAAAATAGATAGGATTTAATAGGGCGATTCCATTGCCAACAATCCTTTTTGGTTTTTCTTCCAATGCGAGACTTGTCTCCTTCGTAAACAGTCGTAAATAACCTCTTATTGGCATAATTAAACGCAAGCGATTTAAGAATTGCATCTATTCCTTTTACGGTAGTCCAAGAAGGAATGACATTCAGTACATTAGAACAAATGATTGTAACAACACCTCCTCCATTAATTTTAGAAATCTGTTCGATTTCAAGCATGAAATCAATATTATTCCAATAAGGGTCATAGCCGATGTAGTAGAAACCTTTGGAATTAACAAAGTCCTGAATATGTTGGGTGTATCGTCCACAACCATAATCCAGAATGATACCGATAGGATTTAGTCCTCCATTTTGAGTTACCCATTCCATCCAAAGTTTGTCCCAATCAAGTTTGTTGTAGATTGCGGGGAGCTTTTTGACGTTGATGGAAGTATTCTTCGAAGTGATGTCAGACTGAATAGTGTACATGACAGTACCTCCTTAAATAAAATAATTTTGTTCAAGAGCGAATTTGTGCTGCGATTTTGTCAATGACAAGACGATACTTGTTTGTCATTTTAGGAGACTTGTAATTTCGCCCATGACGAAAAACATTGATGATATTATAGGTATCATCGGAACGAAGCATATAGGGAGTATTGAATTGAATGAGCACAGAAACATAATCAAAATGTTCTGTAGGAGCATTTACCTTCCACTCAATGATATACTTTCCTGTTTCAACAACAGGTGCAAAGATTTTCAACTCCCGTCCAGACTCATCATGGAGTGTCTTGAGATAAAAATAATCTCCATAGATAACGTTGTACTTAGATTTAGCCATTGTCATAACCTCCTTAAAAATATTTTTTAGAAACACTTGACAAACGAAAATTCCTATGTTATAATCTTCACCATAGAGAAATAAGAAGCCCGTATTTCTCATTTCTCTTTTTGGCGTAATAATCAAAGATTAGTTACGATGGTGAAGTACACGACTTGCGACAATCGCGTAATAATAATCTACATAGATTATTTTCTACATTTTATCACCTCAATTCTATTCCAATGAACACAAGATAGCTATACGGGTAGCGAGTAAGAGAGACAGAAGTGTGAGTTCTGTCTCTCATTTTTTCAATCAAGTGTTACATAATACCAACCAGTGCAATAATCTTCTTCATTGTTACGTTTATCTTCTTCGGGGTCATAATACCCTGTTACGGGTGTCACTTCTTCGTTTTGAGACCTGTAAAGTTGTGTTAAAATGTCGGAAATGGTTTCTGCAACTTCTTCAGATTTACAAAGAATTTCGTAGCCATTAGACCAAATTTCTCCATCTGGAAAGTCTCTTAGTCTTTCAAGAAACTCTGAAATCCATTCTTTTTTCTCTTCTTTATTAAACATAGTAACCTCCTTTAAGCAAACTTAAACGTCAAGAATAACAGATTCCTCAATAACGAGGAAATCACCAGCAAGATGCATATCATAAAGGGTATAAGTTGCACCAGCAATGGATTCAACAGGAATTGGGTCACTGACGTAACCCAAATTACTCAGATACTCTTGTTTTGCCTTGAAATCTTCAAGAACAGCATCAACCTCAAACCACTCATCTTCATTGTCAAAAGTGTAGATGTGAAGCCGAGTTCTTGCTGTACTGTCATTAGAAATCCATGCATAACAAGTAGACATATACTTTCTCATTTTTATTCCTCCTTAAGATTAAACTGGTATTCAGCACTGACAATTTGTGCGCCAAAGGTGGAAATAAGTCTCGTTTTAATTCCCAAGATTAATTCGTCTTTGGTAAAAATTTCGCCAAAGTCATCGGGAATTTTAATGGTGGCTTGTTTAGGATAAAGACTGGAATCCTGCGAATCCGCAAGATTCCATTTAATGTTACGCACATAAATTTTCATTCGCTATCACCTCCTTAAAACAAGGTTCTGACCTCAAGTTTATTACAGTAGCATTTGCTACAACGATAAAGATGGGGATATTCGATAAGTTTGCACATTCTGGACCTTGTAGCAACCACTCTGTTACAAACAGGACAATAAACCTGATACTTTGCTCCTCCAAGTTGAGCGGCAGTTTCCTGAGCATACCATGCAGGAGCATCTTCAGGATTGACACAACGAGTTACCTTGAATTCTGTGAAATTGGAAACATAATTAGCTTTGGACTTCCATTCACCAGTATGTTTCATACCGTTTTTGGTAGCATGAAGAACCTCATGGAGAATTACTTCATGAACTCCTCTGGGAAGGGCTGCCTCAAAATACCGATGAGAGAACGTAAGGACATATTTGTAATCACTATCTTTGTGGCAAAGACCCAAAGATTTAGGTCTGGGCTTTTCGTCCCAACCAACGCGGAACTGGACATTCTGCATTTTCTTTTCATGTCCCCACATATAATCCAGCCAAATACAAATCTCATTCACCTCCTTTCTAATATCATCGAGAGTATAGCTTGCCGTGTCGGTACGGGAAAAAGATTTGGGAATCAGAGAATAGATGTCAGTCATAATGTCAAACCTCCTTGAATTTAAATTGGTGTGATTTAATTGTGGTCACGAACATCTGCGAAATGGTCAATGATAGCGTTTGTATCTTTTTGGATTTTGTTAGTAGCCTTTTCAATTTCGTTAAGCAAGTTGAAACGAAGATTGGTGTAGATGTTATATTCTTCCCAACGAGTGATAAAACCAGCAGGAGCAACACCCAAAATTCCAAAAACAGAAGTGGGAATAAATGGAGAGTCTAAACTATAACTGTCATTGAAATAAGGACCCTGAACATACATATAATAGTTTTTATTAATGAAAACATTAACTTGGCATCCCGTGTCATCCTCAATATAAGTAGTGCGAATCACAGGGATTTTAGCTTCTTTCATAGCTTTAACTAAAGGCTTAAGCTGTTCACAAATTGCGTTCCACTTAGCCTCACCAATCGCATTGATTTTTGGAGTGTAGAAACCATCAGTAGTTTCGTAGTTGGTTTTGGTTTCACTAAGCTTCTTAAGAGCCATAGCGAGTTCCAAATCTTCCTGCATATCATACTCGACAGTAACCTTGATATTGTTGATGATGTTGATGTTCTTGTTTTCCATGGCAATTCTCCTTTAAAATAATTTATTTTATGTTAAATAGGAAAGGGCAGAGGAATTAATCCTCTGCCCATAGGTCGCTGAGATTGTCTGCGCAATCGTCCATGCCCATAGAATACTCTGCGCGAGCATTTGGAAGGCGATAAAAAGCGTAGTCCAATTCTTTAATGATATTGATAAGGTCGGTTTTGCTGTAATTATGACCATTATTACTAATGAAATCATAAAGGTCGTGGTTTTTGATAGCCTGAATTAATGCCTGATAACTTTTATCCATGATAATTCTCCTTTCTTAATCGGCAACTTCAATGGTATAGAAATCTTCGTCACAGTGAAAACACTGATAAGTGTATCCTTCAACAGTAGAAGGATAAAGATTTCGCCCACACTTAGGGCATTTCTTTACGGGGTTGCATTCCTCACCTCCATTCTCAAGGAACTCCTTTTCATCATCGGTGATAATTTCGTTTTCATTAAGAGCGAAGAGAAGCCCGTCATAAGTTTCACAGATTTCCTTCTGAAACTCAGGAACAGCACCAATCCTGCGTTTAAGCATTTTCACCTCACTTCCATCCACAACAACGCAAGGAGTTTCATCTCCAAAAACATTATGTTCAAGGAGACAATAAATCTTGTCATTGACTTGCTGAGAATCAATAATGCTCCACAGACCGCCGTGGCCGATAGTTTTGTAAGTATTGTCCTTAACCATTTTTAAATCCTCCTTAAATTTGTTATTGTTTATAGTTAATGGTTTGGTTAAACCTGAGAATAGGTATCCCAACTCACATTATAAAGATAAGAACCCATCATAACAAGGAAAAGCTTGCGCTGATTGGATTCTCCCCAAACACGGCGCATTCCAGTGATATTGGGATGAGGACCTGCATTGGGAAAAGATTCAATGTGAGATTTAAGAAATGGGGAAATGCTGGACTTCTTGGCATACTTGACGGGATAGACTTTGTTTTTCATTTTGTTAAACCTCCTTAAAAATCTTTCTTAGAATTCTTTAAATTAACAGGCTTAATTTCATAAATGTCTACGCTATTAGGCATATGTAGGTCTTCAAAGTAATAGCCTTCCTCAGAAATCATTTCACAAGCTTTAAGCTCATTTTCTGAAAGGCAGTCTTTATTGAAGAGCGAATTTGAAGTAGCAAGACCTGCGATATAACAAAGAGCAAGTTTAGGGAAAAATTCAAATTCATAAACCTTGAAACTAACTCTTCCTTCTTCAACAAGCTGATTGAAAGTGTCAGCCCACATACAAACAGCAGTAGACATATTAGGACAACTATCATCAGGAATGCAAATGTCATCCCAAGAATTGATAGGCTCATTAAAAGAGTCTGTATAAAAAGTAATCTCAAGAACACAGGTTACATCAAAAGGATGAGGTAAACAAGCATTCTGAATTTGAGCTTGTTCATTACAACGTTCAATACAATACTGAATCGCTGTTTCATTATCGTCATCATAAATACACTCAGATTTTTTCATAAGAGTAGCATCATGAAAGAAAATTGTATCTCCATCTGCACAAAACCAAGGGTGAACAATCTTATTGTTTCCATGTTCAAGGCCATATTCACCATGTGTGATTGGTTCAACAGCAGACTTAATGCAACCATGATAAAGAGTGTAAGACATAATACTAACCTCCTGATTTTTTAAAAATTTTGTGAAATAATACTTGACAAACAAGTTAAGGTATGTTATACTGTCCACAGTAGAAGAAGTTGACCCACATCTTCTTCTACTGTGCGTAATTAAAGGGTTAGATTAATTACGGTGCTTCATAATGAAGACACAAACAATATTGTCGGTGTAACAGACGTAGATAATTTTCTACATACAATCGTCTCCTTTCAAATAAGATGATATGTAAACAGAGTTGTGGGACTCTGGAAACATTAGAGAGTGGTTTTACTGCTCTCTTTTGTTTTATTCTTAGTCACGAGGGTCAAAAGCAACGTCAATCCAAAGACCATCTCCTGCATCGGGGTCATAATGAAGTTCAACGTTTTCAACAAACACATCATCAGGAAGGTCAGACCAATCACAAAGCCCAACAGTGTCATATGTACAGTCACTTCCAACCATCCATTCACTCTTAGATGTGTTGTAGATTGCGATTTGAGTATCTTTGGAGAGAGTACGAATGAAATCCTTGATGGAAACATAGTGGTCAGGGCTTACAGTCTTGTTCTCCTCTCCGTTTAAATAATTGCAAGCCGCCTTGAAATCCTCAAGGAAATAGTGACCCTGAGCCCAATAATGACGCTGATAATTAATACCCCATGCCACAATGTACAGGGGGGTACCATCATTAGTCCACTCACAAAGAAGAGTGCGGTCAAGCTTTGTGTTCTCAGCAATGATTTCATAAGTAGTTCCATTGTCATTCACAAAAAGTCTGGTCATAGTAATACCTCCAAAATATTTTTTAGAATGTTTTCATAAAAGACTTGACAAAAGAAAAGAGATATGCTACAATCAAGTCACAATCTAAAAGAGACCTGCAACCTCAGATAGATTATGACTTGTGCAAGAAATCAAATGGGATTAATTTCTATGCTTAATAATAACAACCTAACAGGTATTATAAGTATAATCAATATGTATGATTTTACTCATGTGAAATCACCTCTTTTCTCCCTCTATAGGGAAAGTTAAGCTTTGCAGGAGCTTAATAAAAAGGACGAGTAGCTGTGAACTACCCGTCCTTTTGCTTTAGATATAGTTATTCGTTTTCAGGCAATGCCATAAGAACAACTGCCAACTCTCTGAAAAAAGCATCTCTTGCTTCTCTTATGTTAGGAACATCACACATTACCCCAGAAGCGGCACATTCTTTACATTCTTTTCCATTGGGACAAGTTGAAAAATCATACAGAACTTGAGCTCTTTCTTTAATAGTCATGTTTATTCTCCTTTCTTTTTTGTTAATTAAAAGTTCTTCTTGCCCACAAAAGCAAGATTTTCCAACTTGATGGTTAGAACATCAGGCTTTTCATCGAGCTTGTTGAAGTACGATGCCTGAATAAGACCAGTTGCCTGAAGGTCAGTCTTCTTGATTTCCTTGCCATCGAGGAAATACTTGACCTTAGACTTGTTGGGCGTACTGTGAGCTACGACATAGAGGTTATGCTCACCAGCCTTGTTGGTATGCTCGATAAAACGGTCAGAACCAGCGAGATAGGTTCCCCAAGTCCTCTGCTGAGGAACATAGCCCTGTTCCATCTTTGCCTTGATGGAAGCCTTGTTTGTACGATTGATGCCGAAGCGGACTGTGGCAAGAGTCTTCTTGTAAGCCACATGACCAGCCTTCTTTGCTGCGGCAGTCAGAGGAAGGTCAGTAGTCCAGCCGATATTGGTGAAAGTTCCCTTGTGGATAGCGTTGATGATGGTCATAGCTTCGTTCTTGTTCATGATAATTCTCCTTTAAAAATAAAATTATTTTTAGGGTTTGTTAATTATTGTGAGCTTTACTTTTTACTCTTCTTCGTCGGAAGATTCGGAATCCTGAATCTTTTCATAAGCAGCATTCATAGGACAAAATTCGCAGGTGTCAGCGGTGCAACGGTTATGGTTGATTTCATTGCGACAGAAAGTGCTAATGAGGGACTTGAGATTGCTGATTTCAGTCTTAGTCATGATTTTGTTCTCCTTTTAATTTAAGAATTTTTGTTGATAAGGTCAACAGTTTTTCTAACAGGACACTTTTCACATTCTTTTTCTGAAAGAAAAGCACAATCTAAACAAACAATGTCCACAGCTTCCAGATAGCGCTTAACGCTTTCCTCTTTGTTGATGGTCTTAGTCATGATTTTGTTCTCCTTTAAAATAAATATTTTTTAGTAAAATTAAAATTAAGATTCCTTATTCATGAGGTCAACAGTTTTTCTAACAGGGCAAGTTTCACACACTTCTTCAGATAAGAAAGCGCAATCCATGCAAACAACATCAACCGCTTTTAAAAACTGCTTTTGAGACTCTTCCTTGTTAATGATTCTGGTCATGATTTTGTTCTCCTTTAAATTAAAATAGATTTTTTATTTGATAAGTAGGTGAGGCTTATGCCGCCTCACCCACAATATCATACACACGGTTGAGAAGAGGCATACCGTTGATAACAGCGGTGAAGCCCATAGGAGTCTTTGCAGTACGCAGAGCTACAGGATGGCTTTCATAGTCTGCGACGGCTTGGATGCACTTTAATGCACTCCCGTTTAGGTTTTCAAGGTCGTCCTGCTTGTAACACCTCATCAAGTACTCAATCTGACAAAGGTTACGAATCTGAACAACATCCTTATCCTCAGCACGAACGGGAAACAACTCCTTTACCATCTCAAAGAACTGATTTTCACTGAAATCAATCTTTGCGTACTCCTCGCATTCCTTTTTAAATTCCTCAAGATACTGCTTTTGTCCCATAAGAGTGAGACGTGCTGCCTCAAGCTTATGATTCATAGAGGAACTGTGACGAATGGTAATTTCATTCACCATTCCCTTGCGAGCACGAGCAAGGCAATTAGAGCAGAAAATGCGAAGGCTGACATAAGAGATGGAAATTGCCCTACTGCCATCATGAGAGTTTTGGAGGAGCAGATAGGGCTTATAGGTATCACCAAGAATATTCATTCCTTCTGTGCTCATGGTAATGATATTTTTAGCCCCATTAGTTCCATAACTTCCTGCGGTTTCAAAGTGAGCACCTTCTTCCACAAGAGAATCAAGGAAATCAAAAGCATCCTCATTGTTCAGAATTTCATAGTTGGGGGAAACAATGCCGAGAGATTGCATAGTGTCAGTACGAACTGTTGCAACCTTATCCTTGATTGCATAAGGAGTCTGAACCACAATTTGCTTATCTCCCATCATCTGCACGACAGGCTGAGTGAACTGGATAGGGAATTTCTCAACCTTGTAGTTGAGTCCAGACAATTCAAGAGCCTGAGCAAGATTGCCAGCAGAGGTGATGTTTTTGCCAACACCATCGGTGAACACAGTGCGCTGAACATTGTCAAAACGAGAAGCGATAGGAGCAACTTTCTCACTATTGAACTGAAGAATACCCATAATAATATTTCCTTTCTGCGTTTAAGCTCGCCAGCTTTTTTATTTTTGTTGAGATAATTATAACACGAAAACTTAGGTTTGTCAAGGACTTTAGATTAAACAATCTAAAGTTTTTTGAAAAAATAAAGGGGAGATTTTCCCCTTTATCTCTTACGCAGAATATTTCCAAAGAAGCACAAAGAGTTCATCAACAAGCTTTCGAGCCTTAGCCTTGTCTTCATTTGGCATAGAAGTATCAGACTTTAAATCTCTCTTGAGAATATTAAGAGCATCAAGGTAACTGAGTTCGGTAATGTCGAGATTATCAATTTTCATGATTTATTTCTCCTTTTAATAAAATAATTTGTGACTTATGGTAAGGGTGGAAGAATTACGTCCACCAATATACCTTCTTAATATACGGAGCGAGAGAACGGGTATATCTGGTAATATCTTTCTTGGTGACTGTGCCATTGTAAATTTTCCAGAGGAAGTTATCGGCTTGGTCAGAACTGATGTTCGGCTTAAACTCTCTAAAGGTACAAAAATGACTTCCATCATGATGAGTTTGCTTACACCTGAAATCATATCTATCGACATAGAAATCAGCGTAGTCACAACCCTCAAAGAACTCAAGGCACTCTTTAATATTGTGTCCATAGAGTTTATAGCCCATCCTGCGCCCATTCCAAAGGCCGACATCTGCAATGCAGACAATACGACCCTCAGTGGGAATGTTGAGATTGCATTTTTCATCTTCAAAATATAAATCGTTTTCTTCAACCATTTCCTCATAGAATTTGTTTTCATCCCAATCGGAATAATCTACTCCACATTCATCGAATCTTTCCTTAATGCCATCAATCCAATCTTCAAGGTTGAGGTCATAGTTGCTCCAAATGTGGTAAATAGGTTCTCTGGATTTCATTGTTCATACCTCCAAAATTTTATTTGAGTTTATTTTAAATCATTTTAAATGATTTGTCAAGGGTTTTAGAAAAATAAATTGAATCTAAATTAAATTCCTTGATATGCACCTCCACAATTTTCATAATTGCCATCTTTAATGTTGCAGAAGAAATCTTCTTTTACGAAGTATACGCCATCGTAATGTTCGAAGATGATTTCATCAGGAATCTCTTCGGGGGTACTAAATGTACCCTCGTTAATATCCTGAGTTTCATCCTGATAGAAGAAATTGGACTTGAGTTCATTGAGTTCATCACGGGATAAATCCTGAACCATTTTATACATTGTTTTTTACCTCTTTCTAATAATTACATAAAGTTTCCAAGGTCTTTTAGTGCAGTAAAAAGTTCACCAGCCAAAACATCATTAAGCTGAAACTGAAGTTTTTGCCCATGAAAGTTAGTAACAGAGAAATTGTAAAAACCATTTTCTTTGTTGAGACTAATAGCTGTGGCAGACCTATCATCATTAGCACTGATATTATAAGTTTTGTTAATAGTTAGCATTTGATTCTTCTCACTTTCTTTTTTGTTGTAATTGTAGATGTAATGTTATAGAAAAAGCTGGGAATTATTTCCCAGAAATTTCGTCATAATTTTCCCGAACGGAGCGAATTCGACTTTCATCAGCGATAATTCTGCGCTCAATTTCCTTCATAAGAGTAGAACGGAAAAGATTATAAATGTTATAATCATCCCATTTAACAAGCCAACCATCCTTATCTTCACCTAAAGCGGCAGAGTAATATTCCTCACTGGGATTCAAGGTATACTCAAAAGAAGTACGCCCTTCAGTTGAGCATTTAAGGACATAAACTTTACCATAAGGATTATAAGTAATACACATAAAACAACGTTCGCCAGTATCGTCTCTATGAAAAGAAGCCTGCAAAAATTGGCTAATTACGTTTCTTACGCTAATGTTTTCAACCGTCTTACACAATCCAAGAAGCTGATTGCAGATTTCAGTCCACTTGGCAGCGCCAATAGCCTTAATGCGAGGAAGATAAAATTCCTCAGTACGTTCACGAGTAGCTTTGGTGTCATTCATCCTCTTAAGGAGCTCCATCATTTCGGTGTCTTCGCTTTCCTTGCAAGTAACGGTAACGGTCATGTTCTCATAAGTCTTAGTAGTCATATTTTACTCCTTTTCTCCCCGTATAGCCGATAGGTCAGCTTAATATATTGTTTGTTGATGTGAAGTTGATTTGTTAAAGGTTAACCCTCCATCACCTTTTTGCAGAAAGCTTTGTACTTCTGGCTGTTAAGAACCCCAATAATCTGTTCTTTGCGTTCGGGCTGCTTCTCATAGTAGTTGGAGTTATAACTAAAATGTCTCTGATAAATCATCTCAGGATTTTTCTTCAACAATGCTTCAAGAGGACAGTAAAGGCTCACAGTGATTTCTTCACCATTATGCTTGTAAGGCATTTTGATATAGATGTCACATGAGCCAGAGCCACAAGTAGGAACATAAGCATTAAACTTATATTTCTTCAGATAAGGATAAGCCATGAGAATTGCTTCTCTGAAAATTTCGCGAAGATGGACATTCTGATAGTCAAGAGGGACAACATACTGGTAAGCATCTTCGCAATGGTCTCTTCTCCAACCATTGTGCTCTTCTGTAAACATAAAATTTTTCCTGATTTCAGGGATAAGAGGATAGTTTCGGGAGTAGTATCCACGATTTTCAGAAGATGAAGACATGGGAATATACTTGATACCACAGACATCACTCATTTTGATTTTCTCATTTACGAGCCAAAGAAGGACATGGGTGGGGAAGCACTTTTCCCACACATCCCATTCTCTGATGAGTTTCTTAGCCCTTTCGTATCCAACAAATTCATCATTGTGATAAGTACCCTGATACGGAGAGTAGATAATAGACATAATTTTACTTCCTTTCTTAAATTAAATAGATTTCAACTTCGATGATTTTACAATCCCAGTTATCGTGATTAGAAGTTTCTGCCCACGCACAATTCTCACTGAGATTGTTTTCATCGTCCAAAATATCCTCTTTGTTGAGAACATCCACAACCTTGTCTAAATCATCCGTGGAATTGATTTCGAATTCGTAATCATAACTGTTTTCATCCACATATTTACAGGCTTCAAAAAACTTTTCAAGCATACGAATTTGTGCTTTAAGCATGGTATCAAAGAATTCAGGCTCACCAATTTCACGCTCACAGCAATCAATAATCAATAACCATGTACTTCTTCATACTTTTTTTATTTCCTTTCTTTAAAACATAAAATAATTAATTGCTTATGGGGTTGTTATGTTTTTCCAAGTCTTAAGAAGATTGGCTTTATCTCGTCCGAACATATATACGCATTCAAATCCTACACAAAGATGATACTCCTCAGACTTGGAAAGGCGAATGGGAAGAGAGTCGATTTGTTGTTTGATTCGAACAAAACTTTTTACAGCTTCTTTAACCTCATATTCAAGTAATATGGTTTTGTTGAACTTATTATAACAAGGATTCGTGCTAAGGATTAAAGCGTATACAATCATATGATTATTCCTCCTTTCTTAAATCATAAAAGTTGTTTATTCCTCCTCCTGAACATCGGTAGCTTCAAAGTTATTAGACCAAGAAATATCTTCTTGACCATAGCCTTCTACCTTACGGTAAGCGTCAAGTTCAGATTCAGCTTCAATCTGAACAAAACCATAACGGGCAAACGTGACAGTGTAATTCTTTTTCATAATATTATTTCCTTTCTTTAATTATAATTATTGTTTAGTCTTCGTTAGCGCAGAAGCAACTTGCATCAGAATCAACCTGAATGTCGAAGAATGTTCCACCATTGGCGATACAATCATCAATCATTAAACCGAGTTCTTTCATAAACTCTTCCTTGGAGGCATATTCCATACCAGAACCATTATCGTTGAGGGTTTCAATGGTGAAGTTGATGGTCTTGTTAGACATAGTATTATTTCCTTTCTTAAATTATAAATGTTTGTCAATCATCAAAATCGCAGTTTTCTTCGTCGAGGTTAGCATCTCCAACCCATTCAACCTGACCCATGGGAATTGAATCTAAATGCTCAGAAGCATACTTGATAGCTTCGTCAATAGTCATGTTGTCAGGGACTTGAATAGAGGAGTTATACACGCCAACGCAGTTAACGGTTACATTTAGGGTTTTCATAGTATTATTTCCTTTCTTTTTTTATTTTTTTAGTCTAACCGACCACAATGCCAAGAGATTTCAGTACAGCCGACAATAGATAGATAATCCTTAATTTTATCAACCCACCGTACCCAACTCCATTCACCCTTATCAGAACGAGGAATCATCTTGTACTTCTGACCCTCGTATTTAAAAATCATACCGTATCCAATTGCAGCGCCTCCTTTATCCTCGGACATTCTACACAGGTCTTCCCAAACCTGAGCAATTGCTTTGATAGCAGGAATTTTATTGTCATCATAATCTTCAGGACAAAAAAGAATAATGGGGTTCTGGCTGTACTCGTTATAATCATACTTCTTAGACATAACAGAATTCCTTTCTAAATAAAAATTTCAAAAAGTTCTTGACAAATGGTTTTTTGTATGTTACAATACCTACAGAGTCAAGAGACCCGTAATTTCTTAACTCTGTAGGATATTGATTTTGGTTTTTATGTTTAAATTTCCATGAAGCCAGTCAGGACAATCACAGCATAATAAACATTAAAACGATAGCTTAGGCTTTTCATTTTCTACATGGCTTTCATCTCCTTTCTTCCTTAGACAAGGGTTTCATTTATATGAACAGCTTACGGGGCTGGAATTTTAGATGGGAACAGGATTTTACTCCTGTTCCTTTTCTTTTTCTTCAAAGGGCTTAAGAGGAATACGATTTCGAGTAGTGTATTTTCCTTCATCATCCATTAGAAAATCGTTTTCACAGGAATCACAAAAGAACTTGGTTTCATTTCCAAAATTGTCAACTTCCTCAACCCCATAGTTTCCACAGTAAGGACAGCGTGGCTCAATATACTGTCCGAATTTAATATCCTCCTGATATTCTTCGGAGCGAGGTTCTGACCAGACTTTGACAGAAAATTCTTTGGGATTATCAGGGTTAAGTTCTGCCATGCAAATGTCCTGTTCGACAGTCTGACCATCACGGATGAAGGTGATGAATGCTCCATGATAACCATCTTCTTGTTCAGAATAAATCCTGAACTGTCCGTTAGGTGTGTCAATGGACACATAAGCACTTTCATTTTTCTTTGCGGAATGAAGAATCATTTCATTAAAGTGCTTAGTATTGACATTATTACTGGATGTCACTTCTTCCTCCTCAATTTTAACGTTGACGATATATTCATCTTTGGTATCGGGAGCAATCATTTCCCATTTACCAAGGATAGAATCAAAGACTCCATTAGAACAACCGACTTCGTATAGCCCTCCGTTCTCAGTAGGAGCCCAAAGAATTGATTCACACCAAGACGGGCCATCTTGAGAACCACAACAGCGAATGTCCATAATCATTCCATCAGCAAAGCCAACGGTAATTGTATATGGAGTCTCATGTTCCGAAAACCAATCTTCAGGATAGCTTAAAGAACACGCCTTATTTATTTTGGCGGCAATGTCCTTGGTAACGAAAGTGTCCTTTTCATAAATGTGTTTCATTTTACTTATCCTCCTTAAAATTGTTTTTGTTTTTAGCTTTAATACATATAATACTCATCATCGTGATGAATATAACGCTCAGTCAGGTCCTTTAAAGGTTGACTGATTTTTGCGGGCTTCTCTTTAAGGCGCGAATCCTTAAAAGCCCGATTTGTGTAGTATCGGAACTTACCATGCCCTTTTACCATTTTGTTGTGCTTTTGGGCTTGTAGGATTTCATGTTCGTTCATGCCCATATTTTTCACCTCCTTTTATTTGTGTTTAATAATGGTATCTACCGCCTTGGGGATTATCCTCCTTCCTCTTGTAATTAAACACCTTGCTAATGTTGTAAGCCCAAATATTATTCAAGCTTGCATCAACACAAGGTTGCACATGAATTGGAAAATGAATTGAAGCACAATACTCTTCAATCCTTTTTAGTTGGAATTTGCGAAACACCGTGATGGTTTCACCCTTGAGCAAAGCTTTGATGTCTGCTTGTTCAAGGGTATCAATCAAAAGGTTGAGCTTATTGTTGCTATCTATGTTATTGATAGCTTCATTCATATATCTTCCCGTCATCGCAGTCATTTTACTTAGCCTCCTTTTTAATTTTAGAATTGACCATAACTTTCATTTCGTCTTCATCAAGTTGCGGAAGAATTTTGAGCTCATTTAAGTACCAAGGCATTTGGCACTTTTTGCAGATAACCAAATTATTCTGCATAGTAACAAATTTGTGAGAGTTGCACCCCTGTTTAGGGCAAAATGCTGTAAATTTCACGACTGATTTCTCCTTTAAAATTTTTCTTGATAAACTGTATAAACTATGTTATAATCTTCAACAGTTAAAGAGATGAGCAAATGAGACTCAGAGCTCTTTAACTGAGATTGAGTTAAGCTGTTAACTTATCAACCCTCATTTTCACGAATCACAGCAGCTTTTTTCAGTTCATCCTGAGAATCATAATACTGATTAAAGGCATCACAGCCTTCCCAAGAGACTACAGATTGAAGCTTTACAAGCTTTTCAGTTGCTTCCGTCAAAGCTTTTTGCGCCTTTTCAAGAGCAGATTTTTGCGATGTAATTACAGTATCCATTGCAACATTCTTTGCCATAAGAATGGCAGTGAATTCATCTTTGAAGTAACCTTCATAATGCTGCGGCATAATATAAGTTTTCATTTCATTGAAGGTATGCATACTGATAAACCGTTCCCTCAATTCGTTTGATGCCAGAAAATATACAGGATTTTCATTAGTATTTTGAATACTCTGAATTTTATACACACAGAGAGTATTAAGGGTAGTAGGTTGACGATAGGTTAAGATATATTCGTATCCATCCAAAGTAATATTTTTCATTTCTTTCTTCCTTTTCTTTGTTTGTGGGGTTATCTTACCACTTTTTTGTTAAGGCTTGATGATGATGTTGAACTCAGTGGTTTCCAACTTAAAGACCTTTGCATCCCAATTATCATGGTTACGAGTTTCGCAATAAGCGAACATATTATCGGGATTCTCGTAGGAAATGCAGTTTTCATCATCTATGAAATCATTGTCGTTCAACCATTCCCACGCCTCATCAAAGTAGTACATTTCAACATAGTTGGTAACTACTTCATCATCAATTCCCTTAGCATCAAGGAAATCGGTGAACAGCAATTTTCTTGCTTCATCGGCATTGGTACAAACCCGTGGCACATTGATTTCACGCTCAAGACAATCAACATAAAGATACATAACTCTTATCCTCCTAAATTATTTTAAAAGAAATACTTAAAGTAACAGTCTACAGGTTTGACTGTCACTTTAGCCGATGAGCTCAAGCCCATCTTGGTTGTCTTAATGACATAGCCAAAACGAGCATAAGCATCTTTGATGCTACGGGCTACCACGTCTCCTTCGTACAATTTGGATTGCCCTCCAAGCTGAGAGATATAGGCTTTGACATGGTATTTACTGCGAAAGCCCATTAGTTCACCTCCTTTTCTTTATAGTGAGCGCATTGGTCAATCTTGAGGTAAACCCCATGATTGTACCAATATTCAACACGTTTCGTATTGAATTGCTTGTGGTATGCGCAGATTTCCTTGTTGCGACAAGTACAACAAAGATTTCCGTTCTTGCGAAGATACTCTTGTTTCTCCTTGAGGGTCATTGTTTTCACCTCCTTTTATTCACAAGTAATGACCCACTCTTCACCATTGCCATCAACGATGTGAACAACTTCACCATTGATGGTAACAGATTCCAAATTGCATAGCCAAGACTCTACAATTTCGGTGTGGCTTGCCATTGAAGATTCTTCGGCTTCAACAAGGGCATCTTCATAGCCCATGTTGTAGCACCCTGTTAAATCTTCTTCTGAATATAAGGTTGTATCCTTAATCTGATAGGACTTTTCGCCCATGTCCCATCCAAGATAGAACATGAAAATAGAGCAAATCGCTGCGACCAAAGCTGCAATAAGACCGACATTTTCTTTTACCTGATTTTTCATTTTTCTATTCCTCCAAATTATTTTAAAATAATACTTGACAAACGCTAAATGCTATGGTATAATTCTCTCAAGAAGTGAGGAATCCCGTATTATTCTCTCACTCCTTGAGGCTATTGATTATTATTAACAGAACTTTAAGATAGAGCCTTAAAGCTCAATTACGCCACCAACATAAATGGCGTAGACCACAAGATTGAATCTGTAGTCAACCTACTTTGTGAGTGTCATTAGCTCACCTTCCTTTCTTCCTCTAACTGAGGTATTGTCGCACTATACGGGAGCGACTTATTGGAAAAGATTGAACGACTCGTAGGGGAGTCGTTCTTTCTTTTTTTACTTGCCTTCAATAACTTTCTCAACAAAGAGTCCCATGCACCCTTCAGGATGTTTTGTGGAAACATCTTTAAACTCTTTACGCTGTGCGTCAATAAATTCAGTTGACGTTGCGTATTGTTCAAGAGCTTTAACGAGCTTAATTGTCTTAAGCATATCGTTTCCATAACGCTTGTAGGCTTGATAGCCAATGTTGAGACTGGCTTCCACATAAGCCTTAGAATCATGGTCAGCCCAGCCACTTAAATCAATGAGCGCAAGAGCATAATTAACACCTTCATCGCCAAATTCATCATGAATTTGAAGAAGTTTACGAGGAGCAGTAATATTACGAAGACTGCCCTTCTTTCCTCCGACCGTGACATTGTATTTATCACAAATCTTCAGAATGGAAACAGCGGGCTCAAGATTGAGTTTCCGTGCGCAATTAAACATATCCGCAGGTGAAACGCGCGTAACCCCATCATTCTGGTGCATAAACAAATGTGCCTCTTCTTCAATGGTTAATCCATCAAAGAGTCTGCACCAAGCCCATTTGTATCCTTTTGCAATAAGTGCTTCAATGGTATGGTGCCCATCCCAGCACTCAAGATACCCCTCACGGAAATTGAGGGATTTAACCTCGCTCCGCTTGTAATCAAAATTACGAAGGATAGAGAGATAAGAATGCTTAAGCTCTCTCTGTCCTTCAAAAAGGTTGATAAGATTAATGGGGCATTTAATCATCGTCCAAGGACGCGCAGGATTCTCCCTAATTTCCTTAAGAGCGGGAATGAGAACAGTTTTTGCCCATGTGGAGTTCATATCCACTTTGACACGTTCAATACCAAGGGTGTTCTTGCTGTTGATGTTGCTCATGTTGACCTTTTTATTCATAATCTGTGTCCTTTCTGGTTTTATAGACTTATTCCTTGTCTGTATAAAAATTAGAGCACACATAAGCACTCTATGGAGGGACAGAACTATCAAGCTCTGTCCCTCTAACAATGCTTATTAAATACTTATTATTAGAACCGCATCACTTCGGTTCTATAGACTTTTCCGTTCTTAGAGTTATAGCGCTTTACTGCGCCATAAGCAATGCTCGATTGAGCAATCTCCTGCTTAACAGGAGCATCATTGTAATGACAGGTCTTACAAGACTTGCCATTGCAGATACCGTTTTCGACCAAGTATTTGCACTGTTTGGTCATAATCTTATTATTTTCCATTTCTGTTTCCTTTCCGCTCATTTGAGCACTCCTTATTTATTTGTTGGAACTTTATATAAAACACTTGACAAATACTATCAAGTGTGTTATAATCAGAGACAGTTAAAGAGTTGCTGTCACAACCCTTTAACTGCTCAGTCCCAAGAGATAGTGGTTGTTATCTCTTTGTGCTGGGGATTATCTCACTGGGCTTATTAAATCATCATCCAACCACCGATGATTATGCCAGTGATTACAAGTCCGAACTAACGGACTACTTCTAAGGTAATCTGCATAGAGGCTACCTCCTCTCCGAGTGCGATTTGGATAACTAAGCACTCTATGGAGCCCACTATCTGAACTCTTATGAGCAACGATAGTGGGCTCGAACAATGCTTAGGTTGTTGAGCAGTTTAACGACTTGCTCAGGTCAATTGGTGATACTTACTTGTAATTCAGTACCACCTTCAAAGAAAGGTCTTTTAAGACCTCCCATGCTGCTTCATCAACATATTCGGATATTTCAACATTACCATTGCATATTACTTCGACGTTTACAGTAAAAGTCTCTCTTTTAAAGAGATTGTAAACACTGATTCCTTTGTCGATATAGTACCCATGCCTCATAATTTGTTCTTTTAAATTAGAGGCAGTGATAGGTAGACCAATTGCCATGTAGTAATTATATAGAGCAATATGGAAAAATGGATTCACATCCCAGTTATTGAAAATATCCTCGTGTTTCTCATAGGCGTTACGGAGCTTATCAAACTCCATGAAAGCTTTTGTGGATAGATTCATGTTCCCGACTTTAACGGTAACATTGCTGCTCATGGTATTCATGGTGTTCATCATAACCTTCTTCATTTTCTTTTACTCCTTTTACCTCTTTCCCAAGGAGGTTTTTAAATTTGTTGTTGCGGGACTTGTGGAATAGCACCTGATTAACGGCTCAGATGCTTTAGGAAGCCGCGAAGAGCTTAGATGTGGCGAATGTACCACAAGAAACTCTTTTTGCCACCTGTGAGGCGGTAAATGATATACATCCCCAAAATGGAGATGATACTGAGAATACCAATAATGCTGAAAACAATAGAGATGAAAACAAGACCGAACATTTTACTGTTCTCCTTTCTGGTGTGAAAAATCTGTGCTGGTTTCCCATCATCAGTGTCGTAGTAACCAGCTACGACAGACAAGAGAGATTATTAATCTCTCTTGTTTCGGGATGAAATAGAAGCAATGTAGAGGTCATATCCTCTAAGACTTGCTTCCGACGCGATTGCAGAGTAAGCATTACGAAGTTCGATGAGCTTCTTTTCGTCTCCGTTCTTCTTAGCGCCATAAGCTTCGCGCAAGATACGATTGATTTCCAACTTGTGTAAATCTTTCTTGGTGAGTTTCATGACTGATTTTCCTTTCTGGTTTTTATGAAATATTACATGAATTTCTATGAAATTCGATTTTCGAATTCATTAGAAATTCATGTTTCTTAATTCCCAATTAGTTTGGATTTAACTGGGAATTTAGAACTGAATATAACAAAAGAGATGAACGACTGGCAAATGAGCTTGTCATTCATCTCTTCGGTTTTATTGAGAATGAAAGCAAATGAATTTACATTTCATTACTCACAAACTTCTGTATTTATTCTTATATGTGGAGGAAGTAGGTCGGGACAAAAATTTTTAAAAAAATTTAAAAAAATATATGAAATTAGAACAATTTCCGTAAAATCATCGCATAAACACCGTGATATAGGGGTAATCCTTCCTCTCTGCAGGCTTAAAATCCTCCATCAACCAGTTCCAGATAAAGCTGTTCTCTCCTTCCTGGGCAATATCTCCATAACAGCTTTCAAATACCACCACATCCGGATATCTGTCCGGATTGATCTTCCAGTAGTCCAACAGACGCTCATCATAGATCATAGAGCAGATCGTATCGGGAGATGCCTGCTTATGTTCTCCGAGCATACAATAGAACTGGGACGGTCCCACATAAAGCACGGTACTGCCGTCCGGCACGGCCTCCGACCATACAGCCAGATTATTGTTGTAACGGTATGCAGTCATATAATCCGTGAGGATTCCGGCGCGTAATCCCTCTCTGTTGATACCACGCACATTTTGAATCACATAGGAATGATATTCCTGGGATCCCAGAATCAGCCAGGTATAGGAAAATGCATTACCAAGTACAAGGATCAGACACAGGATCTGAATTGCCTTCTTTCCTGCGGTGTTTTCCTTCTGCCAGTAGTCTCCCAGACATACCAGTCCGGCCACTGCTCCCATAATGAGATAGGTGACCAGCAGCATCGGTCCCCAGTTAGACAACAGAAGTACCGAAAAATAATTGACAAATGCCAGCAGGATCAGTTCATAGAACAGCTTTTCCGTCTTGTCTCTGCGCAGATAGGTATAACATCCCGTCAGGGATACTGCCATCAGCAAAAGCTGCGGGTAAATTGCATTAAAGGAACTGAACAGCCAGAACCAGATCTGGATCAGAAATACAATTACGAAAAACAGCATGCCCGGAAGCTGCAGCAGTCCGGGAAGTTTTTTCTTCCATACCTTCTCTATAAACCATCGGATCCCCAGAGACAGCAGCAGGGCACACAGAAGGATCATGGCCATCTCGCCCAGGCTTGACCCCCATCCCAACAATTTTTCTCCCACAGTAGTCTGATGGGACCCCTCTCCCAGGATCTCGCCTGCCATCTCCAACATTTTCTGCGGTGTCATATAGCTCAGAAGATATGTAAACATTACTGCCGCACTTGCCACACAGGGCAGTACATAAGCACAGAGTTCTTTCCATTTTTTCTCTGATCTGCGCACCAGCAGAAATACCAGGCAGCACAAAAATACCAGTACCATACTGGGATAAGCCAGCACATCACAGGTCATGAATATACCTGCCAGCACCAGCCACCGCAGCTCTCCTGCTGTCTGTCTGCCCTCGGAGTCCTTCGCTCCGAAGTATCTCAGAAGGCACAGCACCATAAGTGCAAAGAACCAGTTATGAAGATTGGAATACTCCGGAATAAAAATGGACTTGGGTGTTGTCACATAGTAGAGAAGCCCCATCAGTGCTGCCACATTCTCATCCATCTGCGGCACCGTCCTGCGGATCGTCTTATACAGAAAGACGCTGACGCACGCCTGGATTGGGAAAAATACGAGCCGCAAAAACAGGTTCAGATAATTCACTCCACCGGTCAGCTTCACAAACAGCCTGATAAAAACCGCCGTAAAAATGGCAGAAGTCTGGTGTGGTTCCCACATTTCAAGCAGCAGCCGGTCTCCCATGGCAAGACGATAGCCCACCATGATACCATAGCCTTCGTCCGTATCTGCACCAATAAATAAATTTTTTGCCGTATATGCAATGATTGCAAGAATACAGATAATTTTCCAAAATTTCTTATTTTTCAGTATATTTTTCATCATGCAGTTATCATAACACAGGATTTTCCCCATAGCAATGCCAAGAAACATACATAACTGCAAAACGAGGCTCACCATCATATGGCAAGCCCCGTTTTCATTCAACACAATGAGAGAAACGTATTATGGTATTTTGCAACGCTATTTATACTTCAAAGATCAGATCGCCGTAGGTGGGTACCGGCCATACCTTCTTGTCGACCATCATTTCCAGTTCATCTACGGGAGTTCTCAGGTCATCCATTGCAGTATGTACCACATCTTTATAGAAGAAAGCAAGCTTCTTGGGATCTTCGATGCCTGCTGCCTCAGCCAGCTTATCCTCCAGAGCAGTCTCAGCAGCCTGTGTCTCTGCCAGCTTCTCAGAAATACTCTTCAGTACTGTGGTCTGTACACTTGCATCAGCGCCTGCACTCTTAACAGCCAGTACGGTATCAGCCAGAGTCCTGGTATACTCCATAACTGCGGGAATGTACTGCTTCTTCGCCATATCTACCATGGTCAGAGCTTCGATGTTGATGGTCTTGGAGTAGGTCTCATACAGAACCTCCTCGCGGGATTCCAGCTCAGCCTTGGTGAAGATACCGAACTTCTCGAACAGTTTGATAGACTTTTCGGTGGTCAGAGTCTCGGAAGCTTCTACCATGGACTTGATGTTGGGAAGTCCTCTTCTGGCTGCCTCTTCTACCCACTCCTCAGAATAGCCGTTGCCGTTGAAGATGATTCTCTGATGCTCGGTCAGGTACTTCTTGATCAGATCGTGTACGGCAATATCGAAATCGTCTGCTTTCTCCAGAATGTCTGCTGCCTCGCAGAAAGCTTCTGCAACGATAGCGTTCAGAGTGGTGTTGGGGCTGGCGATGGAGTCTGCACTACCTACCATACGGAACTCAAACTTGTTGCCGGTGAAAGCAAACGGTGAAGTTCTGTTACGGTCGGTGGCATCCTTATCCAGATCCGGCAGAGTGGATACGCCGGTCAACAGTTTACCGCCCTGGATGGAATGAGTAGCATCACCGGTCTCAACCAGCTGCTTTACCACATCCTCCAGCTGCTCGCCCAGGAATACGGAAATGATGGCAGGGGGTGCCTCGTTAGCTCCCAGTCTGTGATCGTTGCCGACATCGGATGCACTCTGACGAAGCAGATCTGCATGGGTATCTACGGCTTTCAGGATACATGCCAGTACTAACAGGAACTGGATGTTCTCGTTAGGAGTATCGCCGGGATCCAACAGGTTGACACCGTTATCGGTTCCCAGGGACCAGTTGTTATGCTTACCGGAACCGTTCACTCCGGCGAAAGGCTTCTCGTGCAGCAGGCAGGTCATACCGTGACGTCCTGCTACTTTCTTCATGGTCTCCATAACCAGCTGGTTATGATCTACCGCAATGTTGGCGGTCTCATAAATAGGAGCCAGCTCGTGCTGTGCGGGAGCCACTTCGTTATGCTGTGTCTTGGCGGTTACGCCCAGCTTCCACAGTTCAATGTTCAGATCCTTCATGAAGGAACCGATTCTCTCGCGGATAGTACCGAAGTAATGATCCTCCAGCTCCTGTCCCTTGGGTGCGGGTGCACCGAACAGGGTACGTCCTGCGAAGATCAGGTCTTCACGCTTTAAGTATTTGTCTCTGTCTACCAGGAAATATTCCTGCTCCGGTCCCACGCTAGCTACGACCTTGGTAGCTTCGGTATTGCCGAACAGTCTTACGATACGCAGTGCCTGTGTGCTGACTGCTTCCATGGAACGAAGAAGCGGTGTCTTCTTATCCAGTGCCTCACCCTTGTAAGAACAGAATGCAGTGGGAATGCAGAGGATCACGCCGGTTGCATCCTCTTTCAGGAATGCGGGAGAGGTGATATCCCATGCAGTATAGCCTCTTGCCTCGAAGGTAGCTCGTAAGCCTCCGGAGGGGAAGGAAGATGCATCGGGCTCGCCCTTGATCAGCTCCTTACCGGAGAACTCCATGATCATCTTGCCGTACTCATCGGGATGGGTTACGAATGCATCGTGCTTCTCTGCGGTGATACCGGTCAGAGGCTGGAACCAGTGGGTATAATGGGTGGCACCGTTCTCGATGGCCCAATCCTTCATTGCCTTTGCTACAACATCAGCGGTGGCCAGAGACAGCTCTCCGCCGTGATCAATGATCTTCTTCACTTCTTTGTATACGCTCTTGGGTAATCTTTCCCTCATCTTACCCAGAGTGAATACCTTACTGCCAAAGATTTCTTCCACGTTTAATACTTCACTCATCTTCGTTTCCTCCTTATTCTTGCTATTTTCCATGCTTCCTGCGACTATTCCGTGCTGACTATTCAGAACCTCCATTCGCAAAATCGTCTCTACGAGACTTTCCTGAACAACAAGTTTACTTGTTGTTTGCTCATTTGAGGTTACTTCGCCGAATAAATATTGACACATATTTTTACGAATGCAAGCATTCGACAAATATGTTCAATATTTACGGCTCTGAATAGTCACAAAAAAAGGCGCTACACTTCCTAGTGTAAACGCCTTCGTTTCGCATTGAAAAATATTAACTTGTGAGGATCGCTCCTCTATGGCTCATTACTATACAACAGATTTTTTTTGAATGCAATACCTTTTTTAAAAAAATTGTAACTATTCAGAACTCCATTCGCAAAATCGCCTCTACGAGGCTTTACTTTTGCATCCGAAGCGATCTCTGAAGTGCTCTATACCTCAAACAACAGATCCGCATAGGTCGGGAACGGCCAGTACTTCTTGTCTACCAGCTTTTCCAGTTCATCCGCAGGTTTTCTCAGTGCGTTCATTGCCACCATGACTTCATCATGATAACAGAATGCCTGCTCCTTGCCTCTCTCCATGGCGGATGCCTTTTTCTCCACCTCGAGAAGTGCCTCGGATGCCTTTTCCATCTCTGTCAGCTTCTGTGTGATCTGCTGCAACATACGGGTAGGCACATAGGTGTCTCCGCCAGCTTCCGTAATAGCAATAACAGCATCTGCCAGCGACTTGCTGTATTTCATGACTGCAGGAATGATCTGCTTGTTTGCCATATCCACCATAGTCAGTGCCTCGATATTGATGGTCTTTGCATAGGTCTCGTACAGTACCTCCGCGCGGGAACGCAGCTCTGCCTCGGTGAAAATACCGAACTTTTCAAACAGATGGATAGCCTTGGGAGTAGTCAGAGTATCTACTGCTGCTACCATGGAAGGAATATTGGGCAATCCTCTTCTGGCTGCTTCCTCTTCCCATTCCCTGGCATAACCGTTGCCATTGAAAATAATACGCTGGTGCTCCGTCATATATTCCTTGATCAGATCATGGACTGCCATATCGAAATCTTTCGCGCCTTCCAGACGGTCTGCAGCTTCGCAGAACGCCTCTGCCACAATGGCATTCAGGGTGGTGTTGGGGCTTCCGATGGAATCCTCGCTTCCCACCATACGGAATTCGAATTTATTTCCTGTAAAGGCAAACGGTGAAGTACGGTTTCTGTCGGTAGCATCCTTTACAAAATCCGGCAATGTGGATACACCGGTGCGAAGTACACCGCCTTCTTTCAGATTGTCTGCTTTACCGGTCTCCACCAGCTGTGCCACCACATCCTCCAGCTGTTCGCCCAGGAAGATCGAAATAATGGCAGGGGGTGCCTCGTAACCGCCCAGTCTATGATCGTTACCTACATTGGACGCACTCTGACGCAGCAGATCCGCATGGGTATCTACAGCTTTCATGATACATGCCAGTACCAGCAGGAACTGAATATTTTCATTGGGGGTCTGGCCGGGCTCCAGAAGGTTTACACCATTGTCCGTAGTGATGGACCAGTTGTTATGCTTACCGGAACCGTTTACTCCGGCAAAAGGCTTCTCATGCAGCATGCAGCGCAGACCGTGCTTGCCTGCCACACGCTTCAGAGTCTCCATTACCAGCTGGTTGTGATCCACTGCCACATTGGCAGACTCGTAGATGGGCGCCACTTCATGCTGTGCGGGAGCCGCCTCATTATGCTGGGTCTTGGATGTTACACCCAGCTTCCACAGCTCGATATTGACATCATGCATGAAACCACCGATACGCTCACGGATAACACCGAAATAGTGGTCATCCATCTCCTGTCCCTTGGGGGCGGGAGCACCGAACAGGGTTCGTCCGGCGAAAATAATATCTTCACGCTGCAAAGCCTTGGCAGAATCTACCAGGAAATATTCCTGCTCCGCGCCAACGGAAGGCAGTACTTTGGTAGCTTCTGTATTGCCGAACAGGCGGACGATACGGATCGCCTGCTTGCTCAGAGCCTCCATGGAACGAAGTAACGGTGTCTTCTTATCCAGTGCTTCGCCTTTATAAGAACAGAATGCTGTAGGGATACAAAGGGTCGGACCGGTAGCGGTCTCTTTGATAAATGCGGGGGAGGTGATGTCCCATGTAGTGTAACCTCTTGCCTCAAAGGTAGCACGTAAGCCTCCGGAAGGGAAAGAAGATGCATCGGGCTCTCCCTTGATCAGTTCTTTGCCGGAAAATTCCATGATCATCCGGCCATCCTCATCAGGATGTGTCACAAAAGCATCATGTTTCTCTGCGGTAATGCCGGTCAACGGCTGGAACCAGTGGGTATAATGAGTGGCACCGTTCTCGATGGCCCAATCCTTCATGGCACTTGCCACTACATCCGCAGTTGCCAGGGAAAGTTCTCCTCCCTGATCCATGACCTTCTTCACTTCTTTGTAAGTACTCTTGGGGAGCCTCTCTTTCATCTTGCCCAGGGTAAACACCTTGCTGGCAAAAAGCTCCTCTACATTCAATTCTTCGCGCATGTCCCTACTTCCCTTCGGTATACAATAGAATAATATCGAATACAGTGTACAACATGTGCGTTATAATGGTCAATTATTATTTTCGAGGTTTTAGTGATAAGTTTTTCCAAAAATACTCTATACTCAGAACACTTCCCAGCAGGATTCCGGGCATCTGATTGTACATCTGTCTTCCACTGGCTTCCCAGAACATTAAAAAAACAACGATACCGACAAATCCCAACTGACAGATCATCAACATTACAGGTGGTTCCTGATCTCTGATAATATTGCGAAGGCTGAGGATCATTCCGATCAGTAACAGCACATACATGGACACCAGATAGCAGAAACAATACTGACAGGTGCGCCAGTAATATTTTCCCCAGGGCGAAAACATTTCCCAGAGCAGGGTTCCATCGCTGTACTCCACGTTCAAAAATGCACTGGCCCCCAGATTTCCGTTGGCAAAATTATAGCTTGCCTTTTTGCGCAAATGTACGGGATTCCAGAATTCCGATCTGTTTTCGCGAATATATTCCATACTGTATTGCTGTTTTTCCTGTCTGGTGGAAAACTCATACATATGATCCACAAACTCTGTGTTGTTGGTCCAGGAACCGTCTTCCTTCATTCCCAGTGCCACCCAGCTGATCACAGGATTGGCTGTTTCAGATGCTTCCTTTGTGATCTCGTAGGAATTGGCCCAGAGCTGCAGAGCCACTCCCAGAATCACGACAAAACCTCCAAACAGCAATGTCACTCGACGGTCCACCAACACTCTCTGCCACAAGAGGATCACAGCGCATGCGATCAGCGGTATAATCACTGTGATCTTCCATGTGCCTGCCAGTACTGCCATACCGGCCGCAAGCAGCGCCCACAGGGTCTGCCGGCGCTTCCCCCTGGATGCTGCCGCCAATTTCAGGAAAGCCAGTCCCAGGATTCCCATACCGAAGCTCATGGAATCCGTATAAAACACGGCAGTCATCTCCCACATCGGAAGCAGAAATACAAAGGCAAGCAGGATCGGAAATCTCCAGCAAGTATCCCCATTCCGTTCCGCAAGATAACCACAGGCACATGCCACCAGCATCACCAGAATTACATTCCGCAGCAAAACAAAATAAAACGGGGACACATCCATCAGCAATGCCATCCGAAACAGAACGGAAAGCAAAAGCATCGGCTTCAGATTATTCGAATAGGTCAAAAAATAATTGGTGTCTTCCAGTTCTCTCCCGTTCGCCAGATTCAGGGCATCCCGATAGACATAGGTGTAATCCAGCAGAGTATTCTCATTCCCCTGCCGGCTCAATGAAACCACATAAAGCAGCACCCCAAACAATACCAGCGCTACGGCATACAGCGAATTTCTCCGGCCTGTCACCGTATATATTTTATTCCATGCCGCACCGGCCGCCAGCAGCAACACTGTAGCAGCCGCCACCCCCAGAGCCATCTGCCATGGGATCAGATGATTCCCCGGATACCTGAGTACTGTCCACAACAGCAACAGCATAAAAGCGATGAGAATACTATAGGCACCTATGGACACTCCTTTATGAATTCTGCCTTCCCTTTTCATAAGGCGTTACCTCCGGTCACTCTTTCTCAATCAGCATTTTTCTGACGCAGCAAATCAAATGCCTGCGGCGGCATGGATAACTTTATCCACAGCACCTGCTTGGGATGGGGTGCACTGTCCACACTTTCTCCCTCCTCGGTGTACATAGCTTCCACCGTGACCGGTACATTGGTGCCGTCAGGCTTCATGATTTCTATGGAATCGCCCACGCAGAATTTGTTCCGCTGCTCGATCCGGCACAGAGAATCCTTTACTGCCTCCACAATTCCCAGATAAATATATTCGTTCACGTAAGTGTTATTATCATAGATCTGCGTATTTTCATCCGGCTTGCCGAAATAGAACCCCGTCGTAAACTGACGATAGGTGCACTTGGAGATCTCTGCCTTATACCAGTCCATATTTTTCTCGTACAGCTCCGGATCGGCAAAATAATCATCAATGGCCTTCCGGTAGGTTCTGGCTACCGTTGCCACATACAATGCGGTCTTCATACGCCCCTCGATCTTGAGACTGTCGATTCCTGCCTCCACCAGCTCCGGAATATGTTCGATCATGCACAGATCCTTGGAGTTGAAAATATATGTCCCCCGCTCATTCTCGTAGACCGGCAGATATTCTCCGGGACGAGTCTCCTCCACCACCGCATATTTCCAGCGGCAGGGATGTGTGCAGGCACCTCTGTTGGCATCTCTTCCGGTAAAGAAATTGCTCAGCAGACATCTGCCGGAATAAGAGATACACATTGCCCCGTGCACAAAACTCTCAATCTCCATTTCCGTAGGAATCTTCTCCCGGATTCCCTTGATCTCTACCAGTGACAGTTCTCTGGCAGACACCACTCTTTTGGCTCCCAGCTTCCACCAGAACAGATATGTCTCATAATTGGTATTGTTGGCCTGCGTGGAAATATGCACCTCCACCTGGGGCCAGACTTCTTTGGCGATCATGAACATTCCCGGATCGGAAATGATCAGCGCATCCGGCTGCTCCGGCTTCATATCCCGCAGCTCGGCAAAATATTTTCTGGCTCCCTCGAGATCATAATTGTGCGCCAGAATATTGGCCGTCACATAAACCTTCACTCCATGTGCATGGGCGAATGCAACTCCTTCCGCCATTTCTTCACTGCTGAAATTTTTTGCCTTGGCCCGCAGTCCAAAAGCTTCTCCGCCGATATAAACAGCATCCGCGCCAAAAATAACAGCCGTTTTTAATACTTCCAGGCTGCTGGCCGGGATTAAAAGTTCCGGTTTTTTATATGTCATTTTATTTCTCCTCTTTTTCTGCAACAGATTCTCTTTCCTGATAAGCACACCATGTCAGATTTAGCGGAAGCATTATCATCACCGGCAGCATATAGCGCAGTTCTCCGTTGACCGGGGAAAGAATGCATACCGCAAACACCAGCAGTGTGGGTACTATCAGCAAAATCCGCTTTCCCTTTTTCGATCCCAGCAGATACACCACATATCCCAGCAGCAGGTATCCGTGAAATCCCGCATTATACAACAGGGAGATCAGCGGGAAAAGTGGGATGATAATCCCACGATATGCGAATATTGGGTAGGATTGTGGGAGTGCGTAGCACGGAACAATCCGTAGGCATCAAAGTCGGGGGCTTTTGACCCCGACATCATATGAATAAAAATTATAAAAATATAGAAGGAATAGCAGCACAAAAATGAAAACACAGATTTACGAATGGAGACAGGCACTGAAAAATATTACCTTAAAAAATTGTGCCATAACTTTGTTGGGAAGTTTTATTCTGGCATTTGGATTATATAACGTGCACTCCATCTCCGGAGTGACGGAGGGTGGTGTGCTGGGAGCCACGTTGCTGTTGGAGCATTGGACAGGAATCTCTCCGGCGTTTACCGGAGGGATTATGAATATTTTATGTTATATCCTGGGATGGAAGCTGTTAGGCAAGGAATTTATCGCCTATTCGGCTCTGGCTACCGCAGGATTCTCAGGAACCTATAAAATCTGCGAGCAATTTCCTCATCTGTGGCCGGAACTGGCAAATATGCCCCTTCTGGCAGCACTGGTGGGAGCATTGTTCGTCGGTGTCGGTGCCGGACTGTGCGTGCGCATCGGCGGAGCCCCCAGCGGAGATGATGCCCTGGCCATGAGTATTTCCCATGCTACCGGCTGGAAGATCCAGTGGGTGTATCTGATGTCGGATCTGATCGTACTGGTAATGTCCTTAAGCTACATTCCGGTGAGACGTATCGGATATTCGTTGTTTACCGTGCTTATGTCCGGACAGCTGATCGGCCTGATCCAGAAATCCGGAAGTGCATCCCACAGTGATGCGGAGGGTCTTGCGACTTCCAAGTGTGAAATTATGGATTGATCTGGTAAATCTGAATTTCTCCGTTGTCAAAGATACAGGGCCAGGCGGAACGGAAGTAGTTTTCATCGACAGCGTAACTTGCCCGTTCCCAGGAAGAGACTTCAATATAATCGATGTCGTAAGTACGGATCAGATCTGCAGAAACAGCGGGAGTCTCATAAATTGTCCGGAAATCTTCGTGATATTCTGTGTGATAGAGACCGTGCATTGCCAAAAAGGTTCCCGCCCCGTTTAATACATTGCGCCCTGCAAGGGCGGCAATTTCATTTACATGCCTGTTGTTGGTAAGAAAACGGGATGTGGGAGAGGTATTTTGCTCGACGAATGCTGCAGCTTCCACCTGTGCGGAAGAATAAGCGGTATAATCGGATATTACCTCTCTGCACAGGGTCAGAACGGCAGAAAAGGTGCAAAGAAATACCATGCCGATCATGCAGAGGTATCGTGAAGAGGCTTTTTTCAGAGAACGCAGGAAATCAATTCCGTAATCGGCACTGAGGCAGCAGACAAATATATAAGTTATATATAATAGTTTATTATTGTCATATGTGTTAGGGGTGAAGGAAATGATTTCCACAACAAACCACAGGAGAAATGCCCCGGACATCACATCAAAATCTTCTTTTTTACAATGAATCATGGCAGGGACGAACAATAGCAGGATCGCACCCCAGTTTTTCAGATAAAACCACAAATAAGTATCGCCCTGATTTCCCCAGTTAAAATGCCCCAGCAAAAAGCCGGATTGCGTTGTCTGGCCAAAAGTCCATTCCAATAACTGCGGAAGTGCAAGAAGCAGAAGCACACCAAAGAAAACTCCCCAGGTGGTCAAAAACTTCTGCAGTGTATCATTGTTTGTACTTTTACCGGAAAAGCACCGGTACAGTAAGGACAGACCGTATAGCACGAGGGATGCCGCAACAAGGATGCCAAAACGAAAGAGCAGTACAGGTGCAACGGCAGCAGAACTTTCGTTCAGAATTTCCAGAAGAATCATACAGGTCACGAAACATCCGAGCAGAACGGCTCCCGGATGCGCTACCGGGGAAGTATTATGCGGCACGGACCGGTAAAGGCACAGCAACATCCAACAGGCACTTAAGATCAGGATGGCAACGAAAGAATGGGTATGGATCATAGGTAATGTCCCTGCCAGGATACCGGCAGGGAGAAAACATTCTTTTTCCCCGTTCCGGATGGCCCGAAGCAGCAGCCAGATGGCACAGAACAGGACCGCATAGCCAAAGAGTGTTGCACGCTGTGGCAGGAGCATATCTGCGATGATATTGACCCAGCGGATATTCCGGTCGACCAGATTGGTGGGGGTAGTGTAATAGCCGGTAAAAATATCACTGAATTTATAACCGCCTTCTCTGCTCCAGTCAATGAAATATACGAAGCCAAGACCGCCGTTATAGAAAAATAAGACCCAGGCAGCCAGAGATTTGGCGCGATCATGGAACAGAACATCGGCAATGGCATAAAATCCCGTTATGACCTGGAAAAAGGCAAAATACATAGGGAGCATATAAGCATAGCGCAGGGATGCACCAAACAGGTAAATACTGGAAGAAATACTGTCGCACAGGAAAGGATAGCAGAGCTTATCCCAGGGAGAGATGGAGTAGTAAGGAGGGAAGGTCTGTTGATTGGCAATACTTGTAATGATTCCCAGGTGCATCTGCAGATCCCCATAAGTACACTGCCCCACATGAAGACCGTCGTTCTTCGGCAGGATGGTGTGGGTGGATAACAAAATACAAAACAGAACAAAGGTACCGCCTGCTAGCAGAAGAAAGGCATAATTTCTGCGCAACAGCTGCCGGTAGTCTTTGGTGGGAGCAGTCGAAGATACTGCCGTGGCAGGATGGTAAAAGACATATAGCAGGACCAGAGAAATGACTACGAAAAGCAGAGCCATAATATGAGCTGTCATGGAAAAACCGAAGAAGAAGGCAAACAGAGCAGGAATCCACTGCAACAGAACAGAGCCGGATACACTGCCGGTCAGCAGATGGAACAGAAGTCCCTTTTTAGGAAAAATACGTTTTATGTACAGAAACCCCACACATTGAAATAGAAGAAAATAAAGTGTGCCAAGGATATTTCCGAATGCAGATCCATAGAAACCGTTCATGAGAATTCCCCCTTAAATAAAAATCAGTAATATTATACCATTGCTTCGGAAAAAGCAAAAGATGCAACTAAATTTAAGGGTGGTACATTCTGAGAAAAAAGAGTAAAATAAAATACAGTATGTGAAAAAGATTCCTGAGAGAAAGGCGGATACCTCTATGGAAAAGGATAAGAATAAGATGGAAAACAAGAAATTAACAGAGCTTCTGGAGCACTTGGAATATGAGCTGGTACAGGGAACACTGGACAGAGAGATCCCTGCGGTGGTTTATGATTCCCGCAAGGTCGTTCCGGGATGCTTATTTCTCTGCATCGGCGGAGCAAATTTTGACGGTCATGATTTTGCTGCACAGGTGGCAGAGCAGGGAGCCGGAGTACTAGTGGTGCAAAAAGACGTGGAACTGCCGGAGAATGTGGATGTGACGGTGGTCAAAGTAGCGGATACCAGATATGCCATGGCATTTATTTCTGCGGCCTGGTTCGGCCATCCGGCAGAAAAGCTGAAAGTCATCGGTATCACGGGTACCAAAGGTAAGACAACGACCACCTATCTGGTAAAGTCCATTCTGGAAAATGCCGGCTATAAAGTGGGACTGGTGGGAACCATCGAAGTGATCATCGGAGACGAACATATCCATGCCAACAATACCACCCCGGAATCCTATCTGCTGCAGGAGTATTTTGCCCGTATGGTGGAGGCAGGACTGGATACGGTTGTGATGGAAGTATCCTCTCAGGCGCTGATGCTGCACCGTACGCAGGGCTTTGTGTTCGATTACGGTATTTTCACGAATCTGGAACCGGATCATATCGGTCCCAACGAGCATGCCAGCTTCGAGGAATATCTGCACTGCAAGGGATTATTGTTCAAACAGTGCAAGGTAGGTATTGTGAATGGTGACGATGAGCACTGGCAGGCAGTGACGGAAGGACATACCTGCACACTGGAGAGCTTCGGAATGGGAGAGCACTGTATGCTCCGGGCGGAAGAACGGAAACTGGTGCATAAGCCCGGAGAACTGGGCGTGTCTTTCCACGTAGCCGGACTGATGGATTTTGATGTGGAAGTGCCCATGCCCGGTAAATTCAGCGTGTACAATGCGCTGGCGGCTATTGCCATCTGCCGTCATTTCAAGGTAGATGAGGAAAACATTAAAAAGGCGCTGTTGCAGGCAAAGGTAAAAGGCCGTATCGAGATGATCAAGGTATCCGATCAGTTCACCCTGCTGATCGATTATGCCCACAATGCCATGGCACTGGAGAGTCTGCTGACCACGTTGCGGGAATATGAACCTCACAGACTGATCAGCCTGTTCGGCTGCGGAGGCAACCGTTCGAGACAGCGTCGTTTTGAGATGGGAGAGGTCAGCGGCAAGCTGGCGGATCTGACCATCATTACCTCCGACAATCCCCGTTTTGAGGAACCGCAGGATATTATCGACGATATCAAGACAGGTATGGCAAAAACGGATGGAAATTATGTAGAGATCTGCGATCGTAAGGAAGCCATCACTTATGCTATCGAACACGGAGAACCCGGAGATATTATCGTGCTGGCAGGCAAGGGACATGAAGATTACCAGGAGATCCGCGGGGTGAAGCATCCCATGGATGAGAGAGATCTGATTCGGGATATTCTGGCGGAAGGACATATTCCGGGATCTGCAGCAAAATAATGAGGAAAACAGATTGAATACGTTATATGCGGATATCATTGTAGATATCTCCCACGAAAAACTGGATAGAACATTTCAATACCGGGTGCCGGAGAGTCTGCGGGGCAGACTGGAGCCGGGAGCCTGTGTCATGATCCCGTTTGGCAACGGCAATCGTCTCATCAAGGGTTACGTGGTGGCTTTGGGGGAAACGTGTCAGTTCGCTCCGGAGAAGATCAAGGATATCGCAGGAATGCCGGAAAAAGAGACCGGAGTGGAGGACAAAATGATTGCTCTGGCTGCCTGGATCCGTCGGAATTACGGCTGTACCATGATCCAGGCGCTGAAGACGGTACTGCCGGCAAAACAGTCGGTAAAAAAGCTGGAACACAGACAGCTGGTACGTCTGATGAACAGAGAAGAGATTTTGTCATTATTAGGAGAATGTGAACGGAAAAAACAGGTGGCCAAAGCAAGACTGTTAAAAGCCCTGTCAGAACAGGAGACAATTCCCTATGAGTGGATCACCGGAAAACTGGGGGTTAGTGCAGCCACGGTAAACAGTATTGTAAAAAGCGGCGCGGCAAAACTGGTCAGTTCCGAAAGCTATCGCAATCCGGTCAAAATGCAGTCCGTAGAGGCAGTGCGTAATACGCTGAGTGAGGAACAGCAGACCATCGTTACGGAAGTGTTTGCGGATTTTGATGCCGGAAGGAGACAGACCTATCTGATCCACGGCATCACCGGCAGCGGCAAGACGGAAGTATACATGCGGCTGATCGGAGAAATGATCGCGAGGGGACGGCAGGCTATTGTGCTGATTCCCGAGATCGCCCTGACTTATCAGACACTGCTGCGATTTTACCAGAGATTCGGTGATCGGGTCAGCGTGATGAATTCCACGTTATCCCCCGGGGAAAAATACGATCAGTGCGAACGGGCCAAAGCTGGAGAAATCGATGTGATCATCGGCCCAAGATCCGCACTTTTTACGCCGTTTCCAAGTCTTGGTCTGATCGTTATGGATGAGGAGCAGGAGAACAGCTATAAAAGTGAAAGTACTCCGAAATATCATGCCAGAGAGACTGCGCTGGAAGTGGCAAAACTGTACGGGGCCAGTGTAGTGCTGGGTTCAGCCACACCTTCCCTGGAGGCCTATTATCGTGCCGGTAAGGGGGAGTATCGCATGTTTCAACTGACCAGACGTCTCACCGGCGGGGAACTTCCTACGGTGTACACGGTGGATCTCAGACAGGAACTGCAGGAGGGCAACCGTTCTATTTTCAGCAGGAAATTGCAGGAATTAATGGCGGATCGATTGAACAAGGGCCAGCAGACCATCCTGTTTTTAAACAGGAGAGGCTACGCGGGATTTGTGTCCTGCCGTTCCTGCGGTGAGGTCATGAAGTGTCCGCACTGTGATGTCTCTCTCTCGGAACATAAGGGAGGAAGGCTGATCTGTCATTACTGTGGTTATACACAGCCGATGCCGAAGCTTTGTCCCAAGTGTGGATCGAAATATATTCTGGGATTTAAGGCAGGCACCCAGCAGATCGAAGAAAAATTAAAGGAGCTGTACCCCGGTGTGCGGACGTTGCGCATGGATGCGGATACCACCCGGACGAAGGACAGCTATGAGAAAATATTATCCTCCTTCGCAAACGGGGAAGCGGACGTGCTGATCGGCACCCAGATGATCGTCAAGGGACATGATTTCCCAAAGGTGACACTGGTGGGGATCCTGGCGGCGGATCTGTCGTTAAATGCGTCGGATTACCGGGCGGGAGAGCGGACTTTCCAGCTTCTGACCCAGGCGGTGGGCCGGGCCGGCAGAGGAGCGCTCCCCGGGGAAGCGGTGATCCAGACCTATCAGCCGGATCATTACGCCATTACCTGTGCTGCGGCTCAGGATTACGAGAACTTTTATCAGGAGGAGATTCTGTATAGAGAGCTGTCCGGCTACCCGCCGGTGGCTCATATGCTGGCAGTACAGATCTACGGGAAAGAGGAAGAAAATGCAAAACAGCTTGCCCTGAGACTGACAGATGTGGTAAAGTCTAATATAGACTTTTTGTCAGGAAAGCAAAAAGAACAGTCCAATAAGAAGATACAGGTACTGGGACCTGCCCCTGCCAACATCAGCAAGATCAATGATATCTACCGGTATGTGTTCTATGTGAAGCATGCGGAGTATGATGTCCTGGTGGAAGTAAAGGACAGACTGGAGGAAACTCTCAGACAGTGGCAGCCCAGACAGATGAGTATACAATTTGATTTTGACCCGGTAAGCGTGTTATAGGAGGTAAAGAACTGTGGCAATCAGAAACATTCGTGAATATGGGGATGAAGTACTGACCAAGACCTGCAAAGAGGTCAAGGAGATGACACCCCGGACCAAAGAACTGATCGAGGATATGTTGGAGACTATGTACGATGCCAATGGCGTAGGGCTGGCGGCACCACAGGTAGGTGTCCTGAAGAGAATCGTGGTGATCGATACCACCGGAGAGGATCCGTATATTCTGATCAACCCCCGCATCGTAGAGAGCAGTGGAGAGCAGACCGGACAGGAAGGGTGTCTTAGCGTACCCGGTAAGTTCGGCATCGTAACCAGACCCAATTATGTGAAAGCGGTAGCACTGGATGTGAATATGAAGCCCATCGAAGTAGAGGGAACAGAATTACTGGCCAGAGCCATCTGCCACGAACTGGATCATCTGGACGGTCATCTCTATGTGGAAAAGGCGGAAGGACCGCTGCAGGATATGACCTACGAGGATGAGGAAGAAGAGTAAGCTTTCCGGAAAGGAGACAGACTATGCAGATCGTATTTATGGGAACTCCCGATTTTGCCGTGGGAGCGCTGGAGGCACTGATCACACAGGGCCATGAGATCACCGCAGTGGTGACCCAGCCGGACAAGCCAAAGGGCAGAAGCAAAGAATTACAGTTTCCTCCCGTGAAGGAATGTGCGGTAAAACATGGCATTCCTGTATTCCAGCCCCGTCGGATCAAGACACCGGAAGCCATTGAGGAACTGAAAAAATATCCCGCAGATATTTATATCGTGGCGGCGTTCGGACAGATCCTGTCTCAGGAGATTCTGGATCTGCCAAAATACGGATGTCTGAACATCCATGCATCCCTCCTTCCGAAATACCGCGGGGCATCTCCTATCCAGAGAGTGATCATCGACGGAGAAGCCGAGACTGGTGTGACCATCATGCAGATGAATGCGGGACTGGACACCGGCGATATGTTGTACCGGAAGAAAATCCCCATTACTTCGGAGGACACCTTTGAAACTTTGCATGACAAACTGATGGTGCTGGGCGGGGAAGCGATCACCGAGGCACTGCCTCTGCTGGAGGCAGGCAAACTGGTACCGGAAAAGCAGGATGATACCAAGACCTGCTACGCGGCCCTGATCACCAAAGAGATGGGAAAGCTGGACTTTACGAAAACAGCGGCAGAACTGGATCGTTTGATCCGTGGACTGACTCCCTGGCCCAGTGCATATACGCATTATCATGGAAAACAGCTGAAAATCTGGAAAGCCATTCCTATGGCAACTGCGCATAAGGAAGCACCGGGCACGATTCTTACGGTGAATAAGGATTCCTTTGAAGTGGCTGCATCGGAAGGCTCCTTAAAGGTGATGGAACTGCAGCTGGAAGGTAAAAAGCGTATGACAACTCACGATTTCCTGCTGGGGGTAAAGATACAGCCGGGAGAGCTTCTGGGCGAGCGTTAGGATACGACGAAACGAAAAGCAACAATCGGGTAAGCGGTGTTGACAGAAAGGAGACTTTCGTATGTACGGTGGCTATTACGGATATGGTTATTATTGGGATCCTACTTATTTTCTGGTACTGGTCGGACTGGTATTGTGTCTGGGTGCCAGCGCACTGGTGAATTCCACCATGCGCAAATACAGCAAAGTCCGGAATATGAGAGGATTGACGGGAGCGGAAGCGGCCCGCAACATTCTCAACAGAGAAGGATTATACAATGTACAGATCGAGTGCCTGAACTCCGATGACGGTGATCATTACGATCCCCGGACGGATACGGTGCGACTGTCTTACAACAACTTTAACGGAACCTCGGTGACCGCGGTCAGTGTTGCGGCCCATGAGTGCGGACATGCCATTCAGCATGCCCATGGCTATGCCCCCATGAACATTCGTGCTGCACTGGTGCCGGTGGTGAATATCGGAAGCAATTTAAGCATTCCCCTGATCTTTTTAGGAGTACTGCTCAGCTGGAACCAGACATTGATCCAGCTTGGTATCTGGGCATTTGCCCTGACCGTTATTTTCCAACTGGTGACACTGCCTGTGGAATTCAATGCTTCCCACAGAGCTATCGTGAAGGTGGAAGAATACGGGTTATTAGGCAGTGAAGAAGTAAGCGGCGGCAAAAAGGTGCTGACGGCAGCGGCTCTGACCTATGTGGCAGGAGCGGCCTCCTCCGCATTACAGCTGCTCAGACTGATCCTGCTGTACGGCGGCAATCGCAGAAGGAGAGACTAATCTTGAGTGATCATGCAACGACCGATACAAGAGAGATTATAGTGGAGATCCTGCTCAGTCTGGAAAAGGGGCAGGATTTTTCCCATAAATTGATGAAAGCGGTTCTGGATAAATACGATTATCTGGATCCCAGAGAGAAAGCGTTTATCAAAAGAGTCACGGAAGGTACGATAGAGAGACAGCTGGAGCTGGACTATTATCTGGATCGGTTTTCTTCTGTTCCGGTCCGGAAGATGAAGCCTCTGATCCGCTGTCTTCTTCGCATGAGTACTTATCAGATCCTGTATATGGACGCAGTTCCCGACAGTGCGGTGTGCAATGAGGCCTGCAAACTGGCGGCCAAAAGAGGCTTCCGTACCCTGAAAGGCTTCGTCAATGCGGTGCTGCGTAATATTTCCCGCAGCAAGGAACAGATGCCGTTGCCGGATCCCAAGGATACGGTGAAATATCTGAGCATAAAATATTCCATGCCGGAATGGATCGTGAATCTGTGGCTTCCGGTATACGGCACGGAGGGAACGGAAACACTTCTTATGGGACTGCTTAAGATTCATCCGGTATCTCTGCGTTTTTGCCTGGAATTGTCGGAAACGGACCGTGAGGATCTTAAGAAAAAGATAGAGGCTACAGGGGTCCACTTAAGCGCACATAAGGAACTTCCCTATGTATATCTGGCGGAAAATCTGGAAAACGTCAGCGAGCTGCCCGGGTTTGCCGAAGGAAAATTCACTGTACAGGATGCTTCTTCTGCCCTGGCGGTAAAAGCAGCAAAAATAAAGCCGGGAGACTTTGTTATGGATCTGTGTGCGGCACCGGGAGGCAAGACGATCCTGGCGGCAGAATATACGAAAGAGGCGGGACATGTGTTATCCCGCGATGTGTCAGAATATAAAACGGCTTTGATCCTTGAGAATCTGGAGCGTATGCACCGCACCAATGTGAAAGTGGAAGTGCATGATGCCACGGTTTATGACGCAGAGAGGGAAGCATCTGCGGATGTTGTGTTGATGGATGTCCCTTGTTCGGGCTTAGGTGTCATGGGCAAAAAGAGAGACATTAAATATCGTGTGACACCGGAAGGCCTTAAATCTATCCATGAACTGCAGAGGCAGATTGTGGAAGCCGGATGGCGGTATGTGAAGCCGGGTGGCGTGTTGTTGTACAGCACCTGCACGATCAACAGAGAAGAGAATCAGAACATGGCAGCATGGATCACGGAAAAGTTCCCGTTCGTTTTAGAGGAGGAGAGACAGCTTCTGCCGGGAACGGATGAGACCGACGGATTCTACTTTGCAAGGCTGCGCAGAAGAACGTGAGATATAAGACATGGATAGTAAAAAAGATATCAAATCCCTGAATCTGGAGGAACTGAAGACCGAACTGGAGAGTATGGGAGAGAAAGCTTTCCGGGCAAAACAGATGTATGAGTGGATGCATGTGAAGTTAGCGAGAAGCTTTGACGAGATGACCAATCTCTCCGCAAAATTCAGGGAACAATGCAAGGAAAAGTATGAATATACCTGTGTAAAGCCTGTCAGAATACAGGAGTCCAAGATCGACGGAACGAAAAAGTTTTTATTTGAACTGTCTGACGGCAATGTGGTGGAAAGCGTGTGGATGCAGTACAAACACGGCAACAGTGTGTGCATTTCTTCCCAGGTGGGATGTCGGATGGGCTGCAGATTCTGTGCGTCCACCCTGGATGGACTGGAGCGGAACCTGACGCCTTCGGAGATGTTAGATCAGATCTATGCCATCACGAGACTGACGCAGGAACGGGTCTCCAATGTGGTAGTCATGGGACCCGGAGAACCGATGGACAATTATGATAATAT